>Ga0126378_10004847_pt1 | contig 10357 bp, 10 predicted proteins | sample PanSoiMetPlot_23_FD_92587 | JGI IMG/M metagenome (GOLD analysis project Ga0126378, IMG submission 92587) | Tropical forest soil microbial communities from Panama - MetaG Plot_23 | ecosystem: Environmental > Terrestrial > Soil > Tropical forest > Bulk soil | place: Panama | collected 2016-02-17
CATGGGTGCCTATCTCCGCCGCGGCGATCTCGGCGAGACCTTGGCACGGATCTATACCCTCTTCCCTGCCCTCAAGGACAAGCGCCGCCAGCGCGCCGGCGAGCTCTCCGGCGGGCAGCGCCAGATGGTCGCCATCGCCCGGGCGCTGATGATCGAGCCGAAGCTGCTGCTGCTGGACGAGCCCACCGTCGGGCTTTCGCCCAAGGTCATCGGCGAGATCTTCGAGCGCATCCTGGCGATCAACGCCGGGGGCGTCGGCATATTGATGGTCGAGCAGAACGCCCGCGCGGCGCTGGAGATCGCCCATCGCGGCTATGTGCTCGCCACCGGCCGCAACCGCTTCACCGACAACGCCGCCGCCCTCCTCGCCAATCGCGAGGTGGCGGAAGCGTTCCTGGGCGGGTGAGATGAGCATCGCTCGCAGTTTCATTATTCCCCCTCGCCCCCCGAAGGGGGGAGAGGGTAGGTGTGAGGGGGGCCCTCCTCGGCATCACGGCCGCTTGCCCTGCCCTCACCCTCCCCACGGCTTCGCCGCGGGTCCCCTCCCTCTCCCGCTTCAACGCGCGAGAGAGGACAGAGAAGAGTCATGATCGACTGGAGCGGGCTGCTCGACTTCATCGGGTTCTATCTGATCCCCGGCCTCGTCACGGGCTGCATCTATGCCTTGGGGGCGATCGGAGTGTCGCTGCTCTTCGGCATCCTGCGCTTCGCCCATTTCGCCCATGGCGATGTGATGACCCTGGGCGGCTATCTGGCGCTGACCGTGGTCTGGTGGCTGGGCTGGCCCGTGCTGGCGGCCATTCCGCTCGCGGCGGCCGCCACGGCCCTCGTCGCCGTCGGGCTCGACCGCGCCTTCTACAAGCCCTTCCGCCGCCGGCCCACCATCATCAGCGTCATCGCCTCCTTCGGCGTCATGCTGATGCTGCGCTCCGCCATTCAGCTCATCTGGGGCGTCGAGCCGATGCAGTACAAGGCGGGCATCGTGCCGCCGCTCGTCTTCTTCGACGAGCTGCGCGTCCAGCCGCGCCATATCTGGATGGTGGGGGTGACGGTGGCTCTCGTGCTGGCCTTGCATATCCTGCTCACCCGCACCCGCATCGGTCGGGCCATGCGCGCTGTCAGCGACGAGCCCGATCTCGCCCGGGTCACCGGCATCTCGACCGAGCGGGTGATCCTCGTCACCTGGCTCGTCGGCGGGGCGCTGGCCGCGGTCGCCGGCATCTTCCTGGGCATGGACAGCAAGATCGATTCCTATATGGGCTGGGACATGCTGCTACCCGTCTTCGCCGCCGCCATTCTCGGCGGAATCGGCAACCCCATGGGAGCGGCGGCCGGCGGTCTGGTGCTGGGGCTGATCGAGGAGCTCTCCACCTACAACTGGATCGGGGAGGATCCGCTCGTCTCTCCCGACTACAAGCTCGGCATCGCCTTCGCCATCATGGTGGCGCTCCTCATCTGGCGGCCCACGGGCCTGCTGCGCGGGAGGCAATTCTGATGGATACGGGAACGATCCTCTATCTCATCTCGCTCGCCACCATGATCGGGCTCTATGCGATCCTGACCCTGGGGCTCAATCTGCAATGGGGCTTCGCCGGGCTCTTCAATGCCGGCATCGCGGGCTTCTTCGCCGTCGGCGCCTATACCACCTCGATCCTGACCACGCCGGTAACGCCGGATCATCTCGGCGGCTTCAGCCTGCCCGTGCCGCTGGGGATCCTCGCCGGCGTCCTGCTCTCGGCCCTGCTGGGCTATGCGGTGGCGCGGATCTGCCTCCGCCTCAAGAGCGACTATCTCGCCATCGCCACCATCGGCATCGCGGAGATCCTGCGGCTGGTGCTGAAGAATGAGAGCTGGATGACCAATGGCAGCCGCGGGATCGCCGGCATCCCGCGCCCCTTCGAGGGCATGGCCCAGCCCTGGGGCGAGCTTTCCTTTCTCGCTGTCGTCACCGCCACCGTCATCCTCCTCTATCTCGTCATCGAGCGCGCCTGGCATTCACCCTGGGGCCGCACGCTTCGCGCGATCCGCGAGAACGACGAGGCGGCGGAGGCGGCGGGCAAGGATGTCATCGCCTATCGCGCCCAGGTCTTCGCCCTGGGCTCGGCGGTGATGGGGCTCGCCGGCGGGCTCATGGCCCACTATCTCAAGTTCATCGGCCCCGAAGCGACGGAGCCGATCCTCACCACCTTCCTCGCCTGGGTCATGCTGATCGCCGGCGGCAGCGGAAACAACCGCGGCGCGGTGCTGGGCGCCTTCGTGATCTGGACCATCTGGTCGGGGACGGAGCTGCTGACCCAGCGCCTGCCCCCGGACTGGCAGACGCGCTCGTCCTATATCCGCGTCTTCCTGATCGGGCTCCTGCTGCAGATCGTCCTTCAGCGCTTCTCCCAGGGCATCCTGCCCGAGCGCCCGCCACAGCCCAAGCGATCGGAATCGCCGTCGAAACCCGGCTGAAAGTCTGTAGAATGCCGCCGACAAAAATCGGACTCATCCTTACGGGGGAGGAAACAAAATGCTGAGATCATTGGGAAAATTTGTTCTGGCCGGGGTCGCTGCCGTGGTCCTCGCCTCGACCCTGCCGGCCCGCGCGGCCGATGATGAGGTCAAGATCGGCCTCCTCTTCGACGTCACCGGGCCGGTCGCCAATTTCGTGCCGCCGATGCTGGATGCGGCGAAGCTGGCGATCGACCAGGTGAACGCCCAGGGCGGCATCCTGGGGGGCAAGAAGCTGGTGAGCATCGTCGCCGATACGCAAGGCTCGCCCCAGGTCGCCGTCGACGCCGCCAATAAGCTCGTCAACGCGGAGAAAGTGTCGGTCGTGGTCGGCGCGCTCCTCTCCGGCACGACGCTGGCCTCGGCGCAGAGCGTGATCATTCCCGCCGGCGTGGTCCAGATCTCGCCCACGGCGACGACGCCGGTGCTGACGGGCCTCAAGGACAATGACTGGGTCTTCCGTGTCGTGCCCAGCGATGCCACCCAGGGGCCCGTGCTCGCCAAGATGCTGATGGACAAGGGCATCACCCGCGTCGCGCTCACCTATGCCAACAACGATTATGCCGTCGGCATCGCCGGGACTTTCCGCGACGCCTATAAGAAGCTGGGCGGCACCATCACCGCCGATATCCGCCATGAGGAGAAGAAGAGCAGCTACCGCACCGAGCTGGCCCAGCTCGCCAAGGGCAAGCCCCAGGCGCTCGTCCTGATCGCCTTTGCCGGCGAGAGCGGCGTCACCATCGTCAAGGAGGCGCTGGAGGGGGCGTTCTTCACCCAGTTCATCGGCACCGACGGGCTGCGCGACAAGTTGCTGATCGACCAGATCGGCGGCGACAATCTGAAGTCTGCGCTCTTCACCTCGCCGAGCGCGCCGCCCGGCACGCCCTCGCTCGAGGCCTTCGAGAAGGCCTATACCGCCGCCTATCAGACGACCAAGGACAAGCTCTTTATCCAGCAGGTCTATGACGCGACCTTCATCGCCGCCCTCGCCATCGAGAAGGCGGGCTCCACCGACCGCGCCAAGATCCGAGATGCTCTGCGCGATGTGGGGAGCGCCGGCGGCGAGGCCGTCGGCCCGGGCGACTGGAAGAAGGCGGTCGACCTGATCGCCGCCGGCAAGAAGATCACCTATGTCGGGGCCGCCTGTCCCTGTCAGTTCGACAAGAACGGCGATGTCGCCGGCACTATCGGCGAATTCATCATCGAGAACGGTTCCTACAAGCAGGTCGGCGTCGTCACGCCCTGACGATCGAACAAGTCGCACCTTTGGCGGCCCCGCCTTTCCCGGGCGGGGCCGCTTCCTATTCCGCGAGGGATCCTGATGCTCAGAGTGCTGATCGAACGGCCGCCGACGGTCGACGAGGATGTAGGACGCTCCAAGGCCGATTACCTCACCGTCGCCAAGCGCTATGCGGATGTCGCACGGCGGATGCAGGTCGAGTTCTGCGGCACCGATGCCGAGCGCGAGCGGATGCTGGCCCGCGCGGAGGTCTTCGTCGGCTGGGTGTTTCCGACGGAAAGCCTGGCGCGCCGCGCGCCGGATCTGAAATGGATCCAGCTCACCGGTGCCGGGGTCGAGCATCTCAGACCCTTCGACTGGATGCCGCCGGGCTTGAAGCTCACCAATTGCAGCGGCGTCCATGGGCCGAAGGTGGCGGAGTTCGCCACCATGTCTCTCCTCATGCTCAATTCCCACATGCCCTTCCTCGCGACGCGCCAGCGCGCCCATCGCTGGGACCGGCGTGCCTCAGGGCGGATCGAGGGAAAGACGGCGGTGATGGTCGGGCTCGGCGGCATGGGAGGAGCGGCGGCCCGCGCGGCGAAGCGTCTCGGCCTCACGGTCATCGGCGTGAACCGCTCTGGCCGGCCAAATCGCGCCTGCGAGCGCACGCTGCCGGTCGACCGGCTCGCCGAGATCCTGCCGGAGGCCGATTTCCTCTTCCTTGCCGCGCCGCTCACCACCGCCAGCCATGGGCTGATCGGGCGGCGTGAGCTGGGCTTGATGAAGCCCAGCGCCGGGCTCGTCAATGTCGGGCGCGGCGGGCTGGTGGACGAGACGGCGCTCGCTCGCGCGCTGAGGCAGAAGAAGCTTGCCGGCGCCATTCTCGATGTCTTCGCAACCGAGCCCTTGCCGAAGGACTCCCCGCTCTGGGATACGCCCAATCTCCTGGTCGTGCCCCATGTCTCCTCCGACGACGAGCTCGACTACATGCCGCGCAACTACGATCTCTTCTTCCGCAACGCCGGGCGCTACCTGGCAGGCCGGCGGCTGATGAACCTGATCGACCCGACGAAGGAATACTGACGAGCCCGTCGAGGTCGAAAGACAAAGGGACGCGAATGGCGCAGAGCGATGCCGAGGGAGCGAGGGTGGGCGCGCGCCGGCCGGCGGTGGGCCCGCTTGACGAGAAGGACCTGCCGGAGGCCGGACGAATCCTCCGCCTTGCCTTCGGCACCTTCCTCGGCGCGCGCGATCCGGAGACCTTCTGGAGAGATCGGGACTATATCCAGAGCCGCGTACGCGCCACCCATGTTGCCTCCTTCGGCGCGAAGCTCGACGGAGAGCTTGTCGGCTCCAATTTCGCGACCAATTGGGGTAGCTTCGGCTTCTTCGGGCCGCTGACCGTCCGCCCCGATCTGCAGGAGCGTGGCATTGCCCGTGCCTTGCTCGACAGCACCATGGCGCAGTTCGATGCCTGGGGAATGCGTCATGTCGGGCTCTTCACCTTCGCGCATAGCGCGAAGCATGTCGCCCTCTATCAGAAATACGGGTTCTATGCGCGCTTCCTGACCGCGATCATGTCGGTGGAGGTCGCGCCGGAGCGACGCGCGGCGGGCTGGTCACGCTTCAGTATGCTGACCGCGGCGCAGCGCGAAGAGGCCCTGCGGTCCTGCCGGGAGGTCTCGGACTTGCTTTGTCCCGGCCTCGATCTCTCCGGGGAAATAACGAGCACGCAGGCCCAGGGCCTGGGAGACACGGTCCTGATCGATGGCGAGCGCGGCATCGCGGCCTTCGCGATCTGTCAGTATGGGCCGGGCAGCGAGGCCGGCGCCGGGCAGTGTTTCGTAAAGTTCGGTGCGGTCCGGCAGGGGCCATCGGCCGAGCGCGACTATCTCAGCCTGCTCGACGCCTCAGAGGCCTTGGCGGCCGCGGTCGGGATGCCACGGCTGCTCGCGGGCACGAACATGGCGCGCCACGAGGCCTATCGCCACCTCGTCGCTCGCGGTTATCGCACCGATATCCAGGGGGTCGGCATGCACAGGGGCAACGACCCCGGCTACTGCCGTCCCGGTGTCTACGCCCTCGACGACTGGCGCTGAGTCTCACGGCCGAGGCCCTCAGGCCGCATCGCGGAGAGCGACGCGGGCGGTCAGCACCTCCTCGACCCCGACGATCTGGGCCAACGCGGCGGCCAGCAGCGCGCCATCATTGTCGGTGAGCCCTGCGATCTGGAGATCAACCAGGAGAAGCCCGCCGGCGGCAGTGCTGTGCCAGCTCCTCGGCATCAGGCTGCGCCGGGCGAGGGCCTGCACGACGCGCCCCATCACGCCGATCTCGGCGCCGGCGCGCAGCGACAGGCAGAAAACGGATCGCGCAGGATCTTCGGGGTTTCGCGGCTCAGTGGCCGGGGGATAGTTCGATGACATGGCATTCCAGCTCCTTGGCGGGGTGATCGACGCGAGCAAGACCAACCAGGCGCCCGATGGACGCTGGCGGCTAATTCGCGCCCCGCGAAGTCGACGGAATGCAGTCATGGGAAGAGGTTAGCCGGTCGCCCGGCGGAAGAGCAAGCCCCGCTTGACCTCGAAGCGCATGAAGATCTCCAGCGCGATGGGGAGGCAGAGCGGGCGGGTCAGCAGGCGGCCGAGCTCCCGCCGCGCCTCGGCGAGCCGCCTGCCGCGATAGAAATGCATTGCCAGCGAGCTGTGATAGCGCCGCCAGATGGCGGGGTCGGAATCGATCAGCGCCCGATGCCGTGCCAGCAGGCGCTGCAGGTGGTCGATATGGCGCTCGGCATCGGCGGAGCGGCTGAGGCTGGCCTTGGACTGGGCATGAACCCTGATCAAGGGCTCGGGCAGACAGCGCCAGCTTCCCCCGCTCTCCACCAGCCGCATGAAGAGATCCGTGTCCTCCGAGATGGTGAAGCCGGGATCGAAGCCGCCGAGGCGGCGCAGCGCCTCGGTGCGGAAGGAGACGCCGCAGCAGCCGGCGAGGCGGATGACGAAGCGCCGCGAGCCCGCCCAGCGCTCCCACCGCTCGACCTCGCTGCGCCCGTCCGGCAGCGCATAGAGGACGCCGGTCCAGCAGAGATCCGGCACCGGCGTCTGGCGATGGGCCGCGAGTGTCGCCGCTAGAAAGCCCGGGAGCAGCTCGTCGTCATCGTCGAGGAAGACGGTCACCGGGGCGTTGACCGCTGCGAGCCCGCGGTTGCGCGCAGCGGCCGCACCCTCCGCCTTCTCGTTGCTGAGCACCGTGAGCCGCGGATCGCCGATCCCGTCGAGATAGCGGGACGTGCCATCGCTCGAGCCGTCGTCGACGACGATGACCTCGAAGGGTGCCTCGCAGACCTGGCCCAGCACGCTCGCCAGCGCGCGGGGCAGCAGATCGGCCCGGTTATGGGTGGGAATGACGATAGCGATAGCGGGGGCAATGGCGGGCGCGGCCATGGGCCGAGACCTTAGACCAAGGGGCCAAAGGATGCACCCCGGCCGATGACTTCATGCGTTATGCTGCCGCCGGCCATCAGGGGAGGAGCCGCCGTGGAATTGGATCTCAGGGACATCGCCTATCCGCCCACCACGGGCGTGCGGCGGGTATATGAGACGCCCCTGGTCGTCGCCTCCGAGGAGAATCTCAAGGGCTATGGCTGCCTCGTCGAGGAGCCCGAAGGCTTTCCCATCGAGATCGTGCGCTGGCCGGCCCAGGGCTGGCGGCCCATCGACCTCAACTCGGGCGATCAGGGCGGGGTGACCTCCGGCCTGTTCGAATTCTGGTGGAAGGGCGAGACCCTCTACGCCCGCAACAATGCGGTGGGCGACAGCTATCTCTTCGGCTGGAGCAACTGGCCGGAGGAGGCCGCCACCAGCGGCCCGGGCGGCAAGCGGGAGCAGGCTCTCATCTGGCGGGCCAACTACCATCCCGATGGGGGGCAGCTGTTTTTTCCCTTAAATGGCCAGAGCTTCCTGATCCCCTTGGCACTCCCTGGCGACGACGTGACACCGGAGAAGTTCACCGGCTTCTGGTGCGACGGCAGCCGGGGCCTCTACATCCACCCGAATATCTGGCATGGCGCCGTCGTGCCCCATGAGGATCACGCGGAATTCCTCGACCGCCAGGGTCGGGTCCATGCCCGGGTCTCGGTGGATTTCCCGAAGGAGTTCGGCTGCTATCTGGGAGCCCCGATGCGCCGGCCCTGAGGGCCGGCCTCAGCGCTTCAGCGCCCGATAGGCCGTGGCGAAGGCCGTGGCCCGCTGGCCAAGCTCGGCGGGGCTCATGCCAGGCTTGTAGAGGGCCGAGCCGAGGCCGAAGCCGTTCGCGCCGGCGGCGAGATAATCGGCCATGCTCTCGGGCGTGATCCCGCCCACAGGCAGCAGAGCTATGCTCGCCGGCAACACCGCGCGCCAGGCCTTCACGGCCTTGGGCGGCAGGATTTCCGCGGGAAACATCTTGAGCCCATCGGCGCCGGCTGCCAGCGCGGCGAAGGCCTCTGTCGGCGTCGCCACGCCGGGAAGCGCCACCATGCCGAGCCGCTTGGCGGCGGCGATGACCTCGCGATCGGCATTGGGTGCCACCATCAGCCGTCCGCCGGCGGCGGCCACCGCCTCCACCTCGGCAGTGGAAAGGACGGTGCCCGCCCCCGCCAGCAAGCCCGTGCGGCCGGCCAAGTGACGCAGGCTCTCCAGCGGCTCGGGGCTGTTCAGGGGAATCTCGATGATGCGGAAGCCGGCGCTGGTCAGGGCATCGGTGGCAGCGGGAACTTCCTGGGGCCGGATGCCGCGCAGAATGGCGATGAGGGGCAGATCCTCGAGCAATTGTCGCAGCATCCTCACCGCCTCTCGACGGGATCGGCCAGGAGGCCGGCCGCCCGCGCCAGAAAGAGCAGGGCCGATGGCAGCACCGCGCCGCTTTCCACCGTCTCGAAAGCGAGGCCTGAGATGGCCGCGGCCTCGCCATAGGTCTTCATCATTTCCGGCGAGCCGATGAGGATGAGAGGGCCCTTCACGCCGCGCTCCCGCAGCCAACGCGCCCCATCCTCCATCTCGGCACCGATGAGGAGGCCGGAGAGATAGCTCGCCAGGCTCCGGCGTGCCAAGCCGCCCAGGAGGCCGAGTGTGCGGACCGAGAACAGGCTGTGCAGCAGATTGGCCGCATCCGGCGCGCGGCTGCGCATCACCCCACGCCGGAAGGCCGCGGGGTCCGGGGCGTCACCCTCCATGAGCTGGCCGATGGTGCCGGCACCCCGCAGCAGGCCATAGAGCTCGCCGGTCATGTAGGTGCGGAAGACCGTGAGGCGGCCGGCCTCGACGATCGTCCATTTGGCATGGGTCCCCGGGAGGAGGAAGACACCGCCATCGCGATGGAGCGTCCGCAGCGCGCCCAGGATCTGGGCCTCCTCGCCCCGCATGACCTCCGGCTGAGCCTCGTTCTCGAGTTGCACGCCCGGCACGATCCAGATCCCAGCGCCGGGGATATCGCCGACGAAACAGAGCTGGCGGGCGAGATCACCGAGGGCCACCGGGGCGGCCAGGTAAGGCGCCTCCTTCCAGCCGAGCTTGCTGCCGACCATGCCGCTGAGGATGGCCGGGACAGGGCGGTGCGGGTCGAGCCATTCGCCGCAGAAGGCAGCAAAGCTCTCGGCGAAGCGGCCATCCTTGACGGCCAGCAGCCCGCCACCTTGGCCGCGCTGGTCGATGACCCGCCCTTCGCTGCCAATGGCCCAAGCGCGCAAATTGGTGGTGCCCCAATCGGCGAGAATGCAGGAGATATCGCGGTTCACGGCGGTCACGGTGGCAGAGCCTATCCCACTTCGCACCGCCGGCGGGCGATGGAAGACGGGAGCGAGAGTGACTCGCATCTCCAATTTTGTCATACAAAAGATGGATCGACAATCCGCCTTGCCGTAGAATGCTGGCCAAAGCCAACCGGCCATGCGAAGAGTGCCGGGCGAGATCATGCAGAGGAAAGCTGTCGTCCCCCGCCGCGCGGAATTGCACCGTGAGAACTTGCACCACATTCTGGCGCAGGACATCGGTGCGCGCATCCTGAAGGGCGAGTTCGCCCCCGGCTCCCTCCTCCCGCGGGAGGCGGAATGGGGCCGCAGCTACGGCGTCAGCCGCACCGCTGTGCGCGAGGCGATCAAGATGCTGATGGCCAAGGGCCTCATCGTCTCGCGGCCCAAGATCGGCTCGCGGGTGCAGCCGCGCAGCAGCTGGAATCTGCTCGACCGCGATGTGCTCGCCTGGTACTGCGCCGCCACCGACTACCGGCATTTCCTCGCCAGCGTGCAGCAGGTGCGCCGTATCCTGGAGCCCGAGGCCGCGGCACTCGCTGCCTCGAACCATACCCCCGATCAGCTCACCGCGATCGAGGCGGCCTTCGACGACATGCGCATGGCCGAGTCGCTCGAGCCCTGGAACGCTGCCGATGTGCGCTTCCATCTGGCGATCCTGGCGGCGGCGGGCAATGAGCTTCTGGTGCCTCTGGGCTTCGTGATCGAGTCTGCGCTCAGCAACATGTTCGACTACACCGGGAGCCACAACGAAGACATGCGCTCGGCGCTCGCGCTGCATGAGGATATCCTGCGCGCGATCCGCCAGGGCCGGCCGGCCTCGGCGCGGGTGGCCGCGCGGCGGCTCCTGAGCG
>Ga0126378_10004848_pt1 | contig 10356 bp, 12 predicted proteins | sample PanSoiMetPlot_23_FD_92587 | JGI IMG/M metagenome (GOLD analysis project Ga0126378, IMG submission 92587) | Tropical forest soil microbial communities from Panama - MetaG Plot_23 | ecosystem: Environmental > Terrestrial > Soil > Tropical forest > Bulk soil | place: Panama | collected 2016-02-17
AGTTGCGGCAGGTTGAGTGTAAGTGTCCATCATTGCTCCACGTGGACACTACCGTTGCTGTCCACGTTGCGAGCATGACTTCCGATTACACACTTGTCCAGACGGTCAGGACCGGACGCTTACAAATCACCAGCATAGCGACCGGACCCCGTCCGTTGGATTGCAAGAACGCCGGAATGTCGCCAGGTGCTTTGTATGCGACCAACGTGCCTTATCACCAATCGACCTCGTAATGAGCGTCCTCTCACTGGATCTTCGGGCAGCAGTGAAATGGATCACGGCGCGTTATGACGTCCCCACTGCCCCTAGGGGAAAACATATCCAGCATCGAAACCGTTGGCCAGAACGATTCCGAATTGGGGCGGGTGCCTTTCCTTTTGACACCCTGATTAGGTCTGGTATCTGGGCTTCACTGACACCCTCTCAGCGCTCCATTCTCCCGGTACTGCAAACGTTCGCGGGTAATGGCAGCACGGACAGCACAGTCACGATTTCCTACAGAGGATTGATGCGGTACGCCGGAGTCGGAAGCCACAGCACGGTTGCGACTGCACTTAAACGTTTCCAAGCGCTGCACCTTGTGCATGTACAAAAGGGAGCGGACAATGGCGGCCTGCGTGCCTGCAATAGGTATCGGCTGACCTTTGATGAGCCCGCTTTCCTAGCTTCAGCAAATAAAGAGCTTGAGAAGCTGCGGAATGAAATTGCGCTTGAGCGGCAGCTTCGTTCATCAGCACGACAGCAAAGGCGGAAGCAGCGCCCTATACCGGTAACTTCTCTGTCCAATGGTTGGAGCGATGTTGAAATTGACGCTACAGCTAGGCGAAGCGTTAAACGTAGCAACGATTCACGAACTGCGGTTACGGCAACCGCTATACAGTTCTAGGTGATTGAAAACATGAGCATAGAAACAGCAAATGTCCCAATGGTGTCCCACAACTTAAGAAACGCTAACTTTGAGCTGATCGATGCAGTCGAACTGGCAGCGCGGTGGCGAGTGCCGGAAAGTTGTAATGACCGCGAACTGGCTGGTCTAAGACGGATGTGGGACGGCGGGCCGTTACGTCAGTTCGGCGAGACGCAAGCCAGCGGTCATTACGTTGCCTATTCCAGCCCGTTTCTGACGGGTTACGCGGGATCCTATGTCTGCGACCGATGCCTGAGGCCATGCGCTGGCGTTTACCTCGTCAAACCTCCCGGAATCTGGCTTTGCGGATCTTGCAAGGCCCAGCAGACTGCGAGCGTGTTATGAAGCCCTTCAAGAAGAGATTGCAAGCTGGCCCAGTGCTCGTGAGCCAAGAAGAACCGGAGATTTCTTGGCGGGACTATCCCCGAATTGAACCGGGGGAGTATTCAGCCTACTGCCAATGGGGCACTCGCTATTATGACCGAGGTTACCGACGCTGGACCTTTCTCCTGCGGTTCGTCATTCTCAAAGGTGACCTGCTAACACAGATTGCCAAAGTGCCGTGTTGGCTGCCTCTCGGGAAGAACCGCGAAAGACCTTTCGCATCTCGTCGTGGCAAATATCTCAAGGAATGGCTAAGAGCAAAGGGCGGGCCGCCGACGAGATGCGCCCGCTTGTCGCCACGTGTGTTTCTACGGCGGATAGCACGCGTCGAAGTTGGTGACACGGACTTGAGCAGAAGCCCGGTCCCTTACTCCGTGGTCCGCAAGATTCTTTCTTCGGAAACAGGTTCGGGTCCGGGTCATTCAGTCAACAAGTCACACAGTCAAGGTAGGCATGAATCAAATGGACCTGATCCAAGAGCTTATGAGAAATGAATGGCAAAAGATTCGGCCCTAGCCAGGGTCGAGGGCGTGAATCATTCCAACTCACACTCAAGGGGGCGGGCGTTCCCGAGAAATCGGTTTCGCCCGCCAATGGCAAAGGAATCGCGGTTAGCATAACCGCTATTCACCCGCAATTGATTGATAGAAAGGACTGAAATTGGAGCGTTGCCACAATGTTGCCAGATAAACAGAGCTACGAAGTAGTTGATGCAATCGAGTTGGCTCAGCGTTGGCGTGTTCCTGTGAGTTGGATCAGAGAACAGACACGGGACCGCGCATGTGATCCGCTGCCGTGCGTTCGCCTGGGTCGCTACGTTCGTTTTGAATGGGGGAGTCCGAGGTTAGCGCAGTGGTGGGAAAAGCGCAGAACCTAGCATTTTTCCTCTTTACTAGCTTACCGCTAAGCGAGATTATAGAGGACGTGGGATCCAAGAAAAATCCAAACGCAGTCGCCCTGGGCAAGTTGGGTGGAGCCGCTCGGGCCAGTTCGCTGACCCAAGCGGAACGCACAGCCATTGCCAAGAAAGCAGCAGCCGCGAGAAACGCAACTCTCTCTGCCGCTGAGCGTCGTCACATCGCAAAGCTCGCGGTCAAAGCCCGCGAGCGGAAACGGAAACTATCAAGAAAGGAGAACTAGCTTGAAACGAAAACGGCAACAAGACGGACACATCTTCAAGGCGCGGGGAATCTGGTACATCCGTTATTTTGACACTCGCGTCATCGACGGTGAAGTGAAGCGGGTACGGATCGCAAAGCAAGTCGTGAAGGTGCGAGATCAGGTCAATGGCGTCCTTACCACCATCACCAAGGCCAAGGCGCGAGAGTTGGCGAAGCCGATACTCGCTAAGATCAACCAGCCTGACCATGCCCCTGAAACAGCCGTGTCGCTTATTGATTTCGTTGATCGCATTTACCTGCCTCGGATGGAGCAGCAAAAGCGACCATCGACGGTAAAAGGATACCGAGACATTTGGGCCAATCACTTGAAGGGCCGCAGCGCTGGCCTTTGGATGCGCGAGATTCGCACCTGCGATATTCAGCGGATACTGGACGACATCGCGCGGCCCGGATTGCTTAGCACCAATTCTCTACGTCACATCAAGAGTCAAATAAGCGGCATCTTCTCGTATGCCAAACAGCAAGGCTACTTTGATGGTGAGAATCCGGCGCGCAATACCGCCATTCCTCCGGCGCGGCCCTCGGAGGAAACATACGCCTACAGCCTTGAGGAGATTGGGCAAATTCTCTCTGTGCTCCCAGAACCAGCCGCGACCGTTTTCGCCGCGGCTGCGTTTACAGGGGCGCGACGGGGGGAGATTCGCGGGCTGATGTGGGAAAACTACCAGGATGACGAAATCCAGATTACGCGGTCTATCTGGAGGGGCCACATCACCGCGCCCAAAACACAGAAGAGCCGGGGTGCTATTCCAGTGATTGCGCCACTCGCCAAGCGTCTGGAGTTTCACCGTGCCAGCAGCGGTAATCGCAGATCGGGGGTCATGTTCCCCAACCTAAACGGCTCCCCCATGGACTTGGGAAACCTGTTAAACCGCGCCATTCTGCCCGCTCTTAACCGGTGCGCTGTGTGTGGCAAGCCGAAGGCGAAATGCCAAAAACCGGGTGCCAGCAACGACGAAGGCGCCACACCGGATCACAAGTTTGAACGAGACAAAATCCTCCCCGAATGGCACGGCTGGCACGCTGCACGACGGGGCCTGGGAACGAACCTGTACCGCCTTGGCGTACCCGAGAAAACGATTCAGGCCATCCTTCGCCATGCAAGCGTATCCACGACCAACACGTACTACATCAAGAGTGCGGCTGATGACACCCGTAAAGCGATGGCAAGGCTGGAACGGCTCTTGATCGGCAACGAACCACAAACCGAAACAGTACAAGTCAAAATTTCGCTAAGTGACAACGAAGTGGCAACAGAACCGGCAGACGCCAAACTTGCTGCAATCCAGTAAGCGCCTTGTTTACTGTCGTTTGAATCTGGTGGCGGCGGTTGGACTCGAACCAACGACCTACGGATTATGAGTTCTCCGCAGGAATGACACATCATGTAACCCCGTTTCTTCTCAGTCGCACTCGCGCATGATAAGTCATGCAATGTGACCTCATTCGTCAGTTTCGGGACACCGTTCGGGACACCGTCTAAGTACCCGCTTCTGACTTTTTTGCCGCAGCCACTGAAGGCCGCCAAGTCCCTCAGTAGGGGCGCAATTTGAGGCACAGCCTTTTAGGCTTCCCTCCGCGCTTTGCCCGAGCCCCCCGCTGTTCTCTCGGGGCTGCGGGTTCGCGTGCGGACAGGCATGCGTATTGCATGGGGAAAATTCTCACTAGCACGTTAGAGATGAATTGCATGGCTAAGCGTGAATCGAGTGTGTTAAGCCAGCCCAGAAAGCGTAAGCAAGTTGTTCCTTCTGACAGCGGAGTTCATCTTGGAATACATCGCCCTCCCTTGGAATGTCGGGAACATTGCGACAATCGCCCTCGCAGCCATAAAACACGATGGCATAGTGTTTTCGCTGTTGGGGATAAGCGCGTGCGATCGTGATACCACTGTCCGCCAGCTACAATTGCGCCTTGAACCTGGAGGAGTTGACACCGGAAAAAGGTTTTTCCGGCCACTATGCCAGGTGGAGTGAGGTCAAACTCGTTTACTCAGCGTAATTCTTGATTGCCGACCGCCTTGATTTTTTACCACGCCAGACCCATAAGGCGATTGCGCAAATTGTCCAAAGGAGGCCATAGATCACGGGTGGTGGTACTAGGCCAAAGAGGAGAATCGTCTTCCATCCCTGGTTATCGTAGCTGTCGATAAACGAATGGTTTCCGTTTAGATATGCTTGGGCGCCCGATACGATTCCAGCCTCTATCTTTATGATGTAGCGGTGGCAAGTCCATCTGCAACAGCCGCCGTAGGAGTGGGCTGGGTTATTTTATCGGCCATAGCGCCCCGTGCAGTGAATACCGGTTCAAACTCTAACGTTAGGCCCTGGGTCATTACTATCCGACCGAATTTCGATCCTGGGCAAAAAAAGGAAGGATATCCGGGGGCGTCGACAAAGGCATAGCCGACTTTTACCGCAGTTACTTGGCCCGTCAGCTTAATAGGCATTCTTGCGTTGTTCTTGGGCCTGAATTGAATCCTAGACTCTTCTTGGGCGGGAAATTCGCGCCTACGGGCTTCGGCGAAAAGCGCAAGTGCCTCCGAAAAATTGCCGTTCATGAAGAGCATTCCCCCGAGTGTTCCTACGAAACGTGGATCGCTGAGGCCGTAGAGCGTGCTGAGTTTCAACACTGCGATGCACCTTTGGTAGGATTCGCTCGTATCTTTCATTGCGCGGACTAACTCCACGGAGACCCTGAATTCGTCCGGGTTCGCTTCCACTAACGGCTTTAGAATCTGAACAGCATTTTGAGGATCGCCCGCCTTGCGATAGGCTCGACCAAGCAAGTATTTCGATATGACGCTCGCCGAGGGGGCGGTCGCGGCCTTTTGTAGGGCTTTCATGTACTCCGGCTTGTTTCCGAGAATGTTCTGAATCTGCGAAGATACGAGCCACAGGCCTTCACGCACCCGAACCACGCGCAATCCGTCGTTGATTACTTCCTCCGCTTTGGCAAGGTAATCGGCGACTTCCAAAGGGTCGCTCGAATTGCGGGCCCAATCCACATAAAGCGAAGCAAGCCTTTGGTACGCATACTCGTCGCTATCGTTCATCTTGAGACAGAGACGGAATTCCTCCTCGCTCTGCACCAAGCGACGCCGAGCGATTTCCCGTGCAGTGGTCGTCATGGCTAGTTCCGACAGAATCACGCCTTTTGTGTGATGAAGGACGCGGATTTCGGAATTTATCTTCAGCGCCTCTTCGATCTGTCCAAGCGCCAGGTTGAACTGACGCGCACGGGCCAACATCCGCGCGTAATGCTGTCGTACGTACGGACTGGTCGGGTCTTTTTGACAGGCCTGCTCGAAAAAGCGAATACGCCCCTCAAGCGTTCTGATGCTATCCACCAGTCGGTCCGAGCGGACGAAATCCTCAAACGCTTTCACATCTGTCCGGTAGTTAAGGTTCATTAGCGAAAGCGCGTCGATAATGATTTGTTCACGCTGCCCCGCTTCCCCGCATCGCTCCCACACTATTGCCGCGATTTTGCGATGGCGGGCGCGAGCAGCATAGTGTCCGTAAGCAGGATCGATTTCCTCGAAGAGCACGACGCCCTCGGAGGCCTCTTTCACCGCTGCGTACATGTCCGTCAGAGACACTTTAAGCATGTCGGCGGCGAGGGAGTCCCTTACCAGGGCTCCGTGCTGATAAAAACATGCAACCGCCAGGTAAAGCCGCTTTGCGGTTTCGTTGGGGATTCCACGAAACTCGTCTTCAAGAATGGCGTCGAAAGCCTTGCCTTCGGTGGCCTCTCGAAGGGTCACGAGCAGCTCCCCTTGATAGTTTTTCTTAATCGCGGCAAATCTCAGCTCCGGGGTCAGCTCCGAAAGAGCGTTCAATTCGTCGGAGGCTTCGAGAGTTGCGAGCAACCGGTTAATCTCGGGATCGCTCAAAGAGTCGATTATGAATTCTTTTCCCGATGCCTTGCCGCGACGTTCATGTCTCCACTCGTTTAGCCTTTCGCCGAGCACAAACATAGCCTGCTTTCCGAGATCGCGAAGGTGTTGGACGGAGCCGTAAATGGAAGCGGTGAAATCCGCCGCGTTATCGATTAAGAAGAAAGGACACGCTCCGGGAAAGAGGGATTCCGCAAACTCGATGTCACCTTGCAGGAGAGGGGTCCCTTCGCGATGCATGAAGACGCCGCCCGCGCGATCTTTAGCCAATTTCGTGGCTATGATTCTGAGGAAAGTAGTAATGCCATATCCTGCCGGGGCCAGAATCACGGCCGTGCTGGGTCTCTTCGCAGTGCTTGTTCCATAATCCAGCAACGTGTCGTATACCTCTTCTTGTATGTCTCTCTCAAAAGGAATCCGCCTAGAGATCAAGCCCCAGTTGGCCTTGTCTCCCCTAAAGAAGTCGCGCGTATTCGGTGCCTTGGCGAAAGGTGCCTGATTAACGTATTCCCAGGAATTGAGTAAACGCGCCACCGCTGCCGGATTGCGTTCAAATGCCGGCAATAAGTCGGGGGGAACCGACGCCTGTATTCTTTGCAAGGCGTCGGCCGACACACGCGCCCCCGCCAGAGCCAAAGCGGCGCTTTTCTGAAAATCTTCGAAATCGGCGGCAATCGTCTCTACGTTCTTGGACTTTAGGATCTCGTTATCCAGAGGATCAGTGGACGGCGCTACTCGGTAAGACGCCGGCACCTGTGTCGGAAAGAATTCCGACCGAAGCTCTTCGAGAAGCATTTTCAAGTTTTGGTCTTGGTTGGAATAGCCGATGTAGAGAAAGGTCGAGGTGGCGAATTCGAGCTTCAAAACCTCAAACATCATCTGCCGCTGTTTTCTGAACTCCGCGTAGTCGTTTTCGGTAACGATGATATGCGGTTTCTCGGTAGCGCAGAGTCTTCCATGGAGGTAGTACAGCGGAACTTGGAACCGTCTGTCGAAGCTTGTCAATTGGGAGGTCGCAGCAATCGGCACAGCCGTTTGTGGAGGATTCGCGGTTTTGGCGTACGCTCGCTCCACGCCATTGTCGTAGTTTGTGGTGAATATAGCTCTCCACCTGACTGTGCAAATCCAGCGTAGGACGTCGTCGGGTTCGGGATTGCAGATGCGTTTTTTGATATAGGTTTCGAGCTCGGGGCGCCCTTTCCGGATTTCAACGATCTGCGAGACCTTAGCTAGATCAGTCACTCCCCCCACATCGATTTTGAACTCCGCCGCGAGGTCGGCGGCAAGTGTACGGGCATCCGGAAGGGGTGAACCCTCGACCTTCAGGTGACCGCCCATGCCCGCTCCCACAAAAAGAACGCAATCGCCAGACTCCAGCGCTTGCCTCAATCCAAGCGGAATATCAACCATGCGGGCTCCATACCACTAAACGACTTGCTCCTACCTCCGGTAACCTGCGGAACAGATAATAAGCCAATTTAACAGGCGCCGACGGTATTGCAACCGAGGCGACGCGACGCCGGGTCTCGGAACAGGCAAGCAGTTAACGACAAAACGGAGATATTTAAGCTGGCCTGAACGCCGCCGCCGTACGGCGCTCTTGAACTTTGTCGTAGCTTACGGCGAGTTCCAATCCGCGCCGCAGATTTGACTATGGGTTCGCTATCGAGACGTTCGAAGACGACGTGACGCGACGCATCGGTCGAGGGGACCTCGATCCACATCCACTCCGATTCGTGCGTCCTATCGTTAACGAATTCGACCTTGACGTAGTCACCCGGTTGCAACAAGGCTCGCACCTCAAGATTATCCCTCGAATTGCGAAGTCAACCAAATTGTGTCGCTCCGCCGGGGACCATGGCTTTCGCCTGATCTACGGTGCACCGGCGGATCGCGTTTAAGAAGCTGGCTTCTGCTCACGCCCTGATTTCTGTTTCTTGGCCTTCGCCCAGCGTGCCTGGACAGCCCTGCGAGCGATTTCTTGGCGCTGTTCAGGAGTTAGCTTCTCCATGCGAGCCTTCCCGCTCTTTCGCCCTCCAGCCCTTCCCAGCGCTACCGCGTGAGGTGCTCCCTGACAGATCGAGTTTGGGCTTCGCGTCACCTTTTAGGAGAAGGCGTCTCCGCAACAGCTCTTACGTCTGGTTGGTGTTCTGACCAACCCGCCAGTACGCCAGTGTCATCCAGAGCAGCATGGACCGATTCTTCGAAACAAAAGTTGGGGCATTTCGCAGGTTCGCGAGACGCCCCAACTTTCGCTTGCGCCTGTTTCGACGCGTGCGTTAATCGGACGTTGCAGAAGATTCGTTAATTCACTCACTTGTACGCAAGTACCGCGACCAGAGTTGGTCGAGCATTGCTCGCCCGGAGCTCCTTTTCAACTTTCATCATTGGCAATTCGCTCCCACGGACTTCGCCCTGTTCCCAGATTTGGGACAGGAAATAGCGATCGCCATAGCGGTGAAACACCAGCTTGGAACTCGCCTCGACACGATTCGTTTGAGCTGCGTACGAGACTAGGAACATCCCTTGCGTGCCCTCGCCACGAATGAGCAGATTGCCGGGAGTGCCCGTTGCCGCGATTTGGTATTCACCTGCCGGCAAATCCACACCTCCAGCGGTGAAATCGAACGGGATGTTAGCCTTCACCCGTCTACTAATCTGTGCATTGAGCGATCCCGCTGCCAGCAGAAACATCGCGAGCAGGGGGAGAAAATTTCGCTTTGTCATAACTCCTCCTCGTCATTTGCGTACAGCTTGCATCGACGACGTACCCCTCTGCTTCACGCCTCGACTAGCTGGCTCAGGTGCATTGACCTTGGCCTATGAGCTAAGGCTGCACTCGCCATGCCAAATGAAGCTGCTAATCTCGCCGAAACCACTTCTTCAGGTAATACACTGACTTGATTGCTTTATCGGCAACTCACATCGCCCACCTCTGCGTGCGGCAGCGGTGTTCTTGATCACGAAACCTATCTATTCGGATACGGATTACTGATCGGATAGGCGCTGTGGGCGTGCGGTTCTCTTGTTCTGGTCGCTTGACCGGCTCCAGCCGGGAAGGCGTTCTGCCAACACTGCAGCATCTTCAACGGCTGACGAGCTACGGCATCGGCTATCGCAGTTTTACCGAGCAGTATTTCGACTCCTGCGGCCCTCCGCGCCGCGCACGAGGGCCCCGTCGGTCCAAAACCGCACCCCCTGCCTCTGGCTTACCACCCGCTCTTTGCGAAAAATGCTGCAAGGCGCGGTGGCGTCCGGACGGATGCCGAGCCGGGATGGGCTTCAGCGGCTCGTGGCACCCGCCAAATCCAGCGACCTGCTCGAGGGGACGAGTTCGGAGACGACGACCTTTCGCTTCCTACGCAGCACGGTGTCCAGCGACCACTCGCCGGGACCATTCAGTAGGAGAAACATAACCGTTAGCATCTGCGCATACTCGGATCGGATCTCGTGTAACACGGCCCAGATTCCAACCTGTGGTGGCGCTGGCGGCAGAGGCAAGGGCGAGGTTCCCAGATACAAGGAAATCTTCGTCGAAAGAATTGCCACAATCATCTCGGCAACAAACGGGATTGCAATCAGCCTCGTGGTCAAGCCCGCAAGCAACAGCAGCCCGCCAACGATCTCAAGGCCGCCGATGAAGGTCGCCGTGAAATGTGGGAACGGAATCCCCAGTTTGGTGAAACGGCCAACTCCTTGGTTCGCGTAGACAAATTTCAACAGCCCTTCCCAGAAAAACACTCCTCCGGCCATGAGTCTTAGAAGCAGGGTGGATTTGGGACCGTCGGTCGGTGGATTCATTAGCCATGAAATAATCTTGTTCATTGGTTGCTCCATTCATTAGGTATAACCGGAACAACCGCAGAAATATTCCCTGGAAAAGAATCATTCTCTCGCCAGGCCGCAAATTAGGTCCCATTTTCAAATACGCTCACCCGATTAGCGGGTAAGCGTCCTCCGAACGGCTGCCAGACCTGCTAACTGGCGAT
>Ga0126378_10004851_pt1 | contig 10354 bp, 10 predicted proteins | sample PanSoiMetPlot_23_FD_92587 | JGI IMG/M metagenome (GOLD analysis project Ga0126378, IMG submission 92587) | Tropical forest soil microbial communities from Panama - MetaG Plot_23 | ecosystem: Environmental > Terrestrial > Soil > Tropical forest > Bulk soil | place: Panama | collected 2016-02-17
GCGCCGGGAAGTGCGCGGCGGGCACGGGCGACATCTGCTGGATCGATCCCGGCATGCTGCGCAAAGGCGAGCAGCAGCGCTTCATCCGCGCCGAGAGGGCCGCCCAGGACGATGAATCCCTCCGCCGCCATGGCATCCATGAGAGCGGCGTGAGCCAGCCAGCCTTCCTGCGCCTCGAGGGGCTGGCCCTGCTTCCAGGCAGGTCCATGCGCGCGAAGGACAGCGAAGAGTTGCGTCATCTTGTTCCTCCGGGAGGGTCGAGTGCCGTCGGATGGAGAATAGGCGAATACCCCGCCGCTAGCGCGCGCAGCGTCGAAGGCGGCGTCAGCAGGCTCGCCGCATCGGGGAGTTCGGTCGCCTCGTGATAGCCAGCAGGCGACCAGAGAAGCACGCGGCCGCCGGCGATCAGATAGGCCCGGTCCTCCGCCGCGATCATCGCGCCTTGCGGCAATGACTTGGGCGTAGCCGTCAATGGGTGGCGCCTCTTGCGCCGGCCATCGAGCCGCTCCTCGTGAAGCACCGCATCCATCTCGCCTGCCCGCGGCGCGGCGCCGCTGTTCCCCTGCGCCCAGGCGGCGCGGAAGGCCTCGGCGGCCTGACGGCGGCAATAGAAGCAGGGCCGGTGACCGGCGGCGAGCGCAGTGGCTTCATCGAGGAAGAAGAGCTCCGTCCAGCTCCGCCCGCCCATCACCTTGCGCCGCACGCCGCGGAACTCGCAGAGGCAGATGATCCAGGCCTTGCTTGCCCAGCGCCGGTCGAGCAGACGCCGCCTCGCGGGGTCATGGATGATCCCGCGATTGCCCAGCATGAGGCCCCGCTCGGGGATCGCGACGATATCCCCGAAGGGCGTGACACGGTTCTGCAGCGGCATTGCGCTCCGGCGAAGATCGGGGCCGGCAGGCCAGTGATCAAGGCATATTTCGCAATAGAGAGCGCAAGAAGCGGAGCGCCGGCGGCTCGGAACATCTCCATCTTCAGGCAACTACCTGAAGGAGAGGACGATGACCGAGACAATCCGCTATGCCTGGGGCGAGAGCTCCCTCGGCAACTTCATTGTCGCCATGTCCCAGCGCGGGGTTGTGGCGCTGGATTTCACCGAGCCGGGACCGGAATTCCTTGCCATGCTCCGGCAGCGCTTCCCCGGAGCCACTCTGGTCGAGGATCCGCAGTCCTTGGCCGGGACCGTCGCCCGGGCCACTCAGCTGGTCGAGCGGCCGGAGGGCACGAGCGATCTGCCGCTCGATCCGCGCGGCTCCGATTTCGAGCTTCGCGTCTGGGCGGCCCTCAGGCAGATCCCGCCCGGAGAGACCGCCAGCTATGGCGAGATCGCCGCCCGCATGGGCGCACCGCGGGAGACGCGCGAGGTCGGCGAGGCTTGCGCCGCCAACACTCTCGCGATCCTCATCCCCTGCCATCGCGTGGTGAAGAAGGATGGCTCGATCGCGGGCTACCGCTGGGGCGTCAGACGCAAGCGCGCCCTCCTCGCGCGCGAGCGGCAGGCGGCCCAGCCCTCGGTAACGCTGGTCTAGCGTCCGGCGATCGACTGGCGCCGGACGCGGCGCTCGATGATCGTCTGCAGCACGACCGAGAGCACGATGACGAGGCCGAAGCAGAGCTGGGTGAAGAAGGCATTGATGCCGGCGGAGACGATGCCGGCATTGATGGCCCCGATGATGTAGGAGGCGACCAGCGAGCCCACGATGCTCCCCGAGCCGCCGAAGACCGAGGTCCCTCCAAGAAAGACCGAGGCGATGGTGTTGAGGAGGAAGCCGTCCCCGGTCGTCGGCCAGAAGTAATAGCCGACGAAGGAGGTCATCAGCCCGGCAAAGACCGCCATGACGCCCACCAGCATGAAGGCGCGGGTCTTCACGCTCGCCACATTGACGCCCATGAGCCTGGCGCTGGTGGCGTTGTCGCCCGCGAGGAAGACATGGGCGCCGAAGCGGGTCCGGTTCAGCAGGACCCACAGGACCACGGCGAAGAGGACGGTCCACAGCGACTGGACCGGGATGCCGAAGGGGCTGGAGTTCAGCAGCAGATGCATCACCGGGAACTTGTCCGGGGTCAGCGCCACGCCGGTGCCGTTCATCAGCACCAGCTCGACACCACGATAGAGGAAGGAGGTGCCGATGGTGATGACCAGCGACGGGATGTTGAGGCGGGAAACCAGCGCGCCATTGATCCAGCCGCAAAGCGCCCCGGTGGCGAAGCCGCCGATCAGCGCCAGCCATTGCGGCATCTCGGCCTTGACGAGCAGGCAGAAGACCGCCGTGCCGAGGGCCATGATGGAGGGGAAGGAAAGGTCGATCTCTCCGGTGATGACGACGAAGGTGAGCGCGAGCGCCAGCACGCCGAAGAGCGGCGTCGTCTGGGCGAAAGCCTTGTAGATGTCGACATCGAGGAAGACGGTGGGTGCGGCGATGATGAAGGCCAGCCACATGGCGAGGCCGACGCCGATGATCCCCATCTGGGAGCCGTAGCGCCGCAGCACCGAAGGCGGGGCGACACGGTTGTCGGTCGGCTTGGCGGCGGGCTTGGCGGCGACTTCGCTCATCTCCGCCCTCTATTCCATCTTACCCGAGCGGGCGACGCGATAGAGACGCTCGATCAGCTCTTCCATGGTGATCTCGTCCTTGGAATACATGCCCGCGACGCGGCCGCGGTCCAGCACATAGAGTCGGTCGACCACGGGATAGACATGGAAGATGTTGTGGTCGATGAAGATGGCCGACTTCCCCGCCTTCTTGATGTTCTTGACGAAATCGATGGTCTTCGCCGTCTCGGTGAGGGAGAGGCCCATGGTGGGCTCGTCGAGGATGACGAGCTCGGCATCGAAATGCAGTGCCCGGGTGATGGCGACCCCCTGTTTCTCGCCGCCGGACATGGTCATGACCACGTTGTCGGGGTGAACGGCCGCCGAGGTGAAGCCCATATGCTCGCTCATCAGCCGGGCCGATTCCTGCCGCATGCGCTTGACGTCCAGGAGCCCCCATCTGGTCCGCGGCTCGCGGCCCATGAACATGTTGCGCCAGATCGGCTGCTTCTCGCAGAGCGCGCGCTCCTGATAGACGGTCTCGATGCCGAGACCGCGCGCGCGCCCCACCGACCAGTCGTCGATGCGCTTGCCGTGGAAGAAGATCTCGCCACCGGAATCGGGGCTGTGATAGCCCATGATGGTCTTGACCAGGGTCGATTTACCGGCGCCGTTGTCGCCCAGGAGGCCCACGATCTCGCCGGAATAGACCGCAAAATTCACGCCCGACAGGGAGCGCACTTCGCCGAAGGTCTTGGAGACGCCGCGAAGCTCGATGACCGGGACCGGCCCGGGTGACCCTGCGTCGGACATGCCTGCCCTTGGGCTGCCTTGGCTAAGAGAAAACCGCCGCGGGCCTGGAAGAGCCCGCGGCGGGAGAGTTAGCTCTCTTGCGCTTCGAAAATCTATCGAATTTCTTGTGCCGCCAAGGGGGCGACCGCATCCACGTTCGACTTGTCGACGAAGGCGCCGGCGGTGTTCACGTCGAGGCCGGAGAAGCCGTATTTCTTGGTCAGGCAGATATTGAGGATCGGCAGATAGCCCTGGAGGAAGGGTTGCTGGTCGATGACCAGGGTCTGATAGCCCTCCTTCACCGCCTGGGCCGTGTTGGGCGACATGTCGAAGCCGGCGAAGAACACCTTGCCCGGCTCCAGCGAGGCCGCCTTGGCGTAGACGCCGACATTGGAGGTAAGCCCGCCATGGTCGGTGACGACGATCTTGATGTCGGGGTTCTTCTTCATGACGCCGACGAAGGTCGCCGTGCCGGCATTGGGATCGGCGTTGGTCGCCGCATCGATCTCCTGATAGATCACATCGGCGCCCGCCTTCTGGAAGGCGTCGATCACGCCGACGGTGCGCTGGCCGCGATCGCCGCCCTGCCCCTTCAGCCCCCAGACGAAGACCTTGTCGCCCTGCTTCAGCCCGGCGCGCTTGGCGGCCTCCTCGGCGAGGGCGTAGCCCGCCTTGTAGTTGTTGGCACCGACATAGCCGAAGCCCTTGGCCGAATATTCCCCCTGGGCCTTGGGCAGCGAGGTGTTGAGGGTGGTGACGATCATGCCCTGGTTATAGGCCTGGTCCACCAGCGGATCCGTCGCGTCGTCGCCGCCGAAGCCATAGGTGGCGATGCCGTCGACCTTGGTCGCGATCGCCTGCTTGATCTGGGTCAGCATCAGATTCGGATCCCAGTTCGAGAAGTAGTAGGTGACCGTGGGACCGAGATCGAGCTCCGCCTGGCGGAAGCCGTTATAGACATTGTTGGCGAAGACGCCGCCCTGGGGCCCGCCCGGGAACGCCGCGATCTTCACGCCGGAGCACCATTTCTCCTTCGGATCGAGGGCATGAGCAGGCGAGAAGCTGGCGATCGTCAGAACGCCGGCCGCGACGGCCGGCAGCGCACGCCGCAGGAATGTCGTCCCCATCGGGTCCTCCCTTGAATGTTGGATCGAGCCTTGCCGCTCGAATGTGCCAAGCTACGATGGATCAGATATCTTTGTAAAGGTGGCTCAGTCCGAGCTGAGACAATGCCTGGGAGACTATTGACTTATTGCAATAATCTCTGGGGTTTTATCACAGGGTCGGCGGATTGACCCACAAAAACCTATCAGATAAGTTTATTCGGTGATGCAGAACGAGACCCTTCCCGCCGTCGATCGGGTCGTCGCCGCGCTGACGGATCTGATCCTGGGGGAGCTCACCCCCGGTGCCCAGCTTCCCAGCGAAGCGGCGCTGGCGGCAACCTATGATGTGAGCCGGCTGACCGTGCGCGAGGCCGTGCGGGTGCTGTCGGGGCGAGGGCTCCTCGATCTCGCCCGAGGGCGGCGGGCGACGGTGCGCGAGCCGGACGGCTCATCCTTCGGCGATTTCCTCGCCGCCGCCATGCGCCATGACGCCAAGGGCATGCTCGATCTCATCGAGGTGCGCCAGGCCCTCGAGATCCAGTCGGCCACCCTCTGCGCCAAGCGCATCACCCGGGCCGGGGCCGCGGCGATCGAGAGCGCGCTCGACGGCATGCGCACCGCCGCGGCCGAGATGCGCGGCGGCGGCGACCGCGCCGCGGCGGAGGAGCGCTTCCATCAGTTCGATGTCGGCTATCACGAGGCGCTCGCCCTTGCCAGCGGCAACCGGATGCTGGGCCATCTGCTGGAAGCGATGGCAGCGCCCTTGCGGGATTCCTTCCATCTGTCGCTGCGCGGCCATGAGCTGCGCGGCCATACGCCGGAAGACACCATCGCCGCCCATGAGCGCATCTTCGAGCGCATCCAGGCCGGGGATTCGCGGGGCGCGGCCCAGGCGATGCGCTCGCATCTGCGCGAGGCGGTGCGCGACGTCAGCGCGGCGCTGAACGCGCGATTGCCCCCGGCGCGCCGATCGGGTGCCCGATCGCGCACGCGGCGCTCTTAGCGTCTTCCACCGGAAAGACCTCATGAAAATCACCGCCATCAAGACGACCGTGGTCAATGCGGAGATGCGCAACTGGATCTTCGTCAAGGTCGAGACGGACCGGCCGGGGCTCTATGGCTGGGGCGAGGCAACACTGGAGTGGAAGACCCGGGCGGTGGTGGGCGCGGTGGAGGATCTGGCCCCGCTCATGATCGGGCGCGATCCCCGCGATATCGAGCAGGCCTATCGGGCCATGAATAAGCAGGGCTTCTGGCGCCTGGGCGTGATCGGCGCGACAGCCGTCTCCGGCATCGAGGTGGCGCTGTGGGACATCCTGGGCAAGGATCTGGGCGTCCCGGTTTGGCGCCTGCTGGGGGGCAAGACCCGCGAGCGGGTTCCCGTCTATACCCATCTCGGCCTCGGCGACATGCGCGCGGTCTATGAGACGATGCAGCCCGACGCCCTGGTGGAGCAGGCGCTTGCCGTCACCGCCAAGGGCTATCGCGCCCTCAAGGTGGTCTTCATCCCCTATACCCACTACACGGCACCGCTGCGCGCGGTCGACCATGTGGCCCGGCTGATGCAGGCCCTGCGCGAAGCGGTGGGCGAGGAGATCGAAATCATGGTCGATTTCCACGGCAGACCAGCCTCCGTGGCGGCCGCCCTCGACTATATCCGGGCGCTGGCGCCGGGCCGCCCGCTCTTCGTCGAAGAGCCGGTGCCGCCCGGCGATCCGCAGCAGATGAAGGCGGTGACAGAGCGCTCGCCCGTCGCCATCGCCACCGGCGAGCGCCTGGTCGGGCGCGGCGAGTTCGAGCCGCTCTTCCGCCTGGGCGCGCTCCATATCGCCCAGCCGGACATCGCCCACACCGGCGGGCTCGCCGAGGCGCGCAAGATCGCCGCCGCGGCGGAGACGGCGGGCGTCGGCATCGCCCCCCATAACCCGCTGGGCCCACTGGCGGGCGTCGCGGCCCTGCATTTCGACGTCGCGACCCCCAATTTCGTCATCCAGGAAGAGATGACCGGCTCCGTCCCCTGGTATGAGGAGGTCGCCGAGACGCCGGTCCGCATGGTGGACGGCGCCTGGCAGATCCCGGAGGCGCCGGGCCTCGGCATCGAGGTCAACGAGAAGGTGGCGGCGAAGCATCCCTTCCGCCAGGAAGTGCTCCACGCCCAGCATGCCGTGCTGCCCGACGGCACGATCGTTGATTGGTGAGCCCCATGGCCGGACGCCTCTCGGGCAAGATCACCATCGTCACCGGTGCCGGCCGCGGGATCGGCGAGGCCATCGCCCGCTGCTTCGCCAGGGAGGATGCGGCGGTGGTCATCGCCGAGAAGGATCCGGCGACCGGTGCGGCGACGGCACAGGCGATCCGCGACAGCGGCGGGCGCGCGCATTTCATCGAGACCGATGTCACCCGCACGGACGATGTCGAGCGGGCCGTGGCGGAAACGCTCGCCGTCTTCGGTCCGCCCACCACGCTGGTGAACAATGCCGGGATCAACGTCTTCCACGAGCCGCTGGAAATGAGCGAGGAAGACTGGCACCGCTGCCTCACCCTCGATCTGGAGGCGGCCTGGCGCTGCAGCCGGGCGGTGTTGCCGCTGATGCTGAAGGCGAAGTCCGGCGCGATCATCAACATCGCCAGCACCCACAGCTTCAAGATCATCCGCCACACCTTCCCCTACCCCGTCGCCAAGCATGCGCTGCTCGGCATGACGCGTGCGCTCGGCATCGAATATGCCGATCGCGGCATCCGGGTGAACGCGATCGCGCCCGGCTATATCGAGACCCAGATCGCCATCGACTACTGGAACTGCTTCCCCGATCCGGCGGCGGAGCGGCGGCGCGCCTATGACCTGCAGCCGCCGCGGCGTATCGGCCGGCCCGAGGAGATCGGCTGGACCGCCGTCTTCCTCGCCTCCGACGAGGCCCCGTTCCTGAACGCGGAATGCATCGTCGTCGATGGCGGAAGGTCGGTGGTTTATCACGATTGATCGGCGTGCAACCGTACCATCCACCTAAGACGTCACTCTCTCCACGTCATGGCCGGGCTTGTCCCCCCAGGGAGCGTCCCCGTCCGGGCGCATCCATAAGTAGCGGCGCGTCCGACTAGCGCAACCCAGCTGCTAAATGGTGGCTTATTTCCGAGCCCTAGGCGCCGAAGATGCGCCCGATCATGACGAGACCTCCCATCGTGACCCGCATCCTATGCAACGACGGTCGCAGGGAGCGTGCTTGTCCGGCCTCATCCCAGGGTAGAGAGTCATAGATAGTAAAGTCAACTAAAGCTAAAACGACAATAACGGCAGCCGCAATCGTCACCACCGCTATGGCACTAGCTATGGCCAAGCGACGCGAAAGAAGCCGCCAAGCATGATAATCTTGGCCGGCAGCAGGGTTGGCGCAGAAGGGAGGTTCAGTACCCAGGGAACATGCCCCTCCGTCCGCTCCGCCTGTGGAAGCGTGATCGAGACCGCAGTACTGTGGGAACACAATCTAATGCAGGATCTCACTCTTTCTCCAGAGCTTTTAAAGAATCTCGCGGCTTTCGCTACCGGATTGGCTGCCGTGGTAGGCGCGATAATCGCGGCCTTACAATATCTCAACGCCGTGCTTACCAAACGCCGCGAGAAGGTTACCGCAGTTCGAAGATCCTTCGAGGGCGTACTGACTTCACTGGCTTCAGAGAATGAGGTTGACAAGCTTGCCGGGGCAATCCTGCTTCGTAAGTTCTTTGATCCTACCGCCGAGGTCAACACTAAAGACATGCCATATGCAGCGGAGGCCATCAATGTCATAGCGGCAATCCTGCGAGGTCAACCTAGTGGAAATTTCCAGAAGCTACTTGCAGATGGGCTCGCATTCGCACCTTCCCTCCGGCGGGCTGATCTCCAGAGGACCAATTTGCATAACGCCTACCTGGGCTCACGTGGCAATAAGATCGTAGACCTCGCTTACGCCGATTTTTATCGGGCGGACCTCTCTGGTGCATCGTTGAAGGGCGCAAAAGCATGCCACGCCGTGTTCTACCAAGCGCGAATGACGAATGCAGTATTGCGTGATGCTGATCTACGCGGAGCCAACTTTTTCGAAGCGGATGTGTGGGGCGCGAACTTTGACGGCGCGCGACTGGCTAATGCAAGCTTCGCGAGGACACGAAATATTCCCGCCGAGCTCAAGCCTCATCTCTACAACAACCGTTGGAATGGTCCAGAGGAGTTTAAAATATTAAGCGGTGGCGATCGAGCGGACCCGCCCGTAATCTACGTGAGCAAGCCTGGCTCTCTCGACGAGCGTCAGGGGAAAGTCGTCGGTCTAGTTTGCAGCTGGCTAGAATCGAGTGGGATGATCCCTGATGCACTGGAACGCTGCGATTACCCTGCCACCGGCGCACTCGGCGAGATTCGGAGGCGGATGTCAGGGTGCAGGGGCGCTGTGGTATTCGGGTTTGGAGAGTTGAAAATTTCAGACGCCTTGTGGCGTTCAGGCACCGCGGACGAGGCAAAGGTCAGCGGCCAGGCTTTTTCGACCCCTTGGTGCCAGATCGAAGCAGGCATGGCGGCAATGTTCAATCTCCCGCTATTGCTGGTGGTCGACGTGGATCTAACAAAGGGCGTGTTTGATCCCTCGCTGATCGAGCACAACGTTTTCCGCCTCCCAACACCCCCGGACCGTCTCTCTCCTGCCTTTGCGAACTGGTCGGTAGCTGTTGGTGAACGCGGGCTCGCCTAAGCAAGCAATAGATATGACGCTTTGCGGACAGGCCCCAGATCGACATGGGACGGCAGCGCCTGGTGGGAGGGCCTCGCCATGGTCGAGCACATCTCGGCGACTAGGGCCCGGAAATAAAGCCATCAATTGGCCGTGTGTTGAGTTAATCAGAGGCGTCTCAACTTATGGAGGCGGACGGACGGGGTGGCTCCCTGGGAGGGCCGGGCTTGTCCCGGCCATCCACGTCGGCGTGCTGTAAACCGATCTCGCCGGCAAGGCCTGTTGCACCGGGCCAGACTCCTGGAAACAGCGCGTCCTGCAACTTCCACGTGGATGGCCGGGTCAAGTCCGGCCATGACGGAAGAGATAGAAAGGTTTAGGTCCCGGAGTCCGGCTTCTTCGGGTCTAGCTCACCCAAGACTTGCTCCGCCGCGCGAAACGCGCTGTTGGCCGCCGGGACGCCGCAATAGATGGCGGACTGGAGCAGGACCTCCTTGATCTCCTCGCGGGAGACGCCGTGCTCGAGCGCGGCGCGGAGATGCAGCTTGAACTCCTCCTCGCGGCCGAGCGCGATGGTCATGGCGAGGACCAGGAGCCGCCGGGTCTTGTGATCCAGGCCCGGCCGCGTCCACACATCGCCCCAGCAGTAGCGGGTGATGAGATCCTGGAAATCCGCATTGAACGCGTTCCGGCGTGCAAGCGTGCGGTCGACATAGGCCTCGCCCAGCACGCTGCGCCGGGTGCGGAGCCCCAGCTCGTGACGCTCGATGTCATCCATGGCGGCCCTCACTCCTTCTTGTCGCGATAGGCTGCGAGAACACGCTGCACGAAGCCCTCGGCTGCGCCCAGATAGGCCTCCGGCGCGAAGAGCCGCGCGAGCTGCCCGGCGTCGAGCTCGGCCGCGACCGCCCGGTCCTTCGCCAGGACATCCTTCAGATGGGCGCCTTCCGCGACAGCGCGATGGCAGGCCGCCTCCACCAGGTCATGGGCCTGCAGCCGGCCGATCTTCTCGGCGAGCGCCATCATCACCGCCTCGGCCATGACCAGGCCGCGGGTCGCATCGATATTGGCGCGCATGCGCTGGGGATCGAGGCGGATCCCTTCCATCGCCTCGGTCATGGCGCCGAGCGAGCCGGAGGCGAGAAGGAAGGTCTTCGGCAGCGTCTCCCATTCCGCCTGCCAGCCGCCGAGGCCGCGCTCATGCTCCTGCGGCATGGCCGCGAGCA
>Ga0126378_10004853_pt1 | contig 10354 bp, 9 predicted proteins | sample PanSoiMetPlot_23_FD_92587 | JGI IMG/M metagenome (GOLD analysis project Ga0126378, IMG submission 92587) | Tropical forest soil microbial communities from Panama - MetaG Plot_23 | ecosystem: Environmental > Terrestrial > Soil > Tropical forest > Bulk soil | place: Panama | collected 2016-02-17
AACAGACGATCTTCCCGCGCCCAAGGGTTTGAGCCTACGGACACTTTTGTGCGGAAACTGCTCTTGCTTAAACCAACACTGTAGATTGAATCCGGGTAGAGGTAATAGGGAACGAACTTGTTGTAACCCTCGAGGTCCTGGTCGGTACGTCGAAGAAGATCGTACCATCCTTGAACTCGGTGCGTCCTTTCATGAGTTCGATGGAGTGCTCATGACGCTGCATGAGGGGAGGCATAAGCTCGGCCACGAAGGGTTCCTGCAAAATTGCGGAGAGGGGCTTAGTCGCCAGCAGAGGAATCAGACGGGGGACAAAGTCCGGGTCCTTGGCCGCTTCGATCACCATGGTCAGCTTCATCGCCGGAGCTTTCATCTCGACAGCGGTTCTGGGATCTTCGTAGAGGGCGCCGTCAATGATGTCCGCCCATTCGATCAGCTCAGAAACGGGTCTGGGATCGAAGCCGAAGCGCTGCTCAGCGATGGTGGCCAGAAATTTCGTACAGGAGCGAAAGTCGGGATCGTAGAACTTGCGGTTGCTCTGGTCCTGCTCGAAAAGGGCGGCATCCTCCGGGCTAAGGAAGGCGCTTTCGTGATGATCGAACCACCAGGTTACTTTGGGTGAGCTGGAGTATTTGAAATCGACAATGGCATTCTCGTCCCCGTCGAATTTGGATTCGTCGAAGAGGGCGCCGGCACGGTGGAGCAAGCCACTGAAGGCAAATTGCGCATCGTCTCGGATGCGCTCCCGGTAAAACCGTGAGAATAGGGCGGCCGAACAGGCACCGTCGAAGCATTTGTCATGATAGAAAACTTTAACTCTCAAGGTCTGATTCCCCGTCGCATGATGAGGTGGCGGCAAAGATTTCCTAGGATACCGGAACTTGCGCGCTTGGACAAAAGGATGGTTTTAAGAGGGAAATGTGACATTTTCATCTAGGTTCGGCAGGCTTCTTTTAGCTTTTATCTGCACGTATGTATTTAGTGCTGAGCAGGTGTCTATATTATCCTCCTCAAGTCCTCACACCTGAGTCTCTGCCCGAAGTACTCGATAGCCGTAAATGGCCTCTTACAGGAACTCTCAACTCGGTGATTTTCAGCACTGTGCTCCCGGAATATCTGTCGACTACTTGCCATCGCACCTGAGGGGTCGGGAACGTAAAAAAAGGGGGGAAATACTCCATGCAGGAAAATCGGCCGAGAATAGAGCATTTTGCTCGAGCGGATTTTCTGCCCCTTCGAACACAACAGAAGCGTATGCCTTATCACCAATTTCGCAACCAAGGATTTATTCGCGGACTCGTGGGGTCCGGCTGGGTCGAAAAAGCCTGTTGTGCGGGCTCTACCAGCCATGTTCTGGACCTCGCACCGCCCATTCGATCATCGCGCTTCGGTGCCATCTAAGGGGAAAATTCGAGGACTATTGGGAGTGCCGTCGAGCCGGAGCCTAACTGTAAACCAGCCCCACCCGTTCAAGATCGGCGGGCCCATTTTTCGGCCCACGCTCCCATGAGTGGCAGCTTATAGGCCTCACGCTGGTATGCCTTGATCATACACACGAGCACCAGCAATGCAATTCCGATGGCAGCTATCAGCGAGATCGGAATCAACAGCAGGTTGATTGAGGCAACATTGGCGAGCACGAGGAGTACCAGACCAAGAGCGACACTCGCCAGGGCAAGGGCAATCGACTGGAAAGCGTGAAAGCGCACGAATTCGTTCCGGTTATAGCGCTTCGCCTTGAGAAAAACGATTGCAGGGACAATCGTTGCATAGGCTAATGCGGCGGTGAAATTGTCTGGCAGGCCGCCTGACGATCGATAGGTAGGCGCCACGGCGCTGTTCACGACAGGCCTACGGGTGCCGCGGTCACCACAATTGGGACACTTTGTCAGTTCATCTGAAGTGGGCGCGCCGCACGCGGCGCATACTGCGCTCATCGTCTCCTCCTCACAAATCAGACTCCTGACTGCGCTCGGGACGACAGTCGCGGGGATTACGGTATCTATTTGCCAGCGGCTCTCTTGCGGCAGTCTTCGCAGACGCCGTAAATCTGGAACGTATGGCGGGTGGTTTCATACTGATATTTGCGGCCAATTTCCTGTTCCAATTCGTCGATCTCTGGCGAAAAAAATTCTACGGAGCTGCCACACTCAGTGCAAACCATGTGGTGATGGCTGCGACGATTGTATTGGTGCTCGTAGCGGGCAATACCATCGTGAAAGGCGACCTCGCTGGCTAGCCCACACTCGGCCAGCAGTTTCAGGGTGCGATAAACGGTGGTGTAGCCGATTCTTGCATCTTTCCTTTTCACCAGCCGGTATAGCTCGTCAGTGGAAAGATGCTCACGGGTATCGAGGAAGGTGCGCAGTATGGTGTCGCGCTGGCCGGTGTGCTTCAGGCCAACGCGTTTCAGATGCTCATACAGAATGCCTTGAGCCTCGCGGACCATCTCGCGCGAGATCGTGGGCTGATCGTCAATGCGTTTTTGGAGACTGGTGGGCACAAGACCTAGAAGAATCATACTGGCCTTCTAGCGGGCTGCCAACTGCTCAGCTATCCAGGTTAGGAGGCTCACAATACGGGCTTTCGTACTTTCTTCGTGTCTTTCACGGTGTGCGGCTTGTATCTTCGATAAAAGCAAAAAACGACAGCCCCGATGCGAGCCAGTCAATTGTGCTCCACCGTCAAGACACCCTAAAATCAGTTTCTTCCGATGACGACAACCATTCTTACTCCTAATCGACAACCTTCCCATTGCGTTTTCCGCAGACTTACGGTGGTGGTGTTTTTGCTAGCGCTGGCGGGATTTATTGCCGCGTCGGGGTACTTGTATAGGGTAGCGCGTGCGGCGCTGCCCAAGTTGGATGGCGTGGTCCGAGTTTACCCGGTGAGCGCGAAGGTGACGGTTAGCCGTGATGAGCATGGAGTGCCCACCATTGATGCGGCCAACCTGGAAGACCTATTTTTTGCCCAGGGATATGTCACAGCTCAGGACCGGCTGTGGCAGATAGATGCGATGCGGCGTCATGCCGCCGGCGAACTAGCTGAGATTCTTGGCGCCAGCCTGGTGAAGCGCGACCGCGAGCAGCGCATTCTGGGGCTACGAGCGGTGGCACACCGGTCGGTCGAATTGACGCCCTTGCGAGACCGACAATTCATGGAAGCCTACGCGCGCGGAGTGAACGCTTACCTCGAGGCACATCGCCAACATCTGCCGATCGAGTTCCGCATTTTACGTTATGCGCCCAAGCCTTGGACCGCCGATGATTGCGTGCTGATGGGTACGAATATGATCAAGGACCTCAGTCACGGCTCTTACCGGGCTGCGCTCCAGAAGGAAAAGATTCTGGCGAAATTAGGACCGGAGCTGACGGGAGATCTCTACGTGAATTCGTCGTGGCATGACCGTCCTCCGTCAAAAAGACCTGGTCGGATGGATGTACGGCAGGAGGAAGACAGCGACGCGCCGGAGGACAACGCGGTCACCGAGAGCACACCGATGTTCCTCGCGCCCCTACCGGAGAGCCACGATGTTCCGTATCTGTTCCGGCCCGGATCGAACAACTGGGTATTGTCAGGGTCCCATACCGTCTCTGGCAAGCCGTTGCTGTCCGATGACATGCACCTGGTGCATCAAATGCCGAATTTGTGGTACGAGGTCCACCTGCGGTGCGGGAACTTTGATGTAGTCGGTGTGAGCCTGCCGGGTCTACCCTTCGTGATCGTAGGGCACAATCAGCGAATCGGGTGGGGATTTACGAACACCGGAGCAACGGTTGAGGATCTCTACGTCGAAACCTTCGATGACAAGGGGCAGTATCGTACACCGCAGGGCTGGCGCTATCCGGAACATCGGCGAGAAATCATTCACGTAAAGGGAGAAGCCGATCAAATTGTGGATGTTTCGAGTACCCGCCACGGACCGATCATCACGGAGTTAATTCCTGGTGAAAAACGACAGATTGCACTGCGCTGGACATTGTACGACGGTATGCGCAACCCATTTTTTGATGTCGATGCCGCACAAACTTGGACCGAATTTAAGCAGGCGCTAGCCGGCTTCAACAGCCCCCCGCAAAATGCGGTTTACGGCGATGTGGACGGGCATATCGGGTACCATGCGACAGGCAACATTCCCATCCGGGCATCGGGCGATGGCAGCCTTCCCCAAAATGGTAGTGATGACGCGCACGAGTGGACCGGATACGTGCCCTTCGACAAATTACCGAATATCTTCGATCCGCCATGGGGAGTAATCGCCACCGCCAATGGGCGCATTACCCCCAACCAATATCCCTATACGCTGGCGACTGAGTGGGGAGCTCCGTGGCGGACTGAACGCATCTACCACGTGCTGGAGTCGGGCAAGAAATTCTCTTCCGCTGACATGCTCGCGCTCCAGACCGATGTCTATTCCGCATTCGACCGCTTCTGCGCCGAACGGTTTGTCCATGCGCTGGACCATGTGAGTCAGCTTTCCCCGAGGGCGCGCCAAGCTCGGGATCTGATGCGCGACTGGGATGGACGGCTAATCAAAGAGTCGGCGGCGGCCACCATCGAGAATCGTTCCCGACAGGAGCTGAGCCGCCTTCTGCTCGAACCAAAGCTGGGGGCTGAATCGGAGAATGGGTCGCTCAGCTGGAAGGATTATCAGTGGTTCATGAGCTCGGTCTGGCTGGAAGAAGTTCTGTTGAAGCAGCCTCGGCGCTGGCTGCCCGCAAGTTTTGCGGATTACGATGCCCTGCTCGTCTCTGCAGTAGAAGCTGCCGTCAAGCAACCGGAAGCGCCTCCAAATTTGAGCCAGTGGCGGTGGGGGCAGGCTTCGCCGCTCTATATTCAACATCCGGTGCTGGGCCGACTCCCGCTCCTCCGGCGGTGGACCGGACCGGGGCTGGTCGAACAGTCAGGCGGCAGCTTTACGGTTAATCAGGCGAGCGGAGAACTGGGGCCCTCCGAGCGTATGACTGTCGATTTCTCTGATCTGGACCACACAACGTTGAATACCGTCACGGGCCAGAGTGGCAATTTCCTAAGTCCCTATTACATGGATCAGTGGAACGCCTGGTATGAAGGAACCACAATCACGGTGCCCTATTCTCCAGCGGCGGTGGCCAGGACAAACAGACACCGACTGGTGATCGAACCGCTCTAGCTTCAATGGGTCACACTCCAAGCCAAACCTGGGTCTCTCGCCGCCCTAGGATGCCAATTGGACGAGCTTGGAGGTGTTTTGGAGTACCTGGGAGACGGTTGAAAACGGGCGATGCGAAATTAGTCCACCAGTTTGACATCGACACCCTGGCCGACGATGTCTATTTGCTGTTGCGGAGGGGAGAGGGTGTCGGTGAGAGTGCTCCAGTTCCTGAGCTCACCGTTTTGCACGACATAGACTTGCGGCCGGCCTGAGATTGGCTGGATTCCTGTTACCTCACCCAAGTCGCTGCCGATGACGACGTTGCCGTTATTGGAGTTATAGATAGAGAGACACCCGCTCGTGCAACCCTGAGCTCCTATGAAAACCTGATTATCGGAAGTGACCGCCATCCGGTCGTGATAGCCAGCTGGGATGCTGACGGTCTTAACGAGTTGTACGGTGTTCCCTGAAGTATTCAGAATTGACAGTTTCCCGCAGCTAATCGGATTCGCTCCCGTCAGACACTCGACCGAGCCGACAACATAGACAGTGTTTCCGAATGAAGCACCGTAGGTGGCACCCCCGGCGAGGGGGACGGTTGGTCCCAGTTGGTTCGTTGCAAGGGTGAAGGGCGTAATGCTTGCGGTCGTGCCACCACACTCGGCTCCACAACTCAGGATGTAGGCGGTACTACCGTCCGGACTGAACACTGCCCAAACAGGATGATCCAGCTGGGCGAGCCCACCTGGCGGAGGAATAACTTGCGTTGTGCTGCTTACAACCCAGTTTGGGGAGGAAGTCGTACCGATGTTGGAGAGGCCGACGACAGTGAACGCATTGGTAGCGTTCCCGAAAACAAGCAGATGAGTGTTGTCCGAACTTAGAACGATGTACCGCGCACCCGATAAGCAATTGGACAGTGGATTCGTCGGCGGGCAATTAGGCACCGGCGCCTCCAGTGCCGTAGTTGTCAGATTGATCAACTCCACCGCTCCCGGAGCGAGGCCGGCGACGGGTGCCTGGGGGACGGCGGCAAAGCCCAGGGTCGCGTCGGAACTGACAGCCATGCTCTGGGTTGAGGAAGGCAGCGTCACCTTTCCGTTAGGAGTCTCCTTGGCATTGTTCACGACGTCCAGTTCGTTATCCGTGTCATTAAACACCATTGTCAGTTGGCGGTTCGCCGGAACTGCCATCAGACCAGGAGAGGCTCCGGCGCTGATGGCAGCGACCGTCGCCAACCTGTCATGTAGAGCATCGACGATAACCAGTCCGGGAATCGCCGTGCTTGCAGTGACGCCCTGAGAGACAAAGGCCCGGAACTTCAGCCCGCTCGGTGGAGTCGTCGTGCTCGAAGAACCGCCGCACGACAATAGAAATACTCCGCTGACTGCTACAAGCACACCTGTGAGAACATGCTTCAACGCCGGGATTCCTAAGACCATGTGCGATAGAGATTTAGATGCGAAGCTCTGCATTATAACAGAGCAAGATTCCCTGGGTGCGGCCTGCCCGGCCAGAGCTCCGCGCAAAAAATTCGCTGATCTTGTATTCTCGACGGAATGGCCATCGACCTGATCGCTCGACTTCAGAAGGCTCCCGCGTTGTGCGATGGGGCCATGGGAACGCTGCTCTACAGCAAAGGAATCTTCATCAATCGCTGCTACGACGAGTTGAACTTGTCGCAGCCCGACCTGATCCGCGGTATCCATCAAGAATACCTGCAGGCGGGTGCGGATATGGTTGAAACCAATACTTTCGGGGCTAATTGCTTTCGGCTGGCTCGCCACAGCCTCGCCGACCAGGTTCGGGAAATTAACCTTCAGGGAGCCCAATTGGCCCGGGTAGCGGCCAAAAGCTTTGGGGGATGGGCCGCCGGTTCGGTCGGGCCTCTCGGAATTCGTATTGAACCGTTGGGCAAAACCTCCCTCGAAGAGGCGCGTGAGGCATTTCGAAACCAGATTGCAGCCCTGATCGAAGGCGGGGTGGATTTAATCATCCTGGAGACGTTTGGCTATTTGGAAGAGCTGCATCAGGCTTTGCTGGCGGCACGCGACGTGAATTCAGAAGTACCGGTAGTGGCGCAGGTCACCATCGACGAGGATGGTAACTGTCTGGATGGATCGGTTCCCGAACACTTTGCGAAAAAGCTGGAGTCCTGGGGCGCGGATGTCATTGGATGCAACTGCAGCGTTGGACCGGTGAATATGCTGGACGCGATCGAGCGGGTCCGGGCAGCCACTTCCCTGCCCTTATCCGCCCAGCCAAATGCGGGTATGCCCCGCTCGGTCGAAGGGCGAAACATTTATCTCTGCTCCCCGGAGTACATGGCGAGCTACGCGCGCAAGTTCCTGGCCGCGGGAGTTCGACTGGTGGGTGGCTGTTGCGGAACCACGCCGGAACATATCCGCGTAATGAAATCAGCTTTGCGCGTAGGTGAAGCCAGGACAGCGAAAGTCGCGGTAACAAAGCCGGAGCCAGCGGCGAAGGTGATTCCTGCCGTCCCGCTCGACCGACGATCGCGGCTGGGGGCTAGGCTAGCAGCTGGCGATTTCCTCACCATGGTCGAGATCGTTCCTCCCAAAGGGACCGATATTCGCAAGGAAGTCGAAGGGGCGAGGTTCCTGAAATCAGTCGGAGTCGATGGCATCAACATACCCGATAGCCCGCGCGCCTCGGCCCGGATGAGTAACCAGGCGCTCTCTCTACTGATTCAGAAAGACGTGGGGATTGAAGCCATACTCCACTACACCTGCCGCGATCGGAATGTTCTGGGCATCCAGTCGGACCTGCTGGGCGCGGCGGCCATGGGGATTGTTAATCTGATCTGCATCACCGGTGATCCGCCCAAAATGGGCAACTATCCCGATGCGACTGCGGTTTTCGATGTGGACGCGATTGGGCTAGTCAATATTGTCCATAATCTCAATCGGGGTCTCGACATTGGTGGCAACCCGCTCGGCACGGGAACAAGCTTTGTCATAGGGGTAGGGGCGAACCCGGGCGTGCCTAACATTGAGGAAGAGGTGCGGCGGTTCGAGTACAAGGTCGAAGCCGGCGCCGAATACGCGGTAACACAGCCGGTGTTCGCCTTGGGGCTGCTGGAGAAATTTCTCAAGCGCATTGAGCGCCACCGTATTCCGGTGGTGGCGGGTATTTGGCCGTTGCTTAGCGTGCGTAATGCCGAGTTCATGAAGAACGAGCTCCGGGTCTCGGTGCCGGATTCCATTTTGGAGCGCATGAGCCGGGCCACCACTCCGGAAGGCGCGCGCGAGGAAGGGGTGGCGATTGCGCGTGAGATGCTGATCGCGGTTCGGAAGATGGTGCAGGGAGCGCAGATCAGTGCACCCATGGGGCGGTATAGCTCGGCTGTCGACGTGCTGGAAGCGTTGGGTGGGACCGGAGCCGCGGCTATTTCGGTGACATGAGATCAGCAGCGGACACAAAGAAAACACAACGGAGAAAATCGCAGGTTTCTGAAACCGCGCATTAAAAAAGTCACGCTTTAATGCGAAATTAACTTGCGTTTCGACACCGATTGGGTGCATTAAGGAAGACAGGAGTTTTCGTTGCCCAGGTTTGAGGAATGTCTCCAGCGGCTTGAGAAGATTGTGCAAGAGCTGGAGAAGGGGGAAGTGCCACTCGAGAAGTCTTTGACTCTTTTCGAGGAGGGCGTACAGCTGTCCAACTCTTGCCGCAAGGAGTTGGAGCAAGCTGAGGGCAAAGTAGAAGTCCTACTGAAGAGCAATGGAAAGCTCCAGGCCGAACCGTTCGAGCCCTCGACCGACAAGGCGGCCTCAAAGTAGTACGCCTGCTCGATCGCGGCTCGCAATCTTAAAGTTGTCTGCGGACCCGCCGCAGCCCAGCCCGTCGGAGCACGACGCGATCGTTGGGGTTGTATGGAGTTGCTCAACCTTGCCCTCTTGCAAAAGGACCCCAGAGTTGTTCGCCTCTTGTCCGAACAACTCTGCCACCATTTCCATGCCATCCATGCCGTTGATTCGCTGGCGGAACTCCGGGATTTGATCGTCCACATCCCGACAGATGTCGTGGTTCTAGATATGGAAGCTGCTACTCTGGACGAAGTGCAATACCTGCATCGCGATTTTTCGAGCCTGTGCATCGTCTGCACCCATCGCATTGCAGATGAACAGATGTGGACGGCGGTGCTGGATGCGGGAGCTGCGGACATCTGCTCCGCGACCGATTCTCGCGGCATTATTACCGCTGCCGCGCGCCATGCCAGCACCTCGCACTCAGCTGCTGCCTGAAAACCGTCAAATTGCTCGTTGGTCGTGAGTCAGAAACCGCTCTTCAATTCTGCCGCGACCAGCGAGCAGAAGCCAACGACCTGCTATTGACCGGCCATTCCGCCTCATTCGCCTTGTTATACTCAGACATTCATGATCAAGGAGACGCTTCGAGAAGGCCAAGAATTGACCGATACGGCGCTGGAGCGTTTGCTGCCCGCCGCGACTCAGCATCCGACCTCTATTCATCAGGCCATGCGGCACAGCGTCTTTGCCGGAGGGAAGCGCCTGCGACCGATCTTATGTTTGGAAGCGGCGCGTATGATTCGCGGTTCTCTGCCGCCGGGCGTTGAAGACGTCGGGGCGGCACTGGAGATGCTCCATACCTATTCGCTGATTCACGACGATCTACCAGCCCTCGATAATGATGACCTCCGGCGCGGGCGACCCACCTGTCACAAGGCTTTTGGCGAGGCCACCGCGATTTTGGCCGGCGATGCGCTGCAGACGCTGGCCTACGAGGTGTTGTCCCGGCTTCGTTGCCCCGCCGAGGCACGAGTTCGCATAATCGAGGAAATCGCCCGCGGCACAGGAACGATCAACGGCATGATTGGCGGCCAAGTGGTGGATCTCGAAGCCGAGCACAGTAAGCCGAATCTGGAGACATTGGAATACATCCACCGCGCAAAAACCGCGGCTCTCATCACAGCCAGCGTGGTCAGTGGAGCGCTGTACGCGGGTGCAGCCGGTCCCGCGATTACCTCAATTGAATCCTTTGGGCAGTCGATCGGTTTGGCGTTTCAGATCGTCGATGATGTGTTGGATGTGACCGAAACCTCCGAACAGCTGGGAAAGACAGCTGGAAAAGACATGGCCGCGGAGAAGGCCACGTATCCGTCCTTGTTTGGGGTAGGCGAGTCCTTGCACAAGGCGGATGAATTGGTGGAGAGGGCGTGCACGACGCTCGACCGCTTCG
>Ga0126378_10004855_pt1 | contig 10353 bp, 13 predicted proteins | sample PanSoiMetPlot_23_FD_92587 | JGI IMG/M metagenome (GOLD analysis project Ga0126378, IMG submission 92587) | Tropical forest soil microbial communities from Panama - MetaG Plot_23 | ecosystem: Environmental > Terrestrial > Soil > Tropical forest > Bulk soil | place: Panama | collected 2016-02-17
GACGCTGTCCTGCAATAGCAATGGGGTGAATGACCCATCTGGCCTCGACAGCGACGACTTCGGTTGTTTCAGCCCGGCCCAGTCAACCATGATCAGGGTGGGAGGCTGCCTCATCGGCGCGGATACCGACTTCGATGGGGTCTCTTACCAGAACACCTGGCCTGGAACGTTCAGTAACGCGACTCAGGACGCGCTGATGCACCCGAGCTCAGTCCTGTTCAGCAGCCCGCTGTTCAACGGCACTTCGAACTATGATCGAGTGGCATTCGAGACCGACCTGCCCAGGATCGAATTCGCGACCAGCCCGCCCTGCCAGCGGCACATCTCGAACCCCGCGGACCCGAACCCGGGGAGCGGATGCGTGAACCCGCCGGCCGGCGCGAACTTCTATCCGTTCTACTCAACCACCACCGTGAATGGGAACTGCCTCTGGCAACTCGGCGGCCCATCCATCCCAGGGACAACGAACAGCTTCGGAGGAAGCTCCGCAGCCGAGTTCGGTCCGCTGCTCCCGCTGGCCTATCCAGCGGCCAACGGGCAGCCCACCTTCCGATTCAACAACTTCCGCAACATTCTCAGCTCCAATCCCTGTACAGCCTGACGTCAACAGCGAGGGCGGGGGCACCTTCCGGTGTCCCCGTCCTCGAGGGCGTTTTTCTGGGCGCTAGGGCTGAGGTTCGATTTCGAGGTATCCGTTATAGGCGGAGACCGTCACAAGGAAGTGCTGCAGGAAGCCCTCAAGCCCAGCCAGGCCGAATGCATGCGGCCATGGATCACAAAACCAGACCGGCGCATCCCACGAATATTCTTCTGTCCCGTCAGTCACCGTCAGGTTCACACGGGCGAACGTTCCTACAGTTCTAAGTCCCGCCACAAAGAACTCCTCCGTCAGTGTGTCCGCTAGCTCTATCCCGGCGAGCGGCGCCAGCTCGGCGCTCATACGGGTCCGCAGCGCGCCGGTATCGAGCAAGCACTCAATTGGTGCGGCGGGAAGCCCTTCGAGGGCGATGTCGACCACCGGACGCGGCGTCAGCTCGCCTCCGCCCGCGGCAGGAAGGGCCCGGAACGGGAATTTCATTGCGGAGCGGCGCCGGCGATAGCCTGCTCAGACTCCGGTACTCGGAACATCGACTGCGCATGCTGACCGTGCTGAGCCAGCCAGGCCACGACATCCTTCGGCGAGGGCGCGGCCACAAGCACTTCATCCCCACGCACCGCCACCCAAAGGCCGATAAACGGACGTAGTGCCTCGACCAAGGGTCGCGAACGGGAGTCGGTCCCACCGCTTGCCGACCCTGACGACGTGATCCTCCCGGCAGCCGGCGTGTGCTGCTCGCGAGAATTTGTCGCTCTCGCGGCAGAGAAGCCGAGCCGTGTCAGTGCGCGGCGAGCCTGATGAGTCGTGAAATCAGCCCGGTCGAGTCCTGTCACCAAGCCTAGGACCTGCTTAGGCGGCCAACGCCGTCCGTTGATCACTACGAAATGTTCCTGGATCGGTTCGGGCAGCACGCCCTCCAATGCTCCTTCCACCACTTGGCGGTCAAGCTGATACCTGTGGCCCGAGACTGTCATAGTCGGCACGGAGATTCTCCGATCAGTACTCTCTGAAAAGTATTCTCTGAATGTTCTCTACTGTAGAGTACTCGGTGGGCTCATGCAAGAGGGAGTCCAGCAGCCATGCAGAGTCGTGACTGAGGAACGGCTCGAGGGTGAGGGCAGTGCGCTAGCAAGCCGCATGTCACAGAACCGGATAAACTACGCGCAGGTACCGGTCGTCAGGAGGCTTCCGCGGTCGTTCGTAATCGGCGGACAGGAGCGTTCTGGTCTAGTCCGCCTCGCGATCAGGGGCTGGTTCTGCTTGACCGGAGCGCCGTTCTGCTTGACCAGAGCGCCGTTCTGCTTGACCGGAGCGCCGTTCTGCCTCGGCCCGGATTGATTTGAATGACGACCGCACGGCGCCCTCCCAGGCGGCGGCCACCCGGTCGGCCCACCATTGGCCCGCGCCACCGAAATCGGTGCCGAGCTCGCCAGAGTATTCCAGCCTCGTCATTCCAAGGCTTTCGGAGAGCGTGAACTCCTCGGTTATCTCCGGCACCGGCCCCCGGACCAGCCGGAACGCAATCCGGCTTGGCCGGTCGAACGTAATGGTTTCCAGCGTCGTGGCAGTAAGCCTGCCACCATGAACCGGCGTGTAATGCTCGGCCAGGACCATGTCGGCGCCGCGTTGAAGCACCTTGAGTTTGCCCGACATAGCCCGCGGCGTCCGGCCCAGGTAGGGCGCGGCGATGACGTCGAATACCGTCGCGGCCGGAGCAGCGATCTCGACGCTCAGCGGACCCAGCGGGCGGACGCGACGTCCCCAGCCGGTATCGAGTGTCAGCTTGCCCGTGACCACCAGGTAGTAGCCGAGGCCAGCCGCTGCGCCTGCGGTGACCGTCGCTACGCTCCATCGCGTCATGTCCACCAGAGTACGGCGGCGACTAGCGGCCCACGGCAGCCCCGAGCCAGCACTAGGGCGCCTGACGGAGCCCCTGTTCGGCATACTCGACCAACAGATCGCTGACCGACATGCCACGGCGAGCAGCCTCGGCCGCGAGCCGCCCGGCAAGCTCGCAAGGAAGCACGATCGTGCGCCGCACGCTATCGTCGCGCTCCCAGCTCTCCTCACTCGGCTCAGGCAAGTTACTTCCTTTCGGATGCCAGCGCTCCCGCGCCGTCGGTTGCGACGTAGCGGCGAAGGACGCGGTCGCTCATCAGGCCTAGGCAGCTGAGGTTAGGAAATCCCGGTCCCTGCGCGGGCCCCGCCATGACGGGCGAGTGCAACGGCGGCACAAGGCCGGACACGGACAGGTCGACTTCGATGCGACGCCCAAGCTCATCACCGCCAAGGGCATCCCGGTACCGGGCAAGCGCCTTGTCGCCGAGGAGTGCCTCGAACCACCGCCCATCGAAACCGATGGCGACGACGACTGCGTCGTAGGCGACACGCTCACGCTCGGCACCGTATTCCATTGTCACGATGACATCGTGCTCGCGCGCCTCGATGGCGGCCGCCTTGCCGGCCAGCGTGCGGAAGCCGCGCGCCTGATTGAGCGTCGCCTCGGCCTGCAGCGAGAAGACACCACGATCGGTACGCTCGAGAAACTCGCGCCGGTTGACCTCTGCCAGGCGCGGCCAGTCTCCTGGGTCAGAATAGAACCGGTTCTCGTCGTAGCTCTCCCCGCGCGAGTAGAGGATGCCACGGGAGGTCAGCACGTCGATCATCGAGCCCTTGCGGCAGCGCTTGACCAGATCAATCACGACCGACGCGGCAGTCTCCCCGCTGCCGACGACGCACACGTTCAGCGGGCGTTGGTGCTTGAGCTCGTGCGCCGCGAGCCAGTAGGTCTGCCCGTCTAGAACGCGCGGGTGATCGTGCGGATGGCCGGGCACCGTGACCGCGGGCCCTGCGCCGGTGATAACGACGCCGTCGGCGGCAATCGCCTCGCCTGCCTCGAGCGTGATCTCCCAGCGAAAGCAGCCCACTGGTGTATCCCTGGCGCCCCTTCAGTTCCCGGCGACCTCGCCGCGGTCGACCACCACTACCCGCGGCGCCACGAGCCCGGCGGCTCGGAGCGCGCGGGCCTTCGCAGCGATCGCGATACCCTTCGGCCCGGCTCCCACCACCGCAAGCGTTGCCATCTGGCGAGGATAGTCAGGAAGCAAGACCAGCTCGCACAACCAGGAGCCGAAACCATTGGAGACTGTCCGCGATGGATGGTGGCTATCCCGAGCATCTGCTAGCACGCGAGCCAGCACCGCCATATAGCGGGGAAGGCCCGTTCGCCATCTGGCACTTCAGCGAAGACCCTTCGCTTGGCCGGTTCCGGCCGCAGCCGCCAGCCGCGAACCCGCAGGCACAGCCGCTGGTATGGGCGGTGGATACCCGCCATGCGCCGATGTTCTGGTTCCCGAGAGATTGCCCGCGAGGCTGCATCTGGCCGGTGTCGGCCACGACGCCGGAGGATCGTGAACGGTTCTTCGGGCAGAGCGCGGCAGCCCGGATTCATGTCGTGGAGGCCGGCTGGCTGAGGCGCATGCGGGACTGCCGCCTGTACGCCTACCGGCTGCCAGCCGGGCCTTTCCGGCCGCATGAGGTGGGCGGCTACTGGGTCGCTGACGAGCCGGTAGATGCGATCGAGCAGCTCGCTATCGAAGATCTTCTGGGCCGGCACGCTAGTGCCGGGATCGAGCTTCGGATAACGCCGTCTATCTGGCCATTCTGGCGGCGGGTCACGAACTCGACCGTCGAATTCAGCGGCTCGCGGCTGCGCAACAGCGCCCCGCATCCGGACAGGTTCGCATAGCGCTCCTACGGTCGCCGCCGTGCATGCTGTCGCGGCCGCTGTCGATGCTCCCGGGCCCCCCTGCTTGATTCCGGACTGCGGATCACCGGCGTACTCCCCAGGGCCATTGGAATGACAAGCTTGAACGGCTTGGAAGGCAGCCTGCGGTAATGCTGATTGAGACGTTCCTCAAGCGGGCCGTAGCGTGGTGCACGCAACGCCCGCCAGTAGTTGCGTGCTTTTACGCAGTCCGCGATCTGCCATACGCTCTCGACGGCGCCCACGATGCCCATGGACTGCTGCAGCAAGGTCGCGGCGACTGTCTGGCGAAATCTGAGCTCATGCGTCTAGCCGCCAGCCAACTGGACATACCAGCGCGGTACGTGTGCTGGCTGTACGCACTGCCCGACGTAGTTCCCGAGGTAGCTGACCTGCCCTCGCGACTAGATGTCCACCGGGCGGTTCAAGTGCACATCGACGGGACTTGGGTCCTGGCCGATGCGACGCATCACGGGGCCCTCCGGGACACCCCACTAATCGTCAGCGACTGGGATGGCCGACATGACACGGAGCAGGCCTACCGCCCAGTGGGGCCAGTGGCCGTAGCGGATGACGCCGACGGAGCGGCCGAACACGCCCGCGAACAGGTGCGCCTATGGACTGCTAGTTGCCCGACGGAAGTCCTCGCCAGATGGCGCTCCGCATACGTCGCATGGCTACGGCAGTACGAATGACGAAGCGCGTCGTCGCTGTTAGCCCAGGACGCCCGGGTCGATCGGCTGGATGCCAGTTCCCTCGTAGCGCGCAGTGTCCACGGACAGCACAACTCGTCCGTCCGGATAGACGGCGCTTAGCAGCGCGGCGACAACGGCCTAGGCGATCCGCCAGTCGACGCCATCGCCGATCAGCCGACCCGCGGGAATGGCCGCGGACAGTTCAGCGGTTCGATGTCGACCGGCAGCATGCCAATATGCTCGGCGATCCCGGGCCGCCCGATCTTCCTAATGCATCATTGACATCCTAATATTCATAGGAAATACTTCGACCCATGGCGCCTGCATGTGGTCCTGCAGCTGCCACCGACCGCCGCCACCGCCGACGGCAGGAGACGATCGAGGAGATCCTCGACATCGCGGTCCAGATCATGGCCGAGCAGGGGGTGGCCGGGCTGTCGGTCGGCGAGATCGCCCGCCGCATGGGCATCCGCCCGCCGTCGGTGTACGTCTATTTCCCCTCCAAACATGCGCTCTATGACGCGCTCTTCGCACGCGGCGCCCGACTGCTCCTCGCGGCGATGCAGCAGGTGAACGCTGCGCTGCCGGGCGGGCCGACAACGCTACATGAGATCCTGCTCCCGGCCGCGGAAGCCGCGGTGCGCTGGTCGATCGAGCATGCCGCCTACTCGCAGCTTCTGTTCTGGCGCCCGGTCCCTGGTTTCACGCCCTCGCCAGAGGCATACCAGCCCGCGATCGAGCTTGTCGAGCTAGCCCGCGACCGGCTCAAAGGACTTCAGGAAGCCGGCCTGCTGCGCGCCGAGGTGCCCATCGAGCAGATAGAGCGCGACTGGACCATCCTGCTGTCTGGCGTCATCAGTCAGCAGCTTTCCAATGCGCCCGAGCAGGCCTACGGCGAAGGCCGCTTCACGACCGCAATTCCCGAGCTCATCGCAATGTTCGCCGACTACTACTCCCCCCGCAGCCAGCCGCTGGAAACAAGCAGACACCGGGGCCGACCGCAATAGTTTCCGGCACGACAAGGAGAAACAACCATGCGCAGTGCACGCCATGGAGAGGTCCGGGCACACATCGCCGCGCCACCGCCGAAGGTATGGGCCCTGCTGGCAAACCTCGAGCAGATGGGCCAGTGGAGCCCCGAGTGCTACCGCATCCAATGGCTCGACGGGGCCAGCTCCCCCGCCGTGCCCGGTGCCCGATTTAAAGGCTGGAACCGGTTCGGCTGGATGCGGTGGTCCGTGACCTGTCAGGTCAAAACAGCCGAGCCATGCCGCGAACTCGCCTTCTCCACGATCCAGAAAGACCGGGAACTGGTCCGCTGGCGCTACCTACTTGAGCCCGCCGACGGCGGAACCGATTTGATCGAGTCATTCCAGGTCATCTGGCTGCCCTTTAACGCACGTCTGGCTGAGGACTTGCTCATGCGCGACTGCGACCGACGCCGTGAGGAGGCAATGCGGACGACCCTGAACCGCATCAAGGACTTCGCCGAAGGTGCCCGAACAGCGGCCGGCCGCCCATGAGCCACGGCAACGCCGTCCCGCAACAAGACAACGACGGCACGAGCAGGTATCTGCGATGACCGGACACTGAGTCCGCCACGCGGTCAGAGCCGTCTATGCACGCGTGCAACGCGCGCGATCCCAGGGCGTGACTGCGAAACTCACGTTGGATCGACGAATAAGTTCCGGTACACGCGCGTCTCGGGCCATGGTTGACACTATCCGCTCGACAACGCGCCACGCCTAACGCGTCTGACTAGATTCCTCCCTTCGGCGGACGTCTGCGACGTTGCGTCACAATGTCGCGGGCTTCTTCGTCCTAGGGGGTTGAGGCAGCAGGGAAGTTCAGACGCCGAGGAGGTGCCACAATGTCCACAGAACTGGCACGGGGAGCATCGGGACGAGCCGCATCAGCAGCAGGATCAGCAACGCGCAGGCGCGCGGCCGGAAACGCGATCCAGCTCGGGCCGCGCACCCGTCGCCTCATCAGAGCCGTCGCCCGGGTGGTCAACCCGGTCGTGCTGCGGATCGCCGGCCGACGGCACATGCCGATCGTCGGCATCATGCGGCACCAAGGCCGGAAGACCGGGCGGATTTATGCCACGCCGCTTGGCGTGCGGCCCGCCATAGGTGGCGGCTTCGTGGTGCCGCTCACCTTCAGCGATAAGGCTGGCTGGTACCGGAACATCCGGGCAGCCGGGTGGTGCGTCATCACCTACCGCGGCGTGGATCACACGGTGGCCCGACCCGTGATCGTTGACCGGATCTTCGCGGGGCCGGCCTATCCAAGATATGAGCGCTTCGCACTAAGGCTGATCGGGGTCAACGAATTCGTCTGGCTCCGGGAAGTACCCGCTGGCGCGGTGCGTGCCCAGCACTAGCCCTTCAGGAGCAACAGAGGAAGGCTCAATGACAGCGAACCACGCCATCGAGGACAGCGGCGAAATGACGCTTACGGTCCTATTGATTGTTAACGACCAGGATCGCTCGCGCGATTTCTACCACAATGTACTGGACGCAGAGATTGTCCGCGACCGTGACCCAGTAATCCTCCGGTTCCACAACGGCGTGATCATCTTGAACGTCGGTGGAGGTCCGACCGAGGACAAGCCAACCGTGACAATGGCGCCGCCTGCTGACCTGGACACGGTCAGCACGGCCCTCAACATCCGCGTGGCCGACATCGGCGCTGTGTACGACGCGTGGCGTTCGCGGGGCGCGCAGTTCCTCACTCCGCCTCAGGACCGCGGTAGCGAGATCCGCTGCTATCTGCGCGACCCAGACGGGCACCTGATCGAGGTCGGCCAGACGACCACGGCATAATCCCCGGCGTCGAGCTACTGCTCCTGGGTCGAACATGGTCGTTACCGCTGCCGCCATGGCGGCCATTGCCAGCAAAGTGATGTCAGGGCGGCACGGCAATCCATGAGATCCTGATTTTCCAAAATATCGAGTTGTCATCCGGCGTTGATGGGCCGATCACTACCATGCCCTCGCTCTGCGACTGCCCCATCGACACAAAGCAACCACCGGATGAGGTGAACGTGGCGGCGCATAGCTGAGCGTCGGTCAGTCCGGTCCGGTTCTGCCCGCCCGCCCAGAAGTTCTCCACGACGAACTGGTCTTTGCCAGGAAGCCCATGGGGTCCATTGCAGGCGACGGCCGGATCCGCGCCGAGATTGCAGAGGCGCCATTGAGTCCCACCGTCCGACGGAACCGCGTTTGATCCCCAGACGAGAACTTCCGACTGAGGGTCCCTGTTGATCTTGATGGGCCAGGTAGACCGGGATTTCCCGATCCAGCAACGGCCGTTCGGGTAACCGAGCGCCGTCGACGTCGAATGGAATGGAGCGCCCCCCGGCCCGAACTTACAGCGCGTGAACTTGGTCTCGGTCGGTGACACGATTGCATACCGCATCGTTGGGACGACCTTAAGGCTGGCGGTCGTCTTTGCCCTCCCAGGCGGGGCTTGTGCCGACCCTCTCAATCCCACGTACGCAATAACCCCGATGATGATCATGAGAGCCACAATCGTCCAGCCGGCAGTGTCTTGGCGCACGGTGATGCGATAGTCAGGCACGGGGTCCCCCAGGATTATTGATGCCGGCCCGGCCGGTATTTTTGCGCTCGACCCGGATCCGCAGACCGGACAGACGGGCGGCAGCGAGTGCTGCCGCCAATAGGAGCACGCTTCCGAAGGCCAACCATGCCCATGACGGCAACCATGACAACAGCCCATGTCCGGGTCCTGGCGCGACGGTGAACTCGAGTTTGGTCGCCGCGCCGGCCCCGAAGTTGGTTCCGCCAGCCAGACTCAGGGCGGAGCCGACCACCAGAATGTCGCTGAGATACCTGCCGGATTTGGCATCAGCTGGCACGACAAGCTCGAGCGGGATCTGAGTTCCCTGATTTACCGGTAGCTGCATCGGGGAGTTCGCGATATGGACCCAGGATGGCGGGACAGATCGGCCGCGGCCAGCAGAGAGACGCTCAACCCGCACATTAATCGTTTCATCCTGACTGCCGACGTTGGCGACACGCACGGACGGGAGCTTGTAGCTATGACCCGGATGGGCCACGCTGGCCAAGCGAACCGGGCCCCGTTGCACGCCAACTCCAATGCTCGCTTCCGACGGCGGAGCAAATATTGAAAAGTTCACGAAGGTGAGCGCGCTGAGCGATGCCACAGAAGCTATGAGCCGACACAGCCGGGATGGCCGAAATAGGGGAAAAGATAGATAAAGTCCGATAGGTATCACCGGTTTCTGCATAGATTGACATGCTTAGACGTGAAGCCAGACCTTACGCGTCCGTCTGCCGTGACCATAAGTAAATGGTAGGGCAAAAGCGGCCCAGCAAGCCGTAATGCATTGTCGGCTTAGCCCGGCTCATGGCCACTGAATGCCCGAACGAGTACTTTAGGCACGGCCCGGGAGTTGGCCGAGCACACGGCCCACGTCCACTGCGCGGGTGAGCGGGTCGAACCGGCGGTTTACCTCGCGTTCGGTCGCCGGATCGAGCGTGTATCCCACGGGTCCGCGAACGCCGGTCGCGGGGATAACCCCTTGCCGGTGTAGCTGTCTACGAGCGCAAGGCCGCCGGTGCCCTCGAAGACCGCTAGCTGGCTTTCATGTCGAACAAAATCTTCCCGCGGCGACCGCCCTCCGTGCTCGCCAGCGCGTCGAGCGCCTGCACGTGCTGATCGATCGTGAAGCGGTGGGTAATGAGGCCCGATGGCTGGAAGCTGCCGCCATTGAGGAGACCGACGATGCGCGCCCAGGATGCCGCGGTGTAGCTGAAGCTTCCCCGAACTGAGATGTCGTTGTTCACAAGGTCATCGACATAAAGATGGGCGGACTTGCCATGCCCGGCGATACCAAGCACCAGCACCTGACCGCCGCGAGCCGCGGACCGCAACGCGGTCTCTACGGCATCGGTGCTGCCAGCCGCTTCTATCACGAGGTCGTAGGACCTTTCCTCGGGAAGAGCGACCGTGAACTCGCTGACGCCGACAGCTTCGGCCAGGTTCCTTTGCGCCGCACGTCGTCCTGACATCGTGACCGAACCGGGGGACCACATGCTGACAAGGTGAGCTGCCAGGAGCGCTATCGTTCCATCGCCGACGATGAGTACGTTGAGACCTGGAACGATCTCCATCTCCAGCAGTCCGCGCAGGACGACCGCGGCAGGTTCAACCAGGGCCCCCGCCTCGAGCGGAACGTGCTCCGCGAGCTGGTGCGTCAGCGGGGCAGGAGCGAGAACGGCCGGGCCGGCCGCCCCCGCGACGGTGAA
>Ga0126378_10004856_pt1 | contig 10353 bp, 6 predicted proteins | sample PanSoiMetPlot_23_FD_92587 | JGI IMG/M metagenome (GOLD analysis project Ga0126378, IMG submission 92587) | Tropical forest soil microbial communities from Panama - MetaG Plot_23 | ecosystem: Environmental > Terrestrial > Soil > Tropical forest > Bulk soil | place: Panama | collected 2016-02-17
ATCAGAATTGCTGGGTGGCAGTCGGCGCCAATCCCACGGCAGTTGACGGCGCCGGCTCGTTGTTCGTGCCGCAGGGCGCGCTGCTGACGTTGCCGATTCAGCCAGGGCAGAGGATCGCCGTGATCCAGACAGCAACGGGCGGCAACCTGTCCATCGTTCCGTGCATCTATCCCGCCTGAATGACGATCATCAGGCCCTACACGCTCACGCATCCACGCAAGAGCGGCGGCGGCGGCGGCGCCCCGGCGCTGTCAGCGACATGGAATCCGGCGGACACGGCGGGTGCTGGGACTACGCTCTCGAATAGCAACAAGACGTTCGCTCCCAACACAACCGGCACACAGGGCGCGCGGGCAGCCAGTAGCCAAAGCTCCGGCAAGCTCGTGTTTGAAATCACCATCGGCGCGAGCGGCAACGTGGGCAGCAGCCAAAGCGGCTATGGCCTCTCTAACGCGGGCGCAAGTTTCGGCAATCTCTTTGTCGCCTCGCAATGCGTCATCGCCTTGCAAAACGCCAACTACAACTACAACGCCACCGGCAACCAAGCGAACGCGGCCCCCACTTGCACCAACGGCGCAACACTCATGTTCGCCGTGGACATGACCAATCATCTCTGGTGGCTGATGAGTTCGGCCAACCCCGGCCAGTGGAATACAAACACCTCAGGCTCCGCCAATCCGGCAACGGGAACGGGCGGGCTGGCATGGAGCGGGCTTAACGCGGCGCTGTTCCCGGTGGGCTTTGTAAACAGCGGAACCGGCAGCGATGCAAGCTACACCATCAACACCGTAGCGCCCTTCGTCAATCCGGTGCCCGCCGGCTTCTCGGCGTGGGGTGGCGGCGGCGTCGGCGCCACCACGACGTGGAATCCTGCCGACAAGGGCGCGCACATCACGCTCTCTGCCAACAATCTTCTGGCAACAATGGCTGCGGGTTCTGCCGGCGATGAGGGGGTGCGCAGCACGACCTCCAAGTCGAGCGGCAAGTGGGTCTACGAGATGGGTTACAACTTCCCCGGTGGTGCGGTGTCCGACACCGGATGCGGGATTGCCAATGGATCGGCGACCTTCCCCGGCCTTGGCGGCAATGGCAACCTTGGGGCGATGCTGTTCATGGGCGCCAGCGGCCCGCTGTACGTCAACACCTTCCATTATGGCTCGCCGGTCAACAGCAACTGGACTTCAGCGGCAATGACCACGATGTGGGCGCTGGACGTGGGCAACAATAAGCTCTGGTTCGCAACGTCGAACAACGGCCTCTGGAACAACGACGTTCTCGCCAATCAGAACCCGGCCACGAACACGGGCGGCATCAACCTCACAACTCCTGCCGGCCTGACGGGTCCGTACTATGCCGCTTGCGTGATTACGGCTGGCAACACTGGGCAAGCGTTCAGCGTCAACTTTGGCCAGAGCGCCTTCGTCAACGCGGTGCCGAGCGGCTTCTCCGCCTGGGGATAGATCGATGCACCCGCCACATCTCATGTTCAAGCGAGTCAAGGAGGTCATCCCCACTCCCAACGTCAGTTACAGCTTCCTGGGGCCAGCCTTTCCCGCCGCTGCGGTGAACAACGCCGCCTTCGGCAATGGACCGCCGGGGATGGTCTACAATCCGCAGGGCAATCTGACTTACCAGAACGGCAACTGCATACCCGCTTCAACGAACATCCTCAGCGGCATCAATTGGGGCGGCAGCGGCGCGAGCGGCGCGATGTCGGGGACCGCCGGCCCCTACACGACCAACTTGATGACGGTGACTTCAACGACAACCACTGCGTTGTCGAGCTATTGGTGGCAATTCAGCACCACTGGACTCGCAAGCACAGGGTCGGGGCCATATTACGCATGGACGTGGCACGTCGCACGCGGCAACCAGCCGTGGGCCGCCGTGGGACAGTGGAGCAGCGTGGGGCAATTTCCCACCACGTGGTCATTCTATAATTTCGACACCGACACGGTTTATGCCAACGGCGCGTACTCCTTCACGCGCACGATTCTCGCCAACGGCATCGTTCGTCTTACCCAGATCATCCAGACCTATACGGGGACGGTTGGATGGCATGGTGGCGTCGGTCCCATGGCCGGTCCAAGTGCTGGGACAGTGAGTGTTGGTGCTACGGTCTTGGTGTCCGATCCGGTGTTCGAGATGACGCTCGACCCGGCGAACTACACCGCCAACTTCAATTACATACCGACTCCTAGCGCCGGTCCCGTCTTCAATTGCCGCTTCGATTACGATCCCAACACACTCGCGGCGCGCGGCTGGCTGATCGAGGAAGGCCGCACCAACTATATCCGTACCTCTTGCTGCATGGCAGCCGTGGCCGGGACGCCGGGGACGCTGCCGACGAATTGGAGCGTCGTCACAACGGGGGGCTTGACGACGAACGTCGCCAACGCCGGCACGCCATCGCCGAATGTGATTTTCGAGAACGGCATTCCCTGCGTCGACATCCAAGTGACGGGCACGGCGACGGGGACGAGCTATCAGCTTGCGTTCGAGGTCAACAACCAAATCTCGTCGGCCAACGGGCAGGCATGGGCGCACTCTGCGTTCCTGAAACTCGTCGGCGGCAGCTTCGCGAACGTCACCCAGCTTCAATTGCAGACGGCGAGCTACAGCAGCGCGCCAGCGTTGTTGACCACCTACACGACGAACATCACCAATCCCACGGGAAGCGCCCTCAAATTACAGCGCTTCACCGGCAGCATCACCATCGCCGATGCATCCGTCTCCACCGTGCGCCCCGGCATCGGATTCACGTGCAGCATCGGCGCGGCGATCAACTTCACGCTCCGCATCGGGTTGGTGCAATTGGAGAGAGGGGCGTTTGCCACCTCACCCCTGGCGCTATGGGGCAGCACACAGCCTCGAAACTCCGATCAGGCGAATTTCGCCGCTACGATCAGTAGCTTCTGGAACGCCAGCCAGGGCACCGTCGTCTGCAAGTTCATGGTCGAAGCCGTCACGTCACCCGGCGGCAATCAGCAGTTCCCATATTACCTGAACGGCGGCACGAGCAATGACGAGCTATACACCTCGATCAAGAGCGGTCACGTCACCCACAGCATGAGCATCCTGAGTAGCGGCACCTTCGACATGGTTGGTCCTGTCCCTGCCGCAATGACGCTCTACAAAACCGCTGTGGGCTATATCACCGGTAACAGTAGGGGCGCCGTCAATGGCGCTTATACCGGCGCGGCGATACCGCAAACGCTCCGCATCGGCATGACCGGCGGCACCTTCTACGCAGGCAGCAATTTCCTCAACGGCTGGCTGCAAAGCTGGAGCTACTACAACACCCGTCTCCCCGATAACCAACTCTTGGTCGTCACCGCATGACCGACGCATCGACGCAACTCATCAGCGGCACCATCGAGACACGCAAGGATCTGCCGGGCTCGACGGCTGACCAAAAGGAATTTTCCTATTGGATGCAGCAGACGGCTCTTGCCGACAAGGAAGACAGGGAGTTCAGGCGCTGGGCCACGCGCGCGATCAGGCGATATCGCACCGATGGGCGCCGCTCGCAGGACAACCAGAGGCCGGCGAAGACCGCTGCCAAGCAAGAATACAACCTCTTCTGGTCGAACATCCAACTCCTGAAGCCGGCAATCTACTCCCGCACGCCCAAGCCGGATGTGCAGCGGCGCTGGAAGCAGCGCGATCCGATCAGCCGCTTGGCATCGGTCATCCTTGAGCATGGGCTCAGCTACTACTGCGACATCGGCGACTTCGACAGCATCCTGGGTCAGTGCGTCGATGATCGCCTGATCGTTGGTCGCGGCGTGATGCGCCTCCTCTACGTCCCGCATTGGTCGACCGATGAGACGGACAGCGAGGGCGCGCAGAAGGAGGGCATCGGCGCCACCGATGCCGGCGCGGGCGGCGGATCGGAGGAGGCGCAGGATGAGCAAGTCAATCCGCAATCGACAGAACAGACAGAAGGCGAGGACGAGGCGGAGCAGCAGCAGACGCCTGAAGAGGAGGAAGCCGAGCCCGAAAAGCGGGTGGTCTACGAGGAGCTAGTCTGGGTCCACGTGCCGTGGGACGACTATCAGGAAGGCCCGGCGACGACGTGGAAGACGGTGCCGTGGATTTTGTACCGTGTCCGAATGAACCGCGAGAAGCTCATCGCGCGCTTCGGTGCGAAGGGCAGGAAGGTTCAGCTGGATGCCTCGCCGCGCGAGGGCGAGAAGCGCAACGAGACGCCAGACCAGAAAAACAACCCGACGATCTATGAGGAAGCCACGGTCTGCGAGATCTGGGATCGCGAGGAAAAGAAGGTCGTGTGGCTGGCGCCAAACACGCCCGATCTCATCCTCGATGAGGTCGATGATCCGCTGGAGTTGCCGGGCTTCTTCCCGCAGCCCGAGCCGCTGCAGGCGACGATGACGACGGATCGCCGCCAGCCCGTCAGCGACTACTGCACGGTCTACGATCAGTACATGGCGCTGGACGAAACCACGCGCCGCATCGGCTTGCTCACTCGCGCGCTCAAAGTTGCCGGCGTCTATGCGGGCGATGAAAAAGCTGTGATCCAACAGCTTCTCGACGCGGGCATGGAAAACAAACTGATCCCCGTGAAAAACTGGGCTCAGTTTCTCAACGACAAGGGGGGCTTGGAGAAGCTCATCGTCTGGCTCCCCATCGACGTCATCAGCAAGGTGCTGATCCAGCTGTATGACGTGCGCGAGAGAATCAAGGGCGAGATCTCGGAGATGACCGGCATCGGCGATGTCATGCGTTCGATGAGCGATCCTCGCGAGACGAGCGAGGCGCAATCGATCAAGGCCGGCTTCGGGACTCTCAGGATTAGCCAGTACCAGCACGGCGTCGTGAAGTTTGCGACGACAGCGATGCAGCTGATGGCCGCCGCCATGGCGCGGCATGTCGAGCCGCCTGTCCTCTCGCTGATCTCTGGGATGCCCGACTTGCTGCCGGTGCCGCCCGTGCCGCCGCAACCGCAGCCGCCGCCACAGCCGATGCAAGAGACGCCTCCGCCGCTCGCGTTGCCTGCGCCTGCGCCGGGGGCTGGTGGGCCGCCGGGGGGTGCGTCCCCCGGCGCTCTGCCTGCGCCGGGAGCCACCTCACCTCCTGGCGCGGCTCCTGGCCCGGCGCCCGGTGGTCCCCCCTCAGGGCCGCCTGGGCCAGGAAGCAACGTGATTCCGATGCCTGGGGCGGGCGGGCCTCCTCCGGGGGGTGGAGGACCGCCAGGGCCTCCGGGCGCTGCACCGCCTCCGCCGCCACCCGATCCTGCGCAGCAGCAGTATCAGCAGGACATGCAGAACTGGCAGCAGGCGCTGCAGAAGGCGCAGGGCATCCAGGCCGACAATCAGAAGCGGTTTCAGGATTTCATGCAGGCTGTCCAGCTGATCAAGAGCGAAGCGCTGCACGCCTTCTCCGTCGACGTCGAAAGCGATTCGATGAAGGCGATAGACGAGGCCGACGATCAGACGCAGCGGCTCAACTTCGTCAAGACGATCATGCCGATGCTGCAGGAGATGATGCCCATGGTTCAGGGCTCGCCGCCCGAGGTCGCGAACATGGTCAAAGAGATGATCATGTTGGGCGTGCGCGGCTTCCCGATTGCGCGCAGCGTCGAGGGCGCCATCGAGGAGGCCTTCGATGCGATGGCGGGCTCGCCGCCGAATCCGCCGCCATCGGCGCAGGACGACATGATCAATGCGCAGTCGAAGGCGCAGGAGAGCCAGAGCCGGATTCAGGTCGCGCAGATCAACGCGGGCATTCAGCAGCTGAAGAGCATGTCCGACATCCAGATGGCCCAGGACAAGCTGAAGGGCGATCAAATGGAGCAGGCGCAGAACATGAACCTCCGCGCCTCAGAGCAGGCGAGCGAGGAAAACTTCCGCCGCATGCGAGCGGAAGCATTGCAGATGCGGATGATGCGCGGGATGGGCGCAGGAGCAGCCTGAGGTGGTTGGCTATGCGCCCAAGCTCGCCGATGTCGGCAACAACATGCCGCTCACGGCGGATCAGACGCGAGCCCTCACGCTCACGGGAGATCCCAACGCGCCGTCATGGAGCAATCTCGGCGGCCTCCTGTCGCCGCCCGATCCGGGCTTCAACTACGGTGGCGTGTTGCCCTTGAAGGAGCGCGATCTCATACCTGGGCAGCACGGCGAGCAGCCCGACTTGCGCTTCGCGTGGCCAAGCTCGCTCCGCGATATCGCGCAGGGAACGGCGGAACTGGCGCATCGCGCTGCGGGCGAGGCCCCGCCTCCGCTCAGCGATTCCGCCGATCCCATGTCCCTGGCCACGGGCGGATACATATCGAACAAGGGGGAATCGCCTCTTCTCGCTTTGGCATTGCGCGGACTTGGTCGAGGCGGCGATCCCAACACGCTGGGCATCTTCGCCGGCACACGCGCGCTCAAGGGACCGGAGTTTCCCACCGATTGGTTCAGCGGTCTTGAGGGCGCCGGAAAATTTGAGATCTCGGACTATGGATCGCATCTCGATCTCGCTTCGCTGCAACGGGCCAGGGAAGACAAAATCGTCAATCTGATGCGGACGGAGAGGAGCAGTCGGCCAGAGGCTGAAGCCGACGCTGACGACAGTGGAACGCTTGGCCGGCTGAAGGGCTGGCCCGGCAGCACCAACATGCGCCTTGGGGACGTGTTCAATCATCCCCGGCTCTATGAGCAATATCCCGATCTTGCCGACATCCCGCTGCACTACGCAGACCTGGGCAAGGGGACCAGGGGCGGCACGCTCCCTGATCCGTCTATGCGCATAATCCTGAACAGCCGGCTGGACCCGGAGACGGCGCACTCCGTATTGCTCCACGAGCTTCAACACGCGGTGCAGGAGAAGGAGGGCTTCTTGCTGGGAAGCGCTCCAAGCGATGCGCGTGCGGCGCTGTCGGAGTTCTATAACAGACAAGTTAGCGCCGCCAACGAGGCTGCGAAGGCGGGCGATCCGCAAGCAGAGTACGCGGCGCGACAGCAAGGGATAAGCGCTGCCAAGCTCTTCAATCCGAAGGGAGCATATGCGGCTTACAGAGGCACGCCGGGCGAGGTCGAAGCGCGCAACGTGCAGGAGCGCTTCAGGCTTCAGCAGCAGCTTGGCAATCCACAGCTGCCGCTCTTCAATCCGAAGGGCAGCATCCCCGGTCCTACCGCCATAGCGAGGCAGCTGAGGATGGGGCGCGCGTTCGAGCAGGGCGCACCTCTCAGCCGCTACAGGAGCCCCGAAGCCACCGCCGACATACCCGTCAGCAAACAGTTCTTCCTGAACCCCGCGAAGCTGCAGGGGAAGTAGCATGGTTGGCTATGCGCCCAAGCTGGCGAACGTCGGCATGAATCTGCCGCTCACGCCAGACGAGATGCATGCGCTCTTGCTCGCCAGCGGCGCAGCGCCGCCTGCGGCGTTCCAACAGCCGCGCGACATCGCGCGCCAGGACTACAATCGCGGCCCCGATCCCCTTTCGGAAATCCTCAAGGCAGGCGCGGAGGGCTGGAGCGCGCCTGCGCCGTTGGACGAAACCTATCGCGATTATGGCGGCCCGCTCACCTCTCCTCTCATCGGCGGCTACGACATTCTCAGGCGCGGGCTCAGCGCAGCGTCGGGTGCGGGCAGCGAGATCGGCGAGCAGATCGGCAAGGCGGCTGGCTCTGATCCGCTGGGCCACGATATCTCGGCAGTTCTCGGCGGCGAATATCCGGGCGCAGAGCTTCCCGGCATAGGGCCGCATGCTTACACCGAAGCCGACGCCGCTGCCGCCGCTGCCGCCAGGGCCGACAGAGCCATCCCCAGGCCGCTTGGTGAGCCCGAGCCGGGCTTCGTGATGGCGGGCAACAGGCGGCCTCCAGGCGGCCCGCGTCCTCCGCGAGGCCGGCTCGCGCCGACGATGACGCTCGCCCCCGAAGGCGAGGCGCCCCCGCCCGGCATCGGACACAACCTGCCGCCAGAGCCGATTGCAGCCCCGAGGATCGTGTCGCGCAGGAATCCGACCCCTGGCGATATTCAGACGGTGATGCAGGCCGCGCAGGAATATGGCCGCAAGGGCTGGCCGACAGCCGAGCGTGGAGTGTTCCAGACGACGCCGGAAGCCTACGCGGAAACCGAGAATCTGGTGCCCCAGGTGTCGATCAAGGAACGATTGCCGGGGCCGTTACCCGGCGAGAAGCTGCCGCTCAAGGAGCGCGCCGCGCCGGTTGTCGAGAACACCGAGCAGATCGCCAATGCGATTGCTGAACGGCTCAGGCCAATGGTGGAGACAAATAGTCCACTGCTGAGCTTCTACGATACCGCCCCGGTGATGCGCGGCCTTCAGCAGCACGCCGGACTGTCGGTGGACGAGGCCAATCAGTTCATGCGCGACTGGGCTGGCCAGGGTGCCGCGACATCGCCGCGAACGCAAACGCCGCCTAATCTGCGCAACTCCAGTTATCTGCAATATCGGCGCGCGAGCGGCAGTCCGCTGACGCGCCCGGTCTGGGAGGCGGAAGGTAACGTGCCGGGCTTCCCGATGATGGGCATGCACATCAACCTCGCCGATCTGTTTGCCCGTGGCGCCGAGAATCTATGGACAAACCCGAAGCCGGGCGTGTTCCGCGAGAACTGGAGCGGCAATCTGCGGGATGTGACCGCCGACACGCACAACATCCGCGCGACGTTGCATGTCCTTGATCAACTCGCGCCCGGCTCGTTGTCGCGGAGTTGGTTCACCAACGATGCCGCCTATGACTTGTATCGCGAGCATGGTCTTGGTGCGGTCGATGTCGGCGACATCAACGATTCGGTGGGCGACGTGACGGCCAAGAAGGTCAAGCGGCAGTCGGAATATCTGCCGATGGCGGAGCCATGGTATCGCGCCGCTAGCCAACTAGGGATCGCTCCCGCCAGAGCGCAGTCGGGCGGCTGGTTCGAGTTTGGCAAGACCACCGGCCTGCAATCGCCGCCCAAGACCATCGTCAATCTCCTGAACGATCAGATCGAGGCGACCGCGAAGGCTCTGGGAGTGCCACCGGAGAAGGTTACGGAGTGGTGGGGGCGCAAGGCGATCCCGCTGGCTGGCGCCGCCGGCCTCGCGCTGCCTGCGTTTGGAATGGCCCGCGCCGGCCTCGCTCGTCGCGATCAGCAAAGCTACTAGATAAGGAGTCGTACCATGCCGCTGCCGCCATACGGGATGGGCATGCAAGTCGCTGCGCCCACGCCCTCTCCCTTCGGCTCTGCCGCATCGCCTGTGCCGGCGGGGATGCGAGCGCTTGGGATACCAGGGGTGCCAGGGGCGGCGACGGGCGCCCCCGGCATGACGCCTCCAGGCATGGGCGCGATGGGCGGGCCGCCACCGGGGATGACGCCGTCTGCTACGCCGATGGGCCTCAACCCCGCGCAGATGGCAGCCTTCGGCGCGAGCGCTCCGCAGTTCACCGGAGGGCCGCCGCCAGGGTCAGCGACAGCCGCCGGGCCGGGCACGCCGCCGCCGGGCTATGGGGGCGGGACGTTGCCCCCTGGAGCAGGCTTCGATGCCTTTCGCGGGATGATGGGGCCGGGCGGAGCAATGACGATGCCTGCTGACATGGCCGCGCGGAAGGCCGCGCTTGCGCCACTCTTGCAGGAGATGGCTGCGGGACCGCCCGCTGGCGGCCCCGCAGCTGCGGCAGGGCTGCCGCAGATGGGTCCAGGCGGCGCGCTGCCGCCTCAGTTCGCGGCAATGGCGTCCAGGCTCGCCGGGATGCCGACGAGCCCGCCGCCCTACGGGGCAGCTGGCGGTTTGACCCCGCCGGGCTATGGCGCAGGCGGGGCGCAGGGAGGCCTCGACGCCGACGGTGGGCGCCGCCGGCTGATCGCCGACGCCCTGGCGCGTCAGGGGCAGTACGGCGACACCATGTTGGCGCACATCAACCCGCGCGAGTATGCGGCCCTGCGGATGGCTGGTGGCGTCGGCACGCCGAATCCCTCGACGGGCCTGCCGCAATTCTATACCGACGATGACGTGAGCCGCGGATCGAGTTTCGCGGGCGAAGATCCGTCTGGCAACCCAAACCCAGATCCCACCCTGAAGGAGCCGCCAAGCTGGGGCGAGAGGCTCCTCGACAAGATCCGAAAGAACCCTGGCCTCGCGGGCTACTTCCTGGGCGGCCTTGGCGGAGCCGCCGGGGGTCCGATGGGCGGCGCCCTTGGTAGCCTCGTGGGCTTGGGCGCCGGCCTTGGCGGGAAGGCGCTTGGCCTGTGGGGCTCCGACGACGCCACCAGCGGGAAGCCGTCGAGCTACACCGCGGGCGGCATCCCTGCCTACAACTTGGACAGCACCAGCGGAGGCGGCGGCTCTGGCTTCTCGCTCGCCAAGCTGGGGCTGCTGAGCAACCTGTTCTGATGGCCCGC
>Ga0126378_10004857_pt1 | contig 10353 bp, 6 predicted proteins | sample PanSoiMetPlot_23_FD_92587 | JGI IMG/M metagenome (GOLD analysis project Ga0126378, IMG submission 92587) | Tropical forest soil microbial communities from Panama - MetaG Plot_23 | ecosystem: Environmental > Terrestrial > Soil > Tropical forest > Bulk soil | place: Panama | collected 2016-02-17
AATCTGGGGCGGGCGCTGTCTTGCTTTGACTGTCTTGCTTAGAAAAGATGGGTCACCTAGAATCTATTCCGAGTCTTTGCCCATCAAATGCGAATCAGCATCGCACCCATTGTACTGATCGGCTTATTGCTCGGGCCTTTCGCCGTTCTTCCAGAAAATACTGCCGCACATTCACCGACCTCACGCGCCAAAACCGCAAAACTAAGCTCCGACGACGATGCCCTCCTCGAAGACCTCGAGCGGCGGGGCTTTCTATACTTTTGGGAACAACAAGATCCGCGCACTGGACTTATACGAGATCGGGCCCGCACGGACGGCTCTTCTATCGACGAAGCCCATCGGGATGTCGCCAGCATCGCTGCCACCGGTTTCGGCCTCACTGCGTTATGCATAGCCGCGGAACGCAAGTGGGCGAGCCCGCAAGACGTCAAAGAGCGCGTCAGCAGCACAGTAGAGTTTTTCGCCAACAGAGCCACCGAGATCCATGGTTGGTTTTATCATTGGATGAATGCGAGGACCGGTGAACGAGTATGGCAGAGCGAGGTGTCTTCGATTGACACGGCTCTGTTGCTGGGGGGCGTCCTGGCGGCGCGTGGATACTACGGAGCAGGCTCAGACATCGGACGCCTTTGTAGCAAGATCTATGATCGGGTCGACTTCAAGTGGATGCTGAACGGCGACCCAATGCTTCTGTCCCACGGCTGGAAGCCGGAGTCCGGGTTTCTCAAGAACAGGTGGGACCATTATGACGAGGAATCGATCCTGTACTTGCTAGCCATCGGGTCTCGTACTCATCGGATTCCTCCCGCCTCGTGGTATGCATGGAAGCGCGATCCGATTAGCTATCATGGTTTCAGTTATGTCGGCAACGGCCCGCTGTTCACCCACCAGTACTCACATGCCTGGATCGACTTTCGAGGCCTGAAAGAACCACGGTCTCCATTCACAGACTACTTTGCCAATTCGGCGATAGCGACCCTGGCCAACCGGCAATTCTGTATGGACCTTGCAGCCGAATTCCCCGGGTACACAACGGACATCTGGGGAATTACAGCATCTGACAGCGTCAAAGGCTACGTCGCGTGGGGCGGACCGCCCAGACACCCTGCCATTGATGGTACGGTTGTGCCCTGTGCGGCTGCGGGATCGCTCATGTTCAGGCCTGATATATGCCTGCCGGCCGTCAGAGCGATGCGGGAACGCTACGGCGACGGTATCTATGGCAGGTATGGCTTTGCCGACGCCTTCAATCCTGGTACCGGCTGGGTTGATACCGACGTCATCGGTATCGACATCGGGATAACGCTGCTGTCCGCCGAGAATCTCAGGACAGCGCGCATTTGGGAGTGGGTATCTCGCAATCCCGAACTTGGCCGGGCATTGCGGTTAGTTGGATTCAAGCGATCACTGCGCGCAGCCGGTTGGCCTCGTCCTCCGATTCATGGCCTAGCGAGTTCAAGTTAACAGCCCGTTCGTAGTTCCGCCTTCTGGCGGTCGGCGGCTGGTTTGGCTGCGAGTCTGAATTCGCTCCCTATCGTCGCTGCGCAGCCTCAACCGCAACTTCAGGGATTCGGAAAGCCGGTCAACGGATTGCTGAAAAATGCTTTGGTCCGCCAGCCGTCTTTGTCCCAGCCGCCGTCCTGATCCCCAATGATCTGGACCGGGACGATCACCCGGTCGTTGCCGAGTTCATTGGCCTGGGCAATTCCGTTGCCAAATTTACCGTTGGGCGCGACGGTGAACCTGGCTGTGCGCGCAAGATGGCCATTCTGCAAAATCTTGATCTCGTATTCTCCAGGATTCTTACTCAGCAAGTGGGCCTTGATGTGATATTGTGGCTGATTGTCCCAGCCCCGCACCGTATTGAACCAGAATTTCTTGCGCCGCCATTCATTCGGCGATGATTCCGATCCGAGGTTGATAACTTCGTCAGTGACTGTGCCTTTTTCAGTGCTGGCTGTGTTACCGACTTCTTGTCCCTGATAGAACAGATATGCATCGACCTTGTTGGTTGTCTGCTCAGTTCCCTTAAACCACACGGCGACCTTGAATTCGGGGAAGCTCCAGTCGATCTTGCTGCTATGGGCCTCGCGCTCGCCTTCCAGGAATACATAGGCTATGGGCAGGTTCCAGTCATAATTGGCATAGTAGACGAAGTTGTTCTTGAATTTGGGAAGGTCCAGCCCGTAGTGGAATTTGCCGACGTCGATCTTTCCCGAAAACAGTGTTTTGTCTGAGCCGGCCAGCTCGTTCCTGAGCTTTATAGTGAAGCCGACGACCCCGGTCTCGGTCACAGCTTTCTCGTCCGGCACATCGTTATTCCCGCATTCCGTCTCCCACCAGTGATCCCGGTCAGCCACCTCGCCCGTGTTACAATCGAATTTCACCCAGGGACGATTCCCCGGCAACGTGAACTCGACAGAAAGCTGGCTTCCCGATGCAATTGGACCGTTAACGCGATACTTGATTCTCGGAGTCCAGCTCCAGGTGTTCTCGTCCCGCTGACCGCCACGGTAGTAATCGTGATGGGTCCGTAGCGTCACCTGTATCGAGTCCTTCGCGATGAGAGGCTCGGTCGCTTTTTGTGCGGCCATCACGTTTGTCGGCTGATCCTGGCGTGCCAGCCAGATCGCCGAGCCAGCTGTTGACAATACTAGAAATGCCAGGCGGATGATTCTACTCCGGGGTTGCATACTTACCTCCGTTCGACCTTGTCGGGCGACAGGACTCCTTGCCGGCGCACAGGACTACGGCGGGCGAAATGCGGACTGAAGTGGGCTTGCGCCCCAGCCGTCGCCGCTTCCCCGAGCCGTCGCCGCTTCCCAAAGATATTCGACGTTTAAGATGGCAGATATTACCGGCGGTCAAAAATTTCTGCTGGCCGCTCGACATCGGGTGTAAAATCTGTGCGACCAGGAGGGCCTGGACAAAAGCGCTGAAGGCACAAGTAAGATGCTGGATGACGTTGCCATACAGGGCTACGAGACGGTGGCTAGCAGTGTCGGCGACCATACAAATGTTGTTGACGAATTACTGCGTCCTTATCTGCAGTCCGGAAGCGAGTCTGAGTCTTCCGAGATCCTCGAACGCCTGATATGCGACTTCGCCCTGCCAATCATTCGCGACATCGTCAGCTTCAAGTTGCGACTGTCGAAGTCGGGCGAAGGTTCAGGCTCAGACAAGCAGGACGCGGAGGACATCTGCGGTGAGGTGACGCTGAGGTTGGTGGATCGGTTGCACGAGCTTAAAGAGGACGCCGCCACAAAGCCGATCGCTAACCTGCGCAGTTACTTTGCGGTAATGGCGTACAACGCTTGCGACCAGTACTTGCGCAAGAAATATCCCGAGCGGCACAAGCTCAAGAGCAAGATCAGGTATCTGCTTTCCCGCCAAAAGGGCTTTGACCTTTGGGAAGCCGGTGGCGGGCGATGGCTGGCAGGTTATTCGGCCTGGCGCAATGCTGACTGGTCAAGCTACAGAACCTGGGAAACAGACCCGGCCGAGGGCGCCGGCCTCGATCTGGAAGGCGAAGTCCAGGGCGGCTGTCAATCTCCAGGCTCCAAGCTTACCGGCCTGGTCGACGGAATGCTCAGCCGAGCCGGCCATCCGGTCGAATTGGACGCGCTGGTGAGTGCCATTGCGTCTGTTTGTGGAATCAAAGACCAGCCCGTCGAGGCAGTAGAACGCCGGGAAGTGGACAAAGAACCGGCGGACCCAAGCATCGCCCTGGACGAGGCTATGGATAATCAGGCACTTGCGTCCAGCCTGTGGGCTGAGATCCGCGAGCTGCCGCTGAGACAAAGGACAGCGCTCTTGCTTCATCTCAAAGATTCGCAGGGCCAGAGCGTGCTGACGCTGCTGCCTCGCATCCGAGTTGCTTCGATCCGCGAGATTGCAGCGACGCTTGAAGTCGATCCTTATCAGATGGCGTCGCTTTGGAACGAGCTACCGCTCGAGGATTCCGTAATAGCGGGGCGACTGCAGGCCACGCGACAACAGGTGATCAACCTCCGCAAGTCGGCACGAGAGCGCCTGACGCGGAGACTGGGCAAAGCAACCAGATGACGGAAGGCGCAGGTCTGTCTATGGTAATATTCGATGCCGACAAACCTCGTCTATGAATAGGGGGATAGGCCGCGACCTCAAGTAGCGGCTCTACACTTGATGTCAGACACGAGTCAGCATCTTTCAAACAGTCAACTCTATCGGTACAGGCAGCGACGAATGTCTCCAGCGGAGCTGCTTGCCGCCGACGATCACCTGAGCCAATGCGGCCTCTGCTATGAAACCCTGGACGGAGCGGCGGGTCGAGCGGAAGTCGCCAGATCGATCGCGAACGCGCTCGCAGTCGCAAAAGCATCAGACATTATCGAGCATCCTTCCGCAGAAGCGTTATTTGACTATACCGACCAGCGCCTGGAGCCTGCGGCGCGCCGCGAGATAGATGAACACCTGGAAGCTTGCGCTGATTGCCATGGTGACGTTATTGAGCTGCAATCGGTAGCGCTCGATCTCGCCGCCGCACCTGAACGTACCTACGGGCCGCCAGTGAACGAGGCCAATAGGCGTCCGGCTTATCCCTACTGGCAAACGCTGCCGGTGCAACTCGGCCTCCGGATTGCCGGCTCGGTAGTCCTGGCGGCAATGGTTGCGTGGGCAACGGCATTGCCATACAAAAGCCGGATCGCGCGGCTCGAGCGGGAAAATGCCATTGCCTTAGAGATTAATCGCCAACTCGAAAAACAGGCCTCCTCAACAGAAGCTTTGCGGGACGAAATTGCGAACCTCAGCCGCGAGAACGAAGCGCTACGGCATACCGAATCACAGATAGCAGGTCTTGCCTTCTCGCTGTCTGAGCCTGGTGGAGTGATCGAGATTCGGCAAGACGGCGGTGTCCGCGGGTTGCCGTTTGTGGACAAGGCCGACGAACAAGCTGTCGTGGCTGCCATGCATTCAGGCCGAGTCATCGCTTCGCCCGAATTGGCCGGCTTGAGAGATAAGACGGGAGAGTTGATGGGCGGCTCACGCGAGCCGTACGGCCTGGTGGCCCCGGTTGCGACTGTTGTGGCCGAGCAGCAACCAAACCTTAAATGGAACGCGGTCGCGGGAGCAGCCGCCTACGTCGTCAGCATATACGGCGATCACTTCAAGGTAGCGGCTCGAAGCGAGACGCTTCGGGCCACCGAGTGGAAGCCAGGCGCTCCCTTGGAGCGAGGGAGAACCTACACCTGGCAAGTCAGAGCATCTGTGGATTCGAATGAAGTCGTGCTGCCGCCGCCAGCCGAGCCCGAAGCAAAGTTCAAGGTACTGCCCAGCAGCGAACTGGCGGAGTTGAATCGCGCTAGGTCAATTTATCAGGGATCACACCTGATGCAGGCAATCATTTATGCGCGGCTAGGATTACTCGATGATGCGGAGCGCCAACTCAAGGCATTGGCAAAAGCGAATCCGGATTCTGAGACTGCCCGAAAACTATTGGCTAGCGTGATGTCCCTGCGACGCCATCGATAGGCGTTGAGTCGAGGGTCCAGCAGCGAAACATACCTTCGCGGCAGAGGATTAGATCGCGCACGAGCCTTCCGCTAGGTCGAGTCGTAAGTCCCCAGTCGAAACAATGCCTTTTTGGAAACAAAGTCTACTAGGCGCCCAAAACTTGCAACCTTCAACCTCCAACTTCCAACTTATCATGGGCAGGTGCAGGCTGCGTTCGGGACCCTTTGTACAAGATTAAATGTTTGGAAAACACCCTGTGCGATCATCACAGTGACGGCGGCGGTCCCGGTCTCCTGGTTCGAAAGGAAGATACCGCTAATCCGCCGATCGGACTTGAAGTCAGTCAAACTCTGTGTGGCGCCGATAGTCCGAGTTGTACCGGTACCGCTGATGGTGAAACCCGTCTTGCAATTAGTGAATGTGTAAGCTCCCGTCGTCGAGCTCCACTGCAGCATCGCTCCGGTCGTTGAATCCTTGATACAGATATCGAAACCGCCCACTGTAGCGGTGTTGCTTCCCGTCCCGGTTCCACCATTGGTCGAGGTGACCGGACCGGTAACGTTATTCTTGAAGCCCGCTGTCGTCACCTGCACGTTGACGCTGATGGTACAACTGGACCCGGCTGCGATAGTCCCGCCACTCAGGCTCACGCTGGTGGCACCAGCCACTGGAGTGAATGTGCCTCCGCAGTTATCGACCGCACCGGGAGTGCCGGCGACCACAAGCCCCGCCGGGAAGTTGTCGGTAAATCCAACGCCCGTCAACGCGGTCGAGGAGTTCGGATTAGTCAGGGTGAAGTTGAGCGTAGTCGTGCCGCCCAGCGGAACACCAGGGTTGGCGAACGACTTGCTGATAGTCGGAGGCGAGAGCACCGTCGTGCTTGCAGATGCGACGTTGCCGCTGATAGGCAAAGTGTTCTCGCCGGCCGTAAACGTGCCGGCAAACTGGCTTGTGGTATTAGACTTGAGCCCGCTGCTCGTTGAAGTAACATCGGCCGAAAAAGAGCAGGACGCTCCTCCGACAAGGGTCAACGTTACCAGGCTGATCGTATTGCCTCCCCCGGTGGCCTGAACGACGCCATCTCCTCCGCCCGATTCAAGGCAGCTCCCCGTCAAGGCAGGGGCCGAAGCCACGACAAGGCCCGCAGGGAGTGTGTCCGTGAATGCCAGGTTCTGCAGTGTCGTTGCGTTGTTCGGGTTGGTAAGCGTGAAGCTCAGACTGGTGGTCCCGCCGAGCGGCATCGACGAAGCGCCAAACACCTTGCTAATGCTGGGCGGCCCAACTATTTGTATGGTCTCGGTGTTGCTCGTCCCACCAGCACCGCTCTCGTTAGCGGAGATGGCTCCCGTCGTGTTCGACTCCGATCCTGGTCCGCCCGTTGCCTGAAGCATCACCAAAAGATCGCACGACGTGGAAGCGGCAAGCGTACCACCAGTAAAGGTAATCGTAGAACTACCTGCTACCGCCGTAACCGTACCGCCGCAGCCATTAGTAACGCCATTCGGAGTCGCCACAATCAGGCCCGCTGGCAGACTGTCGGCAAACGAAATACCGGTCAAATCAGTGCTATCGTTTGGATTCTTGATGCTGAAATCAACCGAGAAAGTGCCATTCTGGGCGACGGCGTCCTGAAAGAAGAACTTGCTGATAGTAGGCGGCGAAGCAACGGAAGGACTTGCGGACTTGCGCGAAGGGGAGTGATTGGCTCTTGCAGCGCGTTTCCCTGCCGGCGTAGCGGCCATGACAACAACACTGGATACGAGCGCGACTGCCAGCGAAAAAACGAGACAGGCGGCCATCCGGTGAGAAGAACTAAGGGCGGTATGATTCGCAGCCGTATGATTCATCATAGTTCCCTCCGTGCTGTGAGACAGCTTTCCTTGTTTGACCTCGTGTCACCTGACGCAAACTCTCCAGCGTCGTTTCCTAGGGCCCAAACGCAATCCATTTCTGACGGCTCCCAATCTACCTGAAGTCTACTGGCCATGTTCGCGGCCGAGGCCCGCCAGGCTCTCTAGTTGCCTTGTGTTAGCGAGCCTTCATGCCACGCTGTGCGGTCACTGAAGTAGACGTAACTCAGAGCGAGGTCGGCGTGATCCGCCAGGGCTATTGAACTATTCTGTCCTTGGGCCTGGCTCAATTTGGCCTGATCATACCAGGTTTCCGAAAGCGCGACTTCCGCAGTCGCACCGGGCATCAACAGCTCAGTCTCATCAGGGTTCAAAGACGAAGGCGTCCGGCCATACTTCAGAGTAAAGGTGATCAAAGTCGTCAAATAACCGGGCTCTGCGACAGCCAGGTGAAACTCCACTGCCGAAATCGGCCTGTCCGTCACATTCTTGAACCGTACGACCAGACCCCTCAGCCAATCATTACCCTCGGTGAGCCTTACTGGCTTGTTCCGGAGGCGGACGCTCTGACCGTTGACCGAGATGCTGGTGATCTCGACGGGCTCGTTGGAGAACCGGTTTTGTCTCGTCAGGGTCTTTAGACCCGTCGAGTGGGCTGATCCCGCCTGTTGGCTGGAAGTCGCTCGAGCTGCAATACCGCCAGTGGTGCTGGTAGCCAGACCCACAATAGTAATGCAACCCACCACCGAACTTGCGATAAGAGAGCGAAACATATTTTGAATCACCTCCGCCGTTTCCAAACGGCCTTCAATTGACGAATGGTCCGATCTATCGGCAGCCCAACCTGAATTCTTTGTCCTTACTAGACAGCCCGGAGCACACCCTGCGCTCATCAGTCCTTGGGCTCAATATACTTAGAGCGGTGACTGACAAGGGGCCTTATTTCCGGGTCAATTCTGCGGCTTAGAGTTACCACTTGCTAACTACTTGCACGACTTGCCTTCTAGAGGGCAAGGGATGAATCCAGGACGTAGACTCACGTCCCGACCTGCTTGCAACAAGCCTCATACTTCTTGCCAAGGGTCGGGTTCTTTAGTGCCGATCGGCGCAAATCTACAACCTTTCGCGGATCATAGTCAAGCGGCTCGGAGATGATTGTCTTTGCACTGCACAAACAAAAGGCCCGCGATTTCTCGCGAGCCTTGTTTGCTGCCAGTCGACCCTGGTGGTCTTGCTAGAAACTAAACTTTAATGCCACCTGCATTTGCCGGTTGCCGGTTTTCTGGGTAACCTGGCCAAAGGTAGAGCTCTTCGGATTCGTATCCGGGTTGTTCCAGTTGGGATGATTCAGGAAGTTAAAAACCTCCCAGCGGAGTTGAGTCTTGACCCGCTCTCCCACGTGGATGTTTTTGTAGAGAGCGATGTCCCAGCTTTGGAAGCTTGGGCCTCTGAGAATATTCCGTCCAGCGTTGCCGAAAGTACCTGGCTTTTGCTCGGCAAAGGCCTTGGGATTGAAATAGAAGTTGTTGTCTCCCGGGCCACTGGAGAACGCCTGATGGGCGACGCTGGGGTCACCAACAAGGTTCCATGGCTGGTTAAAGTTATCCCCGACGCCGGCAACATCGTCGCCGCGCCAGACAGATAGCGGTTGGCCGCTTTGAAACACAGTCACTCCCGATATCTGCCAACCTCCAGCAATCTTTTTGTAGAATCGGTTCTGATCGCGCCAGAACGGGAACTCGTAGATGTAGTAGATGTTTAGAAGGTGAGTCCGGTCAAGGTCGGAAATGCTCCTGAAGCCGCTGTCATCCTGGGTGTTGAAAAGGAGGTCTCGCTTGCTGTCGGTGTTGCTGATGATCTTTGAGAAGGTGTAAGAGGCGCCGAACGCCAGCCCCGAGCGGAACCGGCGGTCCACGGTGACCTGTAGCCCGTTGTAGTTCGAGTGACCGGCATTCTCCGAAAGTCTTATTATGCCGAAGCCGCTATACGGCCTCAGCGCGTCGAGGTTAACGCCCGGGTTGGCCTGCTTTGTCCCGGGGAGTAACTGATTGATGTTGCGCTCTCGCTGCAGGAAGAGCCCGACTCGTCCGACGTATGCGACCTCCACCGTTATGCTCGAAGGAAGCTCACGTTGAATGCTCAAGCTGTATTGATATGAAGTTGGATGCTTGAACACTGGATCCTGCATCGTCATCGCCAGTGGGAAATTTTGTCGCTGAGCGCCGGTCGGCGCGTCAGCCACGCCATTGCTGGCCCCAACCTGGAATTGGATGGGAGCGTTGCCCCCGAGCAGTGTTGAATCATTGAGGGTGGCGCGGTTGTGGAAAATTCCGGCGCCGGCTCGAACCACGGTCTTTTGGTCGATAGAATAAGCTATGCCCAGCCTGGGCTCGAATACGTTCTTGTGCGTCTCGGAAAAGCCATCAGGCAAATCGTGGAATAGCCGCTGAAACTGGGGATCGCTTGCGGCCGGGACCCTGCCGACGGCAGCGCTCGGGAATCCATTTCCGGGTAGGACAATCCCGTCGAATCGATCGCCGCTCAGGATCGCGCCGGTCGTGCGGTCTACAACCGCCGCCGTGGCTGGGTTGTAGAATGCGGGATTAAATTCGGCTATATTGTTCCACAGGCTGTGCCAGGGTGGCCACAACGAGTATCGAATACCGAGCTCGAGAGTCAGGTTTTCCCGGACCTTCCAACTGTCCTGCACGAACATGTCAGTAGCCAGGGAACGCCAGGGCGTATAGGACTTCCTGCTGATTTCGGCATAGTTCGTGAAAAGTCCCATAGCCATATTAGCGATAGCCGCGCCTGTACCGCCCGAGCGTGAGTCAGTGAATTGGAAGGTGCCGTTCTGGTTGTTTGAATTGCCCGGCAGTGGCTGAACGTTGATCTGATCCAGGTCGTTTTCTCCCGAATACTCAAAGAAAACGCCTGCTTTGAGTGTGTGCCGGCCATGCAGTTTGGTGACATTGTCGGACCAGGTAAAAATGGGACCTTTTGACTTGGC
>Ga0126378_10004858_pt1 | contig 10352 bp, 11 predicted proteins | sample PanSoiMetPlot_23_FD_92587 | JGI IMG/M metagenome (GOLD analysis project Ga0126378, IMG submission 92587) | Tropical forest soil microbial communities from Panama - MetaG Plot_23 | ecosystem: Environmental > Terrestrial > Soil > Tropical forest > Bulk soil | place: Panama | collected 2016-02-17
AGCGACGCCATGATCGACCGGATCCCGTTGTTGCCGGCCGACGAGCCGCCCACCCTGATCCGGAGCCGGCAGAGGGGCAGGTCGAGCTCGTCATGGACCACCCAGACCCGGTCCGGGCCGACCTCGAGGTCCCTCGTGGCCTCGAACACGGCTCGTCCGCTCAGGTTCATGTAGGTCTGCGGCTCCAGCAGCCAGAGCCGCTGCCCGGCCACCACGCCACTTCCCACCCGCGACCGCCAGCGCCGGCGCCCCAGCTCGATGCCCACCCGGGCGGCAAACGCCTCCAGGCAGGCCCAGCCCAGGTTGTGGCGGGTGCGCGCGTACTCCGTCCCGGGGTTGCCGAGGCCCACCAGGACCAGGTCGGACGGCGGGGCAAGGTCGGACTGCGGGGCTGGTTGTCGCTCTTCTCGCACGGGCATGGCTCTGCCTGCGTCACGCGCCGCCAATTGTATGGACGCCGGGCCCACCGCCTGGTCAGAGCCGGCCCGCCGCCGGCCGCTGGCCCGACCGGGCGAGGCAGGCGAGCGCGAGTGCCGTCATCCGTCGCTCCTCCTCCGGGGTGCCATGGTCCCAGCCGAGCAGGTGGAGCAGGCCGTGCACCGCCAGGAGCGCCGCCTCGACCTCGGGCGGGTGGCCGTACTCGCCGGCCTGCCGCAGGACGGCGGGCCAGGAGAGCGCCAGGTCGCCCAGGTAGCCGGTCGTCGGCTCGCCGCTCGGGAACGAGAGCACGTCGGTGGGGGCGTCCTCACCCAGGAACTGCCGGTTGAGGCGGCGCAGCTCGCGGTCGCCGGTGATGCGGACCGTCAGCTGGGGCGGGCCTGGCCCCGCGGAGACGGCAGGGGCGAGGGCCACCGCCACCGCCGGCTCGGCGCCGGACGCCTGCAGCACGGAGCGCAGGAACGCAGGCGCCACCGGCGCCCGCACCGCTTTTATCACCACCACCCGAAGGTCCGCGCTCACGGGCCTCCCCCGAAGGTCGACAATTGCCGTTCGATGATCGCCACCCTCAACTACTTCCACTTCCGGCTCGGCATCGCCCTGATCCTGTTCGCAGCCGCCCTCGGCGTGTGGGGCACGATCGCGTTCGCGGTTCGCAAGCAGATCAGCCCGGGCTTCCGGTCCAGCTACGTGCTGATGATCGGGCTCACTGCAGTCCAGGGCCTGATCGGCCTGATCCTGATCACCACGACCCACCCCAGAGAGCTGCTGCACGTCGTCTACGGGGCGTTCGCGATCCTCTTTCTGCCCGGGGTCTACTTCTACGCCGGTGGCCGGGGCAGCCGCGCGCGGGAGGCTGCGTTCCTGGCGGCGGCCTGCTGGATCGTCGCCATCGCCTACGGGCGCGGCATCATGACCGGCTGATCGGCGGGACCGACGCCCTGGCGGCCCACCAGGCCGCCAGGCCCTCCCGCCAGTGGCGGAGCGGCGCCACACGCTCGGAGGCGAGGCAGCCGTTGCGCGGCCGGGGCGCGGCCGCGCCCACCGCCGCAGTGTCGGCCGGCTCCACGTCGGCCTCGACGCCGGCCAGCCGGAGCGCCTCGACCGTCAGGTCCCAGTAGGAGCAGCAGCCGGCGGCGACCAGGTGGACGACGCCCTCCTCCCCGCGGTCTGCGAGCTCCAGCACCGCCGCCGCGAGGTCCGCCGTGTACGTCGGATTGAGGTGCTGATCGCTCACCACCCGCAGCGGCTGCCCAGCCCTGGCCCTGGCCACCATGCGCTCCGGGAAGCTGCCGCCCTTGATGGCGGAGCCGACCGCACCGAAGAGGCCCGCGGACCTGACCACGAGCGCACCCGGCAGCTCCGCCAGCACCCGCTGTTCGCCCTCCAGCTTGGAGCGGGCGTAGGCGCCCACCGGCCCCGGCACGTCGCTCTCCGCATACGGCCGGCCGGCGGTCCCGTCGAAGACGTAGTTCGTCGAGAAGTGGACGAGGCGCGCACCGGCCCGCCGGCACGCCCAGGCCAGGTTGGCGGCGCCCTCAGCGTTGACGGCGAAGGCCGGCGCCGGGTCCGCCTCGGCGGCGTCGACCGCGTTGTAGGCGGCGCAGTTGAGGACCAGGCGGTGCCCCCGCACCGCGGCCATGACGGCGTCCCGGTCGGTGATCGAGAGCTGGTGCCGGTCGCGCGCATCGGCCTCGGGGAGCAGGAGCCGGAGGTCGGAGCCGAGCTGGCCCGCGGCCCCGGTGATCAGCGCCTGCATCGGGCTATGGTTACACACACCCCGCTCATGGACCGTCTCACCGAGCTGATGGCGCGGGGCCCCGTCCTGTTCGACGGCGCGATGGGCACCGAGCTCTTCGCCCGCGGCGTGGCCGGCGGCCGCTGCCTGGAGGAGCTGAACCTGACCGAGCCGGTCATAGTGAGCGGCGTCCATCGCGACTACATCGCCGCCGGCGCCGACGTCATCGAGACCAACACGTTCGGCGCCAACCGCTTCGGCCTGGGCGAGCACTACCTCGAGCACCGGGTGCGGGACGTCAACCGGGCCGGCGTCAGGCTCGCGGTCGAGGCCCGCCACGCGTCCGGACGGCCCGTGCTCGTGGCCGGCAGCATCGGCCCGCTGGGCCGGCCGATCGAGCCGGTCGGCGCCATCAAGCGCACGTCGGCCGAGCGGGTGTTCCGCGAGCAGGTGGAGGCGCTCGCCGGCGGCGGCGCCGACCTGCTGGTCTTCGAGACGTTCACGGCGCTGGGGGAGCTGGAGCTGGCCATCCGGGTGGCACGGGAGGTCGCGCCCGAGCTGCCGGTCGTGGCCAGCGTGAGCTTCGACGACGAGGCGAATCCCCAGGCGGCGGCGGCCGCCCTGGTGGCGGTCACCGCGCCGCTCGGCGTGCTCGCGACCGGCGTCAACTGCGGCAGCGGGCCCCAGCCGGCGCTCAACGTCGCCCGCCACCTGGTGGCGGCGGGCGCCGGCGCGGTCGGCGCCTGGCCCAACGCCGGCCTGCCGGAGCGGGTGGGCGGCCGCCTCGTCTACACCGTGGGCCCGGAGTACTTCGCCGAGTACGCAGCCCAGATGGTGGCGGAGGGGGTCGGCATCGTGGGAGGCTGCTGCGGCACCGGCCCCGCCCACATCGCGGCGACCAGGGCCAGGCTGGCCGAGGCCGCTGCGGGGCCGGTCGCGCCCCCGCTGCGCGCCTCCCGTCCGGACCCGGAGGCGCGCGCGCCGGTGCCGGGCTCGCGGCTCGAGCGCGACCTGGCCCGGGGCCGATTCGTGATCTCGGTGGAGCTGACGCCGCCGAGAGGCATCGACCCGGCCGCGATGCTGGCCGGGGCACGACTGCTCAAGGAGGCCGGCGTCGACTACGCGAACGTGACCGACTCGGCCATGGCGAGGCTGCGCATGGGGGTGATCAGCTGCGCCGCGCTGGTCCAGCAGCAGGTCGGGCTGGAGACGATCGCCCACTTCACGTGCCGCGACCGCAACGTCATGGCGATCCAGTCGGAGCTGATCGGCGCGCACGCCCTGGGCATCCGCAACCTCCTGGCCCTGCGGGGCGACCCGCCGAGGGTCGGCGACTACCCCAATGCCACCCCGGTCTGGGACGTGAACGCGGTCGGCCTGATCACCATCGTGTCCAACCTGAACCGCGGGCTCGACGCCAACGGCACTCCCATCGGCGACCACGCGGCCTTCCACGTGGGCGCCGCCGTGAACCCGGGGGCCGACGACCTCGGCCGCGAGCTGCGCCTGCTGCGGCGCAAGGTCGCGGCGGGGGCCGCGTTCGTGGTCACCAACCCGATCTACGACCCGGCCGCGCTGCAGCGGCTGCGCGAGATCCGGGAGGAGGTCGACGTGCCGGTCCTGGTGGGCGTGCTGCCGCTCCGCTCGCTCCGCCAGGCGGAGTACCTGCACCACGAGGTGCCGGGCATCACGGTCCCGCGCCACCTGCTCGACCGCCTGGAGCGGGCCGGCGACCGCGCCCCGGAGCTGGGAGTCGAGCTGGCCGTCGGGTTCCTGGAGGAGGCCTGCGGCCACGTCCAGGGCGCGTATGTGATCCCTTCCGCCGGCCGCTACCAGCTCGCGGCCCAGGTCGTCTCCCGGGTTCGGGACGTCGTCGGGTCCCGGCGGAGCGGCTAGAGGTGCGGCCGGAAACCCGGCCGAGAGATTTGGAGCCCAGGTGCCCCAGATCCGGTGGCGCCGACGAGGAGCGGAAGGAGCGCCCTCCAGGGCGTGACTGAGCACCGCACGAGGCAACGCCGGAGATGGGGTGCATGGGCCCCAAAAATCCGGCTGGGTTTTCGGTCGTACCTCTAACCTGAGGCGCGCCGCGCCCGGAGGCGCTCCAGGCGTTCCCGCTTCGCGCTGAGCGCCCGCTTCAGCGCCTCCTGGAGCTGCACGTCGTTCATCGGAACGACGCGGAGCCTCGCCTCCAGCTGTCGCACCTCCACCACCGCATTGGTCAGTTCAAGGTCAATAGCTCGCATGTAAGTCCCCCTACGACGTCAATTCTCGCAGCAGAGGCCGGATTTCTCAAGCTCTCTCTTGAGAAATCTTCGGTCAGCTCCACCGCTCCCCCAACCGCCGGACCAGCGGCCCCAGGGCCGGCGGCAGCCGGTCCTCCTGGACGACCGCCTCCCGCTCACCAACGCGGAGCCGGTAGACGAAGCGGTCGGGCCCGCTCGGCCGCGCCGCCCTGGACTCCAGCGCCTGGTCGAGCGCCCGCCGCTCCTCGGGCGAGAGCTCGACCAGGCGGACGCTGGCGTGGAGCCTGAGCCCGGCCAGCCCGCCTGACCGCTCCACCTCCAGCCGGCCGCCTGCCTCGGGCCCCGCGGTCACGACGCCACCGCCACCGGCGACGGCACGTGGGCCGAGCGCAGCACCCCCACCTCGGCCCACGCCTCGGCGACCGCTTTCACCTCCAGCGAGGCGGGCCCGAACAGCGCGGACGCGGCTCCGACCGTCGCCTGCGCGAACGTGTGGAAGCGGGCGCCCGACGGGACGGCCCGGGTCGCCAGCACCCGGTACCAGATCCGGCCGGCCCGCTCCCAGGCGTGGCCGCCGATCGCGGTCGCAGCCAGGTAGAAGGCGTGGTTGGGAATCCCCGAGTTGATGTGGACGCCGCCGTTGTCCGCCGTAGTCGACACGTAGTCACGCATCGTGGCCGGCTGCTCGTCGCCCTCGAAGGCCGTGCCCGGAGCCCGCATCGACCGCAGCGCCTCGCCCGGCAGGGCCGGGCCCAGGATGCCCGCGCCGATCAGCCAGTCCGCCTGGTCCGCGGTCTGCCCCAGGCGGTACTGGCGCACCAGGGAGCCGAACACATCGGATATGGACTCGTTCAGCGCCCCCGGCTGGCCCGTGTACAGGAGGTTCAACGTGCGCTCCGTCACGCCGTGCGTGAGCTCGTGGCCGATCACGTCCACGGCTGACGTGAAACCCGTGAACAGCAGGCCGTCGCCGTCGCCGAACATCATCCGTTCGCCATCCCAGAACGCGTTGTCGTAGTCGACCCCGAAGTGCACCTCGCCGAGCAGGGGGAGTGCGGCGTCGTCGATGGAGTCCCTCGCCAGGACCTCCCAGTAGAAGCGGTGGGTGTCGCCCAGCCCATCGTAGGCCTCGTTCGCCGACCGGTCCGCGACGGGGCCGTCGCCCTCGTCTCGCAGGATTGTCGCGGCGTGCACGTCCGTGAGGTGGCCCGCGTCGAACACGGTCCGGTGGGGCACCCCGTGGCCGCAGTGGGCGCCCACGAGCCGGCGCTGCGGGGCGGCCCCCAGCAGGGCGTTCTGCACCCTGGCCGTGCGGACGGAGTGGTCGATGGCCAGCGTGTCCAGCGCCGAGCCGCGCTCGCCGGGCGTGCCGGAGCGCGCCACCCGTTCGAGCAGCTGGGGCGGGACGATGAAGCAGCGACACCCATGCATGCCAGGTCTCCTCCTCCTCCTCCTCCTCCTGTTTGCAGGTCGAGGACGCGGGGACAGAGGGTAGCGTGCGAGGGCCTCCGACGCCACCCGCCCGCTGGAGGGCCCCCATCCGGCCGCTGCTTCGCCGGCTCCGCCGCCCGGCTCAGTCCAGGTTGATGGCCTCCCGCAGCTTCTCGAAGAAGCCCTTGGAGACCTTCTCGGGCCTGCCGGTGAGCCCGCCGACCGTCCGCAGCATCGCCTTCTGCTCGGCGGTGAGGTCCTTGGGCACGACGACCTGGACGACCACGAACTGGTCTCCGCGCCGGCCGCTGCGCACGTTGGGCATGCCGCGCCCGGGCAGGCGAAACTGCTGGCCGTACTGGGTGCCGGCCGGCACCGTGACCTCCACCGGGCCATCCAGCGTCGGCACCTCGATGCGGTCGCCGAGGGCGGCCTGGATCATGTTCACCCGCAGCTCGTACATCACGTCCTGGTCCTGCCGGCGCAGCGTGGGATGCGCCTTCACCCGGACGACCACGTAGAGGTCGCCGGGCGGACCGCCGCGGTAGCCCGCCTCACCCTCGCCCGGGTACCGGATCTGCGAGCCCGTGTCCACGCCGGCCGGGATGTGCACCTGCAGGCGCTTCGTGCGCTCGGCGCGGCCCTGACCGCGGCACTCCGAGCACGGCGTCCGCAGGATGCGGCCGGCCCCGCCACAGGTCGGGCAGGTGGTGATGTTCACGACCGAGCCGAAGATCGACTGGGCCTGGCGCCGGACCTGGCCGCTCCCCCCGCAGGAGCTGCAGGTCTCGCTGCCGGTTCCCGGCTGCGCGCCGCTCCCGCTGCACTCCTGGCAGATCACCAGCCGCGCCACGTCGATGTCGCGGTCGACGCCCGTGAACGCCTCTTCGAACGTGATCGTCAGGTCATACCGGAGGTCGTCGCCGCGCGACGCCCGGCGGCCCGCGCGCGAGGCCGCCCCACCGCCGAAGAACGTGTCGAAGATGTCGCCGAAGCCGAATCCCTCGAAGCCGCTGTAGCCCTGGCCGGTCTGGCCGACGCCGGCATGGCCGAACATGTCGTAGCTGCGCCGCTTCTCGGGGTCCGAGAGCACCCCGTATGCCTCGCTGCACTCCTTGAAGCGCTCGGCGGCGGCCGGATCGTTGGGGTTCCGGTCCGGGTGGTATTGCATGGCGAGCCGGCGGAAGGCTCGCTTCAGCTCCTCTGCGGACGCCTGCCGCCCGACGCCCAGGACCTCGTAGTAGTCGCGCTTGATCGCCACAGGCGGTCTCGGCCTAGGCCGGGGGTCGGGCGACCTTCACCAGGGCCGGACGCAGGACGCGGTCGTGCATCCGGTAACCGGGCCGAAGCTCGACCACCACCGTGTCCTCCGGGTGCTCGGCCGTCTCCTCGGAGGCGACCGCCTCGTGCAGCTTCGGGTCGAAGGCCGACCCCACCGATTCGATCCTCTCGACCCCGAGCGAGGCCAGGACCTCGTCCAGCTTCTGGAACGTCAGCCGGACACCCTTGAGCCAGTTCTCGTCGACTCCGTCCGGCGCGTGCGAGAGCACCCGGTCGGCGTCGTCGGCCACCGGCAGCAGCCGCTCGGCGACCGTTGCCGCCGCGTACCGCATGGTGTCCATCTGCTCCTGCCGGGCGCGCTTCTTGAAGTTGTCGAAGTCGGCGGCCAGCCGTATGCGCTGGTTGTTGGCCTCCTCCAGCCGGGATGCCAGCTCCTCGGCCCTCCGCTCGGCCTCGGACGGCCGGGCCTCCTCCACGGGCGGCCGGGCCTCCTCCACGGGCGGCCGGGCTTCCTTCACCGGCGGCCGGGGCTCCTCCCCGGCGACGGATTCGGCCGTCCCCGTGCCCGCCGCGGACGGCTCCTCGGGCGGCGACGCCTCGACGGACGTAGCCCCCGGCTCGTCAGGGTGGCCCGGACCGTCGTGCTGGAACTGTCGCTTGCTTGCCATTGCTCGTTGCTTAGATACCGCGGATCGTCGCCGGCTCAAACGCACCCCCTCAGACTCGGGAAGAACTATAGGAAAGGTCGTGCGGCCCGCACCGCGCCGGCTCGGGTCGATCCCACGGACCGCACGCGGCTCGCGCCGGACCCGTGGTCGCGCGCTGGGGTCGGCCTCACGCATATGCCTCGGCCATCCGCTCGCTGGCCCACCGCGCCACGGTCTGCAGCCGGCCCACCACCTGGCCGTAGTCCATGCGGGTGGGCCCGACCACCCCCAGCACGCCCCGGATCCTCCGCGTCGGTCCGTAGGTGGTGAGCACGACGGTGCAGGAACGGAGCTGGGCGGTCTGGTTCTCGGACCCGATCACGATCTGCATGTCGGACTCCTGGGCCAGGTCCTGCAGCAGCGACGCAAGGTATCGGGTCTCCTCGAGGACCTCCAGCACCTCGTGCAGGCGAGAGGCCTCCGCGAACTCCGGCTTCCGGAGCAGGTTGCGGACGCCGTCGTGCATGACCAGCGTCTGGCCGCCCTGCTCGAACAGCTCCAGCGTCCGCGAGAGCTGCGTCAGGATCTCCCTCTCGAGGCCCTCGCCCAGGCGCCCGATGCGCAGCGCCAGCCCGTCGCGGTCCCGGCCGACCAGGTCCCGGTTGAGCTTGTTGGCCAGGCGGCTCAGCTCGGACTGGTCGACCGGGTGGCCGAGGGAGATCACGTGCTGGCGGAGCAGGTTGCTCTCGACCAGCAGGATGACGAGCACCTCGGTCGGCTCCAGCGAGACCAGGTCCAGGTGCTTGATCCTGGCCTGGGGGCCGTGGGGCAGGCTTGCGACCGCCGCGTTCTGGGTCACCGCGGCCACGGTCATCGCCACCCGTTCCAGCAGCGACTGGGGGTCGGGCGAGGCGAGCCGCAGCTCACCCTGGATGAACGACTCGACCTGGGCGGGCACCGGCTCCAGCTCCATCAGGAAGTCGACGAAGTAGCGGTAGCCCCGGTCGGTCGGTATCCGGCCGGCGGAGGTGTGCGGCTGCACGAGGTACCCCAGGTCGGCCAGCTCCGAGAGCTCGTTGCGGACCGTTGCAGAGCTCAGGTTCAGGAAGTGACGGCTGACCAGCGCCTGCGAGCCGACCGGCACGGCGGTCACCGTGAACTCCCGGACGACCGCCTTCAGGATGTCCTGCTTGCGTGGCTCCATGGGGGGTTTGGCACTCCTGACGTGGGAGTGCCAACAGTGTACCGGCCCCGCCCGGGAGCAGGGGCCTGGCGGGGCCCCTAGAGTACGGCCAGGGCGATGCGGTTGTGCAGGTCCAGGCCGCGCCGCGTGGGCGCCCAGGCGGCGCCCCGCCGCTCGACGAGCCCGGCTCTCTCCAGCTCGCTCAGCGCGGCCTCGAACCCGGCCGGCGGCTCCACTCCGGCCGTCGTGCGCAGCCCGAGCATCAGTCGCTCCGCCCTCGCCCGATCCGGGGCCAGCTCCTCGCGACCGGCCTCCACCGAACCGTCGGCGGCCGCGTACTCGCGGGGGCTGGCGACGTTCCACCAGCGCCACGCCCGCTCCCCGTCGGTCGCGTAGGAGTGGGCCCCGGCGCCCGCGCCGTAAACCGGCCGGCACTCCCAGTAGGCCTGGTTGTGCCGCGCGCGGCGGTCGGGCCGGGCCCAGCTGGAGACCTCGTACCGCTCGTAGCCGGCCTCGTCGAGCAGCCGGACGGCCTGGTCCAGCTGCTCCCACTGGGCGTCCGCGTCGACCTCGGGAAGGATGCCGCTGCGGCGCCGGCGCTCCAGCAGAGTCCCCTCCTCGAACGTCAGGCAGTAGCAGGACAGGTGCTCCGGCCCGAGCCCCACCGCGCGGCGGACGGTTTCGGCCCACGCGGGCGCTGCCTGGAATGGGACGCCGTAGATCAGGTCCAGGCTCACGTTGTCGAAGCCGGCGTCCCTCGCCTGCCGGTACGCGCGCTCGGCCTGGGCGCCGTCGGTGCGCCGCTCCAGCACCGCCAGGGCCCGCGGGTCGAAGCCCTGCACGCCCAGGCTGAGCCGGTTGACGCCTCCGCCCCGCCACGCGGCCAGGCGTTCCGGGTCGGTGGAGGCCGGGTTGGCCTCCAGGGTCACCTCGGCCTCCGGCTCCACCTCGAACACGGTCCGGACGTGGGCCAGCAGGCGCGCCGCCAGCCCGGCCGGGAGCAGGCTCGGGGTGCCGCCTCCGACGTACACGCTCCGGAGGGGGCCGAAGGGCAGCGTGGTCGAGGCCCGCTCCAGCTCCCGCTCCAGCGCAGCCTGGTAGGCCGGCATCAGCCGGTCCATGCCGGCGTAGGCGTTGAAGTCGCAGTAGCCGCACTTGTGCCGGCAGAAGGGCACGTGGATGTAGAGGTGCCGAAACGCCACCGGGGCCCCTCGCCGCTCGCGGGGGAGGTGGCCCGCAGCAGCCGGACCCCTCGCCGTGCTCAGCGTCGCCGCCTCAGCTCGTAGCGGGCGGCGCGCGCCTTCTCCAGCGTGCGGCGCAGCTGCTCCTCGGCCGCCTTCTCTTCCGGGACCAGCGCGGCGACGCGCGCCGCCATGCGCTCCTCCAGCCGG
>Ga0126378_10004860_pt1 | contig 10351 bp, 8 predicted proteins | sample PanSoiMetPlot_23_FD_92587 | JGI IMG/M metagenome (GOLD analysis project Ga0126378, IMG submission 92587) | Tropical forest soil microbial communities from Panama - MetaG Plot_23 | ecosystem: Environmental > Terrestrial > Soil > Tropical forest > Bulk soil | place: Panama | collected 2016-02-17
CGGCAGGGGGACGTGCCGGGTCCCGCTGACGGCGAAGGACCGGTCGACCACCATCGCCTCCACGTCCTGGGGCCGGACCCCCGGCAGGGCGAACACCAGGAGGAAGCTCTCGGCAGCCTCGTAGATGTCGAGAGCGGGCTGCCATTCGACGTTTGCCCCGATGGGCTCGTCCTCGAAGCTGCCGGCGTGGACCGGCTGCCGCACCCAGATCAGCGTGATGTGCTCACCTCCTGATGCCCGCCCGTCGTCCCTCCTTCAGGTTATCGCCGCGCCCGCCGGCGAGCCGGCCGCTCAGGACTGCCTGGGCGCCGGCTGCAGCAGGCCAAAGGTGTTGCCCTCGGTGTCCCGCGCATACGCGAACAGGCCGACGCCCGGGATCTGGTCCGGCGGGTCCATCAGCACCTCGCCGCCGGCGGCGCGGACCGCAGCCATCGCGCTCTCGATCGACTCCACGCCGATGGTGTTGATGACCGCCTGGTGGTGGTCACCGCGGGGCATGACGGCGCCTCCTGTGCCGACCCCCTCCCCGGTGTCGATCAGCCAGTAGGGTGGCCCGCCCTCCCAGCGCTCGATCTTCCAGCCGAAGGCCTTGCGGTAGAAGTCCACAGCCCGCTCGGGCTCATCTGCAGTGACCTCGAAGTGAACGACTCGTGCCATGCCGCCAGGGTAGGCCGGTCGCCAGGAGCACGTGCGGACCGCTTGGCCCCGCGCGGCGCCTGGTCTTCCCGCAGCCCGCCGGCTCGGCCGCTGCGAGCATCGAAACGACACTTTTGAGATATATACTTCGAAACATGCCTTTCGAGGGCGACGCCCGGCTGGAGCCATACGTGCTGACCGACCCGCGGACGATGCGGGCACTCGCGCACCCCCTTCGCATCGCACTGCTGGAGACGCTCACCGGCGAGGGGCCGCTCACCGCCACCGAGGCGGCCGAACGGCTGGGCGAGTCCCCGGCCAACTGCTCGTTCCACCTCCGCCAGCTGGCCAAGTACGGCTTCGTGGAGGAGGCCGGCGGCGGCCGGGGCCGGCAGCGGCCCTGGCGGCTGACCCGCACCGGTCTTCGCTACACGGACGTCCACGCCAACCCCGAGACCAGGCTCGCTGCCACCCTCCTCGATCAGGTGCTGGTGGACCGCTACCTCGCCCGCTACCAGGCCTCGCGCCGCGTGCGCCACACGTACCCGAACGAGTGGCAGGAGGTGACGGGACAGAGCGAGTACCTGCTCCATGTGACGCCTGACGAGTTGCGCCAGGTGGATGCCGAGGTGCACGCCGTGCTCCGCCGCTTCACGGACCGCCTCGCGGACCCGTCCCTGCGCCCCGAGGGCTCGCTGCCGATCGAGGTCCTGCTGTTCGCTTTCCCGTTCGTCCGCCTGGAGGCCGGGGGCTAATGGCCCGCCTCCTGGCGATCCGCGAGGCCCGCCTCTACCTGGCCGGGCAGGGCCTGTCGATCCTCGGCGACACGGCCCTGTGGCTGGCGATGGGGATCTGGGTGAAGACGCTGACGGGCAGCAGCTCGGCGGCCGGCCTGGTCTTCTTCGCATTCGCGGTGCCGCAACTGCTCAGCCCGCTGTCCGGGACGCTCGTCGACCGGGTGCGCCGGCGGCCGCTGCTGATCGCCGTCAACCTGGCCATGGGCACCGCCGTGCTGCCGCTGGTTGCGGTGCGCGGGCCTGGTGACGTCTGGCTGATCTACACCGTGATGGTGCTGTACGGCGCCTCCTACACCGTGCTCGACTCCGGCCAGTCCGCGCTCCTCCAGGCGACGCTGCCCGGCGAGCTGCTGGCCGACATGAACGGAATCCTCCAGGCGGTACGACAGGGATTGCGCCTGGTCAGCCCCCTGGCAGGCGCCGGCCTCTTCGTCCTGCTCGGCGGCCCGACGGTGGCGGCGCTGGACTCGGCCACCTTCGTGGCCGCCGCCGCCGCGCTCGCGCTGATGCGGGTGTCCGAGGGGCGGCCCAGGCCCGGCCCCCTGCGCTGGAGGGAACAGATCACGGCTGGCTTCCGCCACGTGGCGCGCACCACCCGGCTGCGCCAGCTCACGATCGCGGCGGCCGTCGCAGTCCTGGTGCTGGGGTTCAGCGAGAGCCTCATCTTTGCCGTCGTGGACCGCGGCCTCCACCGGCCGCCGTCGTTCCTCGGCGTGCTGGCGGCCGTGCAGGGCGCGGGCGGGCTCACCGGTGGGCTGCTCGCCGGGCGGGCGGTCCGGCGCGCCGGCGAGGGGGTCGCGTTCGCGCTCGGAGTCGTGCTGATGGCGGCCGGTGAGCTGCTGCTCATCGCCCCGTCAACGCCTGCGGCGCTGGCTGGCTTCGCCGTCTTCGGGGGCGGGCTGCCGGTCGCGATCGTGGCGGTCACCACGCTGGTCCAGCAGGCGACCCCGGTCGAGCTGCAGGGCCGCGCGTACGCGGCCGCGAGCATGGCGATCGGGGTGCCGCAGACGCTGTCCATCGGCCTGGGCGCCGCCCTCCTCGTCGTGGCCGACTACCGGCTGCTGCTGCTCACCGTTGCCGTCGTGATGGCGGCCTCGGCCGGGTACGTTCTCAGCCGCCGCGAGCAACGGCCCGGACTCGAGGTGACCTCACCGGGGCCGGTGCTGCCGCCCGAGGGCGATGCGGGGACCGCGACCCGATAGGAGCCGGCGGCTCACCTCTGATGCCCTGGGGGACGGGTGCTGACGGTTCAGATCCGCTGTCGGCCTCGGGATGCTCACGCCCGCGCCTCCCGAGCGGGTCCGGGTTGCCGACTCCGCGCCCGCTGCGGCGGCCTGGGCCCCGCGGTCCCGACCCGGCCGTACGCCGCCGCCAGGGCCGCGGTCCAGGCCGCCACCATCAGCGCGAAGAAGGACACCATCGCCGCCGCCGGCCACTGGGGGCCGCCGTGCGCCTCGCGCATCAGCAGGCGGGAGGCCGGGACGAAAGCGCTGGTGCGGGGGGCCTGGGGCGCGGGCACCTGCGGCAGCCCGTACTGGAAGTCGGGCGGCATCGCCACCGGGGCTGCTTCCAGGACGTCGTCGTGGGCCAGCATGACCATCGTCTTCCAGCCGCCGCCGGCGGGCACCGGCACCGCGGACCGGTAGCGGCCGTCGGCCTCGCGGAGCAGGTCCGCGTGCTGCACTGGCGCGCCTCCCTGCCAGGCAATGACCACGAACCAGTCGGCGCCCTGGGGAGCCGCGGCGGGCGACACCGCGACGTTCACCCAGACCGGCTGCTCCGGCAGGGGGACGCCTGTCCGGGTCATCTCGAGGTGGGCCGGACCGGCCGGCGACGACGCGACCGTGACACGCGAGGGGTCGGCATGCCGCAACGGCAGGTGCAGCGCCAGCAATGCCCCGATCGCCACCAGCGCGGCCACCGCGGCCGGCGGCGGCAGGTCGGCGCGCCGGCCGGCGGCGACGTTGCCCATGGCCGCGCCCACCAGCGCCCCGGCCACGGCCAGCGCGCCGTCCATCCACCAGTAGTGCAGCAGGCCCCAGCCCCACGGCAGCGGATACCACAGGTGGGTCCACCCCAGCTCCGCGGCCAGGCCCGCGGTGGCCACCAGCAGGCCGCCCACGACCGCCCTGGCGAGAACGGACAGCCCCGTCAGCAGGAAGGCCGCCTCCACGCAGAGGGCCTCGGCCAGGGTGGAAGGGAAGTCGGCCAGGCTCCGGCCGAATCCCACTGCCAGCACGACGGCGACCAGCGCCCGCATGGTCAGGAAGAGGGCGGCGGCCAGCAGGGCCCCGCCGCGGCCGATGGCCACCCGCGCGGCCGTCAGCGCGATTGCCATGGCGCCGGCCAGCAGGAGTGGCTGGTAGAGCGGCTCCCACTGCGGGATGGCGAGGTCGAACTCGAGCTGAAAGGTGGACAGGCCGACCAGCACCATGGCCGGCATCGCCAGCCAGAGCCTTCGGACGCGCCCTCGCTGAGCGTGGACGCCGGCCTCCCGAAACATCAGCCAGACCGCGATCGGCGTGAGCGAGGCCGCCCCGATCATCAGGAGGTGAGTGGGGCTCCACAGGGTCACGTCGATGCCGTACAGCGCGTGCCAGTAGGCATCGAGCGGGAAGCCGGCCAGCGCGCCGGCCGCGAGCAGGCCCAGGGGCACTGCCGAGACCGGCATCCGCAGGCGCCCCACGCGCAGCCCGGGCGCCGAGTCCGCGAGCGTGGCCAGCGCCACGGCGGCGACGAAGGCTGCGCCGATGCCCATGAGGCCGAGCAAGATCAGCACGTGGGGCACCGTGAACAGCTCCTGGTCCCGGCCCAGGTCGGCGTGCCAGGTCACGTCCCACATGAACCCGAAGAAGGCCACGCCCAGCGCCCAGGTCGCGAGCCAGGTACCGGCTCCCGCCCAGGGTGGCATCTCGGTGAGCCGTTCCAGGCCCCGCCGGCGTGCGGCACCCAGCCCGGCCAGCAGGGGCGCCAGGGCCACGGCCAGGAGGAGCCACTGCCAGGCGTTCTCGGTCTGGAACCAGGGGCCCGGGGAGATGCCGCGCGTTATTGACTCCATGTCAGCAACGATTATCACCGCTGCTGACGTGGAGTCAATAGGCGCTATCCTGCTGGTGTGGCAGCTCGCTCCCGGCTGCGCCCGGACGCGCGGCGCCGCCAGCTCCTGGAGGTCGGCGTCCGCCTCCTCAGTCAGGTCACGTACCACGAGCTGTCACTCGAAGAGGTGGCCGAACAGGCTGGCATCTCCCGTCCGCTCGTCTACCGCTACTTCCCCACGAAGCGCACCTTCTACGTGGAGGGCCTGCGCTTCGCCGCCGAGCAACTCCTGGATCTCATCGAGCAGGCTTCCACGGGCGAGCCAGAGCAGGCCCTGCGCGGAGGCCTGTCCACCTACCTCCGCTATGTCGAGGACCACGCCCACGCCTACCGGGCGATCCTGCGTGGCGACCTGGGTGGAGACCCGGACGTGATCGCCATCGTCGACGGGGTGCGCCAGGCGATCTACCGGCGGGTGCTGGGGTTCCTCCGGCACGAGGATCCGCTGCCCCCGCTCCTGCGGCTTGCGGTGTTCGGCTGGATCGGCTTCGTCGAGGCCGTCAGCCTGGATTGGGCCGAGCGCCGCGACGTACCCCGCTCCACGCTCACGGAGGCCCTCGCCGGGACCCTGGTGCATGCGCTCGGCCAGTGGGGCACCGGGAACACAGGGAGTCGTGCCGGTCCCTGCCAGGCCTGACCGGCGGTTCGACCACGCTGCACGAAGCTCGCACGCGCTAACGAAAAAATCGTTATCATCGCTCCATGTCGAGCCATCACCTGAACCCCGCGGAGCGCGTGATCCGGCGATTCCAGGGCCAGAGCGCGCTGGCGCAGCTGCTGGGCCGGCGCCAGAGCACGGTCGAGCACTGGGCCAGCACGGGCCGGATCCCGGCCCAGTGGCACGAGCCGCTCATGGCGCTCGCCCGTGAGCGAGGCATCGCGCTGGAGGCGCGCGACTTCGTGGACACGTCGGCGCACGTCATCGAGCCCGCCGACGGTCGGCTGGGCGTCCTCATGGTCGGCATGGGCGCCGTCGCGTCGACGTTCGTGGCCGGCGTCGAGCTCGTCAGGCGAGGCCAGGCCCACCCATTCGGGTCGCTGACGCAGATGGGCACGATCAGGCTCGGGAAGCGCACCGAGCGCCGCGCGCCGCTGATCAGGGAGCTCGTGCCGCTGGCCCCGCTCGACCACATGGTGTTCGGGGGCTGGGATCCCATCCCCGACAACGCGTACGAAGCGGCGGTGAGGTGTGGCGTCCTGGACCGGTACGGCCACGTCGAGCAGGTGGCCGGCGAGCTCAGCGAGCTGGAGCCGATGCCGGCGGTGTTCGACCAGAGGTACGTGCGGCGGCTCGACGGTGTGAACGTCAAGGCCGGGCACAGCAAGCGCGAGCTGGCCGAGGCGCTGCGCCGGGACATCACCGATTTCCGGGAGGCACACGCGTGCGACCGCCTGGTGATGATCTGGTGCGCCTCCACAGAGATCTTTCTGGAGGAGGGCCCGGCGCACGCCGACATCGAGTCGCTGGAGCGCGCGATGGAGGCCGACGACCCTTCCATCCCCCCGTCAATGCTGTATGCGTACGCGGCACTCATGGAGGGCGTGCCCTTCATCAACGGCGCCCCCAACCTCACCGTGGACATCCCGGCCCTGAGCGCGCTCGCGAACGACCGTGGGGTGCCGATCTGCGGCAAGGACTTCAAGACCGGGCAGACGCTGGTGAAGACGGTCATCGCCCCGATGCTGAAGGCCCGCATGCTGGGACTGCGCGGCTGGTACTCGACCAACATCCTGGGCAACCGGGACGGCGAGGTGCTGGACGACCCGGACAGCTTCCGGACCAAAGAGGAGACGAAGCTCGGCGTTCTCGAGCAGATCCTGCAACCCGACGTCTATCCCGAGCTGTATGGCGACATCTTTCACAAGGTCAGGATCAACTATTACCCGCCGCGGGGCGACAGCAAGGAAGGCTGGGACAACATCGACCTCTTCGGATGGCTGGGCTACCCGATGCAGATCAAGGTCGACTTCCTCTGCCGCGACTCGATCCTCGCGGCTCCGCTCGTGCTCGACCTGGTGCTCTTCATGGACCTGGCCCAGCGGGCCGGCCTGCGCGGCGTCCAGGAGTGGCTCTCGTTCTACTTCAAGAGCCCGCAGCACGCCCCCAGCGTCTATCCGGAGAACGATCTGTTCATCCAGCAGACGAAGCTCAAGAACACCCTGCGCTGGCTGATGGGCGAGGACCAGATCACCCACCTGGGCAGGGAGTACTACCAGCAGGACGGGTGATGGCCCGTTTCCGGTTCGTAGCCCCCTGACGAGCAGCCAGATGCCGAGAGCGACCTCGAAGATCATGACCGGTGCGCCAGCCCGCGGACGGCACCGTAGACCGCCGCCGGGTCCTCCTGCTGTATGGCACGGATGAGCGAACCGTCGAGGTGGACCAGCCGGCCCACGACCGCGTCGCGGACCTGCCGCAAGCCCGGCAGCGTGCAGCTCTCGGAGACGAAGCAGTGCAGCCTCGAGGCGCGCTGGATCCAGGTCACAGGCCACCTGCGCCGGGCGACATAGGCCCGCAGCGCGGTGGCCAGCGACGGCTCCGAGGACAGCGCCAGAACCAGGGCGGCAGCGTCGAGCAGGGCGCTGTTGGCTCCCTGCCCGAGGTGTGGGGTCATCGCATGGGCAGCGTCGCCGAGCAGCACCAGCCGGCCGTCGGTCCAGCATCGGCACCTCACCGTCTCGATCGGCGTCACGACCGCATCATCGAGGTTGATTCCCGCCAGCGCGTCCCCGGCCTCGGGAAGCAGCGCTGCGCCGGCCTCGCAGAGCGCCACGAGGTCACGCCGTTCCAGCGCCGCCTTGAGACGGCCGCGGGACGCTCCGAAAGCGACGTAGGCCGTACCCCCGTGCACGGGGGACGCGATTGCGATGCCGTACCGGCCCCAGTGCTCGCCGATGGAGGCGGAGGTCGGCTGCCAGGTGATCAGCATGCGCATCGCCACACTCCTGGTCCGCACCAGCCGTGGGTGGAAATGACCTGAGGCTCGCACGCGGGAGTGGACGCCGTCCGCCCCGATCACGAGGTCGGCCTGGAGCTCGCAGGTAGCTCCGCCGGGCCCGCGCACGTCGAGATGACCGTCCGGGGTCGCGCCGACCACCCTGTGGCCGTGCCGGACCTCGACGCCGCCGGTCGCGGCGATTGCGTCGAGCAGCACCCGGGAGAGCCCGCCGCGCGTCAGGACCAGTGCGTGATCCAGCCCGGCGCCGAAGTCCGGGAAGGAGAGGTTCGTGACGGCATGCCCGTCGATGGCGAAGACGGCACGGCGGACCTGGAAGCCCATCTCGCCGAGCGCTTCGCCAAGACCCAGGCCGTGCAGCACGGCCAGCCCATTCGGGTACAGCCCCAGTGCGGTACCGGCGTCGGTCGGCGCGGGATGCCGCTCCAGGAGTATCACCCGCACACCGGTTCGAGCCAGCAGGAGAGCGGCCGTCAGCCCGCCGATGCCTCCGCCCACCACCGCGACCCGCCGTGCGTGCATCTCTCAGGACAATGATCACGCGTCGCCCGAAGTCAGCGAAGCACGCCCGGGTGGGACGTGGCCCTCGCTGGGGCCCTCAGCCGATCCTCCTGCTCGTAGAGCTTGCCTCCTGGTCACCCGCCTGCGGGTATGACAAGGGGCTGTCCCACGCCTCGGCGCCGCACGGATCAGCGGACCCCGCGGACGTTCCTGACCATGACCGTCGCGAGCACGAACCAGATCGCTGCGCTGGCGAACACGATCCGGTAGCCCAGATTCCCGCCCGTATGCACGCCCAGCACGGTGGCGCCCGACCGGTTGAGGAAGAACAGCGCAGGCGCCAGCAGGGCGGGGCCAACGACCTGGGGCAGCGTGTACGCGACGTGGAACAGCGCCATGTCTTTGGCCGCCGACCGCTCGCGCTCGGGCAGCACGTCGCACGCCATCGCCCAGTCCACCGCGGAGTAGGCTCCGTAGCCGACGCCGAAGAGGATCCCCAGGCCGTAGATCAGGGGCAGGCTCGAGACCAGGCTGAACACCAGGACCGCGGCCACGAGGGCCTGGGTCGCGCTCGACGCGTACACGAAGAGTCGGCGGCGCCGCAGGCGATCAGAGAGATAGCCGCAGGCCACCGCTGGTCCGATACCGCCGGCGAGCACGGCCAGCAGCCACAGGTCACTCGCCGCGCCGAAGTTGCCCGCCCGGACGACGTCCTGGAAGTAGAACGTGACGAACGGCAGGATGGTCCAGATGCCGAGCGTCTGGAACAGTCGGGTGGCGACGACCCAGAAGAAGTCGTGGGAGCGCAGCGGGGCGACGGCCTCCAGCAGAACCGCCGGGCGGGGCCAGGAGAGCGGCTCCGTGTGCGGCGTCGGCCTCTCGCGGAGCAGGACGACGGACAGCACGAGAGTGAGCGAGAGCAGCGCCGCGATCAGCGCGTACGAGCTCGCGACGCCGAGCGCGGTGCTGCCGAAGGCACTCAGCACTACCAGGGTGATCCCGAGGCAGGCGATAGTGCCCAGGATGGACGCGGTGTTCAGGAGGCCCGAGGCCCCTCCATGCCGCTCTTCCGGGATGACGTCCGGGACGATGCCCGCGAAGGCCGCCGCCGCCGCATTGTTGCCGAGCTGGAGCACCAGGTAGGCGGCGACGAGCGCCGCGACGGACGGGGCCCAGGCGAGCAGGATCAGCCCGACCAGATTGATCGCCGTGCCGCCCACGATCCACGGCGTGCGCCTTCCCCACCGCCCCCCGGTCCGGTCGCTGAGCGCGCCGGCGACGACCGGGACCAGCACCGCGAAGACCCCGCCGACCGCCGTAGCCCGGCCCACGACGAGCTCCTTCTGACTGGGCGCGAGGAGCGCCGCCGAGATCGCCAGGAGGATGTAGATCGAGTTCCACATGCCCTGGCTCGCGAACCAGAACGCGTTGATACCGTTGAGGCGCCAGAAGCCGGGAGCGGCGGACGCTCCCGCGGCCTCGATGGTTGCGGCCGGCGACAGGGACCGGGAGGTCGTCAACGGCATGGCGCGATCAATGCTAGGGTCGCCGCCGAGGGTTGGGCCGACGGATTCGCGTCCGGCCCGGCCGGGTTTCAGTGGAAGTTGCGACCACGGCTCCAGCGCGGGCTCGGGCCGCGGCGCCTGAGCGCGATGTCCCACGGCCAAACCGGCATGTCCCCGGATCCTGGACGTCAACCCCCAAGGGTTGCCGCACCGCGTCGTGACGTGTGGTCGGACAGATGGCCCGAGGGCGTTGAAATGTGAGGGGGCCCGCAAAACGTGCAGTTGAAATCTGCTCGCGTTCTATGGCGAAGCTGGCGGCTGACGAGTGGCCTGGTGACTTCACGGAACGCTGACCAGGACTGGCGGCACGCCCGAGTCCGCGACGCTCACCCGCACGCGACCGTGGGGAACATGACTCAGCGGGACGCCAAGCAACGTGTAGCTTGCCGCGTGACCTATGGCGGCTACGCCCGCTCTCCTCACAGGAAGGCAGCCCCACGTGACTAGCTGGATGGTAAGTGCGGAACCCCTCGTCCAGCCGTCCCATTCGCGGTTGCCACACCCATCATCGGCAACTACGGCCACGAACAGCGTAGCGGATGGCACGTGAACATAACCCCAGCACGCCCGCTGAGGGAGGTCCGGCGGACCAGGGCACGGCCGTTGGCCGAGTATCGTCTGGCGGAGAGAGTCCAGGGACGTCGAGGCCGCCACCACGTTCAGTGGATAGCCCCGGTACAGCGGCCCGTCGCGCTCAAGCTCCGATACCGGCACAGACGTCCCAGGCGGGAAAAAGCGCAGCCGAACGCGCTCAGGGGCGTTGCTGTATACGAGCAGCAGCACGACCAGCAGGATCACG
>Ga0126378_10004861_pt1 | contig 10350 bp, 5 predicted proteins | sample PanSoiMetPlot_23_FD_92587 | JGI IMG/M metagenome (GOLD analysis project Ga0126378, IMG submission 92587) | Tropical forest soil microbial communities from Panama - MetaG Plot_23 | ecosystem: Environmental > Terrestrial > Soil > Tropical forest > Bulk soil | place: Panama | collected 2016-02-17
GCACCTGGAACGGCACTCGAGGGATATCAAGCGATGGAATTCAGCGTTACAAAGTCCGCGCTGTTGAATGAACTGAGCATGACCCAGGGAGTCGTGGAGCGGAAGACCACGATTCCCATCCTGTCGAATTTGCTGGTCGAGGCGAAGGGGAGTCAGATCACCATTACAGCCACCGATCTCGAGTTGAGCATCCGCACGTCCTGCGAAGCGAAGGTCAAAAAGGAAGGCGCCGGGACCATTCCCGCGAAGAAGTTGCTCGAGCTCGTGCGCCTGCTGCCAGAAGGCGAAATCAAGGTCAAGCTGTTGGAAAATCACTGGGTGGAGATCACCAGCGACAGAAAAAAGTACAAGCTCGTAGGCATGGCGAAGGAAAACTTTCCCGCGCTCCCCGCGATGCCGCACACGCTGGTAAAAATTCCTGCCGCGATTTTGCAGAGCTTGATTGCCAAAACAAAGTTTGCGATTTCCATGGAAGAGTCGCGCTACACGCTGAATGGCGGGCTGCTGATTCTGAAGCCGGACACGCTGGCGATGGTGGCGACCGACGGCCATCGGCTGGCGCTCGCCGAAACGGACCACAAACTCACCGGCCTGAATGCGGAACTGAAAGTGCTGGTCCCGAAAAAAGCCATGGACGAAGTCGAAAAACTCTCGGGTGCGGCGGGTGCTGATGCGCAATTCGAATTTGCCAAAGACGAAAGCCACTTGTTCTTCCAGGTGAAGCACCGCTTGCTGATTTCGCGGATCCTGACCGGGCAATTCCCGAATTACGAAGCGGTCTTGCCACGCGACAACAACAAGCACGTGGTCATCGAGCGCGGCGAATTGACGGATGCGGTGCGCCGAGTTTCGCAGCTTGCCGATCAGCGTTCGCACGCCGTGAAATTCGCGATCTCGACCGAAGGCATCGAGCTTTCCGCGTCAAGCCCGGAGTACGGCGAAGCGAAAGAAAACATCGAGAAGGAATACCAGGGCGACCCCATCGCCATCGGATTCAACTCGAGCTATATGCTGGATTTTCTCTCCGCCGCGGCGGATGGTCCGGTCAGCATCGAGCTGAAAGACGAGCAGTCGGCCGGACAAATGCGGCCCCTCGCCGATGAGTCCTACCGCTACCGCTACATCATCATGCCCATGCGGATTTGACGGTGAATCACAAGCCACCCGGAGGTCCAAAAAGGCGCTTTCCCGAGCGCCTTTTTCTTTTGCACATGCCCCTACAGGATGATCATAAACCAAAGCAAATAAATCACTTACGCCCACCTCAGGGCCGCCAGCAGGCTTGAGAAAAGGGTCGGAACGGAGTATAATCCTCGGTTGTCGATGCGTAGTGGGGGATCTCCAGAATCGACACGTCCGCCAGGTGAAACGGACCCGGGAATTGGCTCTGCGCCAGGAGCTTCGAGTCGTTTCGCTTGGAGAAACATCCCTTCCAGACCAACCTGGGCTTGAAGGGTAAACAGTCTTCGCCACGTCTCGCTGCGCGGGACGGGATGGAGCAGGAAACTCTACGATCCCGATGTGAATCGGGACAAAGGGTAAGGCGACGCGCAATCCGCAAATACGCCTTCCTTGCTTCAAGAAAAGTGATTTTCAATGCGCGGGCCATTCGATCGTTAGCCCGGAGTCCGTTCAACGCCGCAGATTTTCTTAAGCAAGTTGCCGAATAGGGAGTGACGATGGGTGATAAAGAAAACGGAAGCGTTACGCCGCAAGCCGCAGGCCACAAGTACGACGCGAAGTCGATCAAAGTGCTCGGCGGTCTCGAAGCGGTGCGGCTGCGTCCCGCGATGTATATCGGCTCGACGGGAGAAATGGGCCTGCACCATCTCGTTTGGGAAGTGGTGGACAACTCCGTCGACGAGGCCATGGCGGGCTACGCGGATGAAATTAATGTGACGGTGCACGCGGACGAATCCGTCACGGTGGTGGACAACGGCCGCGGCATCCCCGTGGATATGCATCAGACCGAAAAGCGGCCCGCCGCCGAAGTCGTCATGACCGTGCTGCATGCCGGCGGAAAATTCGACAGCGAAACCTACAAAGTTTCCGGCGGCTTGCACGGCGTCGGCGTTTCCGTGGTGAACGCGCTCTCGGATTGGCTGGAGCTGGAAATTCAGCGCGAAGGCTCGGTATGGGAGCAAAGCTACGAAAAGGGTAAGCCCACCTCGAAGCTGAAACAAACCGGCAAGACGCGCAAGACCGGAACGAAAGTTACTTTCCATCCTGACCCCGGCATCTTTGACAAAACGGTCTACAGCTACGACACGCTCGCAACGCGCCTGCGGGAGTACGCTTTCCTGAACAAAGGACTGAAGATTACGCTGACCGACGAGCGTACCGAGAAGAGCACGGAGTTCCGCTTCACCGGCGGAATTGCGGAATTTGTGAAGCACCTGAATCGCGGCAAATCTACGCTGCATGATTCTCCAATCTATATGGAGGGCAAGCGCGGCAATGTGGAGATCGAAATCGCGCTGCAATACAACGACTCCTATGGCGAAAACGTGTTTGCGTTTGCCAACACGATCAACACCGTCGATGGCGGCACGCACCTCTCCGGGTTTCGCTCGGCGCTGACGCGCTCGATCAACAGTTTCGCTTCGGCAGCGGGGATGCTGAAAGAGCAGAAGGACGAAGTCACCATCACCGGCGACGACGTTCGCGAAGGCCTGGTCGCCGTGGTCAGCGTGCGCCTGCCGCAGCCGCAATTTGAAGGGCAGACCAAGGGCAAGCTCAACAGCGACATCAAAGGCGACGTCGAGCAGCTGGTGAACGAAAAGCTCGGCGAGTGGTTCGACAAGCATTCGACCGTGGCGCGGCGCATCATCAGCAAGTGCATTGACGCGGCGCGGGCGAGAGAAGCGGCACGCAAGGCGCGCGAACTGACGCGGCGCAAATCGGCGATGGATTCGAGCGGCCTACCGGGAAAGCTGGCGGATTGTCAGGAACGCGACCCGGCGCGCTGCGAGCTGTTCGTGGTCGAGGGCGAATCGGCCGGCGGCTCGGCAAAACAGGGGCGCGACCGCAAGTATCAGGCGATCCTGCCGCTCAAAGGCAAAATCCTCAACGTGGAAAAAGCGCGTTACGACAAGATGCTGGGTCACGAAGAAATTCGCGCCATCATCACCGCTCTGGGAACCGGCATCGGCAAGGACGATTTCGACGCCGGCAAGCTGCGCTACCACAAAATCATCCTAATGACCGATGCCGACGTGGACGGCTCGCACATTCGCACGCTGCTGCTGACCTTTTTCTTCCGCCACATGAAGGAGCTGATCGACCGCGAGCACATTTTCATCGCACAGCCGCCGCTCTACCGCGTGAAGCGCGGAAAGAGCGAAAGGTACATACGCGACGAACGCGATTTCGCGCGCGAATTGATGAAGCGCGCTACCGAAGACCACGTGGTCAAGGGCAAAGAAGGCGTATCGCTCGAGGGCGCGGGACTGACGACGTTTTTGCTGAACGTGCAGGAGTATGACGCGGTGGCGGCGAAACTCGGCCGGCGCCTCCGCGATACCGGACTCGTGGAAGTGCTTGCGGAGAACGGACTGGACAAGAAGGCGGATTTCGAGGAGAAAAAGTCGCTCGAGAAGCTATTGAAAGAGATCGACAAGGCCAAGCTGAAGCTTGAAGGCAAAGTGGCGTTCGACGAAGAGCACAGCCTGTACGAGATTCAGTTTGGCGCGCCGCACAACCAGAAAATCAACTGGGCGCTTGCTTCCACCGCGGAATACAAGCGGCTGCGAGCTCTCGCGAAGCAGGTCGAAGAGTTCAACAAGCCGCCCTTCACCATTTCGCGCAATGGCGACAAGACCACCAAGGAAAAAGCGCAGGACGTACTGCGCTACGTGATGGAAGACGCGAAGAAGGATTTCACCATCACGCGGTTCAAGGGCTTGGGCGAAATGAATCCCGCGCAGCTTTGGGAAACCACGATGAATGCGGAAACGCGCACGCTGCTCAAGGTGAAGCTCGAAGACGCCGTGGCCGCGGAAGATATTTTCACGACGCTGATGGGCGAAAACGTCGAAGCGCGCCGCAAGTTCATCGAGGACAACGCGCTCGAAGTCGTAAACCTGGATATTTGATGACCTGTGGTTTTTTCGCGGCGCGACGCTGATGGCCGAAACTGCCCGTAGATCGATTCGAGATGCCGTCCGCTGGGGCTTGTTGCTGTCGGCCGTCGCGGTTGCCGGGTTTCGTATGCCCAGCACTTATGGTGTGTTCGAGGAGTGGCACGCGGCTCGGATCTCGGACCCCTCGGCAGCGGAGATGTATCGGCGCACTTTGACCGCCAACATTGTAGGAATGGCCATTGTTCTGGCTGTGGCCATAGGCGTGTTCTACTCTTTACGGCCGCGAGCGCCGAAGCGGACATGATGTATCAATTGGGCTGGAGCACGCTGCCAGGCCTGCGCGGATTGCGCGTCAGCGATTTTCGCGCAACACCGACAGACGCGCCGGACCAAGAGCGCGGGGTGGCGGTGGAGTTTTCAAGCGAAGACGAGCGCGAGGCGTTTTTGCGCGGGATGGAAGCGGAGTTCGCGGCGCGGCGCTTCACGAATACAGCCGATGCCTTCGACATCGTGAAGGCTTACGCGCTCGAACGCGCTGCGAAAGGGCATTCCTAGCACAGCCACTCCTGGCTGTGCGCTGTTTGGGACCGAAGTTGCAAGAACACAGGCAAGAGTGTCTGTGCTACTGAGGAACAATGCCAGACGAACCGAACCAATCGATCCTGATTCCGGTGGACATCGAAGCCGAGATGAAGAAGTCCTATCTCGACTATTCGATGAGCGTGATCATCGGGCGCGCGCTGCCCGACGTGCGCGACGGCTTGAAGCCCGTGCACCGGCGCATTCTGTTCGGCATGTACGAGTTGGGCCTGACCTCCACACGGCCCTATCGCAAATGCGCGAAGATCGTTGGCGAAGTCCTCGGCAAGTATCATCCCCACGGTGACACGCCGGTCTACGACGCCTTGGTTCGCATGGCGCAGGACTTCAACATGCGCTATCCGCTCGTGGACGGACAGGGTAATTTCGGCTCCGTCGATGGCGATATGCCCGCGGCCATGCGGTACACCGAAGCGCGGCTGGCGCGTATCTCGGAGGAACTCCTCGCCGACATCGAAAAGGAAACCGTCGACTTCGTCCCGAACTTCGACGAAACCGAGAAAGAACCGACGGTCCTCCCCACGCGCGTGCCGAACCTGCTGGTCAACGGCGCCAGTGGCATCGCCGTCGGCATGGCCACAAACATTCCCCCGCACAACTTGCGGGAAATCATTGACGCCACGGTGTTGATGATCGAGAAGCCCGAGGTGACGCTCAAGGAAGTAATGAAGCTCGTGCCCGGACCGGATTTTCCGACCGGCGGCTACATCGCTGGCCGCGAAGGCATCGAGGCGGCGTACAAAACCGGGCGTGGCAGCTTCACCATGCGCGCGAAAGCCGCTATCGAAGAAGTCGCCAAGGACCGCGAGAACATCGTCATCACCGAAATTCCCTACCAGGTGAACAAGGCCACGCTCATCAAGCGCATTGCCGAACTTGCGCAGAACAAGAAGATTGACGGCATCGCCGACGTGCGCGATGAAAGCGACCGCGAGGGCATGCGCATCGTCGTCGAACTGAAGCGCGGCGAAGAATCGCAGCTCATCCTGAACAATCTTTACAAGCACACGCAGATGCAGGAATCGTTCGGCATGATCTTGCTGGCCATCGCCGGCGGGCAGCCTAAGGAGATGGGCCTGCTCGAGTTCATCCGCCTGTTCATCGAGCATCGCCGCGACGTGGTGCTGCGCCGCACGCGCTACGACTTGCGCAAGGCGCGCGAACGCGAACACATTCTGGTGGGCTACCAGGTCGCGCTCGATCACCTGGATGACGTGATTCGAATCATCCGCGGATCCAGCAGCCGCGCCGACGCCAGGCAAAACCTGCTCAGCTTCTTCTCCGAGCAGGACGTCACCATCACGGAAAACGGCAAGTCGCGCAAAATTACCGGCGTCAAGCTCGACGGCCGGAAGTACAAGCTCGGCGGCATCGAAGGTGAAACCGCGCGCACGGTCACCGCCGGCCTCACGCCCGTTCAAGTGGACGCGATCCTCGAATTGCAATTGCACCGCCTGACGCAGCTCTCCGTCGACGAAATCCTCAAGGAATTGAAGGCCATTCGCGAGCGCATTGTCGAACTGGAAGAAATTCTCGCCAGCGAGAAAAAACTGAAGGCGGTGATCACCGGCGAGCTGAAGGAAGTGCAGAAGGATTACGGCGACGACCGACGCACGCAAATCGTGGACAAAGTCGACGAGATCAAACTCGAAGACTTGATCGCCGACACGGACATGCTGATTACCGTCAGCCATGCCGGCTACGTGAAGCGAACGCCCGTCGAGATTTACCGTCACCAGTCGCGCGGCGGAAAGGGCCGCATCGGCGCGCGCACCAAAGAAGAGGATTTCGTCGAGCATCTGTTTATTGCCTCGGCGCACAGCTACATTCTGCTGTTCACCACGAAGGGTCGCGTCTACTGGCTGAAAGTTTACGAAATCCCGGAAGCGGCGGCAGCCACGCGGGGCAAAGCGATTTCGAGCCTGGTGCGTTTCCAGGAAGACGAAAAGCTGAGCGCCATCGTCCAAGCGCGCAACCTGGAAGAAGAAGGCAAGTACGTCTTCTTCGCCACGCGCAGCGGCACGGTGAAGAAATCAGCGCTCACAGAATTTTCCAATCCGCGACCGAGCGGCATCATCGCTATCAATCTCGAAGCCAAAGACGAGATGATTGGCGCAAAGCTCACCGACGGCAAGCAGATGATTTTCCTGGCGAGCCACGAAGGGCAGGCGATTCTTTTCCGCGAGACCGAAGTGCGGCCGATGGGGCGCAACGCCGGCGGCGTCAACGGCATGGACCTCGACAAGGACGACTACGTGGTCAGCATGGATGCGGTCCAGCCCGATTTTGAAATCATCACCAAGGAACACAAAACCTCGACGCAGGACCTCGAAGAACTCGAGAACGAGCAGATTAAAGACTCGCTTACGACGTTGATGCTCACCGTGGCCGAAAAGGGCTACGGCAAGCGCACAGCCCTTGCCGAATACCGCATCACTTCGCGCGGCGGCAAAGGCGTGGTCAACATGAAGACCACCGACCGCAATGGCTCTGTAGTGGCCGCGTTGCAGGTGACCGAGGAATCCGACGTGATGATCATCACGCACAACGGCAAAGTGATTCGCGTGCACGCCAATGAAATTCGCGAAGCGGGCCGCTCGACCCAAGGCGTACGCCTGCTGCGGCTGGACGAGGACGATTCCGTGGCCGCCGCCGCGGTCCTCCAAGAAGAAAACGAAGAAGAGAAGAAATAGTCTGCTCGGCTGTCGCGGTAGGCCAACACCTGTCGGCTGATCCCTGCGGCTCGTGCTGGTCCGCGGCTTTCTTTGCCAAATACTCTCAATCACTTAGGGAGGGAACGCGGTTTGCTCCTCTGCGCAAGGCGGTCCTCGAAGCGGGGTGACTCATGCGCAGAATCTTATTGCTCGCGGTTCTTTTGTGCGGGATTCCACCACAACTCTTGGCCCAAAGATACTACGAGTCGGAAGTGCCGCGGTATGAGCTAGGCGTGCAGTTTGAAGTTGCGCGCATCGATAGTGTCAGCGATGCAGGCGGCCTGGGCGTGAGGTTCCATTACAACTTCAACGAGCACTTGGCGCTCGATTCCCAACTGAGCTACGGACCAAGTAATCTATCGACCGGTTCCGAATCTTCGCAAACCGCGTTTCTCGTTGGCGTTCGTGCCGGGCAGCGGGTCGCAAGTTCCGGATTTTTCTTGCACGCTCGCGGAGGGTTTACGCACTACGACGCCGGAAATGGTACTTCGTTGCTGAGCCGTAATACCTTCCCGGCCTTCGATGTGGGAGGCACCCTTGAGCGATATTTCGGTCCAAGGCCCTGGGACCGCAACATGGTTTTTCGATTGGAATTGGGTGCGCTCCTGGTGCCTTATGGAAACGCTACGCTGCTTCCTCCGCCTCCGCCGGCAATCGTGATCCCTCCTGGGCCATCGGGACCCCTCGGAACTCGCGTCGGTCCGGTGCTTGGTTTGGGAATTGCCTTCCGTTTTTGAGCAGAGCGCAGTCTCCGCCGACGGAGTGGCTTCGGATCCGGCACCGAGGAAGGCCGCTCGCAAGGAAAATGTCTGCAACCGAAAGATGCTAGAATCCTCGCCCTATGAAAATCACGCGAAGAGTTTTTCCGTTTCTGGTCGTGTTGTTGGCGGCCCTTGTCGGGCTGATTCCGGCGCAAACCGCAGGGAAGCCGGCTGCCGCGAGGCGGTACCTGGCGTACGTAGGCACCTACACCAGCAAGACAGCGAGCACCGGCATCTACGCATTTCGCTACGATACGAACTCGGGAAAACTCACGCCGCTAGGCGTCGCGGCGGAGACGCTGGATCCCTCTTGGGTCGGGATTCATCCCAGCGGCAAATTTCTGTACTCGGCGAACGAAGCCGGAAAGAGCAGCATGGTCAGCGCGTTCTCGCTCGACCGGCAGAGCGGAAAGCTCAAGCTGTTGAATCAGTTGCCGGCACTCGGCGAAGATCCCTGCTACCTTTCTTTCGATCGCACCGGGAAATACGTTTTCGTTGCCAACTACACTTCAGGCAACGTCGTGGTGTTTCCAATTGAAGCGGACGGCAAGCTGGGCGCTGCCACCGCGAATGTCCGCGACGAGGGCAAGCTCGGCCCGAATCGGGAGCGCCAGGACGGTCCGCACGCGCACTGGATCGAAGCGTCTGCCGGCAATCGATTTGTCTATATAGCTGACTTGGGACTCGATCGTATCTTGGTATACCGATTCAGCCCCGATTTTGCGAATCAGGGAAGGCCCATGTTGGGGGTTGGGCCGGGCAAGAGCTCCTATCCGGCAGCGGTACTTGGTCCGGGCTCAGGTCCGCGCCACGTTGCGTTTTCCCGCAACGGCAATTTCATGTATGTCCTGAGCGAATTGCAATCGAGTGTGACGGTTTTCGCGAACGACGACCAGCGCGAGAAGTATCGCGACATACAAACCATTTCCACGCTCCCCCAGGACTTCTCTGGCCGAAACGACGCCGCCGAGATCGCCATGCACCCGAACGGCAAATTCCTGTACACCTCCAATCGCGGGCATGAGTCGATTGCGCTTTTTGGCATCGACGCCGCCACCGGCAAGCTCACTGCGGCTGGTGACTACTCCGTCGAAGGCAAAGAACCGCGCCATTTTGCGATCGATCCCTCCGGCAACTTTCTGCTCGCTGAGGACCAGCTTTCCGACAAAATTGTCACCTTCCGCATCGACCAGAAAACCGGCGCGCTCGCTCCGACCGGAGATTCTGTGGAAGTCCCTTCACCAGTTTGTATCGCGTTCCTGCCGGTTGACTGATCCCACCTGCGCCGCGCGCCAAGGTGCGGTAGAATCCCGCCGCTATGTTTTGAGGGTGAAACATGACTTCCATGAAGAGAATGGCTATGGCCTTTGCATGGCTCGGTGTCGTGAGCGGCCAGGCCTGGGCCGACGGCGAAACCGCGCCTGCGCGCGATCCTAAACAGCCGGTGGACGCGGCTTATACAGAGAAAATCCACAAGTACACCACGCAGCCGTTCTTCACTTCGCCGCTTGTCGACTATCTGCCGGCGTCGAAAAACGTGCCGACGCCGGAAGCCGTTCTCGGCGACGTCTCCGGAGCGCCGGGAATCCTTCCCTACGCGAAAGACGTGTACAAATACATGCGCCTGCTCGAAAAAGCAACGCCGCGCGTAAGGGTCTTCTCGATTGGGAAAACCGAAGAGGGCCGCGAGATGATCGCGGTGGCGGTGTCCTCGGAAGAAAACATCAAAAACCTCGAAGAAAACCGCGCGCGCCTGGCCAAGCTCGCCGATCCCCGCACCATCCAACTCGATGACCGCGAAGCCGACAAGCTCGTCGCGCAATCCGTGCCCATCTACTACATCACCGGCACAATCCATTCTCCTGAAACCGGCGCTCCCACGGCGCTCATGGAGCTGGCCTACCGCCTGGCCGTCGACGAAAGCCCCTACATCAAGGAAATTCGCGACGGCACCATCACGCTGATCACTCCGGTCGTCGAAGTGGACGGCCGCGATCGCATGGTGGACCTCTACAAATGGCACCTCGCGCACCCGAAGCAGTTCTTTCCGTGGCTCGTCTACTGGGGCAAATACGTCGCGCACGACAATAACCGCGACGCCATGGGCGTCACGCTGAAGCTCACCGAAAATGTTCTGAACACCTACGTCAACTGGAAACCGCAAGTGCTGCACGACCTGCACGAGTCGGTGCC
>Ga0126378_10004862_pt1 | contig 10350 bp, 6 predicted proteins | sample PanSoiMetPlot_23_FD_92587 | JGI IMG/M metagenome (GOLD analysis project Ga0126378, IMG submission 92587) | Tropical forest soil microbial communities from Panama - MetaG Plot_23 | ecosystem: Environmental > Terrestrial > Soil > Tropical forest > Bulk soil | place: Panama | collected 2016-02-17
CAGCAGCCGTTCGGCGGCGCCCGGGCCAGCGGCACTGACGACAAGGCCGGGTCGATCTTCAATCTGATCCGCTGGGTCAACGCCCGCGCCATCAAGGAGACCTTCGTTCCGCCCGTCGACCATCGATACCCGCATATGGGCTGACCGGGTCTGCCCCGTTAGCGCGCGGTCTACGGCTCGCGCCGACGATCACCGGGTTGCGTGCTCCGCTGGGCGCCGGATCCTCGGCAATCGCCAGGATGTGCCAGGCGACGTCGGCGCGGGATATCGGCTTCATCCGGAACCGGTCGCTGGCCTCGATTTCGCCAGTGAGCGGCCCGTCGGTGAGCTTGACCGGACGCAGCGCATACCAATCGAGACCGCTGCTGGTGAGCTCGTCCTCCAGCGCGCGCAGGTCGCGGCCCACGCGGCCGAGATTGGGGACGGCCACCGTGCGGAAGAAGCGGAACAACAGGCGCGGGCCGACCCCCATGACAGCGTCGGCGGGTCCCATGCTCGCCGTGCTGACCGTGATCAGCCGGGCGGGCTGAGAGGAAATCTGCATCGCCCCGACGAGGGTGCGTGCCAGCCGCTGGTGGAGGTCAGGCGGTGAGGTCATGCGGGTGCGCGGGTTGTGCCGTGCGACGAAGTTCGGCCCGACGACGCTCACCACGACGTCCGCGTCGCGGATTGCTTCTGTGACGAAAACAGGATCGAAGATGTCCGCGCCGACAAGAATCGCCGCCGGACCCGGGGGCGGCTGCGCCGGTGGGGTTCGGTAGACGGCCCGTACCTGGTGGCCGCGGTCGGCGGCGAGGCTGACCAGGTGAGCGCCGATTCCGCCAGATGCTCCGAAGACGGTGATGTTCAAGGTTGCTAGCCCCCAGACTGGACCGATCAGTACAGTCCTGAGGCTAACAGTAAGTGGACCGATTAGTACAGTCTCAGGGGGTCGTGAATCTTCTGATCTGGGCCAGCCCGGCCTCCATGGCGACCCGCATCGGCGTCGGATCCTTGCGTGTCATGCTCAGCACCATCCCGCCTTCGATGGTGGCGAGCAGGGCGGTCGCCAGCTGTCCGGGCGAGGCATCCGGGCGAAGCTCGCCCTGCTCCCGGATGCGCGCCAGCGCGTCGGCGAACAGCTGTTCCCAGGCGTCGAAGGCCGCGGCAGCGTGCAGCCGCGCGCCCTCGTTGTGCCCGACCACCTCTGTCGCGAGCGTGCCAATCGGGCAGCCTGGCAGCCCCATCTGCTCAAACCGATGCACGAATCCCGCCAGAGCCAGGGTCAGCTCAGCCATGGACGCCACCGAGCCGAGTGCCTCACCCAGCTCGGCCAGCACCTGCGAGCAGCGCAGCCCCACGGCGGCCTCGACCAGCTCATCCCGGCTGCGGAAGTAGTGATAAAACTGGCCCTTGCCCGCACCTGCCGCCGCCAGCACGTCGTCCAGGCTGGTGGCCGTGATTCCGTGTCTGGCGAAGAGCTCGGCGGCGTGCTCCACGATGCGCTCGCGGCTGGCCCGGCCGCGTCCGGTGCTCGGCTGCCGTGGCATGGGCCCATGCTAGCCGCGGACTGTACCAGGTAGTCCAGAACGCATGGTCAGGCACGCGCATGGTTCTCCGAACGTTGGGAACTTTGCGCGTCGTCGGGGCCGTCAGAGGCTCGCGCGCGTCGGAGGAACGGATGACCGAGTACTTGAAGGGCGAGCTGCTGCCCAGAGCGACCCGCCCTGGTAGTGGCGACGACGAGGATGAGGGAGAGGAGCGAGCAGACACCGGCCATGATTCGTGTAAACAGCTGGAGTCTGACGTGGATCCGCGCCGCGTTGAGCTGATCGCGGCGGCGCAATCACGCTGGATCGATGCGCTGACCGACCTCGGCGGGCGGAACACGCTGCTGTACTACAAGGATCGCCGGGCCGGCACGCTCGACCTCGCGGCCGCCGATCCGACTGCAGTCGAGAGGTTCCTGCGCACCGGATCAGCGCGGCTGACGCGGCTGTTCCATGACGTCGATGCCCGCGCGGACGCGATTCGCCGCGTGCAGGTCATCTACCGCAAGGCGCGGGAACTGCAGGAGGAGCGCGGCATCCGGGTCGGCTATCTGGCCACAGGGATGGCGACCTGGGACGAGCTTTTCCTCGAGCCGTGCGCACCCGTTCTGCTCCGCGGCCTGACCATCGCACCGACGCGGGCGAGGCACGATGACTTCGATCTCAGCCTCGATGACGACGACGAAGTCAACCCGGTGCTGCTGCACAAGCTGACCAGCGTGTTCGGAGCCGCGACGGGTGAGCTGGTGGCGGCACCGGCCGAAAAGGTGCGTGAATTGCTCACGCGGGTCGCACGCGACGCCGAGGTGCCGGGATTCCAGATCAGCGACCGGCTAGTGATCGGCACATTCACCTACGCGAAGCTGCCCATGGTGCAAGACTTGCAGGCCGCCGGCGAGCTGCTGGCCGACAGCGACATCGTGGCCGCGATCGCTGGTGACCCGGACGCACAGGAACTGCTCGGCGCCGACGATCCTGGCCAGGGCGGCCCGGAGATTCCCGAGCGCGACTTCTCGGTGCTTGATGCCGATTCCTCGCAGCGCAACGCCATTGACACCGTGCTATCGGGCCGCAGCCTGGTCATCCACGGCCCGCCGGGGACCGGCAAGAGCCAGACCATTGCCAACCTCATCGCGGCCCTCGTCGCGCGGGGTCGCAAGGTGCTGTTCGTGGCCGAGAAGCGCGCTGCGATCGACGCCGTGCTGTCCCGGCTCAAGGGCGCGAGTCTGGGCGAGGTCGTGCTCGATATCCATGAGGGCACGAAGGACAGGGTCCGGATCGCGCGCGAGCTGGGCGATGGAATGGCGGAGGCGCAGCAGGTGCCTGAGCCTGACGTCGGCGATCTGCACCGGCGGCTCGGCGACCGGCACTGGCGGCTGACGCGGCACGCGTCCGCGCTGCACCAGCGCCACCAGCCCTGGGGACTGACCCCGTTCGCCGTGCAGTCGGCGCTGCTCGGCGTACCTGCGGAGGCGCGACTCGGCGTCCAGCTGGAAAATCCTGAGCTGATCAGCAAGGAACGGGCCGACCGCATCCGCGACGAGCTTCGTGAGTTTGCCCACCTGGGCGGGTTCTCGCTCCGGCCCGACAGCACGCCGTGGTTCGGCGCGGTCGTGCGCAGCCCGGAGGAGGCACGACGCGCAGCCGAGCTTGCCGTCCGGCTGTCAAGCCGCGGCCTGCCGCTGCTGCTCGACCGCGCGGCGAAGGCGAGCGCTGAGGTTGGTTTGCGGCCGCCGCGTGCCTACCCGGACGTGGCGGTTGTGATGCGGCTGTTCGCGGGGATCGAGGCGAGCACGCGCCGGTTCGGCCCCGGTGTCTACGCGGCCGATCCGGCCAGGCTGGCTGCCGCTAGCGGGGACGGAGCGGGGCTGGGCTTCCGCGAGCGGCGGGCGCTGCGCAAGGAGGCGCGGTCACTGGTGCAGGAGGCTGGCTCAACTGCCGAGCTGACCGATACCGAGCTCACCGCGGCGCTCGCAGAAGCCGCGGCGGAACTAAGCCGGTGGCGAGAGCTGCGCACCGACGATGGCCCGCCGCGACTGCCGGCGCAAATCGGTGAGCTGATGGCGCTGTGGGCGGACTGCGAGGCCCAGCTCGGCCGGCTCCGTGCGGTGGTGATGCTGCCCGCCGATCCGCAGCCGATGCTCGCCGAGCTAGCCGGGGACACCGAAACCGCGTGGAAGTTGCCACGGCTGGCCGAGCTCGCGGCGGGATTCGACGAACTGTGCCTCGGACCGCTCCTCGATGAGCTAGCCCTGCGGGAATCCGGGCCCGACCTCGCTGCGCACGCGTTCGATTATGCCTGGTACTCGGCGATCCTCGATCAGATCCGGGTGCTCGATCCCCGCTATGCGGCCGATTACGGCGAAGCACTCGACGGCATCGCGCACGACTTCCGCGTGCACGATGTGGAGCACCTGGCCGCAAACCAGGCGCGGGTGCGCCGGGCCTGGGCTCAGGCGGTGCTGGAGGCGTGCGACCGCCATCCGCTGCAGGCCAGGGTCATCCGCAAGCAGGCGGCGCTTCGGCGCGGCCAGATACCGCTGCGGCGTCTGCTCGACCAGGCCAGCGACGTGCTGTTCGCGATCAAGCCGTGCTGGGCTATGTCCCCGCTCATGGTCAGCCAGGTGCTGCCTGCGGCCAGGCTGTTCGACGTCGTGATCTTTGACGAAGCCAGCCAGATCGTGCCCGCTGACGCGATCCCGGCGATCATGCGCGGCCACCAGATCGTGGTAGCTGGCGACGACCGCCAGCTGCCGCCCACGAACTTCTTCCGCCAGGTCGCCGACGGCGAGGATGATATGGCCGAGGACGACGAGAACCTCGTTTCCTTCGGTGCGGGTTTCGAATCGGTGCTCGACGCGTTGCGGCCCCTGCTGCCCACAGCAGCGCTCGCATGGCACTACCGGAGCCGGGACGAGCGGCTTGTCGCGTTCTCCAACAGCCGGATCTACGGCGGAGCGCTCACCACATTCCCTGGCGTGGCCAGGGACGATTGTCTGCGCCACGTGGTCGTCGCGCAGGGTCCTGGCGTCGGCCAGGAGGCCTCGGTTGACGCCGAGGTGCATAGGGTTGTCGAGCTGATCCTCGAGCACGCGCGCGAGCATCCGGAGGAGTCTCTCGGTGTGATCGCGCTCGGCATCAAGCACGCCGAGCGGATCGACACGGCGCTGCGCGACGCCCTGGCGAAGCTGGGTGAGGCCGGCGGCGAGCAAGGCCTCGAGGCCTTCTTCGCCGAGGACGTGGCGGAACCGTTCTTCGTCAAAAACCTGGAGCGAGTGCAGGGCGACGAGCGGGACGCGATCATCTTGTCGATTGGCTACGGCAAGCATCCCGACGGTCGGATGCGCTACCAGTGGGGGCCGCTGCTCCGCGACGGCGGAGAGCGCCGGCTGAACGTCGCTGCCACCCGGGCAAAGCATCGGCTGACGCTCGTGAGCTCGTTCTCCGGGCATGACGTCGATCCCGAGCGCGTGCACAAGGCCGGCGCGCGGATGCTTGCCGACTACCTCGACTACGCGAGCTCAGGCGGCGCGGCGCAGCCGGCCTCAGGCGCCGCTGACCTTGATCCGTTCGAGGCTGACGTACGTGAGCGGCTGGCCGCGGCGGGGATCACCGTGGTCCCGCAGTACGGAGTCGGCGGTTACCGAGTCGACTTCGCTGCCACGCACCCGAGCGATCCCTCCCGGATGGTGCTCGCCATCGAGGCTGATGGCGCGTCCTACTGGCAGTCGGGCAGCGTGCGCGACCGGGACCGGCTGCGCGGCGAGCATCTTCAGCGGCTTGGCTGGCAGTACCACCGGCTCTGGTCCACCAACTGGTTCCGTAACCCGGACGACGAGGTGGCCAAGCTTCAGGCGGCTTACGAGCGGGCCGTGTCAGCGGCGGAGGCAGACGAGTCGCAGTCGCAGCCCCAGGCCCCCAGCGCGGCGGACCCCGGCCCTTCGGCTGAGAGCGCGCATGACGGGTCCGGTCCGGGCCGGCGCCAGGAGCCACAGGCGAGCCAGCCGCAGGCGAGCCAGCCGCAGGCGAGCCAGCCCGGCCGGCCACCGGCGAATCAGGAGCCCGGCTGGCCGCCCGCACACCAGGCAGGCCAGCCGCAGGTGGGCGGCCCAGTTCGCCCGCAGGTCAGTGGCGGGCTCTCCACACCTCGGCGGGAACTGCCGCCTGGCACCGGTGCGGCCAGCGTGGGCCTGGGGACGGGTGAGCCGCCCCGGCCTGGCCTCTCGGCCGGTGATCCGGCGCCCGCGGGCCTGCGGGCCGGTGATCCGGCACCGCGGAACCTCTCGGCCGGTTCCGCGCGGCGAGCGCTCGATTCGCCCCAGCCGAGCCGGGCGGGCAGCGAATCTTGAGTTAATTGCGTTAGTTGTCCGATCCTGCGGGTAGGCTCACCACGGAGGAGTGCTTGTCGGAGGTGCGCTATCGACCGCCTGGTCTTGTGGAACATCGATCTCACCCTGATCGACGTCGGCAAGGTCGCCCGGGATGCCATAGCCGACGCCTTCCGGCGGGTAACGGGCCGTCCGCTGGCCGCGCTGCCGCAGCTGGTTGGCCGCAGTGACACCGAGATCTTCTTTGAGTCCCTGTACCTGAACGACGTGCCGCCCGGCTCGGCCGAGGACCCGGAGCTGCTGGCGCGGTATAGCCACGCGCTCGAGACCGCGTTCGCGGGGCGCGCAGAGGACCTGGCCCGGTCCGGTCGGCTGCTGCCGGGCGCTGGCACCGCGGTCACGGCCGTGGCTGACCTGCCGGGCGTTGTCCAGACCGTGCTGACCGGGACGATCCAGCCCAACGCCGTGGCGAAGCTCCGCGCCTTTGGTCTCGACGGCCGGCTCGACCTGGAGATCGGCGGGTACGGCTCGGACGCCTACCCGCGCGGCTCGCTCCTCATGCGGGTCCGGCATCAGGCCAGCGAGAAGTACGGCACACCTGTCGACCACGTGCCGGCCGTCTACGTCGCCGACACCGAGCGGGACATCGAGGCGGCTGCCCTCGGCGGCGCCCGTTGCCTTGCGGTGGCGACCGGCCGCGCCACTGTCGCCGAGCTTCACGACGCCGGTGCTGACCTTGTCCTCACCGACCTGTCCGACACCGGCCAGGTGCTGACCGCGATCGACCGACTGACGAAGGTCCCCGTCCGTCGCTAGCCTGCCGGCGAAAGCAGCCCATGCTCAGCCGAGGCGGGGCAGCGAGGCGGTGTCCAGGTAGGAGATCGTCAGGAGGCCGCTGTAGGGGACGCCGAGCGCCGCGGCGACCGGGACTGCCAGGGTAAGGTCGGCGCTCAGCGTGCTCGTCCCGCGGCCCGATCCGCGTGCCGCCCTCGCCAGCACGTGCGCCCTGCCGCCCAAGCCCGGATGGTCGGCAGCGACCGCTGGTCCGAGGGTTGCTCCGCCCGCGACGGTCCCCGTCGGGACCCAGCCGAGCGCCGCGCCCGGGATTGTCGGAGGCTGGGCACCACGGCCACCGATGAAGTCCGACTCCTGGCCCCACACCGACCAGCCGGGTGCCCAGCTACGGCTGTCCGCGATCGTGATATTCCGGAGCGTCCCGGTGGCGACGCCCGATGGTCCGGCGTTTCGCAGCGTCACCGCGCCCAGTTGCAACGTGACGCTCAGGTCGCCCGTGCTGCCCGGGCCGCCGTTGCCGCCTCCGCCGCCGTTGCCGCCGCCGCCATTGCCGCCGCCGCCTCCGCCTCCGCCGCCGTTGCCGCCGCCGCCGTTGCCGCCGCCGCCTCGGTGGCCGCGGTGGGGCGGCACAGTGAAGGTGATGGTGATGGACCCGCCCGAGGCCCCGCTGCCCGCTGGCGTCTGGGCAGCAGTGGTCGCAGCCGAGGCGACGTACGCGCTAGTCGCCGGGATGAACACGGCAGACAGGCTCCTCGCCGGGACGGCCCCGAGCAGCGCGGCGGTCGCGGTGGCGACGCCGGCCGCGCTGACGGCAACCGGAGAGCCGATGTCTGTCTCGCCCGCCTGAAACTGGACCCACCCAGCGGGGTGGTCGCCATTCGCTGCCGCCTCGGTGGCGGCCAGCGTGGCCAGGGATCCCTGTGCGGAATTCGACACGGTCAGTCTCGTGGCCGTGGAGATCTGCGTGGCTGCCGTCACCTCATGCCGGATGACCGCCGAGGCCCCCAGCCCGGCCAGACCGCCGACAACAGCAGACAGCGTCACATGAGTTGCGCCGCGGGTCAGGCCTCGCGCAGTGGGCCAATGGAAGCCCCGCTTGCGCCAATTGTCCAGAACGGCCTGAGTGACGGGCATGGTTTGCCACAGTAAGGGCAGCACCCTAACTCTGCGAGTACCGCCGGTTAGGGCTTGGCAAACGACGCTCAGCGGCTCGCGGACTTATCACCCGCATCCGGCGCTCCTTACAGGCCTGCGGTCAAGTAGGTGACGGTGAGCGTGCCGCTGTATGGCCCGGCCGGGGTGGACGCCGGGATGTCGAGAACCAGGTCGGCGCTGATGGTGTTGGTCCCGACGCCCTGGCCGCTGGCCGCGGAGGCGAGCACTTGCCCACCGTCTCCCAGGCCAGGGCTGGTGCCTGGCGCCACCGCAGGGCCGAGCGTCGCTCCGCCGACCAGCGGGCTGACGGCCGTCGGCGTCCACCCGAGCTGGTCGCCCGGGATGGTCGCGGCAGGGGATCCGATGCCGGTAAAACTGGACATCTGCCCCAATACGATCCAGCCCGGATCTGTGTTGCGGGTGTCGGTGACCGTGACGTCGTTCAGCGTGCCGATGGCTGTCGTGGGCGGCGTGCTGCCCTGCTCGGGCATGTCCACTGTGCCCGGCGCCACCGTTACGGTGAGCGAGCCGGAGACTGGCACCGACACCGTGATCTGCACGCTGCCCGCCGTCGTGACAGCGGTGCACTGCGTCGTGTCCTGCGCGTCGCATGCCGCGGGCATCGGCGCAGTGCTGGCGAGAATGTCGCTGCCGTTGGACATCGTCGGATTGTTGCAGTTCTGGAGGTTGGTCGACAGCACGGCTGGCAACTGGTTACCCGGCACCCTCAGCAACTGCGTGAACCCGTCCTCGACCAGATTGACTGGCAGTGCTGCGTAGCCGAATGAGTCCACCTGCTGCTGCCCCTGGCACAGCAGGTACTGACCGAACGCTCCCAGCGTGTATCCCTTGTCCGTGGTCATGGGTGAGATGAGGTCGGTCGGCACGATCATGTACGAGTAGTAGGACAGCTCGTAGGTGCGCGGGTCGGCGTCGGTGTAGACCTGCGACAGGTCTTCGGTCTGATACAGCGGGCTGGTGGTGTCCGTGTTGATCTGCGCGCTCAGCAGGGATACCCCGACGTTGCCTGGCGTCGGCGCCGTGTAGTAGCCCGCTGCGTTCAGCACCTTCGCGACCGGCAAACCTGTGCTGAGCGCATTCGAGTACTCGGTGTAGCCAATCGCGCCCTCCGCGCTCGCCTGCCTCACATAGCCGGTAACCCCGAGGTCCCCGGCCTGCCCCACCATGGTCGTCCCTGGCTGCACAGGGTAGGCAAAGGTCTGGGTACACGGGGCGCGTCCAACCACTGCGCAGTAGGCGGTCCAGGAAGAGGGCTGGGTCGCGAGCATCCACTGGGTGAATGCCCCAGTCGACCCCGACGCGTCGCTGCGGACAACCGGGGTGATCGGCTCAGCCGGCAGGGTCAGTCCGGGGTTGTCTGCCGCGATCTTCGGGTCATTCCACAGCGTGATCTGGTTGGTGAAGATGCCGGCGATGACGGCGCCGGACAACCGCAGGTTCGTCACCTGGGTGCCGCCGATATGCAGGTTGTACACAAACGACACGGCGCCAGCGGTGTCGGGAACGTAGGTGTAGCCCCGCGTTGGCGGCGGCGGGTAGGAAACGCTGCCGTCTCGCACCCCGTACGGGATCTCCGACGCGGCCCAGTCCGCGGTGCCGCCCGAGTACTCCTGTAGTCCGGAGACCGATCCGACCGGGCTGTAGTTGACCGACATTCCCATGGCGGCGACGTTGGCGGTCCAGTCCGCAATCGCGGTGTACGACCAGGTCGAGCCGCCGCCGGAGATGGTCACGAAGGAGGCCGCGGACGCTGCCTGTGCCGGCGCGAGAAGAGCTGCGCACAGGGCGCCAGAAGCCGCAGCCATCGCGAGGAAACTCCGCCGGGCAACACGCCAGCTGGCCCGTAACCCGGGCCGGCACAGCCATTCGTCGAGAAACGGCGTTAACGGCATGGGCGGACGATACGCCGGGGATGTCAACTTTGGGCGTACTGCTGGTGAGATCTGCGAGAACACCGGCTTCCCGGCGGGGGCGGCGTCGTCACACACCCTCACTGCGCTCGCGCTCGGCAGTCGATCCGCGCGCGGAGGCCGATCCGGTTGCCCCGGTTCTGCGGGGAGTCGGATTGCCGCTGCCGCATACTGGTCTAAACAGCCCGGTCAACGGCGACCGATCTGCAGAAGTTGGGGGGCCCAGGCGTGGGCAACGGCGACGACCAGGCGCCGGCAGCTGGGCGCGACTACGGCGACATCCTCTGGGCGCCAACCGCCGAGTCCGCCGAGAACGCTGAGATCACCCGGTACGCGCGCTGGCTCGCCAGCCACAGCGGCCCGGCCATACCGGGCGTCGCCCCCGGCGAGCTGGCCTCCTACCGCGAGCTGTGGCGGTGGTCGGTGGACGCACCGGCCGAATTCTGGACCTCCATCTGGGACTTCTTCGGCGTGCTCGGCCGCCGCGGCGACGGGCCCGTCCTCGCGGGTGAGATGCCGAACGCGACCTGGTTCGCGGGCAGCACACTGAACTACGCGCGGAACGCCCTCTACCGGGCCGCCGCGCCACCCGACCGCACCGCGGTGATCTAC
>Ga0126378_10004863_pt1 | contig 10350 bp, 9 predicted proteins | sample PanSoiMetPlot_23_FD_92587 | JGI IMG/M metagenome (GOLD analysis project Ga0126378, IMG submission 92587) | Tropical forest soil microbial communities from Panama - MetaG Plot_23 | ecosystem: Environmental > Terrestrial > Soil > Tropical forest > Bulk soil | place: Panama | collected 2016-02-17
GGGTCGTACGATGCGGCGAGATCTAGCTTCGATGCTTGTCTTTTGCGTGTGGGTCTGCTCGGCGCAGCGTTCGCCAGCATTGGCGTCTGATGTTTGGTATGTCCAGGCAAAACCGGCCGTAGTGGCGCAAGAAATAAGTTTTGCCAATGGCGATACACGCCTGGGCGGCACAGCCTACCTCCCGGAGAACGGCGACCACTTGCCTGCGGTGATAGCTTTGCATGGTGCATCGGAACCAACCCGTTCCGCAGCGCTTTATCGCCATTTGTGCGAAGGCTTACCTGCGATGGGTATTGCGGTGCTGACCTACGACCGGCGGGGAAGCGGCGAGTCGTCCGGAAATCGGAACAACGCCGACTACGGGGCTCTCGCCGACGACGCGATCGCCGGGAAGAACGCGTTGGCCAAGTTCCCGCGAATAGATCCAAAGAGGATCGGTTTTTGGGGTCTAAGCCAGGGTGGGTGGTTGGCAGTCTTGGCTGCTGCTCGCGACAAGGATACGGCATTTGCCATCTCGGTCTCCGCGCCGCCGGTTACGCCCGAAAAGCAAATGGAATTTGCAACAACCAACCTGCTGACGGTCCGCGGTCATTCGCGAGAAGATGCAGAGCGAATGCTCAAGGCCCGAAGGGCCTGGATTGGCTATCTGAATGGAACAACTTCACGCGCCCAGGCACTCGACGAAATCCGAAAGGCGGAATCACAACCTTGGTTCGACCTTGCCTTCCTGCCGCGGGCATCTAATCTGACAACCGACCCCGAGCACAGTTCGGCGCGCAAGGAAATGGCCTACGATCCGATTGCAGCGCTTCGCAAGGTCAAGGTACCGCTGCTATTCATTTACGGTGGCGAAGATCCGTGGGTTCCCGTTGCGGAATCGATAAAACAACTCGATATTCTGTCCAAACAGCAGGGGAAAATTCGTTACGCTGTGGTTGCCGATGCGAGTCACGAAATGATGCTTCCTGCTCGCGAGACAATGGCATTTGACGCCAAGACGATGAACGAAAATGCTCCGCAAGCGCCAGGTTATTTCATGCTCATGGCTTCCTGGTTGGATCGGCAACTGCATCGCTGAGCTCGCCTTCTCTTCAACTCACCATAATGAGACCCTTGACACCACGGGTGAACTGTGCGCACCGGTGATCTACGCAGAGGGTAGAGACATCTGGCGACGTAGCGAGGAGAGCTATCCATGGGGAAAGCAAGAGGAGCGTTGGCAGTACTCGTCATTGGCATGGTGTCACCCTGCGCTTTCGCCGCCGACAAAAAAACCGAGCAGATGAAAGCGTTGGATAACGCCTTACAAACCGGTGTCCTCACCAAAGAGGAGTACGAGGCCAAAAAGGCGGCATTACTGGCATCGACCCCGCCGGCGGCGTCCTCATCCGAAACGGTCTCCACCCAAGCCAAGCAGCAGAAACCAGCGGCGGACGGCGCCAACAGCGGCCAGGCCAATTACTATCGCCTCAAACAAGTCAAAGTCGTCGATCAGCACGGATTTGAAAAACCGATCCCTGCGATGAGCTTGCTCATCCCCACGGACTGGCAATTTCAGGGAAACATCAAATACCTAAACGGCTCCTGCGGCTTGGCGCAAACAACCTTCCGGGCCAGCGGCCCGGATGGCCGTTCAATCGAGCTTTTGCCCGAATACAATTGGGTATGGTCCGATGATGCTTTCACTATTCAGGCTCTGCAAGCACAGAGGGGCTGCGATGTCATGCGCCCGATGTCCGCGGCTGACTTGCTTCGTCGCGTCGTGGTGCCGAAGGTTCGGCCGGGAGCGCGACTGGTCGCCGTCGAGCCCATCCCCAAGATCGCCAAGCAAATGCAAGAGATCGCGCGGAGGAACGAAGCGATGTCCGCCCAGGCCGGCTTACGGGCCAGCGTTCGATCGGACGTCGGTCGCGCACGATTGCAGTACACCCTCAATGGCCAATCGGTGGAGGGCTGGGTGACTGCCGTCACGCTCACCACCGCCATCCCCTCGCCGACGCTGAACATGCAGACGATGCAGCAGGGACACGCGAACTACTACACTTCCTGGGCGCAGATGTTCGATTTGCGCACGCCGTCAGGTCAATTGGATGCTTCTCAGAAGTTCTTCGAGATGATCGCTTCCACTATTCGCGTCGATCCGGATTGGCAAGCTCGGGTCAGCGCCGTTCAGAACAACATCGCGGCCGCCAACATCAAGGGCGCAGCCGATCGCTCCCGGATCATCAGCAAGTCAAACGCAGAGATCAGCAACACCATTACCAAAGGCTACGAAGAGCGCTCCAAGAGCCGTGACCGCGCGATGCAAAAGTACGACCAGGCTCTCAGAGGAGTGGAGACTTATCGGAATCCCAACACCGGTGAGACCTTCGAGCTGAGCAATGAGTACGGCCATGCCTGGATTAATGGCAACAATGAATACATCCTCAGCGACCGGGAGGGCTTCAACCCCAACGTTGAGCTGAGGCAAGGGAATTGGACGCAGCTCGAACGCGTCAAGCAGTAGCAAGATAGATTGGCGATCGCAGCGGGATACCGACCCTGCTGCAAGCCACGCCCAGATCGGTTCTTGAACGCGGAGCCGCACCTGTGCAGGTGAGAGTGTCTACTCGCCGACTGCGCCTCGCGCCAAAGCGGCGGGCCGCTTGACCGAGAATGGAAAACGGAACTTGACTCGTGGCTACCCTTAGGAAAGGAGGGGCCATGAAGGCCGCAACGCGTATCGCCGCCGTGTTGTTTGTTTTGTCAGCTCTTGCTGTCTTGATGTTCGCAACCCGCGCGAGCTCGGATCCACCGCCCGCTCCTCCATCTTCCGCTTGCGTCATCCTCATTGATGGCGTGCCCGGGGAGAGCACTGCGGTTCCCGACGGAATCGACCTGCTCTCGTTTGGATGGGGTGTGCAAAATGTGGCCCATGGCCATTCAGAGACTGGCCGAGTCGAGTTCAATGATCTCACGATTACGAAGAAACTCGATAAATCGAGCCCCAAGCTACTTCTGGCAAGCGCTGAGGCGGAGCGATTGCCATCGGCCACATTGACAGCACGCAAAGACGGATCGCAAGAGCCGTATCTCACGGTTACGCTGACCAATGTATTGGTGAGCAACTACCAGACTGCCGGAAGCTGTATGGACGGTGGCGTGCCGACGGATCAGGTTTCCCTCAACTATACAAAGATTGACTGGACTTACCGGCAACAAGGCGCGGATGGAGGTTTCGTCGGCAATCCAGTCAGGACCTGCTGGAACGTGCGCGCCCACCGACCTTGCGAGTGACTTCTGGGGTGAGCGCAGCCAATCGATGGCGGATCGCCTCGCGCGCCCGATCGAAGGCTTTTGAATCGCCATGGAGTTGATACGCCCAATTTGCGCCAAAAAAGAGCGAATGGATCTCGAAAGCGAGCTGAGCTGGATCGGCATCGGCTCGGAGGTGGCCGGCTTCCTGGGCCTTGCGGACCGCCACCGCAAGCGTCGTCAGCCACTCCTCCATTAGCGCAGCAAGCCGGTCGCGAATGCGGCCCGGATGACTGTCGAACTCCGCGGATGCGGCAGCGAAGAAACACCCGCCTCGAAACACCTTGCGGCCCGCGTACTCCAGCCACGAATCGCAAAGGGCCCATAATCGCGGCAGGCCCCGAGGCGCCATCATCGCCTTGCGCACCACGGCATCGATGAAAATCTGACGGGCGTGCTCAATGGTAGCCAGCTGCAGCTCCTCCTTCGAGCCGAAGGAGGCGAACAGGCCGCTCTTGCTCAGCGACAACTTGGAGGCCAGCCCGCCGATGGAGAGGCCTTCCAAGCCCTGGACCGAGGCAAGGTCGACCGCCAGATCGAGGATTTGGCGGCGAGTACGCTCGCCACGCTCGAGGCGGCCATCTGCATTCACAGTCTTCTCGAGGACCATTGACCGGTCACTATTAGCACGATCGTACGAATATCGCAAGGGAAAGCTTCGACTGGCCAACACTTGGGCACCGATCTCCTGGCGGCTGAGCTTGAAGAAATAGCACGATCGTTCTAATATACCCGTCAATTGTGGAATGGGACCGGTTCGTGACCGGAGATCGACCTCGTGAATGAGCACGAGCGTTCGATTTGGGCGGTGGCCACGGCCATCAGTCGAAAGGAGACCAGCGATGCAGACGTCGAAAGCGAGGATCGAAGCGAAGCACGAGCCAACGATTCGTCCGGAAAGGTCCTCGGCGGACGCGGTCTGTCGGATGTGCCGCCGGCCGCTCTACGATCCCTGGGGAATGGGCGACAGCCTCTGCTGCGAATGCGGGCTCAACGACGAGTTGTTTCATCCGGAAGCGCGCTGGACCGATGCGGAGAACTCCCCCAGGGCACCGCCGCGCGCTGCCAAAGAGGCGCGAAAGAAGAGCTTCGAGCGCACCCGATCGTCGCAGCTGGCGATCGTCCGACTGGGGTTGAAAGCGCTTGCCGCCATCGCTCCGTCCGTCGCGGAGGAACGCGGCGCCCAAATGTTTTTCACTCCTCGGCGCGCGCCGCGCTGGCGGCCGCCGGCAATCCCCGAGCTGCCGGCTACCGCGTTTCGTTTTTCCATCGCCGACGATGAGATTGCGTGTTGGAGCTGGGGGCGCGGACCAACGGTGATGCTCGTTCACGGCTGGGAAGGATATGCAGCGCAACTGACCGAGTTCATCCGGCCGCTGGTCAGCGCGGGCTTTCGCGTGGTGACATTCGACATGCCGGCGCATGGAAGCTCCACCGGTCGCCAAGTTTCCGCTTTCGACATGGCTCGGGTCATTCGAGCAGTCGCTCAGGTGTTCTCGCCGACGCGGGCAGTGATTGGCCACTCTTTGGGCGGGACCGCGACGATTGTCGCTTTGAGAGAGGGACTGCAAGCCGAGCGCGCAGTCCTGCTCGCGCCCGGAGCCGAGCCGAAGCATTTTGCCAGGGTGCTGGCGGCCCTGCTCGGCTTCTCCGACGCTCGCGCCGAAGGGATGCTAAAGCGAATCGAGCGGCGTTTGGGAATGAGCTTCGACGAGGCCAGCATGCTCCGATTTGCACCGATGATGAGCGTTCCCGTTCTGGTGATGCACGATCCACAAGACCCAGAAGTTCCCTTCAAGCACGGGAAGAGAATCGCCGAGGCGTGGCCAGGAGCACGGTTCGAGCCGCTCAAGGAGATGGGTCACCGCCGGATGCTGCGCGATGTCAGTACAATCAAGGCGGTCATCGCGTTCATTGCCAAAGCGGATGGCAATCAACTCCGCGGCGAAGGTAAAACCGGCCGCCCTTCGTCTCCGTCGCAATAACAAACGCCTTCTCAACAAAGCGTCGCGTGCTTTCGTCTATCGTCGCATCCAGCGGAACGCCCGGAGCCGGCTCGAAAATGAAAAGGGACTGCGCTTTGCCGGCATTGTCGAGGAGAAAGCGCTCGACACGATTCGGAACGAACACGATGTGGCGAAAGTCCGCCGCAACGCTGGAAACATTGGGACAGCGCTTCAGGCACTCTCGAATGAAGCTCGCATTCTGAACCGCAATCGGGCTGCGCTTTGGGGCGAAGCCATCTCGTTCGGCGGCGGTTCGAGGGAAGTTCACCAGCGAGCCGATCAACGCCAAGGCGAGTGCAACGCCAACCAGTGGACGACCTCGCTTCAGAAGGAAGGGCATACGACGAGGAAGAATGCGCGCGCCCCAGTGAAGCGGTTGAAAGAAACCGGCATAAAACGCCGGTATGAAACCGGCGAACAACAATGAACCATGGTAGAACCACAGCAGTCTCTTATCCGGGTGGCTGGCGGTATAGAGGAGGAGCCCGGGAGCATTGACCAGCGCCCCCATCGCCGGATTGAGCCAGGGTAGATACCCGAATGAGCGGTTGAGCCGTTCGAAGGAGCTTTGTTCGAGATGGTGGAAGAGGAGCTTGGGCGAGGTGAGAATGTTCAGAGTCACCTGAAGCCAGCTGTTGCCCCACTCAGACCAACCCCGCTCCACGCTGGTTTCGTGAATTCCAAAAAAATACGGAAAGATGATTTTGACGGCGATCATTGTGTACAGCAGCGCGCAGCCGGTGAAGAAGAGTGCTCGGTTGCGAAATCGCCGAGGGTCTACCGCAGATCGGCCCGGCAAGAAGACCAGGGCGAGTGTCTGCAGGCACAGGTAGAGACCTGCTTCCTCGCGCATCCCCAGCGCCAGGACGCAAAGCAGCACCGCCCAGCGCACTTTTTGGTGAAAGCGAAGGCTGTAAGCAAAACCCAGGAACAACGGAATGTAGAAAATCTCGATGTGCGCCGAGTCGAGAATGGTTTTGGTAAATGCATTGAGAGCAATGAACGCGGCGAGCGCCGCGGAAACGGCTGAAGCAACCCAGACGGACTGAACGTAGGTTCGACTCAGAGCCATCCACCATCGGTGGCCCAAGTAGAGCGACGCTGCGAGCGCGAGGGTGCCTAGAAGTACCAGCAGGTAGCTCGAGTCGCTGAGCAGGTAAAGCGGAATTAGCAGCACCAAGGTGGGAGTGAAGTGGATGCTGAGGTGATTGACTGAGTCTTCGCTGATCCAAAATGGCTTCGAGTGGTAGAGCGCGTTGGTGAACCAGTCTGTTATCAGCGCCAAGTCGTGGTAGGCGTACACGTAGCCGTAGTAGTGGCTTAAGAGAATCCAGTTGTAGATCAGGGTCAAAATGAGAATCGTGGCGAGCGGCAGGAGGTCTTCTTTCCAGCGCGGTGACCGGCTGCCTTCTCGCTCGATGCTGCTCGTCGGCTCCACTGGGCGGAGACTGCCTGCCGCGCGCATCATCGAGCTCACGGAGACTCGTACCGCCGCGAACATAGCTCAAAGGCTCGCCGACCGTAAGCGGATGCGATGAGAATTCTCTACGGCGTGGTCGGCGAAGGCATGGGGCATGCGATTCGTTCGCGCGTCCTTCTGGAGAAGCTGGTTCGGGAGCACGAGGTGCACATCGTGGCCTCGGGTCGCGCCAAGGGATATCTCGAGGAGAGACTTACCGGCGTGCACGGGATCTGGGGGTTCACCCTCGCTTACGAAGACAACCGGATCCGCAAGTGGCGAACGGTGGTGCAGAACTTGAAGGGGGCCGCTAAGGGTTGGCCTCGGAACATTCGTCGCTATTTCGAGCTGGTCAGACAGTTTGAACCGGAGATTGTTATCAGCGACTTCGAAAGCTTCAGCTATCTCTTCGGCAAGAACCGCCTCCTCCCGGTGATCAGCTTCGACAACATGCAGATCATCAATCGCTGCGCGCTCGATCCCGCCTTGCTCGCGGGGTTTGAAAAGAGCTATGCCCTCGCGCGCTCGATCGTGAAATCCAAGCTGCCGGGTTGTTTTCACTACCTGATCACCACGTTTTTCTGTCCCCCACTTCGAAGGCAACGCACCACGCTGGTGCCCCCCGTGCTTCGGCCCGAGATCCTGGCCGCGTTGCCTGAGGAGGGAGAGCATCTGCTCGTTTATCAGACGGCGGAAGGCGCCTCGCCGATCACTGAGATGCTGCGCAAGGCGGAATTGCCATGCCGAGTCTATGGGGTACGGCGGGATCTGAAGGCGGACGTCACCGAGGGGAACGTGACGTTCCGGCCATTCAGCGAACGCGGCTTTATCGACGACCTGCGAACGGCGCGCGCGGTTGTGGCTTCCGGCGGTTTCACCTTGATGAGCGAGGCTGTGTTCCTGCGAAAGCCAATGCTCGCGATCCCGGTCCTGGGCCAATTCGAGCAGATCCTGAACGCTCTTTACCTCGAGAAACTGGAGTACGGAATGTTCGCCACCCAGCTTACGCACGAGGCGTTGACCACCTTCCTTCAGCGAACCGCCCAACTGTCGGCAGCCCTTCGTCGCTACGAGCAAGCGGGAAATGCCGAAAGCTTCGCCGCCCTCGACCTTCAGATCTCTCGCGCCGCCGAGCGTTCGCGAAAGGGCAGAAGAGTCAGCAATTGACGACACCGAGGGCGAAAGAGCCTTAGAGTTCGCACCGATGAAGACGGTTGGCGTCACCCGGTACATCACCCCGTTGCGCGAAGGTGGCTCGCTGCCCGCGGTCGTCGAGGCCGAGGACGGCAATCTTTACGTCCTCAAATTCCGCGGCGCCGGACAGGGAGCAAAAGCGCTGGTCGCAGAGCTGATCGCCGGAGAGCTCGCGCGGGCGGTGAGCTTGCGCGTGCCGGAGCTGGTCATCGCCGAGCTCGATCCCGTCCTCGGCCGCAACGAGCCTGATCCGGAGATACGGGATTTGATCAATGCGAGTGGAGGCCCGAACTTGGGGCTGGCTTACCTCGCAGGAGCGATCGCCTTCGATCCCATCGCGCCTCCGCCAGTCGAGCCTCGGCTGGCTTCGGAAATAGTCTGGCTGGATGCCTTCCTGCTCAACGTAGACCGGACAGCGAAAAATCCAAACCTACTGATATGGAATCGCGAGCTCTGGCTCATCGATCATGGGACGACGCTTTACTTTCACCATAACTGGCCCGATGCAAAGGCCCGGGTCCCGAGCCCATTCCCACAGATCAAAGACCACGTGCTCTTGCCGCAGTCTTCGATGTTGGTTCAAATTGATGCCGAGATGCGCGCGAAGCTGACGAAAGTCGATCTCCGCCGATTGCTCTCCGCGATTCCCGATCAGTGGCTCCCTCCCGAGGCGGACATCGGGAATGCATCGAAGCTCCGAGCTGCGTATCAGACCTGGCTGGTGGACAGACTTCAGGTATCCTCTCTTTTTGTCGCCGAGGCCGAGCGTGCCCGAGCCAAGCTCGTTTGACTATTCGATCATCCGCGTGGTGCCGCGCGTGGAACGCGGGGAGCGCATCAACGCCGGGATCGTCTTGTATTGCCGCGCCCGAGATTTCTTGGGCGCGGCGGTCGCGCTCGATCGCAGCCGGTTGTCGGCGCTGGCGCCCGAGCTCGACGCGGATTTGGTCGACGCTCATCTGAGAAGCGTCCAGCAGATTTGCGAAGGAGGGAGGGACAGCGGACCGATCGGCCAGCTTTCGCAGGCGGAGCGCTTTCATTGGCTCGTTTCGCCGCGCAGCACGGTGATCCAGCTCTCGGCGGTGCATTCCGGGCTCTGCGACGACCCGCAGGTGGCCCTGGAGCACCTGATGGAAACGCTGGTGCGCTCGCCGCGATAGCTCTACAGGCCCATCATTTCGCGAACGTACTTCGGGGCGGGAGTTCCGAACGAGAGCATCCGATCGTGCAATTGTTTGTAGTTGACCGCTCCCGCGTTCTTCGCTTCATACGCGCGCCGGCTTTCGGTCGCGGACGAGTCCGGATGGATTGCTCTCAGCGCCCTGGCACTGGCCAGCCATCGAGCAAGCTCGACTGCGCCAGCCGAGCCCAGTCGGTGGTTGGTCGGTCTGAGATGCTGCGACCGCCTATAAAATCATTGGCGCCTGTGCCCTCTCGCCGCGAGTGCGGGCAGGCCTGAGGCGGCGGTGCATCGGGCAAAGGCAAATCCGGCACCTCGGCGTGTGGATTTGCGAAATCCAGAATGTCCGCCAGATTCCCGACGTCGTTCGACTGATCCCTCGCCGTGAGCGGATCCAGGCCCCATCGCCACTCGATGAGCTTCAGAATGGACGTGTGATCGAACACCGTCCCATTCACTGAGGGATCGGCGGGATCGCCTGCGGAGAAAGGAGATGCGACGATGGTCGGGACCCTGAAGCCCAGAAGCGCCCTTCCGTCTTCGAGATCGGGATCGACGAGATTGGGTGCCGCTGCACGCGGAGGCGGCACATGGTCGAAGAAGCCTCCCCATTCGTCGTAGTTCACGATGAACACGGTGCTCGCCCACAAGGGCCCGGTGGCGACGGCGTGGAAAGCCTCGGCGAGAAACGCATCCCCTCGGCGGATGTCAGCGTGGGGGTGGTCGTCATTTCCGGTCCCGTCGTCGGCAAGGGTGAAGATCGGATCGAGAAACGAGACGGCAGGCAATTGCCCGTTCTGCGCATCGAGCTTGAATTGTGCGTAGGTTTGAGAAATTCCGAGATACCTCGATCCCCAGAGTGCGACGAACGGCAGATTCGAATAATAGTAGCGAGCGCTCACGCCGGCTGCGGCCAGGCTGTCCCAAATGGCAGGCATGGTCGCCATATCGAGAGTGTTGCTCAGGCGATCCGTCTGCGCCGCATGCATGAAGAAGCGATTCGGGTAGGTGGGCCCGAGGATGGAACAGAAATATCGATCCAGCGCGGTGTAATTGCGCGCCAGGGCGCTGTAGAAGGGGCGATCGGCCTCGACGTAATAGCCGATCGAATAGTCGTCGTTTTTGCCGGAGAGTAGAAAGCCGTCCATTGCGCCACCGTCGCGCTGCACGCGGCCGCCTTCGTATGAATGATCTGGATCAGGATGTCCGCAGCCCAA
>Ga0126378_10004864_pt1 | contig 10349 bp, 4 predicted proteins | sample PanSoiMetPlot_23_FD_92587 | JGI IMG/M metagenome (GOLD analysis project Ga0126378, IMG submission 92587) | Tropical forest soil microbial communities from Panama - MetaG Plot_23 | ecosystem: Environmental > Terrestrial > Soil > Tropical forest > Bulk soil | place: Panama | collected 2016-02-17
TCGCTCGCCTTCGACACGATCTATGCCGAGGGTCAGCGCCGCTATGTCGAGAGCCTATCGGCCTATGCCCGGCAATTCCTCGAATTGATGCAAAAGCCTGAGGTCGAGTCGATCGAGGGGCTGTCGCCGGCGATCTCGATCGAGCAAAAAACAACCTCGCGCAACCCGCGCTCGACGGTCGGCACGGTGACCGAGATTTACGACTATATGCGCCTGTTATGGGCGCGCGTCGGCGTCCCGTATTCGCCAGCCACCGGGCTGCCGATCGTCAGCCAGACCGTCTCGCAGATGGTCGACCGTGTGCTGGCGATGCCGCAGGGCACCCGGCTCTACCTGCTCGCGCCGATCGTGCGCGGGCGCAAGGGCGAGTACCGCAGGGAACTCGCAGAGCTGCAGAAGCGCGGCTTTCAGCGGGTCAAGATCGACGGCAAGATGTTCGAGCTCGACGAGGTTCGCGGCCTCAACAAGAATTTGAAGCACGACATCGAGATCGTCGTCGACCGCATCATCGTCGATGGCGATCTCGGCAACCGCCTCGCCGATTCGTTCGAGACCGCGCTCGAACTGGCGGACGGCATCGCGATCACCGAAAACGCCGATACCGGCGAGCAGACAATCTTCTCGGCGAAATTCGCCTGTCCGGTCTCCGGCTTTACAATTCCCGAGATCGAGCCGCGGCTGTTCTCTTTCAACAACCCGTTCGGCGCCTGTCCCGCCTGTGACGGGCTCGGCACGAAACTGTATTTCGATCCGGATCTCGTCGTGCACGATCCCCGCCGCAGCCTCGCCGAAGGCGCGGTCAGCCCGTGGTCGCATTCGAGCTCGCAATACTACACGCAGACTCTGGAGAGCATCGCCCGGCACTTCCGCAAGAGCATGCACACGCCTTGGGAAGACCTGCCCGAGAGGATGCGGCGCGCGATCCTTTATGGCTCGGACGGCGAGCCGATCCGGATGACCTATGACGACGGGCTGCGGAAATACTCGACGGAGCGGCCTTTCGAAGGCGTTCTGCCGAACATGGAACGGCGCTTCCGCGAGACCGACAGCGCCTGGATAAAGGAAGAATTGGGGCGCTACCAGAGCTCGAGAACCTGCGAGGTCTGCAACGGCGATCGGCTGAAGCCCGAGGCGCTAGCGGTCAAGATCGCCGGCAAGAACATCAGCCAAGTCGCGGCGCTGTCGATCTCCGAGGCGGGGACTTGGTTTTCCGGGATCAGCGCCGAGCTGACGCCGAGCCAGCGCGAGATCGCGCAGCGGATCCTGAAGGAGATCAATGAACGGCTCGGCTTCTTGAAGAATGTGGGGCTCGAATACCTGACCCTGTCTCGCGCGTCGGGCACACTGTCCGGCGGTGAGAGCCAGCGCATCCGGCTGGCTTCGCAGATCGGCTCGGGGTTGACGGGCGTGTTGTACGTGCTCGACGAACCCTCGATCGGATTGCACCAGCGCGACAACGGCCGGCTGCTCGCGACCCTGAAACGGCTGCGTGACCTCGGCAATACGGTGATCGTTGTCGAGCACGACGAGGAGGCGATCCGCACCGCCGACTGGGTCGTCGACATGGGCCCAGGCGCCGGCGTTCATGGCGGACATGTCGTCGCCGAGGGGGCGCCTGAGGCGATCCTGGCCAACCCGGACAGTATCACCGGCCAATATTTGACCGGGAGCCGGCAGATAGCGGTGCCGGCGATCCGGAGGATCGGTCACCCCGGCCAGATTCTTCGCGTTTTGGGCGCGCGAGGGAACAACCTCAAAGGCATCACCGCGGAGATTCCGCTCGGGACCTTCTGCTGTGTGACCGGCGTCTCGGGCGGCGGCAAATCGACTTTGATCGTCGAGACGCTGTATAAAGCGCTCGCCAAGCGCCTCAACAATGCGCGCGAGCAGCCGGCGCCACTCGGCGGGCTCGAGGGGGCCGAGTTTCTCGACAAGATCGTCGACATTGACCAGTCGCCGATCGGCCGCACGCCGCGCTCGAACCCGGCGACCTATACCGGGTGCTTCACGCCGATCCGCGACTGGTTCACCGGGCTCCCGGAGGCCAAGTCGCGCGGCTATGCGCCCGGCCGCTTCTCGTTCAACGTCAAGGGCGGGCGCTGCGAGGCGTGCCAGGGCGACGGCGTCATCAAGATCGAGATGCACTTTCTGCCCGATGTCTATGTGCAATGCGACGTCTGCAAGGGCCGGCGCTACAACCGCGAGACCCTGGAGGTGTTGTTCCGCGGCAAGAGCATCGCCGACGTGCTCGATATGACCGTCGATGAGGGCGCCGATTTCTTCCGCGCGGTGCCGGCGATCCGCGACAAGCTGTTGACCCTGCAGCGGGTCGGGCTCGGCTACATCCATATCGGTCAGCCGGCGACGACGTTGTCGGGCGGCGAGGCGCAGCGCGTCAAGCTCGCCAAGGAGCTGTCGCGCCGCGCCACCGGGCGCACCCTCTACATCCTCGACGAGCCGACCACGGGCCTCCATTTCGACGACGTCCGAAAGCTCCTCGACGTCTTGCATACGCTGGTCGAGGCCGGCAACACGGTGCTGGTCATCGAGCACAATCTCGAAGTCATCAAGACCGCCGATTGGATCATCGATCTCGGCCCCGAGGGCGGCGACGCCGGCGGCTATATCGTCGCGACCGGCACCCCGGAAGACATCGCATTGTGTGAAGGCAGCTACACCGGCCAGTACCTCCGCCCGTATCTCGCCCGCCGGCGGTCTCAACGCCGCCGGGTGGGGTAAACGCGGTCCCCGCGAGAAGCGATCGAAGAACTTTGACATATGGTAGGGCAAGATGCCGAAACTCGCGCTCCGACTACTCGCCTTTAATCTGGCGCTGCTCGCCGGCCTCAACGCCGGGGCGGCCGGCGCGGCAGAAATCAAGGTGCTGAGCGCCGGCGCGATGCGCGCGGTACTGGAACAGCTCGCTCCGGCTTTCGAGAAATCGTCGGGCGACAGGCTGGTGATCGAATATGCGACTGCCGGGAAAGTCGACGAGAAGGTTGGCGCCGACGAGCCGATCGATGTCGCGATACTGACCAAGCCGCGTGCCGACAAGCTGGTGCGCGCGGCCAAGCTGGTCGGCGGCACCGCCATGGAGCTGGCGCGTGTGCCCATCGGCTTGGCAGTGAAGAAGGGCGCACCGCACCCTGATATCAGTTCGGTCGAAGCGGTCAAACGCACACTCCTCAATGCCAAATCGGTTGCCTATGTCGACCCAGCGAGCGGCGGCACCAGCGGCATCTTCCTGGCGCAGGCCCTGGAAAAGCTCGGCATCGCCACCGAGCTGAAACCGAAGCTTCGCCTCGTTTCGCCTCCCGCCGGCCAAAGCTCGCCGAGAGTTGGCGAGGTCGTCGCGCGCGGCGAGGCGGAAATCGGCATGCAGCCGATCAGCGAGCTGATGGAAGTCGAAGGCATCGACGTGGTCGGCCCTCTGCCGGCCCAGCTGCAAAGCCCGGACCTGGTCTACGTGGCGGGTTCTCCAGCGGTATCCGAGCGGCCGCTGGCGGCTAAGGCGTTGATCGATTTCCTCGCTGGACCTGCAGCCGCACCGGTCTACAAGACAAAGGGAATGGAACCGGGATAGCCGCTCGCGGGCATTTCAGAGAAATTTCACTCATTGTGATGCGTAACGGACGTGGTCCGCCACGTTTTCGGGACGTATGCCTTGTTATAGTTGGTTCAGTAGATAAACAGATATTAAAGATAATCATGAAGACATCCTCCGTTAAACACAGAGATGGAGCCGCACGAGCATAAATCTCAGCTAGCTAGCGGCGCCGCCCGAGATTGCTTTCCCACGGTCGTGATGACGAGCAAAAGCGAAGTGCGAAACGGTCACGACCGCATTCGTGAGGGGTATTGAAGAACTGCGCCGCACAGTGCTGGGAGCATTAGCCGAACATGACGCTGACGTGTGTGGTCCGCTCGGCGGCCGGCAAACGTCAGTTGAGCCACGCTAAAATTGCCGTATTCATAATGTCATCTCGCGCGCCACGCGGCGATCGGGAAGGGTATCGTAAACGATGACAGCTAACCCCTGTAGATTCCCTGCAAAAACAGGTGAGCAGGTTGCGTAATCGCCAGCCGAACCCGATGCGAGGATGAGCCGATGATCACCCCCGAGCAGAATTCGCTGATGACGCGGGGCGGGGCAGGTACCCCGGCCGGACGGCTGCTGCGCATGTACTGGCAACCGGCGGCGTTAGTTGACGAGCTGCGAGGGCCTCGTCCAGTCAGGGCGGTGCGGCTGCTCGGCGAGGATCTTGTACTGTTCCACGCCGCGCAAGGAGAGTACGGGCTGATCCAGCGCTATTGCCCACACCGCAGCGCCGACCTGGCTTATGGCCGGCTGGAGCCCGCCGGCTTGCGCTGCCTTTTTCATGGCTGGCTGTTCGATGCTCGCGGACAATGCCTCGAAATGCCGGCCGAGCCCGCCGGCAGCACCCTCTGTCGTGAGGTCCGGGCGCGCACCTATCCGGTAATCGAGCGCAGTGGCGTCCTGTTTGCCTATCTCGGTGACGGCCCGCCGCCGGCCTTCCCCGAGCTCGACTGCTTTGTCGCGCCGGACAGCCACACCTTCGCTTTCAAAGGCATGATCGAGTGCAACTGGCTGCAGGCGCTCGAGGTCGGCATCGATCCGGCGCACGCCTCGTTTCTGCACCGCTTCTTTGAGGACGAAGACCCCTCGGCGAGTTACGGCAAGCAGTTCCGCGCCGCATCGGCCGATTCCGATATGCCGATGACGCGACTGCTGCGCGAGTTCGAGCGTCCGCGCATCGAAGTGGAGCGGACCGAGTTCGGCCTGCGCATCTTCGCGCTGCGCGAGCTCAACGAAAGCCGCACGCACATCCGCGTCACCAACCTTCTGTTCCCGCAAGCCTTCACGATCCCGCTGAGCAGCGAGATGACGATCACGCAATGGCATGTGCCGGTCGATGACGAGAGCTGTTACTGGTACGCGATCTTCACCAGCTTCGGCGGGCCGGTAAACAAGAGCGAGATGCGCAACCAGCGCCTCGAACTCTACGAATTGCCCGACTACAAGCCGCGGATCAACCGCAACAACAATTACCGCTACGATGCCGCCGAACAGCAGAGCGGGACCTACAGCGGGATGGGCTTCGACATCAATGTGCACGACCAGTGGGCGGTCGAATCGCAGGGCCGCATCCATGACCGTACGCGCGAGTATCTCGCGAGCTCGGACAAGGCCATCGTCGCCTACCGCCGACTTTTGCTGAGAGCGATCGACCAGGCCGAGCGAGGCGAGCGGCCGCCGATGGTGCTCGACGAGACCGCGGCGCAGCGGATACGTGGCCCGGTGGCGATCGACGGCATCGGCCCGCGCGACGCGTGGCAGAATTATTGGCGCGACAGCGATCGGCGGCGCCGGCAGGCTTCGCCCTGGTCCGCCGGCGGGCCCGAGCCGTGACCGGCGTCGTCGAGCGCAATGCGCTATGGTCCGACGATCAACGTCGCGCCGCCGTCGAGGTCGCGCGGCAAGCCGGATCGCTCGGCGTTGTGCGGTTGTCGTTTCCCGACCAGCATGGCGTGCTGCGCGGCAAGACCATCGTCGCCGCCGAACTCGCGGGCGCCTTCCGCAACGGCTGCACCGTGCCATCGAGCCTGCTCGCCAAGGACATATCGCACCGCACGGTGTTTCCGGTTTTCACCCGCGGCGGCGGCTTTGAGATGCCCGAGATGGAGGGCGCGGCCGACCTGCTACTGGTGCCCGATCCGTTGAGCTTCCGGGCGCTGCCCTGGGCGCCGCACAGCGGCTGGCTGTTGTGCGACCTGCATTTCGCCGACGGTCGGGCGGTGCCGTTCGCCACGCGCCAGCTCTGCCGCCGCGTGCTCGATGGCCTCAACCAACGCGGCTACGATTACGTCGCTGGCCTCGAAGTCGAGTGCCACATTTTCAAGCTGCAAGACCGGCCGCTCACGCCGGGCGATGCGGGGCAGCCAGGGGTGCCGCCCGAGGTCAATCTGTTGACCACCGGTTACCAGCTGTTGAGCGAAGCGCGTTACGACAGTTATGACGAGATCTTCGAGATCCTCCGGCAGCCGATCGAGGCACTCGGGTTGCCACTGCGGTCGCTTGAGGTCGAGTTCGGGCCGAGCCAAGTCGAGTTCACCTTCCGGCCCGGGAGTAATCTCGAGCCGGCCGACACGATGGTGCTGTTCCGCAGCGCGGTAAAGCAGATCTGCCGACGGCACGGCTACCACGCCAGCTTTATGTGCCGCCCGAGGTTGGCAAACATCTTCTCAAGCGGCTGGCATCTGCACCAGAGCCTGCGCGACCGCAGAAGCGGCGCAAACGCCTTCGTGCCAGAGCATCCAGCTGAGCCGCTCTCGCTGCTAGGCCGCCAATTTCTGGCAGGGCTATTGCGGCACGCGCCGGCCAGCGCGGCCTTTGCGACGCCGACGATCAACGGCTATCGGCGCTATCGCCCCTACACCTTGGCGCCCGACCGGGCGATCTGGGGGCGCGATAATCGCGGCGTCATGGTGCGTGTGCTCGGCGGACCCGGCGACCCGGCGAGCCGCATCGAGAACCGGATCGGCGAGCCGGCCGCCAACCCTTATCTCTACATGGCCTCACAGATCGCGTTGGGGGTCGACGGTGTCGACAGCGCGCTCGATCCTGGCCCGCCGGCCGACACACCTTACGAAGCCGCCGCACCCGCCCTGCCGCGGTCTCTGGGCGAGGCGCTAGAAGCTCTGCGGGGGAACGAGACGCTGCATCATGCGTTCGGAGCCGGTTTCATCAACTATTTCATCCACATCAAGGAGGCCGAACTGGCGCGTTTCGAGCAGGAGGTGAGCGAGTGGGAGCACCGGGAATATTTCGACCTGTTTTAGTTCCCGCGCCTCTTCTCTCGGTCGGACCAGCGGGTAAACGACCGCGACGGATACATTTTTCTTAAAGAATATCTCTATCAAGTAGGACGGGTCTTGTGAAATATGTCTTTATGACCGGAGCGATACGGCGAGCAGGCCGAGGTCTAAGGCTGTGCCCTAAGGACCAGCAAATGCAGTGGAAAGGACAGGGCTAGCGGGGCCAACGCCGCCAGGCAATGAGGTGGCCTCGACGGGGTGCGGCCAGTAAACCGCGAGCGTCACCGTGATCACAGCGAGCGAACAGGCCATCGCAGTCAGTGCCCACTGCCTGATCCCCTTTTGCCACCATTCCTCCCACCCCGCACCGGATCGCTATGGCGGCTGTTTGGCCGACCGAAATCGAGACTAGGAGGGTTCGCGTCGTCGCAGGGGCACTATCTTGTGCGCGTCACTCGGCCTAGCGCGCCGAAGGGCGGTGCGAACCGCGTCGGCCAGAATTTCCGGGCGGAAAGGCTTTTTGAGCAGCACTTCGTTGCCGACCTCCCGCTCGAATCGCGACAGGTCCGCGTAGCCGCTGCAGAACAGCACCTTGAGGTCGGGCCGGGTACGCCGCGCCAGACGCGCCGTGTCCACCCCCGACAGCCCGGTCATTACCAGATCGACAACCATCAGATCGCAGGGGTCTTCCCGCTCGAGGATCGCCAGCGCAGCGCGACCGCTATCCGCCTCCGTGACGGTGTAACCCATTTCCCGGAGGTCCTCGGACGCGATCCAGCGAACATCGGGATCGTCGTCGACCACGAGAATATGGGCGCTTTCGGCGGCCTGGGTTCGAGAGGCCGGGAGCGACCCCAGCGCGGCAGCCTCAAGTGTCCGCGGCAGATAGATCTGCACGGTTGTTCCTTCCCGCAGCCGGCTGAGTATGCGGACCGTCCCGCCCGACTGGCGCACCACGCCAAAGACCATCGACAAACCCAAACCTGTGCCCTTCCCGACTTCTTTCGTCGTGAAGAACGGCTCAAAGGCGCGTTCGATGACTTCCGGGCTCATTCCGCTTCCGGTGTCGCGCAAAGACACGAGTACGCAGTCCTGTCTGGCGACCTCGGCTGGCAGCTCGGCATCGCCAGCGGAGATATTTGCGGTTTCGATGACTAGGACGCCACCCTCCGGCATCGCATCGCGCGCATTGAGGGCGATGTTCAGCAAGGCTGTCTCTATTTGACTGACATCGATCAGCACTGGCCAGAGTTCGGCCGCCAAGACATGGCGAATTTCAATGGCGGGGCCGATTGAGCGGCGCAACATCTCGCTCATGTCGGCAACAATCGCGTTGAGGTCGGCCGGGACCGGGTCGAGACGTTGCTTGCGGGCGAAGGCAAGCAGCGCTTCGGTCAGCTTCGCACCCCGCGCGGCGCCGCGTTGCGCAGTGCGTAAGAGGCGCAGACTCCGCTCGTCGGAAATGCGCGGCTCGAGCAAGGCCAGCGATCCCGATATGGCAGTCAGCAGATTGTTGAAGTCATGCGCGACACCGCCTGTGAGCTGCCCCATCGCCTCCATCTTCTGTGCCTGGACGAGCGCTGCTTGTGCCTGTTCCCGCGCGCCGATCTCCGCTCGGAGCCGCGCATTGGCCGAAGCAAGCTCCTGAGTGCGCTCTGCCACCATGGTCTCGAGCTCTTCCCGGTTGCGTGCCAGCGCAGCTGCGGCGTTGCGGAGCGCCTCCCCGACCTGGTCCAGTTCACGCACTCCCCCGATCAGCGGACCGAGAGGTTTGCCACTCCCCAAGGCACCCGCTGCAGCCGTAAGCGCATCGACGGGCCGCCGGATGCCCCGCCCCACCCATGAGGCCAGCGCAAGGCTCAAGGCGAGGACCGCAGCGCCGCCCCCGAATGCTATCCATTGCGCCCGCCTGAGGGGTGCATCGACAAATTCTCGGGGCAATCCGATCGCCACGGTCCAGCCGGTCAGCGTCGACCGCCGGAACGTGGAGTAGACGGGAATCCCGTCGCTCGTGACGTTAGGGATCCAGCTCTCGATAGATTCCGGTAGCTTCGCGCGGAGCATCGGTGCGACCGGCTTGCCGAGAAAGCGGTCGAGGTCGCGATTGCGCGCGGCGATGACGCCCTTGCGGTCTAGTATCGCCGCGGTCCAGTCGGATGGCAGCCGCTGATCCTGCATTAGCGCGGAGAGCACCTCCGGCCCGATGCCCATAGCCAGCACATAAGCGACTTCTCCATCACGGAACACCGGCACCCCAACCACCAGAATCGGCCGCTTCAACACCGCGCCTATTATGAGATCGGAAATCTGCGGTTTTCCGGTCGCCACGACACGGTCGTGCATTTCGGTGTTCGTCGCGCGCGGCAGAGGTTCGCCGAATGGCCGATTGGTGCTGAGCAGTTGCTGACCTTTGGTGTCGTGCAGGACGATCGACGTGCCACGAATCTTCAGCGCCGCACGCATTTGCTGATCAAAGGCTCGGAAGTCGCCGGATTGCAGGCTCGGCGACGTTCCCAGCACCTGCAGCTCGGCCCAGATGGCGCTCATGTCGCGATCGACGTCGGCGAGGAAGCTCTCCACCATTTGCCGCACATCGCCCTGGATCTGAGCGCGTTCATCGTCGACCGTGCGCAGGATGGCAAAGCTTGCCACCGCCACCAACGGCAGCGCCGTCACGAGCGCCATCAGGGTCAGCCGCGCCTGAATGCCCAGACTGTGACGGCGCAGCAGTTTCTGCATCGGCAGATCTCCCTGTCGAGCGCACCCGACCTGTTTATGATGCTACGCGCCAGTCCGGAGATCGTCCAAAAAATTCTCCCGCCACGCCCGGCTCGAAAGCGGCGCGCGGCCGGCTCGTTGTTGAAGCCCCCTAGGCTATTTTCGCGCGCAGGAAGGCCGACATCCGGTCCCAGGCAAGATTGGCGCAGGCCACGTCGTAAGCGGCACTGCGCTCGTTGGCGAAGGCATGCGCCGCGTCGTAGCGGTAGATCTCGTGCTCGACCCCGGCACTCTTCAGCAGTTGTTCGAGATCATCGACCGCAGCCGGAGTGCACCAGTCGTCCTTGTTGGCAAAGTGACCTTGGATCGGCACCGGGATCCGCGCCGGGTCGGCAAACCCCTTGGACGGGATGCCGTAGAAGCACACACCCGCCGCAAAATCCGGCACATGTACGGCGGCGGCGATGGTCAGCGCTCCGCCCATGCAAAACCCCATCACAGCCAGCTTGCTGCTTTGGTTCTTGACGTGCTGCGCCGCCCCACGCAGATCCTGCTGCGTGGCGTCGGCGAAATCGAGGCCGCTCATCAGGTGATTGGCCTCGTCCGGCTCGGCGGTGAGCCGGCCCTTGTACAGATCGGGGGCCAGCGCGTTGTAACCCGCCCGGGCGAAGCGGTCCGCAACACCGCAGATCTGGTCGTTGAGACCCCACCACTCCTGGATCACGACCACGCCCGGACGCCCTTGGCCGGCCGTCGCCAGATACCCTTTCGTCCTGCCGCCGTCGGGCCGTGCA
>Ga0126378_10004865_pt1 | contig 10349 bp, 9 predicted proteins | sample PanSoiMetPlot_23_FD_92587 | JGI IMG/M metagenome (GOLD analysis project Ga0126378, IMG submission 92587) | Tropical forest soil microbial communities from Panama - MetaG Plot_23 | ecosystem: Environmental > Terrestrial > Soil > Tropical forest > Bulk soil | place: Panama | collected 2016-02-17
CCACGGCCCGGTCGTCGCGGCCGACTTCTCCCCAGCCCGGCGGCGGCTGGCCGAGCTGCTGGGTGCGGACGAGGTGCTCGACCCGGCCGCGACCTCGCCGTACGCGAGGTGGGGGGACCTTGGGGTGCCGGCCCGCCCGATGGAGCGCGCGGCGCTGGAGATGCTCGGCGGCCCGATCCGGGAGGCGGTGGTGTTCGAGGCGGTCGGCGCGCCCGGCGTGCTGCAGGCGATCATCGACGGTGCGCCGGCGCGGGCCCGGGTCGTGGTCGTCGGGGTCTGCATGAGCCCAGACCGCATAGAGCCGTTCTTCGCGGTGACCAAGGAGCTCCAGGTCCGGTTCTCGTTCGGCTACTCGCGAGAGGAGTTCGCGGCGGTGCTGGAGCGCCTGGGCCGCGGCGAGCTCGACGCGAGCCCGCTGGTGACCGACGTCGTGGACCTCGACGGCGTCCCCGCCGCGTTCACGGCGCTGCGCAGCCCCGGCCAGCTCGGCAAGGTCCTGGTCCGCCACTGACGGCCGCGATTTCGACACCATGAGGAGCGACCCATGAGCGTCACCGCCCCGGCCGAGCCGCAGCGTTTCGGCATCTTCCTCGCCCCGTTCCATCCCTGCGGGCAGAACCCGACGCTGGCGCTCGAACGGGACCTCGAGCTGCTCCGGCACCTGGACCGACTGGGCTTCGACGAGGCGTGGATCGGGGAGCACCACTCCGCCGGCTACGAGATCATCGCGTCCCCCGAGGTGTTCATCGGCTTTGCGGCCGAGCGCACCGGGCACATCCGTCTGGGCACCGGGGTGTCGTCGTTGCCCTACCATCACCCCCTGCTGCTGGCGGACCGGATGGTGCTGCTCGACCACCTCACGCGGGGCCGGATCATGCTCGGCGTGGGCCCCGGCGCGCTGCCGTCGGACGCGTTCATGATGGGCATCGACGTCTCCAGGCAGCGGGACATGATGGAGGAGTCGCTCGAGGCGATCCTGCTCCTGCTCCGCAGCGAGGAGCCGGTGACCTTCGAGACGGACTGGTTCCGGCTCAGGAACGCGCGGCTGCAGCTCCGCCCGTACCAGCGCCCGCACTTCGAGGTCGCCGTCGCCGCCCAGGTGTCCCCCGCCGGCCCGCGGGCCGCCGGCCGGTTCGGCTGCAGCCTGCTGTCGATCGGCGCCACGAGCCAGGGCGGGTTCGACATCCTGGGCCGCCACTGGGAGGTCATGGAGGAGCGGGCCGCCCGGTTCGGCACCACGGTCGACCGCCGGCGGTGGCGGCTCGTGGGGCCGATGCACCTCGCGGACAGCCGGGAGCAGGCCAGCCGCGACGTCCGGTTCGGCCTGGCCGCCTGGGTCGACTACTTCCAGCGGGTCGCGGCCCTGCCGCTGGCCCCCGAGGCCAGCGACCACGACGGGATGGTCGAGGCGCTGAACGGCTCGGGGTTCGCGGTGATCGGGACGCCGGACGACGCGGTCGCCCAGATCCGCAGGCTCACGGCGCAGTCGGGTGGGTTCGGCACGTACCTGCTGATGGCGCACGACTGGGCGGACACGGCGCAGACGCTCCGCTCCTACGAGCTGTTCGCCCGGTACGTGATGCCCGAGCTCCAGCGCTCCGCGGAGGTGCTGGTCGCCAGCCGGGACTGGGCGGCCGAGAACCGGCCCGAGTTCATCGGGGCGGCCGGCGCCGCGATCGTGGCGGCGATCGAACGCCACAAGCAGGAGCGCGAGGAGTCGGGCGCGGGCGGCTGAGCCGGCGCGCCCGGGAGCACGGCCCGCCTCGCTGCGATCGTGCTCACCCTGGCCGCGAGCCTGGTGCCGAGCTACGCGCGCTGCGCCGTCCTCACCCTGCCCGGGTGAGTGCGAGGATGCTGCCCAGGTCGAGCACGGGTAGGCCGTGGCCGGTGTCCCACAGCGCGCCGAGGGCACCGGTGGGCGATTGGCCGGTGATGTCGCGACCGTCGGCGGCGAACGCATCCATGATGGGCGGCATGATCTCGGTGCTGTCCCGGACGGGCTGACCATCGCGAAAGCACTCGGGCGGGCACTCGTGCGTGAAGACGCAGCTCAGGCGAGGCAGTCGGGGCAGGAGTTGCATCACGTCAGTCGCGGAGGAGCGGAGATCGACGTCCATCCAGATGGACAGGATGTCTCCGTCGAAGCCGGGCAGCGTCTCCGAGAAAAATCCCCTGTGCAGGCTGACGATCTCCGGCCTGCCGAATGCACGGAGGTTGTCTTCCACCTCCTCGATCGCCCCATGGAATTCGCCAGCGGCATACCCTGCGGAGTCGGAGGGTGGCAGGCCGGCAAATGAGTCGAAGATGTCCATCCGCATGCCAAGCGCCGCACAGGCGTGACTGAGGCAGCACGAGCTGAACCCCTTGAAGCAGCCGCACTCCACGAGGCTGTCTGTCAACCCGTAGCTCCGCAGGACGTAGAGATGGTTCGCGATGCAGAGCATCTCTTCCGGTGAGGTGGCGATGGCTGAGCTGTCCTTCAACGAGGGTGCGCTCAGCCGGTTGATCCGATCAAAGTGCTCGGAGATGAAGTGGAACGTCGTCGCCATCGAATTGAGGTACAGCGCGTAGCGAATCACTGGCCTGGCCGGCGCGCGCTGGGCCAGGATCGACGAGAGATCTTCGATGGAATGGCGGAGGGTGTCGGCCGGCCACCTACCCGTGCTGCCGTACTCGTCCGGACGGACCTGACGCAGGACGCCGACGACATCGCAGGGAAACGGCGCGAGCGCGGCGTCGGAGGTGCTGCAGGGGCGAGTGGCAGCCCTTACGCGGAGGGGCAGGATCTGTCGCTCGAACGTCGTACGGCGGCCATCGGCTGCCTGGAACTCGATCGATACGATCACCTCGCCTCGCCTGGCACCGAACGCCCCACTTGGGAAGGCGAAGGCGAAGCCCGAGGTCGCGCCACCGTGCGCGTGGCCTTCGGCCTGCGCGACATCGGGACGCGGGAGGCCCAGCGTCGCCTCGCCGATCTCGCGGCCGTCGACCCGCACAGCGATGCGCCGGATGCCCGCCGGGTGCGTGACCCACCCGATCACCGCATCGGTGTTGCACTGGTCCACGTAGTACCTGAAGCGGCCGGGTCGGCGCGGAGCCTCGACCCGAGCGTCGTGGTCCAGCCGGGAGGTCCACCGTTTGCGCAGGCGAGACCACGGTGGCGTAGTCATGGCGCAATACCATACCGAGCCTTCAGGTATGAGCTCAGGGACTCCCGCCGGTCCGGCGGCAGGTACTGGCCGAGCGGAAGAAGGAACCAAGGGGTCCAGGCCGGGCCCACCTGCCCACGAACGGCCGGCCTCGTCCCAGAATGAGCGCATGGCCCACCACCTGGTCGAACGCGTCGACCGGCTGCCGTTCGGCAGCGCCGACAAGGCCCGGCGTTACGACACGAGCCGCTACCGGGGTGCCGTCGCCCGCAACTGGTACCGCTGCGACCCGACGCTCCAGTTCCTGATGCGCGCGCACCTGGGCCCCGAGGGCCTGGCGTGGGCGGAGCCGCATCTGGACCGCCTGGGCGCCCTGATGGGCGGCCCGATCGCGACGCGGGCCGAGGAGACGGACCGCAACCCGCCCCGGCTGGAGCGCTATGACCGCTGGGGCCACGACGTGAGCCGGGTCGTGATGCCGCCCTCGTTCGAGGCCTCGAGACGGGACCTCCGCGAGCACAGCTTCGCGACTCCCGAGTTCCGCCAGCGGGCGCGCGAGGCGGGCGTGGACGCGCGCCCGCTGGCGGCCGCCTGGAGCTACCTGCTCGACCAGGCCGAGATCGGCATGACGTGCGCGCTGGGCACGGGCGGGGAGATGGTGCTGAGCCTGGCCGAGCGATATGCGCCGGAAGACGTCAGGGCCCGGGTGTGCGAGCTGCTGGGCGGGGGCGGGATGAGCGGCGAGACGGCCCAGCTGCTGACCGAGCGCACCGGGGGGTCCGACCTGGCCGCGATCGAGACGACGGCCACCGCCGACGGCGACGCCTGGCGCCTGAACGGCTTCAAGTGGTTCGCATCGAACGCCAATGGGGCGGCCTGGGTGGTGCTGGCCAAGCCCGAAGGCGCGCCCGACGGCGTGCGCGGCATCGCCCCGTTCCTGGTGCTCTGGGAGCGGCGCGACGGCAGCCGCAACGGCATCCGCATCCGGCGGTTGAAGGACAAGCTCGGCACGCGGGCCGTCGCCTCCGCCGAGGTCGAGCTGGTCGACGCCGAGGCGTTCCTCCTGGCGCCGGCCGGTGGCGGGGAGGCTGCTGGCGACGGCCGCGGACTGGCCCGCATGATGGAGCTGACCAACGCGGCGAGGCTCGGCATCGCGATGATGGGCCTGGGCTGCGCCCGCCGGGCGCTCGTCGAGTCGCTCTGCTACGCAGGCGTCCGGGAGGCGTTCGGCGCGGCGCTCATCCAGCAGCCGCTGGCCCGGCGCAAGCTGGCCGAGCTCATCGTCGAGGTGGAGGCGGCGCAGGCGCTGGTGTTCGACGCGCACCTGGGACCGCAGCTGCGGCTGGCGCCGGCCCTTGTGAAGCTGCGGGCGGCCCGGCTCGGGATCACCGCGGCCAGCGACGCGATCGAGCTGCACGGCGGCAACGGCTACACGGAGACCTGGCCGGTGGCCAGGATCCTGCGCGACGCCCAGGTCAACACGGTCTGGGAGGGCCCGGACAACATCCTCTGCCTGGACGTGCGCCGGGCGATCGTGCGGGGCGACGCCCACCTCCCGCTGCTGCGCCGCCTGCGCGAGGCGGCGGCGGGCGCGCCCCCAGACGACCCGGAGACCGCCGCGCTGGTCGAGCGCCGCGTGGGCGACCTGGAGCGCGCCGTCGAGCGCTGGCGCGGGCTGGAGCCGGCCACCGCGGAAGCGAGGCTGTACCCGCTGGCGCAGCTGATGGCCGACGTGTACGCCGCGGCGATGCTCCTGGAGCAGGCGGCGTGGGAGCGCCGCGACGGCGGCGGGGGCCGCAAGGCGCTGGTCGCCCGGCTGTACGCGCGAGCGCACCTGGCCGAGCCGGGCCCGCTGCGCGGCATCGACGGGCCGGCCGAGGAGCTGGACCGCTTCGAGGAGCTGGCGGCGGGGGCGCTGGAGTAGCAAGGGGGGGCGGGCCCCCCCTTCCGGAACCCCCCCGTCCTTCTGGGACATCTGAGGCGCCTCCGGCGCACCCCTTCGGGTCTGGCGGGATCCGTGGGGGAGTCCTGGGAAGGGACTCACACGCTCGGGCAAAGCCCTTGCTTACCTGGCCCCCTTTGCTCTCGGTACCTCACAAGCCGGGGTCGGGGGACGTTTATCTGGTGTGGCACTTCCGCCGTTCGAGAACGTCGTGGCCGACCACGGGGCCGCCGTGCTGCGCGTCTGTCGGGCGATCCTGGGGGCCCAGGACGCCGAGGACGCGTGGTCGGAGACGTTCCTGGCGGCGCTGAGGGCGTACCCGACGCTCAGGCCCGACAGCGACGTCAGGGCGTGGCTCGTGACGATCGCGCACCGCAAGGCCGTCGACGGATACCGCGCCCGACGGCGCGCTCCGACGCCCAGCAGCGAGATCCCGGACCGTGTCGAGGCCGGCGGCGCCGCACCCGACGTGGCCGATGAGGCGCTGGCGAGGGCGGTCCGGGCCCTGCCGTTCAAGCAGCGGGCGGCGGTGGCCTATCGGTATCTGGCAGACATGTCCTATCGCGACGTCGCCGAGCTGCTCGGCGGCAGCGAGGCCGCGGCCCGCCGCAGCGCCGCCGACGGCATCGCGACCCTTCGCAGGAGCTACAGGCAGGAGGAGACCCCATGATGTACGTCGACGAGCGCGAGCTGCTGGCGCCGCTGGCCGGGGCCGGCGAGAGCGCGTACGCCCGGCTGCGGGCCGGGCTGGCGGAGCGGGCGGACCGGGAGGGCCTGCTCGATGTGGCCTACCGCGTCGTGGACAGCCCGGTCGGCCAGCTGCTCCTCGCGGCCACGCCGCGGGGCCTGGTCCGGGTGGCGTATGCGAGCGAGGGCCACGACGCGGTCCTGGCCCGGCTGGCGGACCTGGTGAGCCCGCGGGTGCTGCGTGCGCCGGCCCGCCTGGACGTGGCCGCCCGCGAGCTGGACGAGTACTTCGCCGGCCTGCGGCGCCGGTTCGACCTGCCGCTGGACCTCGGCCTGTCGCGCGGCTTCCGGCGCGCCGTGCTGACGCACCTGCGGGACATCGCCTACGGGGCCACCGAGAGCTACTCGGTCGTGGCGGCGGCGGCGGGCAGCCCGGCCGCGGTCCGCGCGGCGGGCACCGCGTGCGCAACGAACCCGCTGCCGGTCGTCGTGCCGTGCCACCGGGTGGTGCGCAGCGACGGCTCGATCGGACGGTACGTCGGCGGCGCGGCGGCCAAGCGAACGCTGCTGGCCCTGGAGGCCGCGGCGTGAGCGGGGCGACGGCCGGATCAGAGGCCGCCGCCCCGCCGTCCGGGGCGGCGGCGCGCGTCGCCGCCCTCGACTGGCAGGCGCTGGCGGCGGAGCTCGATGCGCTCGGGTGCGCGCTCACCGAGCCGCTGCTCAGCGCGGCCGAGTGCCGGCGCATCAGCGCCATGTACGACGACGACGGTCTCTTCCGCTCCACGATCGACATGGCCCGCTTCCGGTTCGGGGCGGGCGAGTACCGGTACTTCGGCGACCCGGTCCCGGAGGCCGTCGCCGGCCTGCGCGCCGCGTTCTGGCCGCACCTGCTGCCGGTCGCGCGCGACTGGTGGACCCGGCTGGGCAGGGAGGCGCCGTGGCCGGACGCGTTCCAGGACTGGCTCGACCTGTGTCACGTCGCAGGCCAGACCAGACCCACCCCGATCCTGCTGCGCTACCGAGCGGGGGACTGGAACGCGCTGCACCGCGACCTGTACGGGGACCTGGTGTTCCCGCTCCAGGTGGTGATCGGTCTGGACGCTCCCGGCGTGGACCACACTGGGGGCGAGTTCCTGATGCTGGAGCAGCGGCCGCGCGCCCAGTCCCGCGGCACCGCCTCGGTGCTCGGGCAGGGGCGGGCGCTGATCTTCACCACCCGCGACCGCCCGGTGGAGTCCGCCCGGGGCTGGTCGGCCGCACCGGTCCGTCATGGCGTGAGCGTCGTCCGCTCCGGCATCCGCCACAGCCTGGGCCTGGTCCTGCACGACGCCCGCTGACTGCGGGCGCTGCGGCTTCGTGAGACCGGTCTCCAGTTCGCTGAGGAGGCGATCGCAGGCCCCCTCTGCTCCTCAGCGAACGTGGACAGGGTTCGAAGCACACGGGCCATACTGCAATCCGAGCATGAGCGAACGGGTAACCGATGGTGCCGCCGCCGCCCTGTACGAGGACCTCGTGGAGCGGATCCTGGCGGGCCATATGGAGCAGACCCGGCGTGTCTACCTCGGCGACATCGCCGCATTCGCGCGGTTCCGCGGCCTGGCGCCCGCCGACGCGGTCGCCGAGCTCCTGGCTGGCGGCCCGCTGGACGGTCGCCGCCTGCTCATCGAGTACGTGATCGAGCTCCGGGGCCGGCACATGGCGTCGGCGACCATCAGCCGGCGTCTCTCGACGCTGCGGGCTGTGGCCCGGGCGGCGGCGGAGGCCGGCCTGATCGAGTGGGCGCTGGAGCCGCCCGACGACGAGGAGGTCTCACGGGCGATGGACCACCTCGCGCTGGGCGGTGTGCCGTATGCGATACCGCGACACGCCGGCGAGGTGGACCGGCTCGACCTCCAGCACTACGCCTTCCGGGAGGCGATCGGCGCGAACTACCTCGCGCCGATCGGCCGCCCCCGCCTCGTCCTGGACGCCGGGGCCGGCACCGGTCAGTGGGGCTTCGATCTGTGCGACCAGTTCCCGGAGACGCACGTGGTGGGCCTCGACCTGGTGCGCAGCAAGCCCCGCCGTCCGCCCCACTACCACACCCTGCGGGCCAATCTGCTGCAGGACCTGCCGTTCCTGGACGACCGTTTCGACTTCGTGCACCAGCGGCTGCTGTTCGCCGGCGTGCCCGTGTCCGCCTGGCCGGCGCTGGTCCGGGAGCTCGTTCGGGTGACCGGGCCGGGCGGCTGGATCGAGCTGGTCGAGGCGCCGCCGCTGGAGTTCGACCGCGAGGGACCCGCCATGGAGCGATTCGGACAGCTGGCTCTGGCCGCGGCCGCCCGTGTGGGGATGGACGGGACGAACACCGTGTACCGCTCTCTGGACGGCTACCTGCGCGCCGCGGGAGCGGAGCGCGTGACGCGCCGGGAGGTCCCGCTGCCGGTCGGCGAGTGGGGAGGACGCGTGGGGTCGATGCTCGCCACCGACTTCCGGGTCGTGTTCAACTCGCTCGGTCACCTCTTCGCGGCAGCCGGCGCCCTCCAGCCGCAGGAGGTCACGGATCTGATCCACCAGGTGCAGCAGGAGTACGAGGAGCTCCAGGTCTCCACGAGCATCGCCATCGTGTACGGCCAGAAGCCCGGCTGATCGGCCGGGTCCACACCCTCGCCGAGCCGGCCACCCGCTTGACAATAGATAACGCTGTCGTTAACTATTCCTCCTGTGGTGAACGAACTGGACGCCACGCTCGCCGCGCTGGCCGAGCCGACGCGGCGCCGGGTGGTCGAGCTCCTGCGCGAGAGGCCCAGGAGAGCCAGCGACCTGGCCACGGGGACGGGCACCAGCGCGCCGGCCATGAGCCGACACCTGCGGGTGCTGAGGAGCTGCGGGCTGGTCGAGGACGAGCGCCTCGGCCACGACGCCCGCGTCCGCGTGTACCGCCTGTGCCCGGAGCCGTTCGCCGCCCTGCGGGCGTGGCTGGAGGAGGTCCAGGCGTTCTGGACCGATCAGCTGGGCGCCTACCAGGCATACGTGGAGCAGACACGAGGAGGAAACCGGCCATGAGCCTGCAGCCTGCGGTCACGGTCGCCGTGGAGGTGCCCGTCGACCCCGCGACCGCGTTCGACGTCTTCACCGGAGAGATCAACCGCTGGTGGCGGCCGGGCCCGATCAACTGGAACTACGCCGACCGGGCGGTCGGCATGCGCATCGAGGCCGGCGTCGGCGGCCGCTGGATCGAGGTCCACGACGAGGCGACGGGGGAGGGCTTCGAGCACGGCCGGGTGCTGGTCTGGGAGCCCGGCGCCCGCCTCGTGCTGCGCTACGAGGACCGCGGCCACGACATCGACGGCACCGAGGTCGAGGTCCGCTTCGAGCCCGTCGCGGGCGGCACCCGGGTGACGCTGGAGCACCGGGGATGGGAGAAGGTCGCCGCGGACATCGTGGCCGGGAAGGTGCGGAACAAGCGCTGGGGCTGGGCCAACATCCTCGGCTGGTACCAGGAATGGGCGTACTGGGGCTCACCGCTGAGGCTTCGGGCCCGCACACGGGCGCACTGACGGGCAGCGGGGGAAACCGCCCGTGCAGTGCTTCAGAAGGAGAAGGCGTAGAGCCGGTTCCGGACCGGGACGTACAGCCGGCCCTGGCTGCTGCTCGGGGCCACGAAGTGCTCGCCGATGCCCACCTGGAGCCTCTGCCTGACCGCGCCGCTGGCGGCGTCGAAGCCCCAGACGACGCCGCCCTCGAAGTCGTAGTCCCAGACGAGGCCACCGGCCACGATGGGCGACCCCGAGCGGAAGTCCGGCCCCCGCCAGCGGACGTCGAACCGCGAACCCGAGACCCGGACCACGGTCAGGCTGTGGTCGCACGGCACGTAGATCAGCGGCGGCGCATACGCCGTGGCCCCGATGGCGTAGCAGCCGCCCGTCAGCTTCGCGCTGTAGCGCTGGCCGCCCACACCTCCGAGGTGGTCGGCGTCCAGCAGGTAGCCCGTGCCGTCCTTGCCCACCTGGAAGACCAGCCCGCCGTCCACGACCGTCGGGCCCACGCTGCCCAGGTCGAAGTCGACCCGGTTGAGATACGCCCAGTTGGGGGCAGCGAAGAAGTCCTTCCGCTGGAGGTCGGGAGACAGCCGGTCCACCGAGTTGCTGCCGTCGAACTGGTGCAGCTCGTCGCTGTTGCCGGTGGCGACGAGCAGATCGCCGCCGGGCAGCACGACCGGGCCGCCGGGGGCCCAGATCGCGGCCTTCGGCCCCGACCCGGCCTGGAACGTCACGTCGGGGCCCTGACCGTCCTCGCTCACGCCGACGACGAACCCGTGGTAGGTCCCGCAGTCGCCGGCGCGACCGCCGAATGAGGCGTAGGCACGCCCGTTCGCGAGGGCGACCGCAGGCCGGCTCAGCTGCTGCAGCGCGTCGCTGTCCGGCAGTGAGATCGGGTGGCGCCACCGCACGACGCCGCTCGCCAGGTCGAGCGCGTCCATCTCGTACCGGCCAGGGTCGAAGAACGCCACCACGTACACCGTGTCGGTCGTCGGGTCGGCCGCCGACGTAGCGGTGATGCCCAGCTCGGGCTTGATGTTGTTGCACTCG
>Ga0126378_10004866_pt1 | contig 10348 bp, 3 predicted proteins | sample PanSoiMetPlot_23_FD_92587 | JGI IMG/M metagenome (GOLD analysis project Ga0126378, IMG submission 92587) | Tropical forest soil microbial communities from Panama - MetaG Plot_23 | ecosystem: Environmental > Terrestrial > Soil > Tropical forest > Bulk soil | place: Panama | collected 2016-02-17
CCAAAACACCTGCCATCTCCTCTGCGCTAAAAACGGTCTGCGCCCAAGACAAAAGCGCCACTGTACTGTGGTGCTCTATCGCAACCCCCTTGGGGCGACCAGTCGACCCAGAGGTGTAGATGACATAGGCCAGGTTTCCAGCGGTCACGCCGCTAGATGGATTCTCCCTGCTCTCGCGGGCAATCGTCTCCCACTCGCTATCCAGGCACACGACTTTCAATCGCGAATCGAGGCCTGTCCTGAGCAAAGTCGAAGGGATCGAGGATCGAGAATCGCTATCTTCTGTTCTCCATCTTCTATCTTCGACTAATGACTTCTGCGTCAGCAGCAAACAAGCACGGCTGTCCTCCATCATGAACGCCAGCCGTTCTTGGGGATAGTCCGGGTCTAGCGGCACATAGGCTCCTCCCGCTTTGAGAATACCGAGCAGCCCGATGATCATTTCCAACGACCGTTCCATGCAAATGGCCACCAGCGCTTCAGGCCCCACTCCCTGCGTTTGCAAGTAACGCGCAACCTGATCGGCCCGCTCGTTGAGTTCCCTGTAGGTTAACTGACAATCCTCAAAGACCACTGCTACCGCATCGGGACTCTTTTCCACCTGAACCTCGAAAAGCTCATGGATGCATTTGTCGTTGGGGTACTCAGTGTTTGTATCGTTCCAACCTACCAATAGTTGCTGCTTTTCGGCTGTCGTTAGAATCGGTAGATCCGAAATCCGGCGATCCGGATTGGAAACGATTTCTTGGAGCAAATTTTGAAAGTGACCGATCAGTCGATCGATGGTGGCCGCATCGAAAAGATCGGTGTTGTACTCCAACGACCCTCTCAGTGCGTCGGCCTCCTCACGCATCGACAGCGTCAAATCGAACTTCGCCGTCACATTTCCCATTCCGAATGACTGAAACGTTAGCAAGCCAAACTCCCGGGTCGTTGCCGGGGCGTTCTGTAGCACAAACATCACCTGGAAAAGGGGCGAATGGCTGAGATTACGCCCCGGATTGAGATCTTCGACAAGCTTCTCAAAGGGCAGATCCTGATGCGCATAACCTCCAAGTGCCACCTCCCGTACCCGAACTAACAGCTCACTGAAGGTCGGATCGCCGGACAGATCAGATCGTAACACTAGCGTGTTGGCAAAAAATCCAATCAAGTTTTCAATCTCGCTCCGGCTCCGATTCGCAATCGGCGAGCCTACCACAACGTCTTCCTGACCCGTATAACGGTAAAGCAGCGTCTGAAACGCCGCCAGCAACGTCATGAATAAAGTAACGTCGCTTTGACGGCTAAGATTTTTCAGATCCCTGGTCAGCCCTTTGGATAATTCCAGAGATCGTCTGGCTCCGCGAAAACTCTGTAACGGCGGCCGCGGCCGGTCCATCGGCAGATTGAGTACCGCAGGAGCTCCCTCCAACTGCTTTTTCCAGTAGGATAGCTGAGATTCCAATACCTCCCCCTGTAGCCACTGTCGCTGCCATACCGCAAAGTCCGCATACTGAATCGATAGCTCTGGAAGCGGGGACGGCTGGCCCTTTGAGAACGCCTCATAGAGGAGCGACAACTCCCGGTAAAGCACTCCCATCGACCAACCGTCAGACACAATATGATGCATGGTCAGAACCAAGACGTGGTCATCCTGACCGAGGATGATTAAAGTGGCTCGAAGCAACGGCCCAGAACTTAGATCAAATGATCGCCGGGCTTCTTCGCTAGCAAGATGCTGCGCTTCAACCTCTCGTTCGCTCTCATTCCGGTCAGTCAAGTCTATCCGTTGCAAACAAAAGTTCAGTGAGGGCGAGATGATTTGGACGGGGTTTCCTTCTACAACAGAGAAGATCGTGCGCAAAGCTTCGTGCCGTCTTACAATTTCATTGAGACTCAGCTCGAGGGCTATGACATCAAGCGCTCCTCGGATACGCACAGCGCCTGGAACATTGTATACCGAGCTCCCAGGCTCCAGCTGATCCAGAAACCACAACCGCTGCTGCGCAAACGAAAGCGGAAGAGGACGATCCCTTGATGCTCGCATCAACGGTGATGTTTGCAGCCCCTGTTCCTTCCGTTGCATCTTCTCGATGCGTTCAGCCAATCCGGCCACCGTCGGTGTTTCGAACAAAACGCGCAATGGGATTTCGCACCCAAGCGCACGCTCGATCCGGGAGATGACCTGGGTGGCAAGCAGGGAATGGCCCCCGAGATCGAAAAAGTTGTCGTGGATGCCGATTCTTTCCAGTTTGAGCACTTCCCTCCAGATCTCCGCTAGCAATTCCTCCATCGGTGTGCGCGGGGCTTGGTATCCCTGCTCCAGTTCGGGCCGGCTCTGATCCGGCGCCGGTAGCACTTTGCGATCCACCTTCCCGTTCGGCGTCAAAGGCAAAGCCTCCAACACCACAAATACCGAAGGAATCATGCACTCAGGTAGTTTCTCCTTGAGAAACCTTCTCAGTTCGCTCACCGAAGTATCAGCCCCGGGACGATGAACCACATACGCAACCAGCCGCTTATCCAAAGCCTCGTTTTGTGCCACCACCACGGCTTCCAAAACTGCGGGATGTTGGCTCAGCACGGCTTCGACCTCTTCGAGTTCAATCCGATAACCGCGAATCTTGACCTGGTTATCGATACGACCGAGAAACTCGATGTTGGCATCAGGCAAATAACGCGCAAGGTCGCCGGTCTTGTACAGTCGTTGCTCCGGCTTTCCATCGAAGGAATGGGAGACAAATCTCTCCGCCGTCAACTCCGGCCGGTGCAGATACCCGCGAGCGACTCCGTCGCCACCGATGTAGATCTCTCCAACTACCCCGATGGGAATAAGATTGCGATAAGGATCGAGTATATAGACCTGGCTATTGGCGATCGGCCGCCCGATCGTGGGAGGAGCCAGAGGGTGGGCGTTTGGCCAGATCTGTGCCGATGCGGTGACCACCGTGCATTCCGTTGGCCCGTAGTTGTTAAAGATTCGGAACGGCAGTGTATCGGGTGGATAAACACGCAGTGCATCCCCGCCAGTAAGCAAAACGCGCAGCGCAGTTCCCCGCGGCCAATCCAGCGTCATGAGAGTCTCGGCGAGTGCGGTCGGAACAAAACTAATCGTGATAGCTTGCGCCACCAACCAGTCGCGCAACGCTGCGGCATCAAGGCGCGTCATGTCATCGGGAATATGAATGGTGGCGCCGACAGTCAAATAGGGCCACAACTCCCACACCGCCGCGTCGAATCCGGTTGCGGCGAGCTGCGTCGCCCGATCCATAGGCGTGACGGAAAAAGCTTGATGATGCCAAAATACCAGGTTCAGCAGGCTCTTGTGCGTGATTTGCACGCCCTTCGGCTGTCCGGTCGATCCCGAGGTGTAGATCACATACGCGAGATTGTCCGGTGTAGCAGCATTTTCAGGATTGGCGCCGCTTTCCCCGGCGATCAACTCCCAATCCCTGTCCAGGCATACCCGCTGGATGGGCTGACTAAGAATGGAAGATCGACAATCGCTATCGCCCATTCTCGATCCACCGTTCTCAAGTAAGCCTTCCTGAGTCAGCAGAACCGATACCTGCGCATCTGCCAGCATGAAAGCCAAGCGTTCGCTGGGATATTCCGGGTCAAGAGGCACATAAGCGCCGCCGGCCTTGAGAATACCGAGCAGGCCGAGGATCATTTCTACCGATCGCTCCATGCAGATGGCCACCGGCGTCTCGGGACCCACTCCCAGTTTCTGCAGGTAATGCCCCAGCTGATTGGCGCGGATGTTCAGCTCTTGATAAGTCAACTGTTGGTCTTCAAAGATGACTGCTACCGAATCAGGCGTTCGCTTGACCTGTTCCTCAAACAACTGGTGGATGCACTTGTCCCTCGAATACTCGGCCTCACTGTCGTTCCAATCGACCAGAAGCTGGTGCTTTTCTTGCTCGGTCAGCATTGGCAATACAGAGATGCGTTCGTCTTGGTCTGCCGCAATTGCCGTTAGAAGATTTGTCAGGTGATTGGTCAGTCGTTTGATCGTGTCAGCTTCAAACAGATTTTTGTTGTAGCTTACGTACCCTCGCAGCCGGGGTTCCTCTTCAATCACGTACAAATGCAGATCAAAAGGTCTTGCCACTCCGGCGCTAATGTCCAAGTCACGCGCCGCTATTCCGGTTAAATTTAACGACTGCTGCGGGGTATTCTGCATCGCGAATATGGCCTGAACCAGAGGGTTAGTGGTCACATGCCGCGTGGGCCGCAGTTCTTCCACAAGCTTTTCGAAAGGCAAATCCTGATGCGCGAAGGCATTGATGCAAACTCGTCGAATGCGCTCTAAAAGCTCACGAAACGTGGGATCGCCGGAAAGATCGCTGCGGAGCACCACCAGGTTCAAGAAGTACCCGATCAATTCTTCGACTGCAGGATGATCCCGGCCAGCAACGGGAGTCCCAATCGCGATATCCGTTTGTCCCGTGTATCGATACAGCGCGACCTTCCACGCCGCCAAAAGCACCATGAACAGCGTAGTCCCACTCCGCTTCGCCAAGCTTCGCAACAAATCCAGAAGTTCGTCGGAAACTTCGAATTCTTCACGGCCGCCGGAAGTGCGCTCAGGAATATGTTGTACTCGCTCAATCGGAAGCATTAACGTCGGCAGATTGTCGAGCTGGTTTTTCCAATAAGACAGGGAGTTTTCCAGATTCGCGTCGCGCAGTCGCTCTCTCTGCCACACAGCGAAGTCGGCATACTGGATACGCAGCTCGGGAAACGGACAAGGCTTGCCGTTTCTCAAACTGTTATAGATTTGGGAAAGTTCGCGGAAGAAAACTCCTATCGACCAACCGTCAAATACAATGTGATGTATCGCGAGAAGAAATACGTATTCATTACTGGCCAACCTTAATAAGGCCGGCCGTAGCAACGGTCCTCGTGTCAAGTCAAATGATTGCTCGGCAAGCACACCGGCGAATCGACGCACCTCAGAATCTTGTAACGATTCGGACACCAGGTTACTGAGGTCAGTCACTTCCAGGCCGATGGTCATCACTGGCAAAATGCTTTGCACGGGCTGTCCGTCAGCCGCCTCAAAGACCGTACGTAAAACCTCGTGGCGGCCGACGATTTCGTTAATACTGCGCTCCAATAGGCTTACGTCGAGCTCTCCGCTGAACCGATAACTGAAACCCAAATTGTACGCACAGCTTTCCGGTTCTAACTGATCGTGGAACCACAAGGCTCGCTGGCCAAAGGACGCAGGTAGATGGCTATCCCGAGGAGCCCGAACAAGAGGCAAATTTGTCTCGCTAGGTCCTTGACGAAGTGCATTTTCAACATTCCGCGCAAGACCTGTCAGAGTGGGCGATTCGAAAAATGACCTCAGTGACACTACCACCCGAAAACAATCAAGCACCCGAGAGAGAACCCGGCTCGCCGTTAACGAATGACCACCGAGATCGAAGAAATTGTCATGGACGCCGATATCGTCGATCTGTAAGACTTCTGACCATATTCCAGCCAGTTTCCTCTCCACTTCATTTCGTGGCGCTACGTAAGTTTCTTTTAACTCCGGCCTCCGAGTATCCGGCTTCGGCAACGCTAGTCGATTCAGTTTACCGTTGGTCAGGGGCAACGCCTCCACAAACTTAAACGCCGTGGGAATCATGTAGTCGGGTAACTTGTTGCTGAGAAACTCCCTGACCTCGCTAGCATTCAACACTGATTCGGGCGGCGGAACGATGTATCCCGCCAGGTACTTCTCTGCCTCCTCTCGGTCCCATGCCCTCACTCCGGCTTCTTTAATACCCGGGTGCTCCAGCAGCGCATGCTCAACCTCGGTGATGTCCACCCGAAAACCACGAATTTTGACCATGAGATCTTTTCGTCCACGATGAATGACAAAGCCATCCGGCAAGCGCGTGCCCAGATCGCCCGTAAGGTAAATCAGCGCATCCGCAACTTTCGGATCGGAGCGAAATTTTTCTTCCGGCAAACCGAGCTGCCGGCAATACTCTGCGGTGAACTGCCTGCTCCTAACGGCGATTTCCCCCAATTCTCCTGCCCCGAGTTCGTGCCCCTCGTCGTCCAGAATCAAAATTTCTTTTCCTTCCCTCGCGTAACCGGCCGGCGAGCCCTCTTGGGGAAATGAAAAATCGTGGTCCACCACTGCGTTGCAAATAGATCCCATCTCTGTCGAACCCATGCCGACTTCCAGCAATGTCCCTCGACCGAATTTGCTTCTATAGACATCGAAATCTTCTCGGGTGATTGCCGCTCCGGACAACCGGATACGACGAAGATCCCTAAATTGACCCGCGTCGAAGTCGACGTGAGCGAGTTCCCGAAACGCAGCCGGCGGCGAATGGAGGGTCGTCACTCGTTCATCCCTAAGCCAGTTCGCCAGGCCGAGGCCCCCTGCAGAGGTAAAATCGAATGGGAAGACCGCAGCGCCGTTCAACAAACCGATCCAGAGATCGGCCTCCCCCGTGCTGAAGGTAATCGAGTGTAAAAGGCTGACCCTATCCTCGGCGCATATGTTTCGGTAATTGCCACTGGAAATTGCTGCGCTAACGCTCCGCTCGTGTGTCCTGACGACACCCCGGGGCCGGCCGCTCGAACCGGACGTATAAGAGATTGTGGCAGCCTGTTTGGGCGCGATCGGTAGATTAAGATTGCCGGAGGCTGTCGATGCGTCGATTTTGGCAATGTCGAGAACACGTAGGTTGCCTGCTACTCGATGCGCAAGAGTGAGAAATTCACCATCCGTCACAATCAAGAAACTTCGACAGTCGTCCAGCAGAGATTTCAGGCGCTGTTCGGGAGCGTGCGGATCTAAGGTTTGCACTTGTTTGCCTGCCTTCAATATGCCGATTAGCGCGACAATGACGTTAATGCCCCGGCCAAACAAAAGTGCTACTGGGGTGCGCTCCGAACACTCGAAGGCTAGGAGTGCGTGCGCGATTCGATTGGAAGCTTCGTTCAATTCTCGATACGATAACGAAAGCTTCTCGAATTTAACGGCCAAGCGATCCGGTTGCCGAGCAACGATTGCTTCGAACCGCTCCGGAATCGACTGCGGCGACAGAGAATTCTGCCGCGCGAAAGCAACATTCTGCGTCGTCACCGCTTCACCGCCTGATCATAGTATTGTGTGTCGATGAGGGATGCGAGGTTGGATGGTTTTGTCAAAAGCGACTCGGAGAGCAACCAGGCTTCTAAATTTTTAAAATCGCTGAGCTCTGGTTTATTCAAATTGTATAGCTTGCTGTCAAGCACACTTTTTAAGCTCCATCGAATGATGCTGTCATCCAGGCGGGATAGCGATGTTAAAGTTCGCCGCGCGTCGTCGAAGTTGGCCGGATTATATAACCACAACGTCGCCTGCTGGATGGCGCGCAGGTATTTGGCCGCTATGCTCGAGTTGGCCTCCGCCCACGGCTTTCTAAAAGCGATGATGGTCCACGGAGTTTGTTCCCAATCCGCCGGGGAGCTGATTATTTTGAGCCCCGCTTCTTGCGCTCGAAAGGCATGAGGCGCAGACAAAAGCGTAGCGCCGGTTTGACCTGCGAGCAGCGATGCAAACCGTTCGCGCGACCCACCACTTGCGCGAAAAGTTATCTTCTTCAGATCCAAACCGTTTCTTTGCAAATGTCTTTTGATAACGAGTTGCACGGTGGAAGGAACCTGAAAAACACCAATGGTCTCGCCTTCCAGCTCTCCAAGCATCGTCAGCGGTTTACGTAAGACGAGGTATTCCGGGGGCCGGTTGCACAAAACATACGCTAGTACGAGGTTTGCTCCCTTTTCCGCAGCTAACATCGCCGCGAAAGTTCCGCCATTGATGAGTTCAAAACTTCCCGCCAGGAGTCCCATCATCGCTCTTTCCGTTCGAATCGACCGTAGTTGAATTCCATCCCTGGCAAAAAATCCCTTCTCCTGAGCGATCAATACTGGCCAGCTCCCAGAGGCCTCGGCATCGAAACCGCCGGCATTGAGGACAACGGTGGTTTGCGCCAGAGCAAAAGTAGGTTGCAAAATGGCTGCGGCAAACAAGGCCAGCACAAGCGGGCAGAAAATATGCTTAAATAGTTTCACCTACTCTGTCTTTCCTTCCGGTTTGCTCTAGTTGGCGGGTCTCGAACCACTCGGGAATCGATGCCTCAACATCGGCGATGGGGAACTCCACGAACGTTCCCGACGAGTGAAAGCACTTCGCCCGAATCGCCTGCTGCTCGGCAGGAAGTTGCGCAGGATAGCTGAAGGGATCACTCATCTGATTCTCTCGTGCTGTTCGTTACCGCTGCATCAGCGAGGATTTGACTCGCTTTTTCCTCCGAAATAAATTCGAGTTCAACTAAAATTCGCTCTAACTCTGGTTTAGCGATTTTCCTTGTTTGGTGTTCGGTAATCACAGCGGCCATCTCCGCAACGGTTGGTGATTCAAATAGCGATTGTAGCGGCACCTCGATTTGAAACTGCTTGATGACCTGAGAGACAACTTGTGTGGCGCTCAGAGAATGGCCCCCTACGTCGAAGAAGCGATCATGGATACCTACCTGTTCCACCGACAACACTTTGGCCCAGATCTGCGCCAACTCTGTCTCAACCGGTGTTCGCGGTGCGACAAACGGGGTGTCCAGATTCGGTCTACACCGTTCGGGATCGGGAAGTGCTCGTCTATCCAATTTACCGTTAGGTGAGAGCGGAAGCCCCTCTAGATAGACGAAGGCCGAGGGAATCATGTAATTGGGTAACTTTGCGGAAAGGATACGACGGAGCGCACTGACGGTCGGCGCCGGCCTACAAGTCGGGACGATATAGGCGACCAGCCTCGCCTCATCTGATTGATCCTTCCGCCCTACCACGAGGGCTTCTTTGATAGACCCAATGGTCAACAAAACAGTTTCGATCTCAGAGACTTCGACTCTGTAGCCGCGGATTTTGACCTGAAAGTCTTTGCGTCCGCGTTGTTCGAGGCAACCGTCCGGCCTCCTGAAACCCATATCTCCGGTCCGATAGATTCGTTCATGCGCTTCTGCGGGATCGAGCATAAACGCTGATTTTGTCAGATCCGGTCTCCCCCAATAGCCTGGCGAAAGGTAACGGCTCTTAACCGCGATTTGTCCCACACCATCGACGCCCGCTTCTCTCCCAGCGTCATTAATTAGCAGGACCTGTTTGTCTTGGATCTCATAACCGACCGGAACATTATTTCCGTCGATCTGGGTCTCTTTACCGATGAAATACCAGCAAAAAGTTAAGGCTTCCGTGGTTCCAAGCCCGTTAATTAGAATGCCGCCGTCAGCGAAATGCTTTTTGTACAGCTCCACATCTTTCTTGAAAACGGTATCACCGGCCAGATAGACGAGGCGAAGATTGGGGAAAACTTCTCTCCCAGTGAGGCCGCTGACGAACTGGCGAAAGACCGTCGGAACCGATCGATAAACGGTGAGTTTTTCCTGTCTGACGCAGTCAACAAGAGCGCCGAACCCGCGCTCCTTGATGTTCAGCGGGCAAAGACACGCCCCGTTGAGTAATGAACTGTAGATTGTCCTCACGGCATCGCCGAAGCTCGGAGAAGAGACGAGAAGGAGTCGATCGTCGTGGCAGATGCTCGCTGCGTTCGTATAATTCATAATTTCATGGAGCACGTTACGATCTGTTTGCATGACACCTTTCGGCTGGCCCGTGGAACCGGAGGTATACATGATGTAGGCGAGGCTGTCGGGCGATCTAGACGAGTCGGGGTCATCCGTCGGGAGACTGGAATCGAGCTTGTCGATGTTGATGAGTTCGCTCGTATCCGGGGCCAATTCACGAGCGAACGAATAGTTTTGACTGTCGGTGACAACAACTCTTGCCCGGCAATCCTGCAGCATAAACTGGAGGCGCGAGCGAGGATAATGAGGATCTAGTGGCACGTAAGTCTTTCCGGCTTTCAATACGCCGATCATGGCGACAACCGGTGACGCGCCTGGTTCGAGCAGCAGTGCGATCGGTTCCGTGCCTTGCGTGCACCCGTTCAGGATGGCGTGCGCTATGCGATTTGCACTTTGATTTAGCTCATCGTAAGTCCACGAAAGATTTTTCGCCTTAAGCGCCGGTCGGTCCGGATGTATTCGAACAATGTTTTCCAAGCGCTCGGGGATCGATTGCTCGACTTCCTTTTTTGGGAACTCGACGAACGCGCCCGTTGGGTGAAAACACCTCGCCCGAATCGCCTCCTGTTTCGGGGGAAGTTGTGCGGGATATGGCCAGGGATCACTCATCTGCTTCTCTCGGGGTGGGTTTTCTCGTTGCATCAGCGAGCAGCTGCCGCGCTTTTTCCTCCGAGATGGATTCGAGCTCAGCCAAAATTCGATCCAACTCGGGTTTACTGATTTCTTTTGCC
>Ga0126378_10004869_pt1 | contig 10346 bp, 8 predicted proteins | sample PanSoiMetPlot_23_FD_92587 | JGI IMG/M metagenome (GOLD analysis project Ga0126378, IMG submission 92587) | Tropical forest soil microbial communities from Panama - MetaG Plot_23 | ecosystem: Environmental > Terrestrial > Soil > Tropical forest > Bulk soil | place: Panama | collected 2016-02-17
CTGGCCATTTGCCAATCGTGCTTCCATCTGCTCGGCAAGAACGGCTGCAGCCGCGAAGCGGCGAATGAGTTGAAGGCGTGCTTCGGCGCATTGCGACGCACCGCCCATGTCGGCGATGATTTGCGCGGTAATATCGCGGTAGCGCCTAGCAACAGCGGAGCGGCCGTCCACATCGGGAAGGATGTCGGCTCCGTTGGATACGCGGCTGCGGGCTGAGGCCTTGCGCGGAACAAGGCGGGGGCTTCCGTCGGGGATTCCCTTCCGGCTTATGGCCATTCCGTCTGCTCCATTCCGCGGTTTCTGTATTGGAGCAACGTTATACCTGTTCGTGTCTTGAAAGTCGCTATCCGCAGGCGTTTTGTAACGTGCATACATATGTTGTTGTCACCTTAGACAGGCCTCGAAGGCGACGGCTAAATAGGAAAGATATAATGGGGCTTGGCGACACCAACACCGTGCGGGACTTTTTGCGAGGTGGGCGTCGCGGCCGCGAGCGCTCCTTTTTGAATGCCAACAGTTTCCTGCAGCCAAAGAGTCACGTTGCTGCACCTTAGTAAACCCGCCGAATTCCCCACCCAGTGGGGATTGGCAGGGATAGTTCTGTTACCCAGTTCATAGACTCGTTATTTATGAGGACGAAATGCGCGCCTGACAAAGTGATACCCGACACCATCACGGCAATAGGAAAGGTGCCGTGGCCCACTCCATCCATCGCAGATGCAGTCAAAATCGTTGACAGGATTCCCAGCGACAAAATTCGCCCGGAGCTGGTTGTTGTCCGGGAGGACGGCAACAAGGACTTAAATGACAGTTTCGAACTCGTCCGGCAAACCCTCCGTGAGGCCGCGCGCTTGGCCGATGACTACCAGTCACAGCAGCGCAACAGGCGCGCCATCGCCAAGCAGCGGATAACATTCGCTCGCAGCATAATAAAGGACATCAAGAAATTTCGCAAAACCGAAAACAGAATCGTGGGTTTAATTCCTGCGCTGGAAGAGGCTCTCGCCCCCATTAATCATCCTCTGCGGCCAGAAGGGATCAAAAGGACTCTGCAAACTCTACGTGTCCTAATAAGTCGGCTCGAACGCATCCAGGAAAAGTGCAGTAAATCCATCCCGGGAATTGAGGGCAGGCCGGGCGACACGTGGCTACAGGGGTATATCTGGGCAATGGCGCGGGGCTGGAAACAGCTGACAACCCTGCCAATCACCCCGCGCGGATACTTTCCCCGATTTCTTGAACAGGGATTGAAACTGCTCAGGCCTGATAGAGAGTCTCCCCAATGGGAATCGTTAATCAAAACAGCGACACAACGCTTTCGCTTGAAGGGTGAGAAGCCGCTTCAACTAGGCAACGACCTTGCTCTATTTCCGGTGGAGAAACTCACGCCTGATTGCGAATGAATTCTGACTGATCGAAACTCAGACCGAATTGCGCATAAGTTTCGACTACTCGAAATTCGAATCAATTTTACATGAGTTTCGACTACTCAAAACTCCAACCCAATATTGCATGAGTTTTATCGTATTTTACTCCGGCAAATCGACGCATTCTCCTGTCACTCGATAGGAGGATTTTCCCAATGACCGAGCGTCACGTCGAAACCGGCTCGACCATAACCATCAGCAAAGAAGAGTATGAGCGGCTACTCGCGATAGTCGCTGGCGACGGGCCGAGTGACAGCATCGAGACGTTCTGTGCCAGCGAGAAGATGTCGAAGGCCTTCTACTTTAAAATGAAGGCGGAGGGTTGGGGTCCCGACGAAATTCGCTGCGGGGAATTGGTGCGCATTACACCTTCCGGCAAGCGCAAATGGCGCGAGCAGCGCGCGGCTGCCGCAGCCGCTGGGTTTCGCCGCGGTTCTGCACCCGAAGCAGCAAAAAGGAATTTACAAGCAGCAATCGTAGGGACATCGGTTGGCTCGGCCAACCTAAAAATGGAGTGAGATTTCGTCGAATGCACAATGCTGCCGGCGAATACAACTGCATGCAATCTCCTCACGCTGCCATCGGAAACGGATCATCATTATCGAGCGCGCCGAATAAGCAGTATTCGTTCGAAGTTCGTTCCATGTCTCTCAAACCTGATCGCCGCCTGCTGCATGCTGGAATCTGGGCCAAGGCAGAACTCGGATTCTACGTGGAGCCGCAGTGGTGTTCCGAACGGCTGTTCGCGGTCGAGGAATTTGCGGGGTCCGTCTGGGACCCCGCGGTCGGCATTGGTCGAGTTGCCGAAGCCGCGCGGCATGCCGGATATGTCACTCATGCGACCGACATCGCGGATCGCGGCTACGAGCACTTCGATGGTTGCGTCGATTTTCTTCGCTGCGAGCAATCGCGCGCGAATAACATAGTTTGCAACCCGCCATTCGATCACTGTGATCGGTTTGTTCATCAGGCGCTGGCGCTGACCAGCGGCAAGATTGCCATGATCTGGCTGGCGCGCAGGCTCAATGCAGCGCGCTGGCTGGCAGAGACGCCGCTGGCGCGCGTTTATTTGCTCACGCCCCGGCCGTCGATGCCTCCCGGGCAGGTCATCCTTGCTGGAGAGAAGCCCGGCGGCGGCACACAAGATTTCGTGTGGCTTGTGTGGGAGCGCGGCCACAACGGACCGCCGGCGCTGCATTGGTTGCGGAGGCAGCCATGAGCGGCAACCGATCTCGCAAACACAAGGGCACTCGTTCGAGCGCAAAACCCATTGGTGAGTGACATGAGAATCCTTGGCATCGATCCCGGCTGCAACGGCGGCGTGGCGGTCGTTGAGCTGCTGGACGGCAGCGCCCCGACGTTGCTGGGTGCCGGCGACATCCCAACCATCGGAACCAAGGCGAGGCAGCGCGTAGACGTGCATGAGCTACACGCTTGGATTCTCCGACATCGATCTCTGCAACATGCGCTGATCGAGCGCGCGCAGGCGATGCCTCGGCAGGGAGCGAGCAGCGGCTTCCACTACGGGCGCGCCGTCGGCAGCATCGAGGCGGTGATTGCGATCCTACAAATCCCGATCAGCATCATCGAGCCGCGTCGCTGGAAGAAAGTCTACCGGCTGCACAGCAAAGACAAGGAAGGCAGTCGTCAGCGCGCGCTGCAGCTATTTCCGGCTGCGCACGAGCTGCTCGTTCTGAAGCGCTATCACAACCGCGCTGAAGCGATATTGATTGCTGCAGCTTTCCGATCGCTGGTTTCCGCGTAAGCGGGAAGACGAAGCCAGGCAATCTCCGGCGAGAACATCAGTGAGGTTCAATCATGTCAACGTTGAAAAAGCGTCTGATCGAAGGCGACATTATTAAGTTTGTCGATGGTCCGTGGACGGTCAGCGGCACTCCTGTTCCTGATCGACCATTAGCGGTGGCCGGCGCACTGCAATGCTGGGGACGCCAGAAAGTCCTCGGGATGCAATCGTAAAAATTAGAGGAGGCGCGCTGTCCGCATCATCTGGTGCGCCGCGCGCATAAGTCCCATGCCCAATTTCATCCAGTTGGCCAGCCGTTACATTGTTCCCGCCAGCTGCAAAACTGGTGGACTACGCCTGGTGTTCGACATCGAAGCGGACGCGCTTCTAGACACCGCGACTACGGTGCATTGTGTCGTAATCGCCGACCTCGACAGCAATCAGATTGACGAATACGGACCCGAACAAATTGTCGACGCGCTCGCGCACCTGTCGCGTGCCGATTATCTCACCGGCCACAACGCTTCTGGGTATGACCTCCCGCTGCTGCAGCGTCTGCACCATTGGACGCCGAACTGTGCCGTCGTGGACACGCTCGTTGTCAGCCGCCTGGTCTTTCCACATCTCGGCGACCTCGACGACCAGGCTGCAGCCATGGGTGATCCTACTCTCGGAAAACTGCGCGGTCGGCACAGTCTTGAACCGTGGGGTGTGCGGCTCGGCATTTCAAAAGTCGGAACCGACATCGAAGACTTTTCAAAATGGACGCCGGAGATGCAGCAGCGCTGCGTCGGTGACGTTGTCACCTGCAAAGCACTGTCGCAGTTTCTGCAGCCTGCCGGTTATTCGCAGGAAGCTCTGGAGCTTGAGCACCGGGTCGCGACGATCTGTGGCCAGATCACAACTGCTGGCGTCCCCTTCGACCGGGACGGGGCCGAACGGCTGTGCCGGCAATGGACGGCACGCCGCTCCAAGCTTGCGGTGCAGCTAAAGCAGCAATTTCCCAAAACCAATCTGAACTCGCGGAAGCAAATCGGAGCTTTGCTCGAAAGCCGCGGGTGGAAGCCGGAGAAGCGGACGCCCAAGACGGGACAGCCGAAGATCAATGACGAACTGCTCGAAACCATTCCAGCCACATATCCCGAGTTCACCGGCCTCGCCGAGCACGACCTGTTGCGGCGACGACTTGCGTCACTGGCGCACGGCAAGGAGGCGTGGCTCAAACATATAGGCGACGATGGACGTATCCATGGCGGGCTCGTTTCAATCGGTACGCCACACTCCCGCGCCAAACACCTGAATCCGAACTTGGCGCAGGTACCGAATCCGAAGAAAGGAGGAAAATACGCAGCCGAATGCCGCGCCCTATTTCAGGCACCCCCGGGATGGGCATTCGTCACTTGCGATCAGGCAAACCTGCAGGACCGCGCCTTCGCCTATTACCTGGCGGAATTTGATCACGGCAGATATGCCCGCGAGTTCCTGAGCGGCGCCGATCAGCACTGGCAGACTGCGATCGCACTTGGACTGGTTCCCCAAGGGACAGAGCGCAACAAGGAAAGCAAGCTCCATACAACGATTCGCGAGGAGGCAAAAAAGTTTCGCTACGGGTTTTTGTTTGGTGCCGGTGCTGAAAAGGCCGGACGCATCATCTACGATATTACCCGCGCGGTGGATCAGATCGATGTTACGGCCAGCCTGCAACAAAAATTCTTCGGCAGCGCTTCGCACCCCAGTGAAGCAGTATTAACGCAGGTCGGAAAGCAGGCACGCAACCAGTTCATGAGCGCCACACCGGGCTTGCAAAGGCTGCGCGCGAGCCTTGAAGCGCGAGTGGCCCGGTGTGGATGGCTGCCCGGTCTCGACGGACGCCGGGTCCCGACGCGGGCGCAATACACGGCGCTGAACTACGCATTGACGAGCGCGGAAGCCGTTATTTGTAAGCGCTGGCTGGTCCGAGTCTATGACGAGTTGTGCACACGTTTCCAGTACGGATGGGCCGGTGATGCCGTCATCGTGCTCTGGGTGCACGACGAAATCGCGGTGTGCTGCAAAACCGAGATCGCCGAGCAGGTTGCTGAAATTCTGGTACGGCACGCCAAGGAGCCGGGCGAATTCTACAATTTCAAGGTACCGCTTGGCGCTGATTTTAAGATCGGGCGCAATTGGGCGGGCGAGGAGATCGAGACAGCGACCTCGTCCGAAACCAGGTTCGAAATCGCGCCTAAAACCGCGCCAACGGAGATTGTGCCGCAAGTCAACGGGTACCCTATCCCCGCTGCACCGCAAGCGGCTGAACCGATCATCGCTGTTGTCGAAGATACCGACGACGACCCGCTGGAACGCATCTCGCTCGCCGATCTACTTGGTCTGGAAGAGGTAGATATAAAAGTCCGCTGCCCTTTTCACGCCCCTGACAACGACCCGAGCTGTCATGTCTACGACGATCATTTCCACTGTTTTGTCTGCGAGGCGCATGGCAATCACATCGATTGGCTGATGCAAACCAAGAAAATGACCCGCCAGGAAGCGGTCCACTTTCTTCGTAATTGGAATGGTCGAAAGGCCACTGCCAGACCCGCTATTCAACCCAACAGCGAAGAGAAAACCCAAGCTGCCTTGCGGCTATGGGAGCAGGGGATGTCAATCACTGGAACGTTGGCTGCACGCTATCTGGCCGACACCCGGCGCATCGACCTCGCAGCGTTGCCTACCAACATCGACGCCGTCTTGCGCTTCCATTCGTGCTGTGTATTCGGTCCCGGTACCCGGCATCCATGCCTGTTGGCGCTGATGCGCAACCCGAGGACCGATGCGATCACCGGGATCCACCGAATCGCATTAAGCTCGAACGCGCAGAAGATCGAGCGGCGCATGCTCGGACGCACGGGCGTCGTAAAGCTGTGGCCTGCGGGGCCGCAATTGGTTGTTGCCGAAGGCCTCGAAACCACGCTCGCCGGAGCCACGCGCATCTCCCATCGTGGCGCACCGCTGCGGCCGGCATGGGCCGCGCTGGCTGCCATTCCGCTCGGTCAGTTCCCGCTTATCCCTGGCGTCGAGCGCTTGATCGTTTTGGTTGATCACGACCCCGAGGGGAAGACCGCGGCAGCGCGTTGCACCGAACGCTGGACCAGCGCCGGTCGCACCGTCGTGCGCCTCACACCCAAACAGTGCGATTTTGATTTCAACGACATCATCCTCGCATGAGCTTGTGTTAATGAGCGCGTTCGAGAACACGTTCACGGAGCAAATCTCCACGCCTTGTTCCGAGGGCGACGGGGTGACGATCAATGATTTCGTCGCCTACATGCCGTCGCACGCCTATATCTTCATGCCGTGCAACGAATTCTGGAGCGCGAGCAGCGTCAACGCCCGTGTTCCTCGGGTGCCGGTGCTCACGAAGAGCGGTCGGCAGAAACGCGACAAGAACGGCAACCCGGTAACCATTCTGGCCAGCACATGGCTCGATCGGAACCGGCCAGTGGAGCAGATGGCATGGTGTCCGGGCATGCCGAAGCTCATCCCCGACCGTTTTGTGGATGGCGGCTGGATCGAGCGTCCGGGAGTGACGCTGTTCAATCTGTATCGGCCCTCACGGGCCGAGCTCGGGGATGCCGCTGCAGCCAAGCCGTGGCTCGACCACGTTCACAAGGTCTTTCCAGACGACGCCAACCACATCATCCGGTGGCTCGCCCATCGGGTGCAGAGGCCGGAGGAGAAGATCAACCATTGTCTGGTTTTAGGCAGCAACGACCATGGGGTCGGTAAAGACACGCTCCTGGACCCGCTCAGGTATGCGGTAGGTCCATGGAATTTCCAGGACATCGTTCCGACCCAGCTGCTTGGCCGCTTCAACGCATTCGCCAAGTCGGTTGTGCTGCGGGTAAACGAGGCGCGCGACCTTGGCGAAATCGACCGCTTCGCCTTCTACGACCGCAGCAAGCTCTATACCGCTTCGCCCCCAGAGGTGATCCGAGTAGACGAAAAACACCTGCGCGAACACTACGTCTTCAATATTCTCGGGCTCATCATCACCACCAACCACAAGGATGGGATTTTCCTGCCGGCGGAAGACCGCAGGCACTATGTCGCCTGGTCGAGGCTCCGTAAGGAAGATTTTCGGCCGGAGTACTGGGATCAGCTGTGGGCCTGGTACGAGAGCGGCAGCCGCAAGCATGTGGCGGCCTATCTTGCCGAATTTGATCTGAGCGAGTTCGACCCCAAGGCACCGCCGCCCAAGACACAGGCCTTCTGGGATATCGTTCACATCGGTCGAGCGCCGGAAGACCACGAGCTGGCCGATGTGATCGAGCAGCTAGGCAACCCCGACGCCTTCATACTCCCTGATCTGATTGCCAAGGCCCCTGCCATCACGGCGGAATGGCTGCAGGAGCGCAAGAATCGCCGCGCCATTCCACACCGATTAGGACAGTGCGGATATGTCTCGGTCCACAATCCCGACAGTAATGGTGACGGTCGCTGGAGAGTAGGAGGCGCCAATCAGACGATTTACGCAAAGCACAAGCTCTCACCGCTGGAACGGCAGAAAGCAGCCAAAAAACTACGGGATGACAAGGCGCCAAAAGGTTGAGTGGTGGCAAAGTCGAAAAGGAGGAGCAGCAACGGGGATTTGGCCCGTGGCGTCCGTGGTGTCCGTGCTCTTATACAAGATTTCGAATAGCCTCTAAGTCTTTGATTTTATCGCAAAACGCGCGCGCGCGTAAGAAAAAGAGGCCTTTCAGAAGTTATTAAGGAACCACGGACACCACGGACGGCAGTTCCTGCCTCAGCTGCTGCCATCACTGCACGCCTTTATGGGTGGCATTAACGACAAAATGCGCTTGGCCGCTTGCCTGCTTCGATTGGCTCCGCCAGACAGTCGGCGACCGGAGCGGTTTCTCGAAGACAAGAGCGAGATCGCACCCGTCAATTTGCCCCACGCTTGTGTCGTGCGTGGCGGCAAGATTGAGCGCCGCCTTGAGCCCTCGAACAGGCGATCGACGCTTGCGGGCTTGATCTTGGTGGCAGGCTGTCACGCCACCGCTGCAGCTCGCGCGAGGTCAATAGCGACACGGTCTTGCTGGCGAGCGTGGGTGGCAGGTGGGAGCGAATCCGCGCGGCATTGGCGGGGGTGTCCACCGCGCGCCTTGAGATTGGCGGCGGTGACGGTGCACGGGCGCCCGTCGTCCACACTGCCGCGTGCCAAGGCCCGCGCCCTGTCCTGCGCCTCCCAGAACGTCAGGACGTTCGAGCCGTCGGCGTTCTCGTAATCGTCGGCAACGGCCAAACCTTTGGTCCAGTTGCCCCCATGGCCATCGGCGACGCGCACAACCCACGTCCCCGCGCCCTGGTTACGGTGATAGGCGAGCGCGATGCCGGGCGCGATGGTGGTGAAGTCGTGTGGCTTCTTGCGCACTGGCAGTTTCAAGCGCGCGCGGTGCGGGTCTCGAGGCGAGCGGAGCGGGGGCGGCGGGCCATGTTTATCCTCGGAGTGTCTCGGGAGGTGTCCCGTCCATGGGCGTAGAGGCCAGCGGAGCATTATGCAGTAGAATAGCTTCGCGTGGCTTCAAGGGCTTGTGCGAGCCCCATGGAGGGCCGTGGAGTTGTATGGAGGCTTTGAAAGCCCTTGTAGAGTGTGTCGTGGGGAGACGAACCGCTTCCTGTGCGGCCGCTTCATGACCGCCGCCCCGACAATGCGACGACGTTTTCGGGAGCCGGGCGGGCGGTGCCGAGCAGCGCGCGGCGTGCGAGCGCGTCGGTGTGCTCGGCGATATGCCGGGAATAGGTTCGCTCGATCATATTGACGGATGTATCGTGCAGTGTCGCCACGATCCTGATCGGCACGTTGGCGAGCAGTTGGCGCACGATGGAGCTGTGCCGCAGCGCGTACAGCGTCACGATATCGGGGTCGAGCCCGGCGGCTTCGACTACCGCGCGCATGTCATTGCGATGGTGGCGGCTGCGGCCGTGTCCCCAGCGCTCGCCGTTGGCGCGCAGGAGCAGCGGCGCATCGCTCGGTCGCCCGGCGGCCTCTTGCTTGAGCACCGACGCCAGCGCCACCGTGATCGGCACGGGTCGGCGCTCGTGCCGTTTGTTGCGTGCCCGGCCCTTGGCCGAGAGCGGCATGAAGAGGCGTGGCTCCGGTCCGTCAGCTTGCAGGTCGGCAACTTCGAGGCGCGACACTTGGCTGAGCCTCGCCCCGGTCACCGCCGCGACTTCGACCATGAGTCCAAGCGCACGATCATATTTGTAGGCCGCCGCGACGATGCGGTGCACGGTGGCGTCGTCGAGGATGACGTTACGGGCAACGTGCGCGTCCGGTAGCGCGGCGAGACCGACTTTCCAGGCCCGCTGGTTTACGATGAGTGGATCGTGCGCTGCCGCCAGTTCGAGCGCCGCCCGGAATCCCGTCTTTGTGCGATTGACGGTGCCGGGCGCGAGCCCCTTGGCCAAGAGGCTGTCGCGCCACTTCCGAAGCTCGGTAGCGCCCAAGAGTGCGACCGGTTTGTTCAGGATCGAGCCGGGCAGATGGAGGCGCGCGTGCCGCGAGTTGTAGGGACTGCCGCCGCGCGCGACCAAATCCTTTTCGTAGAGCGCGAGCGCTTCGCTGACAGTGAGCGGCCGACTTTCGTCGATGGGCTCGCCGGGCCGCCGCCGCGCGAGCGCCCGCGCCTGGTCGATTGCTTGCCAGTAGTTCAAGACGGCGGGGGGACTGGCAGGTTCGAGATCGTCGGCGACCGCGATGCGCTTGATCCATTCCGCACCGCTGTCGGCGACGCGGACCGACCAGGTGCCGCTGCCCGCGTTGCGCCTGTAACCAAGCGCGATGCCGGGGCTGATCGTCGTCCAGTAGGGTTTCTTGCGCACCGCAAGGCGACGGCGGGCTGTCGGAGTCTCGAGCCTGGCGGCGCGTGGCTTGGGCATAGTAGCTGCGGTGTCCGGTAGGTGTCCGAAATATAGGAGCGGAGCCGTATAGAACGCAATAGAGTCTCGTAGAGATAATTGCGGGGTTCCAATGCGTTCGGCCCTGGCAGGTGGACCTGTATGGAGCGCCATGTAGCGGCAATTTGCTATGACGCGGGACGCTCGCCTCTCGGCGCTCCACCGTGGCGGTTTTGGGCCTCGGGGCCGCGCTTCCGTCTCCTTCGGCGCCCGCCGTCCTACAACGGCGGGCA
>Ga0126378_10004870_pt1 | contig 10345 bp, 6 predicted proteins | sample PanSoiMetPlot_23_FD_92587 | JGI IMG/M metagenome (GOLD analysis project Ga0126378, IMG submission 92587) | Tropical forest soil microbial communities from Panama - MetaG Plot_23 | ecosystem: Environmental > Terrestrial > Soil > Tropical forest > Bulk soil | place: Panama | collected 2016-02-17
CGCCGGACGGACTTGCGGGATGCAACAAAGATGTTTTGGTACTACATAGGCGTTCCTTTCGCCAAACTAACGCACCGCCCTTGGCTGCATCCGCGTTTCAACACAAAATACAACGCACTTCAACGGGCCGCTTATTTTTCCGTTCCGGTCGCCGGGCTCTTATCGATCTTCACGGGATGGGCCATACACAAACCCATGCAGCTCTATTGGCTGACCTGGATCTTTGGGGGTTATGACAAAGCGCGCATCTGGCACTTTTGGCTGATGTGGCTTTTCGTTCTCTTTGTCGTACCGCACGTGATTCTCGTTCTCGCTGATGGCTGGGACACGCTTCGCAGCATGATCGTAGGTTGGTCGACGAAGACGGAGAGATCGGAGAACTTTCAGCAATGAAACTTGAAAATGCACATACTGGGCTAGACTCGAACAACACCTCGACTGAATCCGTGTTCCTGCAAAGGCCGGCGAGTGTTTTCAAGGAATGGCCTGCACAGGTGATGGAAGTGGCTCCACAGCTTTTGCGTCGTTGGACTCGCCGCGATCTTCTTCTTTTCGGAGCGGGCGCGGTAGCCGCGGTCGTAGCCGGTGGTGCGCTCTTGCCGCAGACTACGCTCAAACGCTTGGGAATCATCCACGAAAACAGGGAATGGCCGAGAAAGGAATGGCTTCTGAATAAATCCCTGCGCATCGCTGACGATGTTGCGGAGGCTCTGTATTCAAAAGATCGACTGGTGCCCACCTACACCAAATCGCAGATTACTGCGCTCAGGAACAACTACAACGGAGCCACCCCCGACCCCAGCTATATTCCAGCATGGCATTTGACTCTCGAGGGGCTCGCTTCCGGATCAAGCGTTTCTCTGAACATCCGGAACCTCTTCGCATTTTTCCAGCTGCATGAGCAAATCACCCGCTTGGTGTGCGTTGAAGGTTGGAGCGCGATTGCCTGGTGGGCCGGGCTCAGATTTGATGATTTGCTGTATGCCTACCCGCCAATGTCGCAAGCAAAGTGGGTTCGTCTCGAATCATCAGTCAATCTTGGTCCCTGGGGAAATCCCGACCCATACTACGTGTCGCTTGATCTGTCGACGGCGCGTCATCGGCAGACCCTGCTCGCGACTCATCTGAACGGAAAGCCTCTCACTGTGGAGCACGGAGCTCCGCTGCGACTGGTTGCGCCTGTGAAATTGGGACTGAAGAACATCAAGGCGATCACGCGGATTAGCTACACAAAAGACGAACCGCCGGACTATTGGGCAAAGCGCGGGTATTCAAATTATGACGGAATCTGAATCGCCATCCTGGACCTCTTGCAGAGTGGACGGGCAAACCGGAAGCTGACACACCGAAGGGAAACGGTAGAATCCGGGCGTCGCGGATCAGAGACGTTGATGGGATGGGTTGGCGGCTTCGTTTTGGGCTGGCAGCATGCCAGCGTACAAGAAACCCGTCAAGGTTTCCCTTCGCTCGCTGCGCTCGACCTGTCACCGAACTCTTGCCCGCTTGCCCAATTGCTCCGCTAGAAAACGAAGGCATGACTTCGAAGTGTCCCGAAGGCAAGTTCATTTCTTCCCATCTTTATCCTAGCGGAGACAAGACAGGAGCGGACAGGGAGACGGGTTCAAGCCCGCGCGTTTTCTCAGGGCGCCGCCTAGCGGTCGGCGCGAAGCGAAGAGGCTTGACGCGGCTTCCGCGCTCCGTATAATCGTCGCGGAAAAAATGGGACGGACCTATGCATGTGTGGCCGGTCCCCAGTAGCCCTTTTTTGCTGATGCTTCACGTGTTCGGTGCCGGTTCTCATTCACAAGCGACCGTTTACGTTTGCTGACGCCATCCGAACCATCCCCTTGATCTGTAACAGGTTGACCTCCGCGAACCGAAGTATACGAACGTGTACCCTTTCAGGGGTGGAGTGTCGAAAATTCTCCGGTGCGAAGCACCGCCTAGTTTCACCTCTGCAACCAGTTCATCTTCGGCGAGCAGCACGGTGCTCCTCCTTTCACGAATCGGCCTCGGCATTGGCAGGCAGAATCGATGCTAATCCGTCCTCGAACCACAACGACAATCTTCGCCAGATCGACCCAGAATGCAGTCCGCATCTACCGCGAATAGCTGTCGCAATTCCAAGTTTGACGACTGGCGCTGATAGTCCGGTAATCTGCAATCTCTTAGCAAAGCAATCACCCGTGCGTGTGGTACTTACTTCTTGACCATGAGCCAGGCAGCGAACCGGCCGCGCCCATGCCGGCTCACGTCGGCCAAAGCAACCCGTGGTGAGCGTGATGACCGAGACGTTGCAGAAGCTCATGCACGAAAACATCGACGTATGGGATCAATCTAATTTCATGCGGGGGGCTCAATGAAGCCTTCCCACTCAGCGCTCAAAATAAGTACGCCACTGCTATCGTCCTCAGTATTGATCGCATCACGGGCCGGCTGGCATTCAGCAACGCCGGACACTTACCGCCGCTTTGGTATCATGCTCGCCACAAAAAATGGGGATGGCTTAAGGTAGATGATTTTCTCGAGGCCGACAAAGCTGCGGGTTTACCCATTGGACTGATTCCTAGCGAGGATGTGCTTTGGTCCTCCGTTAGAAACCTGTCGTGAGGAGACCAAGGTGTGCGCATGTTCTAGCTTCGTCCGATTGCGTAACGGCAAACCGGCGGCCAGTCGAGTATTGAGTTCACATCTGCACAATGCTGATGTACAAAAATTGATCTCTGCTGGTGACGAGAAAATTACGGGATTGCAACACAACATTCATCTCCTATTGATGTCGTAGCAACAACACTTTCCTAAAATCCACTTCCATTCCTCTAGCCGATCGAAAAGTTGATTTGTTTGGTGCGACGTGCCCGAAGCACTCTTCAGGAGGCGTGTATGTGGCTCAGTATGTCATCCCGCTCAATCGCAACTTCCTTATCTCTAACTCGGGGACGGCACGTCGTCGTCGCAATAATTTTCGTAATGCTCGCATCCGTGGTTTCGTCCGCGCAAATCGATCGTGCAGTACTTGAAGGTACGGTAACGGACCCATCGGGCGCCGTCATTCGCAGCGCGAAGGTGCAACTCCTGGCAGTAGACACTGGCATCAGCCAGGAACAGACTACCAATTCCAGCGGCTACTATTACCTTCCGGGCCTGGCGATCGGGCGATATAAGGTGACCGTTTCGAGTTCTGCCTTCACAACCAAAGTCGTCGATGACGTCTTGCTCCAGGTTGGTCAGACGCGGACGCTAAACATTCAGATGGAAGTTGGCGGCAAGGCCGAAATGGTGGAAGTAGAGGCGCTGGACGAACCTGAGAATCGCAGCTCGGGCGAGGCGTCATCTGTAATACGTACTGACCAGATCGCGAGCCTGCCGAATAATGGACGCGACTGGGCAAGTTTCACATTGCTGGCGCCGTTCGCCCAAGACGATGGCGGAGGCGATCAGCGAACTATCCGATTCGCCGGACGCGCTCGCGATGACAACAACTTTCAGATTGATGGAGTCGATGCGGGCGGAATTCAAGAGCAAGCCCAGAAATCACAAACCCGACTGCAGATCTCTCAGGATGCAGTCGAAGAATACCGCGTCAACAGCGCTTTGTACGATGCGGAATACGGCACACAGGCGGGTGGCCAGGTCGATGTAGTTACAAAGTCGGGAACGAATCAGTTTCACGGCACCGCATTCGGTTATCTCAGAAATTCCGTGTTTGACGCGCGGAACTTCAACGACTTCGATCTCAACGGAAACCCAGCGGTCCCGCCATTCCGCATGGGGCAGTATGGGCTGACGGTCGGCGGGCCCATCATCAAGAACAAAACGTTCTTCTTCATCAGCTATGAGGGCTTGCGACAGTTGCAGTCGATCACTCAACAATTCACTGTGCCTGCGGGCGTCGTCGCCGTGGGACAGACGCTTTCGTTCCAGCAGCAGGTGCTGAACACCTCGCCGCAAATGTGCAATATCATGCAGGCCTATCCGTGGCGCGCGTCTGCTGGGACGATCAATGGCTGCAAACCCCGGTTCGTTTATCCGGATGCCGCTTTTCAAACAACCTCTGATCCGAACGGTGATCTGATCACGGCAGCAACACCCACCACTGTTCACGAAGATACCTGGCTAGTCCGGATTGACCACAAATTGAATAACAAGACCGTTCTCTACGGACGGGCTCAGCGCGACATCAGCCTGGTGGATGCCCCTAACGGCAGCAGCTTGCCGCCTGACAAATTGCAAACCATCAACCACCCGGCAAACTACCTCGTCGCGGTACAGCAGACGTTTCGGCCGGATCTCCTCAACGAAGCGAAGGTGTACATCAATCGCTCACCGTTTCACAATCCGCAGTCAAGTGCTCTGACTTACGCGGTGAGCACAAGCAGCTTCGTAGGACTGAATAACAACACAGCGGACATCGAAGTCGGGTCGACCTTCGGAATAGTTGACAACTTGAGTTGGAACCACGGCCGCCACGCCTTCAAGACCGGGATGGAGATTCGCCGCGTCCGACTCAATCAGGGGCAAACTGCCGACAACAATCTCACCTTCGCAAGCGAAGATGACATGATCAACGCTCAGCTTTCGAACATTACGTTCAATGCTCCGTGGTGCTGTCACGGGTTGCGGCGAACATTTTATATGCCCTACTTCCAGGACGAGTGGAAGATTACTCCGACGCTGACTTTGACGGCAGGGCTTCGGTGGGAATACTACGGCGTCGCGCACGAAGCAACCAACCGGACCACTGTCTTTGATCTGAATCAGTTTCACGGCGTATGCCTGGGGTCGGGCTCAACGAACACGGTGCCCGTGCCGCCTGGCGCGGGACCAATCGACACGGCGCCTTGCCCCAAGGATCCAGCTCTTTACAACCCAAACTATAAGAACTTCGATCCGCGAGTGAGTGTCGCATGGGCTCCGGCTGTATTACAGAGCAAGACCGTTATACGCGCTGGCTTCGGGATCTACCATGGTGCGGCGCAAAACGACGACCTGAACGCCGGACTTGAAAGCGACACCTTCCGCGTCAAAGTTAACCAGTCAATTCCACTCGACCCGGCTTACGAGCAAGAAATTCCTGATCTTTCGAATGTGCCTTCTCAGAAAACGGCAGCGCATCCGCGTGCTCTGCAGCGGCAGGAACGTCGCGATCTGTATGCGGAGACATGGGGAGCAACGGTCGAAACGCAATTGCCCTCGAATTTTTTGCTTTCAACCCAGTACATCGGAAGTCGTGGCGTACGACTGTTCTCGCGTGGCGGCGTGAACCTTTGTAACGCGCCGGTTACGTTCAACGCGACGGATGGGGATTGCGCCCGACCGCTCGATCGTTACTATCCGGATCCCAACAATCCAGATCCGTTTGGCTCGGTCGATATAAAACGAGACATCGGTTCCAGCACCTATAACGCTCTCGGCGTCTCGCTGGAGCGCCGCTTCAGCAAGGGATTGTCCTTTCAGTCTCGATACACGTGGTCGCCTTCCATCAATGACGGTTCGGTCGGAGGTGGAGAATCGAACGGGCCCGAAAACGTCATTTGCCTGCCATGCGACAAGGGACCCAGCATCGTCGACATTCGTCACAATTTTACGGTGAACGCTGTCTACGAACTGCCGTTTGGTCCCGGCAAGGCGTACCTGAATGATTCCGGAGCGGTCGGAAAACTTGTCGGAGGCTGGAGCCTGAGTACAGTTGGGCTGTGGCACACGGGGCATCCACTCACGGTACAAATGGACCTTAGCGGGAGCATAAGTGGTGGCTCGCTCGATGGACTTCCATATACTTACCTTCTTCCTGACGGTAATGACCAGACGAGTCAGCGGCCTGACCTAATTCCGGGAGTACCTATCACACTACCTGGAGGCGGACGGAATGGCACACCGCTGATCAATGCGGCTGCGTTCCAGGCACCTCCGCTCGATGCGAATGGAAACTTCACGCACTTCGGCAATGCACCGAACGGAGTGGCACGGGCCCTTACATCGTGGCAAGCGGATTTAGCGCTTACTAAGGAAACGAGGCTCACCGAACGTATCGTGATGCAGTTCGCTGTGCAGGCCTTCAACATTTTCAACCACACCCAACTGGGCGACCCGGGCACACTTTCTCTCACGTACACCCCGGGCGCAACACCGACAAACCTAACCGCCCCAGGAAGTTTTGGGATCATTACGTCGACTGTAAATTTCAACAACAACAACGACAACAAGGCTTCTCCAAATACTGGGACGGGATTGCCCCGTCAGCTCCAGTTCATGCTTCGCTTCTTGTTTTAACCATTAACGTAGAAGAAATATCGTTAGCCGCGGAGGCTGTCCATTTGCCACTTTCACGTCTCGCAGTACTGATCGCCATTGTTGCAGTATCTTTCTCGGTTTTGGGAGTGGCACAACAAGATCCTGTCTTGGTCGGAGCAGGAGACATCGCGAGCTGTGAGGACCTCAGTGGCGCGGAAGCGACAGCCAAACTAATTGACAAGATTCCAGGTACTGTAATCGCGGTCGGCGACCTGGCATATCCAGATGGCTCCGATGAGCAGTTCGCCAAATGTTATGTGCCAACTTGGGGCCGGTTCAGAGATCGCACTCGCCCAGCTCCTGGGAATCACGAATATCACAGCGACGGCGCTTCAGGGTACGTTCGGTACTTCGGGATGTTGGCGGGTGATCCGAGAAAAGCCTACTACAGCTATGACCTAGGACGGTGGCACATCATCGCGCTAAATAGTGAGTGTGATGAAGCGGGTGGTTGCAGCCCGCAATCGGAGCAGGGAAAATGGTTGCAAGAGGATTTAGCCAAGCACCGCAGTGGGTGTACTCTGGCATATTTTCACAAACCTTTGTTCAGCTCCGGGCTGAAACACGGTAACGATCCTGAGGTTAAACCGTTCTGGGAAATTCTTTATCACAGTGGTGCAGATGTGATTGTCAATGGTCACGATCACGACTATGAGCGCTTCGCGCTTCAGGACCCCAGCGGCAAGGTTGATTCTGTACACGGTATTCGCGAATTCGTAGTTGGTACTGGTGGCAAGAACTCGCATCGAACGTTTGGAGCGCCTCAACCCAACAGCGAGGTGCGGCAGGGAGACACATTCGGAGTACTAAAGCTTACGCTTCACGCTGAGAGCTACGACTGGGAATTCGTGCCTGAGGCTGGAAAAACCTTCACAGATTCCGGCACCGGAAGATGCCACTAGTCGATTTCGCCGTATCTAACCGTGTCGATTAGTGTTATCGGCGATTATTTGTCCGCTATCCTCAGGTTCGTTTCAGATTTGCCGTTTACTGTGAGCAGGTGGTTTTTGTGGCAAGGTCGGACACTTTTCGCGGAGGTGTGATGTCGATTCGAAATTTGTTTTCATGGCTTCTACTCGTGGCAATGTCCACTTTTACCGCACTCGCTTTCGCTCAAGGCGAATGGGCTGTCGAAAAGACCTTTCACGTTGGCGGGGAGGGCGGCTTCGACTACATCACGGTTGATGCAGAGAGTCACCGTCTGTACGTTCCACGTAGTACACACACAATGGTGATCGACGCGGATTCGGGTAAGATCGTTGCCGACATACCCGGCCAGAAGCACAACCATGGCGTTGCTCTGGTTACCGAACTCGGGCGGGGATTCATTAGCGATGGCGCTGGCTCGATTGTAATCTTCGATCTCAAAACCGATGCCGTTCTGGGAACGGTGGCCGCGAGAGAGGATGCGGACGGAATCATCTACGACAAGAGCACCGGGCTGGTTCTGGTTGCTTGCGGGGACGCGGGAGTACTGGTCACTCTGAAGGCAGACGCTGATCCCAAGACGGCGGTGATTGATGCGCCGATTGAACTGGGCGGCAAGCCGGAGTACCTGGCGGCGGACGGGGCCGGCAAAGTGTACGTCAATCTGGAAGACAAGGACCAAGTCGCTGTGGTCGACCTTAAGTCTCGGAAAGTGCTCGCGCACTGGCCGGTCGCTCCTGGCGGTTCTCCCGTCGGCTTATCCATCGATACAGAAAAGCACACACTCTTCATCGGATGCCGAAAGCCACAAAAGATGATCGTCCTGAGCACAGAGGACGGCAAGGTGGTTGGAGATCTTCCCATTGGTGCTGGTGTGGACGCCACTCGCTGGGACGGTCGTCAGGCCTTCGCCAGCACCCGCGAAGGCAAGTTCAGCATTGCCGAGGAGAAGGACGGCAAGTGGGATACTGTGCAGACCGTGACGACAGGACCAGGCAGCAAGACCATGGACATCGACAATGCAGCGCACAAAGTGTATCTGCCGACTGCGGATTTCGAACAGGCCAAATCGGGGAGCCGTCCTGTAGCCAAGCCGGGAACATTCATAATCGTGGTAGTGGGGCGGCACTAGTTATATTCTCAATCGGGCCTAGCGGCCGACGTGGACGCTCGGCGCGCGCCGCTAAATACATCTCAAGCAGCTATAAAAACTCTCCAACTCTTATGGCGCATCGTGGTTGTCGGAGACGAGCAACAGCCGGTCACCCGTCCGACCGTGGAGGAGATCGCGCGCAAATTACCGATCGAAACGGACACGGCTATATCGCAAACAGTTACACCGGTTTTCAACACGGCCTAGATCGAATCCGGGTTATGGGCTTTGGATTTCGCAAAGCGCTTGAGTTCATGGGGGCTTTCTTTTAGCTGCTGCTCCCGCATCTGATGAGCTTGAACTTCGAAGGACGTGTGTGCATGGCTCTTTAAATATGCCTCATTAGTGCGGTGGAGTTCTTTTATTCGCGTTTCAATTGACGCACTCGCTCTTCGGGTTCCATAGCGAGAACCAGTTTTAAACAACTAAATGTTGAGTTCGTCAACGCCCGCCAAACTTCCTGCAGGCCCGTTTATGGTCCCTTTCCGGGCGGCCCGCAGAACGCAAAGAAGTGCCTGTCGTGCCCTGCACTATATAATGACGCCCGCACATTTATTTCGCTGACCTCTGATAGCAAACTTGGGTCCCTGTGAACTTCAATCTCCGCTGTTGAGGCGGCATGGAAGAGCTCTATCGCGCCCCCCGATGTAAGGCTAGGGCGAGACGTGTGGGTGGATGTTGTCGAGCATGAGCTCCAAGGAAATTGATGATGCAACCGCGCCCCGTGCCGCAAGCCATTCTTGCCCTCCTGCTCGTGGTGCTGTTCTGTCCCAGAGTTGCGGGGCTTGACCCTTCGCGAAAGATCTCCCAGTACGGCCGCAACATGTGGCGAATTCAAGATGGGTTTGCCTGCTCCGCCGGAAGCCATTACCCAAACAGCGGATGGTTATCTCTGGGTCGGCACGGCCGCGGGACTGGTCCGCTTTGACGGAGTGCGTTTCGTCCCCTGGGCCTCGCCGAAGGGTGAAAAGCTTCCCAGCGACCAGATCCATTCTCTTCTGGGTACAAGCGACGGAAGCTTGTGGATCGGAACCTCGAAAGGGTTGTCGCGCTGGAAGGATGGAATACTCACAACGTACAAGAATCTAACCACCAGTATTAGGGACATCGTCGAGGATCATGACGGAGACATCTGGATCGTACGCTGGGATACGGACGATGGGCGTGGTCCGCTCTGTCGAATTCGTGACAGCCATCAATGTTTCGGCCGAAAGGACGGAATTCCCCTTCAAAACGCTACCGGACTTGCACTCGACAGTTCCGAAAATTTCTGGATTTCTGGTAATGAGGGAGTTTGCAAATGGAAGCCGGGAAGTCCGTCGCTGTACTTAGAAGACCTCGCGGCGCGCGGCTACTTGATCGGCGTTCGTGGATTATCCGTGCATAACGAGGATGATGTTTGGATTGGGCTGCAACAGCCCAACGGGAACGTTCAGCTTCAGGAATTCGACCATGGGAAATGGACAGCACACCCGCTATCCAAAGGGCAAGAGTGACCGCAGTTGCAAAGCATTACGGGAATAGGCCGATCTTCGGAATCGTCGGAGGGCTGCACCTGTTCTCCGCGAGCGATGAGGTTGTGGACTGGACGGCTATCAAGCTTCGGGAATACCACGTAGCCAATCTGTTGGCGGCGCATTGCACGGGGATCGAAGCCACGTATCAATTGAGGACCAAGTTGGGGCCGAACCGCCAAACCGCAGTGGTCGCCGGTGTGGGCTCATTATTCTCATCTGCGAACGGTATTGCGGCTGGTCCTCTTGCGAAGTAGTCGCGGCACTTGCCAGTGGGAGAGGACGGTCACTGCTCTTCCTTGGTATTTGTGGCACGCCTAAGAACATCCGGTTTGTAGTTGCCCGAATGAAGATCAAAAAAGGAGAGCACTTATGAAAGTCTTCGCTATTGCAACCGCGAAACCCACCTTCACGCCCGACAAGATTCAGGAGTACCTGCCGTCCGAAGTTCGGGCCA
>Ga0126378_10004871_pt1 | contig 10344 bp, 8 predicted proteins | sample PanSoiMetPlot_23_FD_92587 | JGI IMG/M metagenome (GOLD analysis project Ga0126378, IMG submission 92587) | Tropical forest soil microbial communities from Panama - MetaG Plot_23 | ecosystem: Environmental > Terrestrial > Soil > Tropical forest > Bulk soil | place: Panama | collected 2016-02-17
ATCCAGCGCGACCTAAGCGATCGCGCGGGCGACCTCCTCCATCTCGAAGCACTCGATGACGTCGCCGACCTGGATGTCCTGGTAGTTCTCGAAGGCCATGCCGCACTCGTAGCCTTCCTTGACCTCGCGCACCTCATCCTTGAAGCGCTTGAGGGTCTTTAGACTGCCCTCGTGGATCACCACGTTGTCGCGCAGCAGGCGGACCTTGGCGCCGCGGCGGACCGAGCCCTCGGTCACCATGCAGCCCGCGACCTTGCCGACCTTGCTGATGGCAAAGACCTCGCGGATGGTGGCGTTGCCGAGGAAGCGCTCGCGCAGCGTCGGCGCCAGCATGCCGCCGAGCGCCTTCTTCATGTCGTCGATCACGTCGTAGATGATCGAGTAGTAGCGGATCTCGACGCCGTCGCGCCGGGCCATGTCGCGGGCCTGCGGGTTGGCGCGCACGTTGAAGCCGACGATCACCGCAGCCGAGGCTTTGGCGAGGGTCACGTCGCTCTCGGTGATGCCGCCCACGGCCGAGTGCAGCACGCGGAGTTTGACCTGGTCGCCGGAAAGCTTCTCGAGCGAACCCACAATCGCCTCCAGCGAGCCCTGCACGTCGGATTTCACCACGACCGCGAGCTCCTTCGCCGCACCTGCGGCGATCTGCGAGAACATCTGCTCGAGCGTGCCGCGTGCGCTCTGCGCCGCCTGCTGCTCGCGCCGGCGGCGCTGGCGGAAGGCCGCGATGTCCCGCGCCTGGCCCTCGTCGGTCGCGACGGTGAAGTCGTCGCCCGCGAGCGGCACGCCGTTGAGGCCCTGGACCTCGACCGGCGTGGCGGGACCCGCGGAATCGATGGCGGTCCCGCGGTCGTCGAGCAGCGCGCGCACCCGGCCCCACTCGCTCCCGGTGACGAAGATGTCGCCGACCTTGAGGGTGCCGCGCTTGATCAGCACGGTCGCGACCGCGCCGCGGCCGCGCTCCAGCTTCGCCTCGATCACCACGCCCTCGGCCGGCCGGTCCGGATTGGCCTTGAGGTCGAGGATCTCCGCCTGCAGCAGGATCGCCTCCTCGAGCTTGTCGAGGCCGGTCTTCTTGAGCGCGGATACCTCGACGTCGAGCACGTCGCCCGAGAGTTTCTCGACCACGATCTCGTGCTGCAGCAGCTCCTGGCGCACCTTGTCGGGATTGGCGTCGGGTTTGTCCATCTTATTGATGGCGACGATCATCGGTACCTTGGCCGCCTTGGCGTGGCGGATCGCCTCCACGGTCTGCTCCTTGATGCCGTCGTCGGCTGCCACCACCAGCACCACGATGTCGGTGACGGTGGCGCCGCGCGCCCGCATCTGGGTGAAGGCCTGGTGGCCAGGCGTGTCGATGAAGGTGATCTTCTGGCCGCTCTCGAGCGTCACCTGATAGGCGCCGATATGCTGGGTGATGCCGCCCGCCTCGCCCGCCGCCACGTCGGTGTGGCGGAGCGCGTCGAGGAGCGACGTCTTGCCATGGTCGACGTGACCCATGACGGTGACCACCGGCGGCCGCGGCTTCTGCGTCTCCGGCGCGTCGGCCTCGCCTTTGAGGCCGAGCTCGATGTCGGATTCCGCGACGCGCTTCAGATTGTGCCCGAACTCTGTCACCACGAGCTCCGCGGTGTCTGCGTCGATCACCTGGTTGATGGTCGCCATGACGCCCATGCGCATCAGCGCCTTGATCACGTCGGCGCCGCGCTCGGCCATGCGGTTGGCGAGCTCCTGCACCGTGATGGTCTCGGGCACCACGACGTCGCGCACGATTTTCGTAGCCTCCTGGAGCACCTGCTGCTGGTGGGCGCGCTGCTTCTCGCGAGCGCGCCGCACCGAGGCGAGGCTCCGAGTGCGCTCTTCATCGCCCTGATTGAGCACGCGGCTCACGGTAAGCTTGCCGGTGCGTCGGCGTGGCTCGTCGCGGCGCGGCACCAGCGGCGTCTTGCGCGCCTCGGCCTTGCCGCGCTTCGGGAGATCGTCCTCCGGCTCTTCCTCGATCTTGACTTTGCCGGCGGCGGAGAGCGCCGCCACCTTCGCGGCCGCGGCCTTGCCGGCGCGCTCGGCCATCTCGCGGCGCTTGTCCTCCTCGGCCTTGCGCTTGCCCTCGGCCTCGACGCGCTTGCGCTGGTCTTCCTCGGCCTTCTTCTTGGCGTCTTCCTCTTCCCGGCGGCGCCTCGCCTCGTCCTCGCGTCGGTGGCGCTCGTCCTCGATGCGCTTCGCCTCTTCCTCACGGAGCCGGTCGGCGTCGAGCACGGCCTGGCGGCGCGCCTCCTCGTCCGCGAGGATCGCGCCCTGGAGCGCGCGCTGACGCGCCGCCTGCTCGCTGGGCGTGAGGCCGCGCGGCATCACCATGGGCGCGCGCTTGCCGACGGTCGGGGTCTGCGCCGCACTCCCGGCGCCGGCCACGGCGGACTTACCGCCGGGTTGCTGCGCCTCAGGCTTCTCGGGCTGACCGGGTACGGCGCGCTTGCGGCGCACCTCCACCTGCACGGTCTTCGAGCGGCCATGCGGGAAGCTCTGCCGGACCTGCCCGGTCTCGATCGGCTTGCGCAGCTCCAGCCGTCCGCCGCTGGCGGGGCGGCCGAGGCTCAGGGGGCGCTTGTTTTCCTGTTCGCTGTTGTCGGTCATCTCGGTCCGATCGAAGTTCCCTGCTGCAAAGGTTCGCTGTCGTCACGCATACTCGCCGACGCCACGCGGAATCCTGCCAGGCGCCCGGTGACCGCCTGGAATGCCTCGGCCAGCCGTCCCGCCTCGAGGAGCGCGTGCACCGCGCTGTCGCGGCCGAAGGCGGCACCGAGCTCCGTCGAGGTCAACACCTCAACCAGCGGCATTCCCGGCGCCCGCGCGCTGAGCTTGCCGCGCCCGTCGGCGCTGCCGTCGGCGGCGGCGATCAGCACCGCTCCCTTGCCGGCACTCAACGCCGCCTCGACCTTGGCGAAACCGCATACTGCGAGCCCGGCACGCCGGGCGAGGCCGATGAGATCGATGGCACGCCGAGCCAGCAACGCCTCGACCCGCCGGTCGAGATCCTCGTCGATCTCGACCGCGGTCCGCGCCACCCGGCCGAACAGGCGCTTCTTGACCGCGCGCGCCACTATATCCCGCCGGGCAAGCGTCCACAAACCCCGGCCCGGCAGGCGTTCCGCCACGTCCGGATGCACGCGGCCGTCGGGCCCGACCACGAAGCGGATCAGGTCCGCCTTGGGGCGCACTTCGCCGGTGACCAGGCACCGGCGAACCGGCCCAGTCTCTTCGGCGTCGAGCGATGTCAGGACGTCGGTCGTGGCACTTACTCCTTGGCCTCGGCAGCCGCCTCGGCGGCCGGCGCCGGCTCGTCGGCGAACCAATGCGCGCGCGCCGCCATGATGATGGCATTCGCCGTCTCGGGCTCGAGCTTCAGGGTCGCCGGCATCATCTCGATGAGCTCATCGGCGGCGAGGTCGCCGAGTTCGTCGAGCGTCTTCACGCCCTTCTCGCCGAGCACCACTAGACGCTGCGGCGTCAGGCCGTCGATCGCGGCCACCTCGTCGGTGACGCCGAGCTCCTTGCGCTTCGCCTCGGCAAGCGCCGCCTGCTCCTCGAGGAACCGCCGCGCGCGCTCCTGCAACTCCGCTGCGATCGACGGCTCGAAGCCCTCGATGCCCGCGAGGTCGTCGGTGGCGACGAACGCCACTTCCTCGACCGAGGTGAAGCCCTCGGTCACCAGCAGGTGCGCAATGACGTCGTCGACGTCGAGCGCCTCGATGAACATCTGGCTGCGTGTCCGGAATTCCTCCTGCCGGCGCTCGGACTCCTCGGCCTCCGTGAGAATGTCGATGTCCCAGCCCGTGAGCTGCGAGGCGAGCCGCACGTTCTGGCCGCGCCGTCCGATCGCGAGGCTCAGCTGGTCGTCGGGCACGACCACTTCGATGCGCCGCTGCTCCTCGTCCATCACCACCTTGGCGACCTCGGCGGGGGCGAGCGCGTTCACCACGAAGGTCGCGGGATCCTGCGACCACGGAATGATGTCGATCTTCTCGCCTTGCAGCTCCGCCACCACGGCCTGGACGCGGCTGCCGCGCATGCCGACGCAGGCGCCGACGGGATCGATGCCGCTGTCGTTGGAGATCACGGCGATCTTGGCGCGGCTCCCGGGATCGCGCGCGACCGCACGGATCTCGATGATGCCGTCGTAGATCTCCGGCACTTCCTGGGCGAAGAGCTTCGCCATGTATTGCGGATGGGTGCGCGACAGGAAGATCTGCGGACCGCGCACCTCCTGGCGCACGTCGTAGATATAGGCGCGGACGCGCTCACCCTGGCGGAAGGTCTCGCGCGGCAGCAGCTCGTCGCGGCGCAGGATCGCCTCGGCGCGGCCCAGGTCCACGATCACGTTGCCGAACTCGACGCGCTTCACGAGGCCATTCACGATCTCGCCGATGCGGTCCTTGTACTCGGCGTACTGGCGCTGGCGCTCGGCATCGCGCACCTTCTGCACGATGACCTGCTTCGCGGTCTGCGCGGCGATGCGGCCGAAATCGATCGGCGGCAGCGGGTCGGTGATGAAATCCCCGACCTGCGCCTCGGGATTGAAGCGCTGCGCCTCGGCGAGCGGAATCTGTGTCGCCTCGTTCTCCACGGGGTCCTTCACCTCGCGGAAGCGCATCAGGCGGATCTCGCCGTTCTTGCGGTCGATCTCGGCGCGGATGTCGTACTCCTGGCCGTATTTAGAGCGGCCCGCCTTCTGGATCGCCTGCTCCATCGCGACCAGCACCTCGTCGCGGTCGATGCCCTTGTCGCGCGCGACGGTGTCGGCGACTTGCAACAACTCGGGTCGGGCATAGGTGGCTGGGGATTGCATGGTCTCTTCTCGATGCGGGGTTGTTGGTTCTCGGGTCAGTTGCGCGGCTGGTGCGCAGCCAGCAGTTCATCGGTGAGGACGAGTTTCGCGCGCTGGATGCGGGCCAAGGGCAGCTCGATCACCTCGGCGCCGAGATTGAGCCGGACGCAATCGGCCTCGAGCCCGAGCAGCTTGCCACGGAAACGACGGCGGCCATCGATCGGTGCCGCCAGCTCGAGCTTCGCTTCATGGCCGCGAAAGCGCTCGTAATCCTCGCGCCGGACCAGCGGCCGGTCGATGCCCGGCGAGCTCACCTCGAGCACATAGGCATGCTCGATCGGATCCGCCACGTCCAGGAGCGCGGAGACGGTATGCGTCACCTCGGTGCAGTCATCGACGCTCATAGGCTTGTCGTCCACGCGTTCGGCCATCACCTGCAGCACCTGTGCGCGCCGGCCGCCGGTGACGGCAACGCGGACGAGCCGATAGCCCATCGCTTGCAGCGACGGCGCGATCAGGCCTTCAATACGCGCGGTGTCAATCACCGAGTGTGTCTCGCGGGTTCCTTGCATGCCTAAAACAAAAGGGCGGGCCGGCGGCCCACCCCTTGGTTTCAGTGATGCGATCCCATGGATCGCACCCTATGGGTTTATAGTTGGCCGGGAATATAGCCCGAATTCGTTGGCATGCAAGGGCGAATGGCGCGCGTTACCGGGGCTTTCTGGTGCAGCGCAGAAAATACGGAATTCGGCCGGCCGCCTTGGCTTTGGCCTCATAGCGGGTCGCGGGCCAATCGACCTTGCGCCGCAGCCAGTCCGCCGGTCCGCGCGCCTGCCAGGCAAAGGCGGGGTGCACCGGTACCAGCTCCAGCATGGCACGGAGGTATCCGACATCGTCGGTGGCGAGCCGGAGCTCCGCGCCGTCCTTCATGGTGCGGGCGAGCTGATCGAGCGTGCCGGACGACACCATGCGCCGCTTGTGGTGCCGCGCCTTCGGCCAAGGGTCCGGGAATAGGATGAAGACCCGGCCGAGGCACGCATCCGGCAGCGCGGCCAGCAGGAGCCGCGCGTCGTCGACGAGGATGCGGACGTTGCCGAGGTTCCGGCGCTTCACTTCGGCCAATAGCTTGACCACGCCGTTCTCGAACACCTCGGCGCCAAGGAATCCCACGTCCGGATGATCAGATGCCTGCGCGGCCAGTTGCTCGCCGGCGCCGAAGCCGATTTCGAGCCAGACCTCGTGCGGCGGGACCGGAAACAGCCGCAGCGGATCGAGACTGCCGTGCTCCGGGAGCTCGATCCTGAGCTTCGGTAGCAGGCTCGCGAGCAGGTCGCGCTGGCCGGGCCGCAGCTTTCGCCCGCGGCGCCGGCCGTAGAGAATGCGCCGTCGATGGTCGGAGCCCGCGTGCGTCTTTCGGGTTCCTCAGGAGAAGGCCGAGCGCAGGCCGGGCACGAGGTCGATGCACTCCCATGAGAAGCCGCCGTCGGGCTCGGGGTGCCGGCCGAAATGGCCGTAGGCCGCGGTGCGCGCGTAGATCGGCTTGTTGAGCCCCAGATGCGTGCGGATGCCGCGCGGGCTCAGGTCCATCAGCTGCTGGAGCACCGTGGAGAGCCGATCCTCGTCGACTCGGGACGTGCCGGCCGTGTCGATGTAGACCGAGAGCGGCTTGGAGACGCCGATCGCATAGGCGACTTGGATCGTGCAGCGCTCCGCGAGCCCCGCCGCCACCACGTTCTTGGCAAGATAGCGCGCGGCATACGCGGCGGAGCGGTCTACCTTGCTCGGGTCCTTACCGGAGAAGGCGCCGCCGCCGTGGGGGGCCGCGCCGCCATAGGTATCGACGATGATCTTGCGTCCCGTCAGGCCGGTGTCGCCATCGGGGCCGCCGATCACGAAGCGGCCCGTCGGATTGACGTAGAAGCTCTCCTCCCCGCACATCCAGCCGTCCGGCAGCACGTTCAGCACGTGAGGCCGCACGATCTCGCGGACGTCGTCCTGGTCGATATCCGGGCTGTGCTGGGTGGAGACCACCACCGAGGTCGCGCGCACCGGCCTGCCGTCGGCATATTGCAGCGTGACTTGGCTCTTGGCGTCGGGCCCGAGGTAGGGCGCCGAGCCCTCGTGGCGCGCCTTGGAGAGCGATTTCAGGATCGCATGCGCGTAATAGATCGGCGCCGGCATCAGCTCCGGGGTCTCGCGGCAGGCGTAGCCGAACATGAGGCCTTGATCCCCCGCGCCCTCGTCCTTGTTGCCGACGGCATCGACGCCCTGCGCAATATCGGCGGACTGCGCGTGCACCAGGCACTCTACCTCGGCCTTCTGCCAGTGGAAGCCCTCCTGCGCGTAGCCGATGTCGCGGATGGCGCTCCGTGCGACGTCGATCAGCAAGTCCTTGGTGATCGAGGCGGGTCCGCGCACCTCGCCCGCCATCACCACGTGGTTCGTGGTGGCGAGCGTCTCGCAGGCGACGCGCGCCTGCGGATCGGCCGCGAGGAAAGTATCTACCACCGCGTCCGATATCCGGTCGCAAACCTTGTCGGGATGCCCTTCCGATACAGATTCGCTGGTGAAGAGATAATCGCGCTTCAACACGTTCTTCTCCCCTCCGCCACTCGAGAGCCGCCGGGTTCCCCCTGGCTGCGCGGCTGCAATGATCGGCGCGCGCCGGATGCGCACGCGCGTGCGAAACCGGCGACTAGTTGCAACCGGAGCATCCGGGCGTCAAGGATTTTCGCGGTGGGCCAAAGCCCATCACCGAGGTCAGCGTCGTTCGGTCGCGTTCGCGATCGCTTTGGTCAAGTCGAACAGCCGGCGGCGTACCTGCGAATCGGTGATCCGGTAGTAGGCGCGTACGAGCTCTAGCGTCTCACGGCGCATCATGGGATCGGCCTCGTGGGCGGGGCTCGGCGTCTCGTCGGCCATGCCGACGAGCCGTGCTTCCGCGGCGCTTTTCACGTCCGAGGACATCTCCTCAAAGAAATAAGACACCGGGACGTCGAGTACGCGAGACAGGTGGTAGAGCCGGCTGGCCCCGACCCGGTTCGCCCCACGCTCGTATTTCTGCACCTGTTGGAAGGTGAGGCCGATGGCCTCCCCGAGCTTCTCCTGACTCAAGCCAAGGAGCGTGCGGCGCAGCCGGACTCGGGTGCCGACATGAACGTCGATGGGGTTAGGCCTATCCGACTTCTGGCGGCTTCTCCGGCCGCCGCTGCTGTCGCTTTTCATTATCCCCGGCCGACCGCTGCAAGGTATTGGCCAATTGATAATTCACACGATCGTATGCGGTCAACCGCTCGCAGGGGAAATTCGGAGGGTTCTATGGGCTTATGCCGGCTTCCTCTTGATGCTGGCAAAAATCCAAGCAAAGCCTAGTAAAACGGGCAGGAGCACGAAGAAGAATGTGTCACCGACCTGCTCGTAGAGTGTCGGCGGCAGCGCGCGCGGGAGCGGCACATCGAGCGCCCCGACGACATCGAGGCCGAGCCGCCGCACCACGCGACCCAGGGGATCGATGAGGCCGGAGATGCCGTTGTTGGCGGCTCGCACCACCGGCAGGCCCTCCTCGATGGCGCGTACGCGTGCGATGGCGAAATGCTGGAACGGTCCTGACGTGAAGCCGTACCAGGCATCATTGCTGATCGCGAGGAGCCATTGCGGGCGGTCCGCCGGGTCGATCACCGCGGCCGGGAAGATCACCTCGTAGCAGATCAATGGCGAGACCGGCGGCAATCCGGCGAGATGCAGCGTGCGCGGGCCCGGCCCGAAGGAAAAATCCGTCGTGCCCGGCGTGATCTTGTCGATCGGCAGCACGCTGCGGAATGGCACGTACTCGCCGAACGGCACCAGGTGCGCCTTGTCGTAGTAGCCCTGGATGATGCCGGCGTGGTCGACCGCGACCATGCTGTTCCAGAAGTGCTCGAAAGAGGCGTCGGCGCGGTCGCTGCCGACGAGCGCGAGGCCACCAGCCGGCAGCACCGAGGCGATCGCCATGCGGGCGCCGGTGTCGCGGTCGAGGAAAGGCGGCGCGCCTGCCTCGGGCCAGATGAGGATGTTGAAGGGGCCGCCGGACCCAGCGGGCTCGCCGCTGAGGGCGAGCTGCCGGCGGAAGGTCGCGAGCCGCTCGGCAGGGTCGTTCTTGAGGGTCTGCGGGATCGAGGCTTGGACGATGCGGAGCTCGATTCCCGGCTGCATCGCCGCCGTGCCGGCACTGTCGAGGCGCGCCCAGCCGAAGGCAAAGCATGCGACGAGCAGCCCCGCCGCGGCGACGAGCGGCGGCCAGCGGCGTCCCGCGAGATCGCCCAAAGTGGCCGGCAGCACGGCGGCGGTGACGGTGACCAGGCTCAAGCCGTACATGCCGATGACCGAGGTCACCTGCAGCATGGCGAGGCTGCCGGGGAACGCACCCGACCACGCGTAGCCGACCAGATTCCACGGCAGCCCCGTCAGCACGTGGCCGCGCAGCCACTCGGCGAGGCACCAGAACACCGCGAGCGCCAGCGCCCGCGACGCGCCGCGCCATTTAAGGAGGCGGCAGGTGAGATGCGCCGCCAGCACCGCGCCGCCCGTGAAGATCGCGAGGCCGGCCGGCACGCCCAGTAGCGCGACGGGCGTCAGCCACCAGAAGCGGGCGATGTCCACGAAGAGCGCCGCGGTCATCCAGTAGAAACCAGCGACGAAGAAGCCGAGACCGAAGCACCAGCCGATGCCGAAGGCCTCGCGTGAGCGCTGCGCGCCGTCGAAGAGCCACACGAAGCCGACGAACGACAGGAGCAGTACCGGCGTCATGTCGACCGGCGGCAGCGCGGCCGCCGCCAGCACGCCCAGGAGGAAGGCCGCGCCATAGCGCCGGAACCCCTGCAGCTCCGCGAGGCGCAGCGCTGCGAGCTGCGCCGGCGCCACGGGGATGGCGCCGCGGAATTCGAGCACGGTCGCCTGATCAGGCATGCTCGACCTCGCTCACGGACGGCGGCGGCACCGGCAGGCCGCGAAGCCTGAGGCGCTTTACCCGCCGCGGATCCGCGTCCAGCACCTCGATGTCGAAGCCGGCGGGATGCTTGATCACCTCGCCGCGCGCGGGCACCCGGCCGGCGAGGGAGGTCACCAGGCCGCCCAGCGTGTTGATCTCCTCCTCGCTCTCGCTCGGGAGCAGCTTCTGCCCGGTCGCGTCCTCGAGCCGGTCGATCGGCATACGCGCCTCGACGATGACGCTGCCGTCGGGCCGCTCGATCAACTGCGGCGGATCGGCGGGGTCGTGCTCGTCCTCGATCTCGCCCACGATCTGCTCGATCACGTCCTCGATCGAGAGCAGCCCATCGACGCCGCCGAACTCGTCGACCACCAGCGCCAGGTGGATGCGCGTGACGCGCATCTGCAGCAGCAGGTCGAGCACCGGCATGGAGGGCGCCACGAACAGCACCTTGCGCACGATCTTGGCGAGGGGCGTTGGCTTATTGTCCGCGGCGCAGGGCAGCACGTCCTTGATGTGCACCATGCCGAGCACGTCATCGAGCGTCTCGCGGAAG
>Ga0126378_10004874_pt1 | contig 10343 bp, 7 predicted proteins | sample PanSoiMetPlot_23_FD_92587 | JGI IMG/M metagenome (GOLD analysis project Ga0126378, IMG submission 92587) | Tropical forest soil microbial communities from Panama - MetaG Plot_23 | ecosystem: Environmental > Terrestrial > Soil > Tropical forest > Bulk soil | place: Panama | collected 2016-02-17
ATCGTCACCGGGATCGGCACCGCGTTTGCCTTCATCCCGGTCTCGATCGCCGGGCTGGCCGGGGTCGGCGAGCACGAGGCCGGCCTGGCCTCCGGGCTCATCAACACCTCCCAGCAGCTCGGCGGGGCGGCCGGCGTCGCGATCGCGTCCACGATCGCCGCCACCCACGCCAGCACCCTGCTGCGCCAGGGCACCGCACCAGCCGCGGCGCTCACCAGCGGCTTCCAGTGGGCGTTCTGGGCCTGCGGCGCCATCGGCCTGGCCGCGGTCCCGGTGACCTACCTCCTGGTCCGCCGCGACGAGCTAGCCACGGCGGTTGCCCGCACATCCCAGAAGCCTCAGCCAGCACCTGCCGACGGTTAACCCAGCCACCACCTCATACGCATCAAGGGAGTCCCGCATGCCAGCGCCAGAACTCTCCGGAACGACGGCACCGGTCACCGGCGCGGGACGAGCCGACACCGGTCGGTGATGAGCGGTGGGATGCGCTGCTGGCGGCGCTCGCAGAGCATCTTGCCGCACAGCACGACCTCGCCCCTCCGGGGTGGGCCGAGGCCCGGGTATTGCGACAGCCGTGGTTCCCTGCGGAACTGCAGGTCCAGCGCGTCGAAGCGCTGGTCTGGGCACCAGCAGCGTTCCGCAAGCATGGCGTCTACTTGTCGGCCAGGGACCTGGACGCGGCATGACCGAGGCCGACCATGTCCTTTTGGGCCGTGCCGAGATGGAACGGGCTTTCACTGCCCTCGGCGAGCGCCTGGCCCGCAGAGGCGTTGTCGCGGACGTATTCGTTGTCGGCGGTGCCGCCATGGCCCTGGCTTACGACGCCACGCGCGTCACCCGTGATGTGGACGCCACGTTCGTGCCGCACGGGATCGTAATCGAAGAGGCCAGGCACGTCGCAGACGATCTTGGACTGCCGTCCTGGTGGCTGAACGAGCAGGCAAGCGTCTATATCTCCGGAGAGGACGACCCTGGCAAGCGGCGCGTGTTCGACCATCCCGGATTGCGTGTGATGGCCGCGTCACCGGGCCATATCTTCGCGATGAAGGCACTCGCCGCCAGGACGCGTGACGTCGACGACCTACGCCTTCTGTCAGCCATCATCGGCGTGGGAATCAGCGGACAAGGCTCTGCGCATCTGCGCGGATTTCTATCCAGATGAACCCGTGCCCCAACGGTCCATCGCAGTCCTGAGAGAACTCTTCGGGTGAACGCCGGGTCAGACCATGACGATGCACTACTTCCAGCCATAAGATCCAGGCACAACAGTCGGCTGCGCGACGATTGCTTTCTCGACTGCGGAGAAGCTGACCCGCTCTTGTTCCAGGCGGACCGACGTGCCGTAGGCGTTCGAGATGAGGTCGGCGTAGAGAGCTGACTCGGCGCGATCGAGGCGGTCAAGCGCACCGGCGGTCGGGGATGGCTCGGTGACCCAGTGTTCCTGGTGGCCCAGCAGGGTGGCCCGGTCCATGAGCATGGAGCCAGCGTGTGGCACATGGCGGCGCAGCCTGTCAAGGATCGCGAAGCCGTGCGTGTCGATATCACCCCAGTACGCGACGTCGAGACCCGCCAGCCAGTTGAGCGGCTCTAGGACCGGGACTGCGTAACCACCGCCAAGGATCGCCATTGCAGCCGCCGGGACCGGGAACGCGAGGTAGGTAATCTCGTTTTCGATCACATAGGCATGGGTGATGCCGTCAGGTGCTGCAGTGAACTCCTTCGCGCGGACGGACAGCTCGGAGAATCCACAGAAGCCTCCGGCCACCCGGAAGCGGATGTAGCCGGGCCTGCGGAGGAAGCCGTAGCGCTCGGCGAAGTCGGAAACGGCGGCGTCCACGCGGGCTGGGTCGAGCTGTGCGTCAAGGAGCTCGGTGAGCACGCCTCTGTGCCGCTCGATGAATTTGGTGTCGACGCCGGGCACGTCCACCTGCCGTAGGTACATCCCGGGTACCTGCCGCTGCTCGATCCAGCGGACGGTGGTCAGGAGCCTGTCCCAGGCATCCGCCAGCCGCAGCGCCCGCATGGGGTGGCCGGTCAGCCACGGGATCAGCCGGGTGCCGCGGCTGGCCTCGATCAGCTCCGTGAGGCGACGGACGTCGGGGCCGACCCTGAGCAGCGCCCAGGCTCCGTCGTAACTGTCCAGCCAGGCGCGGCACGGGATGCTGTTCGTGCCCACGTGCCGGCCGCCGACCTGCTTGTACTCCACGCGCAGCGGTCCGCGCGCGGCCTCCGCCCATTCTGCTGCCCACTGGCGGACCTCGGCCAGGCGTTCGCCGATCAGGCTGGCCGACGGCCCGCGGATCGGGGTGCCGAGCGGCTCCCAGTCCTGCCCGGCGGCGAACCGCGTCAGCAGTGTGCCGGAGTCCCACCTCTTCTTGACCGCCGCGCGAACGTCGGCCGGGCGGGTCCAGATGCCGGGGCTGGCGACCGCCCGGGCCCGCGCGGCGAGCACGTCAGCGGCCAACCGCATCGACGAGATCGTGAACCGCAGCCAGCCCCGCCACGGGCCCGGGGGCGGTGGCGGCACCGGAACCTTCTGGCTCCGCGGTGGGCTCAGCGACCACCATCCCCCGGGCGATCAGGTGCGCGAGCCGGCGGGCCTGGTACTCGTCGATCGTGAGCGTCTGCAGGCGGGAGTTGTTGCTCTCCGGGTTGTCGACGAACCCCACCGCACACACGTACGGCTCGATGACGTGGATCTTCTGCAGCGGGGTGACGATGAGCAGCTGGAGGCCGAGCCTGCCAAACAGTTCCAGGGCGAACCGGGTCGACTCGTCGGAACCCCTGCCGAACGCCTCGTCGATCACCGCGAACCGGAACGTCCGTGACTTCGTCGCTCCCCATTCCAGCTTGAACTGGTAGGCGAGCGACGCGGCGAGGATCGTGTAGGCGAGCTTCTCCTTCTGCCCGCCGGACTTGCCGCCGGAGTCCGCGTAGTGCTCAAACTCGGCGTCGTCCTCGCGGTACCGCTCAGACGCCGCGAACGTGTACCAGTTCCGGACGTCGGTGACGAACTTCGTCCACCGCCGGTCCGCCTCGGTCATTCCCTCACGGCCGCGGAACCGCTCGATGATCTTGCTGACCTGCAGGAACTTCGCCTCGGAGTACTGGTCGGAGTCCTCGCCGGAGACCGCGTCGTCGGTGCAGGAGCGCAGCTCGGCACGGAAGTCGCGGATGTCGGGATGCGGAGAGGGGATCGGCTCCAGCCGGATGTAGCGGCCCGGGTTGTAGTCCACACCGACCAGCGAGGCGTTGATCGTCGTAATCCGCTCCTTGATCAGCTCGGCCTGTTTGCGGAGCTGGGAGTGGAAGCCAGCGATGTCCCGGATCGTGTTCTGGTTCAGGTACGTCTTGAACCGCTGGGTGAACCTCGGCAGGTCATCGTTGACCAGACGCTCGTGCAGCTCGCGGTAACCGTCTGCGGAATCCGTCGAGTCGTCGAGCTCAGCGGTCTCGACGGGGTACTGCCGCCGGAACTCCCCCATCGCCCGGACGATCGTTGTTGCCAGCCGGTTCATCCGGTCCGTGCGCCTGCCGACCAGGTCGGAGATCGCGGCTCCGGCCGCGGTCTCCGCCTTGTCGCATGCCGAGGCGGCCGAGGGCAGCGGCTGCTCCTCCTTAGCGAGCAACTCGGCAATGCCGCTGAACAGCACCCGCGCCGCGTCGCAGGCTCCCTCGGCGAGCACCGCCTTCGCCTCGACGAGGACCCCCTCGGCCCCTGAGATGTCGTTCAAGACGCCGCCGAGCTTCCGCTGGGCCGCGCTCCGCTCGTCATCGGCCTCGCCGATCCTCTGCCGCACCGCGTCCAGCGCGTCAGTCAGCTTGGCGAGTTCTGCGGATGCCGCCTTCAGTTGCTTCCGTTCCTCCTTCAGGTCCTCGATCTGAATCACCACGGACTGCCAGTCGATTTCGGTGAATCCACGCGTCTCGTCCAGGCCCACGAGCGCATCCCTGCGCTCCTGCGCGGCGCTCTGTCTCTTCTGCTGCTCAGCCTGCGCGGCCCGGACCGCGTCAAGTTGTGCGCTGATCTCCCGGGCACGGTCGATCAGCGCGTCGATCTTGCGCTCGTTGGACCAGCCGAGCACATAGGTGGACCGGTCGTCGATCCGCCTCCGGTCGTCCTTCTCGTGCCTGCCCCCATTCTCCTTGACCTGACCGGTTTTGGTGATCGCCTTGGGCAGCCGGCGGAACTCCGCCATCGTCTCGACGCACTCGTGATCGGCGCGGCGTTCCAGCTCGCGCTCCAGCCACCAGGCGAACGGGGTGTCCTTGATGTCAAGCTTCGCGGCAAGCGCGTTCGTCCCCCAGTTCGGCAGAGTATTCCGCCCGGCCGGCTCGGCGACCCTGTAGTAGACCACGCGCGCCCCGAGGTGACGATCGTTGATCCAGTCCGACACGACGCGGTAATGCTGGTCGGGCACCAGGATGGACAGCGCAAAGCCGTGCAGCAGCCGCTCCGCCGCGCCCTCCCAGTCGCGCTCGCTTTCCCGCACAGCGATCAGCTCGCCGGCGAACGGCAGTGAGTCCTCGGCGAGGCCGAGCTCACGGCACATCGACGTCCGCAGGTCTAGGTTACGCTTTGGGATGTTGTTCTTGTGTGCCCGCAGACTGACCAACTCGGCGTTAACCTCGTTTGCTTCATCGGTCCGCCGCTTCAGCTCAACGCCCGAATCGGTCAGCTTGTTCTGCCAGTCGGCCAGGTCTCGTTTCGCGGTGGCCGAGGCTTCCGCGATCTCGCGCCGCCGGGGGGCGAACTGCTCGGCGGTCTCGACCTGGTCAAGCCCTGCCGCCGCGAGCAGCCCGCTGAACCGCGTCGCCTTCTCCATCCGGGTTTCCGCAGTCTTCTCGGCCTCGGCGAGCTGGCGCTCTATCTCGGCTAGCCGGTTCCCGCCATGGCCGGCCAGTTCCACGTCCAGGTTCCGTTCCTGCTCGCGCAGCCCGCTCAGCCTGGCATCGAGATCGTTCAGCCGCGCCTGGTAATGCTCCCGCTCGACGGAGAGTCTCTCCAGCTCCGTCTCGCCGAGTCCCGCCTTCAGGTCGGCGAAGTAGTACCGCAGCGCCTCCCGCTGCGCAACGAGCGTCGCAATGTCATCCCGGATCTTGTCGTGCTTGCCGCAGTCCTCCAGCAGCGGCATGAGCGCGGCGAGCTGCGCCTTGGCCCGCTGCACCGCCTCGTGCGCCTTGGTGAGGTCCTCGAAGTGCGCGACGATGTCCTTGGTGGCCTTCTCCGCGTCGAACGGCTCCAGCATGTGGGCGCGGACGAAGTCGGTGAGGTTGCCCACCGACTTCAGCGACACGGTCTGGTGGAACAGCTCCATCGCCTGCTCGGATTCGATGCCGAGACGACGGCGGAAGTCCTTGCCGTACTCGGGGAAGCTGTCGTGCACGCGGATGCCTTCGGCGGCGCGCAGCCGCTTGCGAAGCAGCGCGGTGTCGGTCCCGAAGCCCGCGAAATCTGCCGATACCGTCAGCGCCCGGTCGGCGGCCACGTAGAACCGGTCCGGCGGACCGACGGCGTCGCCCGCGCGCAGGTAGAACACCTGGGCGAGCGTCACGGTCTCGTCGTAGCCCTCGTTGCGAAAGACGCCGAGGACCACGCTGTAATTGCTGCCGTCGCGGAGCTGCACGGGCTTGGTGGCGCCGGTGACTTCGTTGCGCTCGGTCTTGTAGTAGCCGAGCACGTAAGAGCGCAGTGACCGCTCCTTTGTTTCCGCGCCGGCCGCCTTGTTGTACGAGATCTTCTGCGACGGGAGCAGGAGCGTGGTGACGGCGTCGACGATCGTGGACTTGCCAGAGCCGATGTCGCCGGTGAGCAGCGTGTTGTGCCCGGCGGGCTCGAGCGACCAGACGCGGCCGCCGAACGTCCCCCAGTTGTACAGTTCAAGCCGGACGAGGCGGAATCCAGTCATTCGCTGTCCTCGGTGTCGGTATTCAGCAACGTCAGGTACTCGGCGAGCTTGTCGTCGAAATCGGCGAGCCACTGACCGTCGACGAACGCCTTCAGGATCCGGCGTACCTCGTAGGCTTGCTCGGAGTTCTTCACCGCCCGGAGGAAACCGAGCTCGACGCACTTGTTCAGGTGCGCGTCGATCTGGTCGGTCAGCCGGGCCTCGTTGGAGGTCGACGGCAGGAAGACCCGGACCATCTCACCGATCTGCTCGCGGGTGAGGATGAGCCGGGTTTCACCGCCCAGGGCATCGAATTCTGCGAGCTTCTTGCGCAGCAGCGCGAGCAGCAGGCTGACATGGAAGGACAGCATGCGACGGGGAATGAGCCGGGGCAGCGGATCCGGGTCGTCGGGGTCTGGCTCGCGCTGGCGGCAGAACGCATAGCCTTCGGCCTCGTCGACCACCATGCGCAGGCCGAGTGTGGCCAGGTAGTCGCGGGCCTGCGGCTGCAGCTCCAGCACGCTGCGCCAGGCGCGGTCATGCGTGTCGCGGTAGACCACGCCCTTCATGAGCTGGGTGAGCGCGAGCGGGAGGCTCGGCTCGGCGGTCATCTGCGCGTCCTCGCGTAACTCACCCGCGGCAGACTCACCACTCGGCTGCCTCCCTCCTCCGTCCAGCCGATCTTTTCGCGCCGCCCCTCGTCGTACACGATCCGGAACGTCTCGTCCTTCAGCGACAAGTACGTGACCAGCTCGGCCAGGCCCTGCTGGATGGGGCGCTGGGCGACCAGTTCCCTCAGGCCGACCGTCGGCTGACCGCGCAGCGCCTCCCGGACGCCCGCGGCCAGCGGGACCGGATCCACATGGACCTGATCGAACAGCGCCGCCGGGTCGGTGTCCTCGTCTGCATCGCGAACATCTTCGCTGCTGATCCTGGCCTTCGTCACTGGCGCGTACAGGGGGCGCTCCATCGGGAGGCGGATCGCAGGCGACGGCGCGTCGAGTTCTGTTGTCACCCCGATGTTTTGCGCTCCGCGGAGCTGCAACGCGGAGGCCTCGATGCTCCGCAGAACGTCGATCACCCGGCGGTTCTCGAACCAGACCTGGTCGTCCAGGAACCGCCGGAGCTGGTCGGAAAGCTGGCGGACGGTCGCCTGGGTGCGCTCGGCGGCGTCGAGCCAGTCGTGGTGGACATGCCGCAGACGGCTATTGCGCTCGGCGATCCCGGCGAGCGAGTGAACGCGGTCCAGTAGGCCCGCCAGCTCCTCCTGGCGTGCCTGGGACAACAGAAAGCCGTAGAACGCCTGGAAGGACCTTCCCTGATCCGAGCCAGCTATCGACTCCCGGCTGCCGAGCACGTCGTCCAGCAGCTCGCCCTTGCCGCCGTGCCAGCCGGCGATCTTCTCGCGGAGCTGCCGGTCCAGCTTGCGGAAGTTCTCCTCTACCTCACGGAAGTCAGCGAGCAGTTCCCGCGCGGTACCCGCGAACTGCTGGTAGCGGTCGCGCACCGCCGTCTCGTCGAGCATGGGCATGTTGCCCGTCTCGATGCGAGCTATCTGCTCGTCGATGGCCTCCCGCTGCCGGTGTAGTTCGGCCAGCCGTCGCCCGGGATCTGTCTCGGTGCCGAAGACGATCTGCCGCAGCAACTCGAAGATCACCTTCAGCCGCGACTCTGTACCGATGAACTCGCGCTCGCGCAGGCTCTGTATCCACTGCAGCGCCTTCTCGACCGCGGGGGTGGCATCGTAGTGGGGCTCGTCGGTGCCGTCGGGGTAGTACTTGCGAAGCCAGCCGACATCGGGAGCCGCCCAGTCGTCGAGGTATGCCTTCGCCGACTTGGGGAACCTCCGACCGCCCAGGTCGCTATCCCGCTGGTTCAGCGCATACAGCTCGTCATCCAGCCGGCTGGCAAGCTCGGTCGCGGAGATGGACCGGAGGTTGTCGGCGACGAACACCTGGTGCAAGAAGCTCAGTACCAGAGGCGCGTTCTCCGCGCGGAGCAGCCGCCACGCCGGGCTGTTGTCACGCAGCCACGCGATCTCGTCCAAGCTCGGCACGACCGACATCGTAAGGCGGCGGGCCGACATTCTTGCGCAAGCGCGGCAAGGCGCCGCGCTGACCATTTTCGTCTGGATCAGTCCGCGCGAGACCTCACCTTCGCCTCGCGGGCAGGGTATTAAGGCCTGGATCCACCGAAGAACTGGGGTAGATCGTTTTCTTGCATGGGGAGTTTCCCGAGGTGATTGCGGGCGAGGGCGTCCCGCCGTCCGCCTCTGCTGCGGCCCTGCGGTGATCTTTCTGGTCCGGGGACGGGGGCCGTGGTGGCCGCGGCGGGCCGTTCGCGGGTGCGGTGACCGGGTCTGGGCTGGTCAGGCCGCGCGGGCCTGAGGCGGGCCGCAGGCCGCGCGAACCCACGCCATCCGGATGGCTGCTTACAACGCCGAAACCGCCCGTCCTGCGCTCTCGGCGGGCACCACGCCCGCGTCGCAGATGAGGCCTACGAGCTCATCCGTGAAGCCATGGTCAGCTTCGGCGACATCATCCCCGGTCACGGCGAGCGGCTCGTCCGCCTCGACCCGCTCACCGGCCCCCGGCGCACCAGGCCCTGGACGCCCCCTGCGAAAGCTCACCCAGGGCCGCGCCCTCTACCCCGGCACCAGGCTCGCCCGGCGTTACGAAGTCAAATCCCGCCCCGACACTGCATAATCATTCTCCCTATGTCAGGAGTCCTGAACCCGGGACGAAAAGCCCGGGCTGAGCATCCGCAACCCGGCGCGGCTGAACACCCGCCCGAAGTCCTCCCCGCATCTCAGCCATAGCCGATGCTTGCCTGGCAAGGATGCCGGAGGCAGGATCACTGCGCCGGATGATGTCTGCCGGGTCGCGAAGCTCGATGTACGGGACGTCTCCGCGGAAGTCACAGAATGCCTCAGGGTCTATGGCCTTGCGAATGGCGGCGTGCAGGGTTTCGGCTGCCCGGAGATCCTGTGTCTCCCACATGCGGCCGCGGTAGGAGACGAACCAGCCATCCTGGCCGCTGGCGAAGCCGAGACCGCCACGGATCTCTAGGTTCTGCCCGTGCTCTAGTACATGACGGACGTTAGCTATTGTCGGCGGCTCGCCCGGCTCGTGCTCCGACAGCGGTAGGCCCGCCGTCTGCTCGCTGAACAGGGCGATTGCCTCGGGAAGCACGTTCCTTGGGTCGGCCACGTCGGCCGCCAGGTCTGCCACCGTGGACAGCCGGTGAAGGCTGACTACAAATAGGTCTACGTCAATCCGGCGCTGAACCATGATGGCTCGCGGGTCACTGAAGATGGCCGGGCCAGGATCCATGATGCGGCTGTGCTGCATTTAGCATGCGATCCAGTACGAGTCGGCGTCATCGCGGATCATCAGTGTTTGCTGAACCGGGTGCGCCTCCCGCCAGAGCCTGATCTCTCGCTTGTACGTCACCATGCGCTCAGCATCGACTTGCGAGGCGGGGCAAGCCGACTGAATTTCCGTTGACATCGGCTGGGGTATAGCGAGACATGCTTTGCGACCGTCATCACGATGAGCAAGATCAAGGTGCGCGGGCTGCTACATCAGCGTGCGAACAGGCGAGAAAAACGTCCGCTTCTCGCGCGATGAGGTATGCGACTCGCATACTGGACGCTCTGTGTACTCCGGCACTGCCCACTCGCTGCAGTTGCGGGAGGCCATGCTCGGCGATCTGAGCGTCGGTGAAGCTGCCTCCCGCCTCAATCAGGCTGCAGGCTGACTGGTCAGATTAGATACCAAAAAGTGATCAACATTCCCTCAGGCGTGGTCAGCCTGAGCACTACTGTGATCGATCGGAGCGTTTCGCCGCCGGATTTCACGAAAGCGGCAAATCGGATGGCTAGCAGATTCGAAATATTTCTCTGACCTGCGGAGCCCCCTTACGGAATCGAACCGTAGACCTTCTCCTTACATGGCCATCTGGCCTTCTTCTGGCCTGCCATTGCTTGGGCGGAAATGCCTTTCACGTGCAGTTTTCTGGTCTCGGCGGGTCTGGGGATGTCTCGGTAAGTGCGGCCGTTGTCACCACCATAGTCCCCACCTCCAGCTACCCTGTGACCATGGCCACACGGCGCAGGCGCGGTGAGGACGGGATCTCCTTCGAGCACCGGGGCCCTTGCCGCGACCCCGAGCGCCACCGGCATTGCCCAGGGCTGTGGCGCGGCGAGATCACATTGGGGTACACCGATGGGAAACGCGCCCGACGGAAAGTCAGCGGCAAACTAGGGTCGCCGTCGTTGACAAGCTCAGGGAACTGCATACGGATCTCCGCCAGGGAGTCATCCCGAGGACCGGTTACACAAACTACACGGTGCGCCAGGCCGCGGGCGACTGGCTAGCGAACGGGCTGGCCGGCCGCTCGGCCAAGACGATCAAAAAGAACCAGAACGTGCTGGAGCCGATCCTGAAGGTCATC
>Ga0126378_10004876_pt1 | contig 10342 bp, 15 predicted proteins | sample PanSoiMetPlot_23_FD_92587 | JGI IMG/M metagenome (GOLD analysis project Ga0126378, IMG submission 92587) | Tropical forest soil microbial communities from Panama - MetaG Plot_23 | ecosystem: Environmental > Terrestrial > Soil > Tropical forest > Bulk soil | place: Panama | collected 2016-02-17
GAAGTGCTGCCGCAGCAATCGCTGGATCGGCCAGCAAATCACGCAGGCGAGTCACGATTACGTGGCGTGTAATCCCGGCGTGTAGATCGCTATAAGCGGCGCCAAGCGCCATCTTGAGTTTGATACCAGGATCTGATCTGGCGTGATCGATGGTTGTTTCGAACGCAGCAGCCCGTCGGCTGGTGTCTTCCCGGCGATCTCCGGTCATCTCGACCGACATATGCAGATCGCTGTCGGCCATTTACATAACCAGATCCGGTTCAAACGACGTCATGCGCAAGTATTTCCATTCGACGAGCTTCATAGTGACGCCACCAACAAGAAACGTCAGCCCATCTCGAATGGACGTTACTACCCAGTCGCCAAGACCAGGAGGTTTTCCCCCAAACCATTGCATGAACTCTTCGCCTTGACAGAGCGGTCCTATGCCAACGACAAGCGCTACTTTACCTTGTACTTTATCTTCGAGATATTTATCGGGAACAAATATTCTGCCGGCCGTGTACTGGCCGGCTCGATCGTAGACCGCGAGGAGGTAATCGGGGCCGAATACCCGGATACCTACCTTCTCGGCGAGCGGCTGCATCCGCTCCATCCCGGTCGCATCCGAATCGACTATCCAGCCCTTAGGGCCGACAACTCCTTCGAGTTGTTCTATAATCTTCGCCTTAGGATCGTAATCCCGGCTCATCCGCATAGCGCGGGCGACCAACGGCGATGACACCTAAACCCCCTCCGATAATTTCACACACCTGTTGGTGTGGAATTATGATGAAGGCTTAGCTATGCCGTCAAGGATATTTTTACAGCGTGGGAAGTGTTGAATGAGAGCCGGAGAAAACGAAGAGGTTGTCGATTGTGGCACATGCTTCGCGTGCTGCCATCAAACCGTCGTGCTGAAGTCCGACGAAGGCGATGGGCTCCTATGGATCGACATCGGATCGATGAGAGTTTTACGCCGCCGGCCGGATGGAAGCTGCGTGCACCTGGTTGACGGGCGCTGCTCCGTACGGGTCAACCGTCCCGAAGCTTGCCGGGTCTTTCACTGCGGCAAATGGTTCTTAAAAGCTAGCCATCGTGATGTTGTTGAATTACGGCGGAGCGCGGATCCCGAGCACCGCCGCATGGCCGACGAAGGTCGGAAGCGGGCCCGCGCGCTCCGTCAGGGTCGATAGAGGAGGTTGGCAGCCCGTATCGCCTTCTTGCTTTTTTGGAGCATCACCTTAGGTCGGCTCCTCTTCGGGGAAAGGTGTGGTCGAACAGCGAACTTCGTTGAGTTCGTATCCGGGATGCTTGACGGCGTATTCGGCGGCGATGATTTGTCCATAGAACATGCAAGCGATTTGATTTTGTACCTTGTCATCCCCGGCTAACTGCCGGCAATTAGCCTCTGTCTCAGGTTTGCCGATCAGGCACATCACCACCATGATATAAAACACTCTTCCCTCCCCCGAGAGGCTCGGCCCGATCACCTTCACAACAATGCTCGATCCCGCAGCCCCCGCAATCGGGACAGGGAATCAGCCTAAACGGCACAGGTTTAGGCCAAGGAGGCGGCGGATCGCCGATCATCCCAGCTCCCTGGCAGCTCTGACATCGAGCCATCGTTATCGCACCCCATACGGATCGAATGGCCTAGTTTCGTCTGGCTCCGGGGTTCGTTTCCCGAAGAGACATTCATCGATCAACCTCAACACATCATCGAGTTCGCGTACGCGACCGGTCATCGCCCAATATCCGCTCGGCCCCTCGATCATGTTGACGCTTCCGCGGGCGATTTGATCGGTCAACTCCCGGCGTCGCTCTTCAAGCTGGCGCTTGAGCCGCTGGTCGGGATCCTCACTGTGCATGTTTCACGTGAAATAATCTGTATATTATTTAAGCCTTTAAATCGAGCGGCGGAACCTCAGTTGCTGCAGCTTTGCTCAAAGCACGCCGTTGGTTTTGAGACTCTACTAGTTGACGCCACGTTTCCATGGCAACAGCATCCGTAATCGGTTTGAAACAGAAAGGGCAACATGGTCTCTTGTCTTGGGGAGGCTCATGATCTGGCGCAAGATTGATTTCGTCAATTTGAGACATCGCTAATGCCCAGAGGTCCTGGATCCGTATATCATTTAAGTCTTTGAATGGCTCGGACGAGAGGCGCATTCACCTCCGCGACGTTCTCATCGGCGCCGCATTTAATCACCGAGAGTTCCGCATGCTTATCGATGATCAAAATCTTTTTCCCCTTCATGGCCGGGGCGTTGGCGAAATAAGCTTCGATCTGAGCGAGCGCCGACGGGGCCTCGGGATATGTCTCTCGTATTTTTTCATATTCGGTGCACAATTCTTCACTCACCCGCACCACGAGTATGTCATTCTCGCCGAGTTCAAGCTTGCCTATTTGGAGGGCCGCGACCGCCAAGGCCGCGCCAGATTCGGTGACGCTAAATATAGGATGACCCGGGAGCATTCCCAGTTCGGGTAATTCATCCTCCTTAATCGATTCTCCAGGCCGCAACTCTGCGAACCTGGCCTCAAACCTAGCTTGGCGGTCGGCTTTCACTTTCGCCAGCCTAGCCATTTGTTTGTCGACCTGATCGAGCCCTTGCCTATAAACACGCTTATATGGCAGCGGCATCTCCTCACCAACCCATTCGCCGCCCGCATGCCGCGACTGATCAGTCACTCGAATGACAGGATTACCTGATTCGTCCATGCTTACCTCAATCTCAAGATCGCTTTCGCTATCGTTTTGCATCAGGGGTTTACCTCTTTGCGTCGCTCTTCGGACACACCGTTCGCCGCAAGGTGTAGCTCCCGGCGCACCCATTCCTTCATCGACGCGTCAGGATCATCGACTTTCCGGGGCACTGCCCTTTTCGGAGCATCTTCCTTAGCCGAATCGTCCTTTTCTTTTTCGTCTGCCATGTCAGCGTCTCCAGCGACAACCTACCTATATAATGATAGGATACGGATCATGTCTCGTCTAGCTAAAGATCCGCTCCCTCTAAATTTCTCCAAAAATTCCAAGTTTGTAGTATATATTTATCGTGACCCACGACCCAGGAAGAAGAAGCAACCTATATATGTGGGGAAGGGCACCAAAAAAAGGCCAGAGGCTCATTGGCATGGTCACAGTAAATATAATGCGCTCTTCACTCGCGTTCTAACAAAAATCAGGAGCGCAAACCTAACACCAATTATCGAGATCATCTCCGGCTTTAATAACGAAGATGATGCCTTCCGCCTCGAACGGACATTAATTGCAACATTTGGCCGAAGGAATGTCGGCACGGGAACGCTATGCAATTTGACAGATGGGGGTGAGGGGGCATCGGGGACCGTGATCTCTTCACAGACACGAGCAAAACAGTCCGCAGCGGCAAAGGGGCTTCCAAAATCAACCAAGACACGCGCAAAAATGAGCGCATATTGGAACACTCCGGAGGGAGCCGCCGTACGTCAAGAGGCCCTCAAAAAGACTTGGGAGAAACGGCGTGCTAGAGGAACCCATAACGGGAAGTCGGTTGTATGTCTTAATGACGGCCAGGAGTTTCCAACTATTGCTGCCGCAGCAGAGCATTATGGCATCGGCTACAGCAAAATATCCGCGATATGTAATAAAGATAAGAAGCAACGCATGGTGTCGACAAACGGGTTAGTGTTTCGCTTCATTAATGATTTCGAAGGGCGGCGAGATGAGTGGCAGAAGGTAATAGCCGACGCCGCCATACGATCAGCCGCCAATCGCTTCAAAGGACAAATTGCAGTAGTTTGTCTCAACGATGGTCGCCAATTTGAAAGTGCTGCGGCAGCAGCGAGATATTATCGACTTTCCCGCCCAAAGGTTGCTGGCGCATGCTATAATAAAGACATACGTTCAGTTAAAGGTCTTGTATTTAGGCATGCGGACGACATTACCGGACTACAAGATGATTACCAAAGCATAATTGCCGCAGCGAAAATCAGATCACGCGCTGGATTAGCGCTAGGCCGAAAGCCTAGGAAGAAGATGGATATCTAGGAATCTGCCGATTTGCCTTAGCTAATCTCCCGGCGCCTGACCCGCTTCCGTATTTCATTTTGTGCGTGCCGGGGCCAGTATCGCCGCCGTCAGCGCAGGCTGCTGCCCGCCCGCCGCGTGCCATCCCTGGAGGACGCATCATCGGCGATCCGCCAGGCATTCCAGTGTTCGGCGGCGGCATACCCATGGCGCCCGGCATCGGTGGCATGCCGGGAGGCATCCCCATCGCCGGATGAGGGGGAGGCGGCGGGGGAGGTGCGGCCGGCGGCATCCCCCCTGGCTGACCCATCGAAGAGCCGACGTCTGGGTGCGGAGATGAATGGATCAATATGTTTACGCGAGGATGGTCGGACTTCCCTTTGCTTCCACGCGAATGTCGGTCATGCCGAGGCGGAGCCGTATCATCCATCGTGCTTCCGCCATCTTGGAAGCGCAATCGGGTCTTGGGTTCGCCCTTGTGTAAGGCCGATTCGTGCTCGGATACGCCGCGGCGTACAAAGGCCTTGTCTTCAGCATCGTCGGCCGTACCCCCGTCTGCGCGTCCGAGATGCCCTCCGCGCGAGCCATAGCCAGCCGAGTTCATGATACGGCGTGCCGCTTTGCGATTGTGAGTCTCAGCCATCTTTACCTTCCTCGGCTCCCGCCGTTGCCCCGGCGGGCATGGGATTTTGTAATTTAAACATCTCAGCGATCCCCTGCAATCGAAGCTGATGCCCAACCGGACCTAAGCACTCCGGAGTTACCAGATTATCATCAAATTGCGCGCGTGTCGCGCCGCATAGCCGACACGAGCCGTTAACGGTATCAATCGAATGATTCATGCCCCTTCCCCTGTGGCGAGCCGCCCGCCAGGGGGAAACCAGCGAGCGGCTCTCTCGTGGTTGCCGGTCTGGGAGAACCGATGTGCAATCGCCACGATGGAGAGATCATATCACAAATGCCGGAACCAAACTATAGTCTCTCGCGTTCGCCGCTCGCGAGGTGTGTGATGGGATGCTTTACCCTTGGCTTCTTCGAGCAAATTTTGATTTGGCTTGTCGGCATCGCCGCGATCTTTGGGCTGGTGAAGGTGCTCTTGCCGCTGGTTGTGGGCCCGCTCGGGGCCGCCGGCGGTGCGGTGATCGCTGCCCTCGGCATCATCTTGTGGGCTATCGTCGCGATAGCTGTGATCATCCTGATATTCGATCTGCTCTCATGCCTAGTTGGCGGCATGTCTGTTCATGTGTTGCCTAGATAGGTGAAGGCGTCGCCGTCCCGCCCTCCGGCATAGGTGGCGGTTGACACTAGTGGCCTGCCTCTCTTTGTGGCAACATCATCGATGTCATGCCCCGTATAGCAAAAGATCCTCTGCCCCTAAACTTCTCCGAAGGCTCAAGGTTCATCGTCTACATGTATCGTGACCCTCGGTATGGGAAAAAGCAACAAGCAATTTACGTGGGGAAAGGGCTAGTTAAAAAGAATAGAGCAGACTCCCATTGGAATGGACATAATAAGCATAATCGCCTGTTGGTTTCCGTTCTGAAAAAAATTAGATCTGATGGGTTAGAGCCTATAATAGAAATTATAGCAGGATTTGATGATGAAGAAAATGCTTACCGTCTCGAAAAGAAGTTAATTACGTTATTTGGAAGAAGGGATCTGAGAACAGGCACACTGTGCAATCTCACAGATGGCGGCGAAGGGACGATAGGTACTATACGAGTCACCCCTAAATCGCCTTCGCCAGAGGCGCGCGCCAAAATGTCGGCGGCACACATGGGGCAACCATCACCGCGAAAGGGGCAGCATCTTTCACCGGACACCAAAGCCAAACTTTCTATCGCACATAAAGGAAGAATACTGCCGGCAGAGCAACGAGCAAAAATGTCGGCGGCTCACCGGGGAAAGCCAAAATCACTCGAAATGCGAAATAACCTCTCGATCGCAAAAAAGGGGAAGCCATCCCCATTAAGAGGCAGAACTATTCCGCCAGAGATCCGAGCAAAGATTTCTGCTGCGAAAAAAGGCAAGCCGGGACAGCCGCGATCTGCTGAGACCCGAGCTAAAATGTCCGCTTCTCACAAAGGGAAAGCCGCCTGGAATAAAGGCATCCCCGCATGGAACAGGGGCTGGAGAAAAGGCAACCCTCCTTCGTTAACGCCCGATGATTAACTTCACGGAAGCACCGTAGCTGTACCACCTGCTGGCTCTTGCGGCACAGCATTTGTCTTGGCCGCATCCAGATTCATTTTCTCCCTGTCGATTTGTGCTCGCATAGCCGCCTCTTGTAAGCGGGCCTCGCGATCCAGAGCTTTGTCCTGCGATTGCAGATTCGCTTGTGCCTGTTTCTGATCGATCGCGTGCCCAGCAAAGGGGTCCGGTTGCGCTGCCGCTGCACCCAAACCGGCACCTGAGGCGATCTTTTCGCGCTCGACCGCCATCTTCATCGCCGCTTCCTGGAGCTTGGCGTGCCGGTCAGCGGCGCGATCGGACGATTCGAGCGCTGCCGCTTGGGCCTTGGTGCCGAGTTCATGCTGGCGCGACTGAGCATCGGCCGCAAGTTCTGCCATTTTCCCTTGGTGCTGCATTTGCGTTTGCTGGATACGCGCCTGCGCCATCATCATCTTTGCCGGATCCGGCGGGGGTGCCCCCGGTGCCATCGCCGCCTGGTTAGCCTGAAGCTGCTCGGGGGTTAGCAACAGAGTCTCGGCGTTAGCCACGCGCAAGGTTTGCAAGGCACGCCGCAGCACCTCCTGCATATCCCAGTACATCGGTGTCTGTTGTACCAGCTGCATAACGGCGTAGATCTGCATAATCCGGTGCACCTGAGCAGGCACATTCGGATCGCTCGCCGGCAACAGATTCATATCCTTGAAGGCTTCAGCCGTCTGATACCTAGTTGCCGGGTTGGGGTTGAGCCGCCATAGATCCTCGGGGTTTTGGATAAACAGCTTGCGTAGCTTGAGCAGTTCTTCCTTCTGGCTGCGGTGATTGCTCTTGTGCACCGCCGCCATCATCTGCGTCGATTGCTCGATCTGCGACATGATCGTGCCGACGGGAATGTTGGTACGGCCTTCGCCTACCTCCATCTCCACGGTGCCCCCGAGCCGCATCGCGGACTCTTTAAGCATCTGGGCGAATTGTACAAACACCGCGTCGAGTTGTTTGTACGGCAGCGGCATCAAGAGGGCGCGGATGTCGGTGGCTCCCGGCACGTCGATGTCCACCCATTCGCCCGGCCCCGGCGCGATCTCATTCGTGCTGGTTCGCGCGCCCTTGATCTTTACCCCACCGGGGAACATCGAGAACATGCCAGCGTCCACCAAAAGGCGAGTGATCGCGCGCAAGGCTTTGGTTTGATTACCGACAAGCTGTAGAAATCCCCACTGATGAAACCCAAGGCCAGGGACAAGCCCGTACCTGACAAACATGTTATTTTTCTGGTACAGATCGTCGCCATCTTCCCAGTTTCGCCAGATGCCTAACCCGACGCGGCTGTCCTTGATGACGGTTACCTTGTAGGGGAGCGGCAATCCCTCCGGTGCCTCCCGTTCAAATTTACCATCTATCTGAAAATGATCAGTTTCCAGGCTTAGGTCCGTTTCGTACAGATAGAGAGGGACATCCTGAGGACGGAACGATTGTCCGGCTATCCCCTCTGACCGTTGGATCGCCATCGTGCTCGGCGAGCGTGGCGCGGTCGCATGGGGTATGCTCACATCGCGATAACGCCCAAGGATCATCATCCGCTTGAGTTCGGCTCGACTCGGATAAAATTGATGCGTAACGCGTAAGGCGTTGTCCAGATTCACCGCCTCTTCGGAGACGATCAGATCCATCATTCGTACCGATTCGGACACCGGTCGGTTGCGCATCGGGCAGCGGTAGATCTTCTTATATGCGTTTCCGCAGTACCCCTGGTGCATCAGCATCTGCGACGTGTCGGGGTAATACTCTGTCGCGATTTCCGTCAGATAGTAGTTGAACATATCGGCGAAGTCCTGCGCCGCCTGTTCCTCCGCAGAGCCAACACGGCCGGTTGTCGATACCTTCGCCGGGCCCGCCGCCGGCAAGAGTTCAGCTAGGGCCCCGGCGTGGTATTTGATCATGCACTCGATCAGCGTCGTGTCGCCGAGCCGCGAGATCCCTCGTTTTTGACCTTGGCTCGCGGTGATCTCCTCGATCTTCCCGCCGAGCAGATCGAGCCCCTCCCGGTACTGCTCCATCAAGCCTTGACGAGTCATTTCGTCGGCAGATACCCCTTCGATCACCTCTTCGGTGATCGCCTGGATCACGCTGTCGGGTAGGCGCTCGGCAAGGTTTTCGCCGAAATCCTGATCATCATCATCATGGGTGTGTACCGCGGGAGCGGTGACGCGGACAATCGGGTTGCCCTGGTCGTCGACGCCTGCCTCGACCTCCAGCTCGCCCATATCGACGGCAACGGTTGTGCCGCCGAGGGCGCCCCCAAGGGGATCGTTTAGGCCGCCTGACCGGCTAAATCCATCGGATGGCCTAAACGGGGTGACGTTGTTTCGTGCTTCCGACATCGGCGGCTCTCCGTAGCGAGAACCGCATATCTACACTTCTCGGTATGTAAATTCTAGTCGGCTGCGATATCGGAGAACATACCCGCATCCTCACGTAGCCGCCGCTCTGCCATCGCAGCATATTCCGGGTTAAGCTCGATCAGGATGGCGTTGCGGCCGAGGCGATCAGCGACGAGCCCTGTGGTGCCGGATCCGCCGAACGGGTCGAGCACGGTACCGGGGACCAGCGGAAAGACATCGCAGCCGCACGAAGCTCGCCAGCCGATGGTTTCGGTTTGGTTTATACCGCGTGGCGTTTCAGACCATCCGTTAGATTGATCGAGACCTTTCTGATGACTGCCTTTGGTGCCACATTGCGTCTGATGGAACGATGATTTCGTCTGGCGAACCCAAGGTGCCCCGCATGCCGGACACACGCCCTTAGCGCTCGTCCCAGCCAGGATGGCCCTTCTCGGGATCTCGGTCACGAATGTCGCAAAGTGCGCCTCAGGAAATGGCTCGGGACCGAGCAGCCAGAAGTTGCGCATGTTGCGCTTAAAGCCGACCCCATCCCATTGCTGATCATTGCCACGCGGTCCGTTCTTATCGGTATAGGTTAGACGCGACTCTCGCTTATACCCGTTGCCACTCGGATGATCACTTTCCGCGTCTTCCTGAACCGCGATTGCATCCCAGAAGTATTTCTGGCTTTTTGCCAGCACGAAGATTTTCTCCGTCGCGCTGGTCGGGCGGTCGGTTACGCTTTCCGGCATTGGGGCTCTTTTGCACCACGTGATCTCCGAACGCAACCACCAGCCGTCATCTTGCAGCGCAAAGGCTAAGCGCCACGGCATACCCATCAGGTCTTTTTCTTTCAGACCGGCGATCGATGCCATTCGATTGGCACCCCGAACCTCGGGTTGTCCGTGGCGTTTCGGCTGCCCTTGTTTGTCCTTATAGAAGGACTGAGGTGGCTGTCCGCCCTCTTTATGTGTTCTCAGGTTGTGGTAGCTATCCCCCATATTGACCCAGCATGTGCCGTCCTTGCGCAGCACCCGGCGCACCTCGCGGAACACCTCGACCATGTGTTTCAGATATAAGCTGGGGGTTGGCTCTAATCCGAGATCGCCGCGCCAAGCGCCGCAGTGGCAGAACCCCTCGCTGGCAATAATCCTTACCGGGACAGCTTTATCGCCCGCGCGATTGCGACCGGCGATCCCGTCATCGCTTGGCTTGCGTTTGTTGCCTTGCTCAAATGACCGTTCGCTTTCGTGCCAGACATGCTCACACGTCGGATCACCACCCCACACTTGCGGCTCTGTCCCGTATGATCGAAGCCCGTAATAGGGCGGACTCGTCACGACGCAATGCACGCTCTCGTCCGGTAATTCGCGCAGCCGGTCGAGAACATGGCCCTGAATGATCCGAACAGCCACGCTGCATCCTCTAGCTTAGCGGATCTGATACGTTGTAGCCGGCTCGCCGGATCGCCTAGCTTGGCGGATCGCCCACGGTATACCCAGCCCGCTGGAGGAAACCGCGGATGCGAGAAACCCCCAGGCCCCTCATCCTTTGTGCTGTCTCTTCAAATCCCCATCGCGAATAGTCATTACGTTTGGTAACCTTCGCCATGCTGCGCAGCTTTACAGGATCATCGCGTAACAGCAGGAGTTGACAAATAAGCGTGTCTTCGCGCGGCGCATTCGGCAGATACGCGCACCAGTTCTCGATTATTTCATCTGCTTCATAGACACGAACCTGAAGATTGGAGCGATCCAATCGGTAGCGACGCGGACCAACGAACACATTGAAGCAATGAGTA
>Ga0126378_10004877_pt1 | contig 10342 bp, 9 predicted proteins | sample PanSoiMetPlot_23_FD_92587 | JGI IMG/M metagenome (GOLD analysis project Ga0126378, IMG submission 92587) | Tropical forest soil microbial communities from Panama - MetaG Plot_23 | ecosystem: Environmental > Terrestrial > Soil > Tropical forest > Bulk soil | place: Panama | collected 2016-02-17
TCCCATTTCCGCAGGAACCCCCAGCACATCAAAGTAGTTCGCGGTCACTGCATCGGCAGCGTACTGGCCCGGCCGGCCGTCAACGGTCATGCTCACGTTCACTCCGCCGCCAAAAGTGCTTATTGCCACGCCCGAGAAAGCCTGAATCTCCCGCGCTATATCCTGCCCATTAGGCAGCGAAATAGGTAGAAAATTGAACGTCCGCGTCCCCACGCCGGGATCGATGGTGTAGAGGTTCACCAGTGTCTCTGGATTTCGCACCGGGATGGGGTTGAAAAACACCGCATTTACCACTGTGAAGATAGCGGTATTGGCGCCAATGCCCAGGGCCAGGGTGATGATGGCAACCGCGGCAAACCCGGGCGACTTGCGCAAGGTGCGCAGCGCGTAACGAACATCCTGAAGGAGATTCATTGGTCCCCCAAAACCCGTCCTTCCATAAATCCTACATCTTTATAAGGACGGTCCAGGCATTGACTGGTTAGCCAAATCCTGGTGTTAGAATGCCTGCGCAAGAAGGCCAATCCCATGCACACCATGATGAAATACCCGTTGACGTTGACCTCAATCCTGGAGCGGGCCGGCACGTATTTCGGCGACGTTGAAATTGTCTCCCGGTTACCTGACCGCTCGATCCATCGCACCACCTGGGGCTGCATTTATCAACGGGCACGCCGGCTGGCGGAGTGCCTCCAAGCTGCTGGAATCAAAAAGGGCGACCGCATAGCTACTCTCATGTGGAACCACTACGTTCACCTGGAGGCGCACTTCGGCGTGCCCGCGGCCGGCGCAGTACTCCACGCTTTGAACCTGCGCCTGCATCCCGATGAGATAGCCTGGATCGCCAACCACGCAGAGGACCGCATCCTGATCGTCGACGATGTGCTCCTGCCGGTGCTGGATAAATTCAAAGCCAAAGTCAAGTTTGAGCGGATTTTCGTCGTGCAGCACTGCGGCGGCGCGCTGCCGGCCGGATATGAGAGCTATGAAGACTGGCTCAAGCAGGCTACGGGCAAATTCGACTACCCCCCGATCAGCGAGGAAGACGGCGCGGGCATGTGCTATACCTCCGGAACCACCGGCAATCCTAAAGGTGTGATGTACTCACATCGTTCACAGGTTCTGCACACCATGGCCCAGGCCCTGCCGGATTGCTGCGGCCTTTCGCAATATGACGTGGCGCTGCTGGGCTCGCCCATGTTCCACGCCAACGGCTGGGGACTTCCCTACACCGCGGCGATGGTGGGCTGCAAGTTCGTGCTTCCCGGACCGCACCTTGATCCGGACAGCTTGATGGAGTTGATCGAGAAGGAAGATGTAACCGTGAGTTGCGCGGTGCCAACCGTGTGGTTCCCGGTCCTGGCCCTGCTTGACCAGCGCGGCCCGGACTGGAAGCCGAAACGTAATATCCGGATTCTCTGCGGCGGCACCGCTCCGCCCGAAACGCTAATGCGGGGAATGGACCGGCACGGCATACACCTGATTCATGCCTGGGGCATGACCGAAACCTCGCCCCTGGGAACAACCATGCGGCTGAAGCCCGCCATGCTTCACTGGCCGGAAGGCAAGCAGTATGCCCAACGCACCAAGCAAGGCTGGCCATCGCCGTTGCTCGAGCTGCGCGTCTCGAACGATCAGGGAATCGCCCCCTGGGACGGTCACACCATGGGCGAGCTGGAAATCCGCGGCGCGTGGGTGGCTGGCCAGTACCACAATGCTCCGGGAACGGAGAATCGCTGGAGCGACGACGGCTGGTTTCGCACCGGCGACGTCAGCACCATCGACCCGGATGGCTGCATCCGCCTGGTAGATCGCAGCAAGGACATGATCAAGTCCGGCGGCGAGTGGATCAGCTCGGTCGACCTGGAGAACGCCCTCATGGGCCATCCTGCGGTTCGCGAAGCAGGAGTCGTCGGCGTGCCCCACGAAAAGTGGCAGGAGCGCCCCTTGGCCGTGGTAGCCCTGAAAAACGGCGCCACGACAACACCTGAGGAGCTGCGATCATTTCTTGAAGCCAAATTCGCGAAATGGCAGCTGCCGGATGACTTTGTGTTCGTAAACGAACTCCCGCACACGTCGACCGGAAAGCTGCTTAAGACCGAGCTGCGAACGACGTACAAGGAGTGGAAGTGGACGCCCTGATCTACGGGCCGAACACCGGGTAGTGGCTGGCGATTGCCATGAAGAGCAGCATAGGAAAGGTCAAGACAAAGTTGGTCTGGGAGACCAGCAGCGCCAGACGCCCCATGCCCGCGGCTTCCGGCGGCATCGATCCACCTCCGGCCGCCTCCTTCGTCCAGCGGATGAGCTTCTTTTGGATGCGCCAGATGATGCCCCAAACGTTCAACATCATGAACCACCCTATCCCGCCGCCGATGCCGATCGCCAGCAGGCGATTGCTCTCCCATCCGTGGGCGTTCAACGCCAGATAAAGCCAGCCGCCCCCTGTCAGCACCACTCCCATGATCACTGCGAAGACCGGGCCCTTGCGCAGAATCTCCAGAGGCCCCATGAGCAACGCCATCTCTACGGCAAAAGCCAGGGTCCAGATTCCGAAAAAGGTCCCAATGGCGCCGCCTCCGTGAGTTTGCGCGTTGTGCGCGTCGGCGGAGACGATCATCATCCAGTAGTTGATTCCCGCCAGCACCGTCACTACTGAAGACCAGCGAAACCACCACAAAGCTCGCGGCATCAGGAGCGGCACGACTTTGAGACGGCTGGAGCCATCGAGCTCCTGGATAAACGAGGTGTTTACAAGAATGAAGAAATAAAGCAAACCAACCCAGGTGATGCCGGCGATGAAATGAATCCAACGCAGCACGAGCTGCACTGTGGGCGTTAAGCCTTCGGGCGGACTGATTCGCGGCACATTCAGCATGGCCAGCGTAAACAAGTGCATTGCGGCCTCCGGAGGTGTGAAAAAAACTACGTAATTGGTCCGTGTCTCGGTGGTTGGGTTTGCCGGTTTTTCGATCACCCGATCCCGCAAGACGGGATCACCCGATTCCCCTTTCAGCTCTCCAGCTGCGTGTCCATAGTGATCTTGGCGTTGAACAATTTGGAAATGGGGCAACCTTCCTTGGCGTTCTTCGCCGCCTGCTCGAACTTGGTTTTGTCGGCGCCGGGTATTTTGGCTTTGACCTCCAGATGAACCGTGGTGATGGCGAATCCGGATTCCAGTTTCTCCAGGGTGACAGTGGCCGTGGTGTCAATGGCCTGCGCGGTCATCCCTGCGTTTCCCAGCTGGCCCGAGAGGGCCATGCTGAAGCATCCGGCATGTGCCGCGGCGACCAGTTCCTCCGGGTTGGTTCCCGGTTGCGACTCAAAACGAGTGGCGAATGAATAAGGAGTGTTCTTCAAAACTCCGCTGGCCGAGCTGACGGTTCCCTTGCCGTCTTTCAGCCCACCGCTCCAGTGCGCACTGGCGTTTCGTTGCATAGTCCACATCTCCCTTTTGACGCTTGCGTTTTCGAACTGTCGATTGTAAGCCTGCCGGCGAAAGATTGTCATTTCCGGCTCCGGGGGGCGGCTGGCTAAGAAAGGCCCAAAGACGAAGTCCACTTCGTCCACTCCGTCCATTCAAGTCCATTTGGCTAAACTGCCTTAAAATGCTTCCTGCCGACCGCTTCAGGTTCAGAGGTACGACTTATGTTCGAGCGATACACAGAAAAAGCGCGCCGCATCATCTTCTTTGGCCGCTATGAGGCCAGCCAGTTTGGCAGCCCGTACATTGAAACCGAGCATTTGTTGCTGGGAATCCTGCGCGAAGACAGGGCGCTGACCTTGCGTCTTCTCAAGTTTGACCCCGCCGACTCGGTCCGCAAGCAGGTTGATTCGAGAACGATGCATGGCAAGAAGACTTCTACTTCCGTGGATTTGCCGCTGAGCAACGAAAGCAAGCGGGTGCTGGAGCACGCTGCCGAAGAAGCCGACAAACTTTCCGATAAACACATTGGACCGGAGCACCTCCTGCTCGGGCTGCTGCGCGAAGAGAAGTGTTTTGCCGCGGAAATCTTGATGGAGCGTGGCCTGCGACTTGCCACGGTGCGCGAAGAGCTGAGAAGACAGGCGCACCGCGATCCGGTACAAAGCCAAACGCCCCCGGCCGCGCCCGCATACCCCTCGATTTTCAGCGGAGACCTCACCTCAAGCGCGCAACAGGGCCAGCTCGTTCCGGTGGTCGGCCGCGACCTGCAGCTCTCCACCCTGGTTCAGGTCCTGGGACGTGCCACCAGGAAAAACGCTGTGCTGGTAGGCCAGCCCGGCGTGGGAAAGAGGTCCATTGTCGAGGGGCTGGCACAGCGTAGCGCCGAAGGCGCGGTCCCCCCGTTTCTGGCGGAAAGGAACATTGTTGAACTGGATATCTCGCAGTTCGGGTCGGTCCAGCAATCACGGGCTGAGGGGCGCCTGAAGCTGGCCAAGCAAGAGGTTCTGTCCGCGGGAAAAGCCGTGCTGTTCATAGAGGAGTTCTATTCGCTGCTGGCCGCCGCTCCGTCGCCCGGCGTCTTCGAAACGACCGAACTGCTCAAGACAGCGCTCCTGAGCGGGTCCCTGCAATGCATTTGTACGGCGATACCCGAAGACTTCCGCAAGGCGTTGGAGAAACACCGCTGGCTGCGCCGCTGCTTCCGTGCGATTGAAGTCCCGCCCATGACGAAAGAGGAGGCCTTGCAGGTGCTGGTCAGCGCCGAGGACCGTTATGAGGGATTTCACGGGCTCAGTTTTGACGAAGACGCCTTGCCCTGCATCGTCCGCTACGCGGACCTCTACATCAAGGACCGCTACTTACCCGACAAGGCTCTCGACCTGCTGGATGAGGCCGCAGCCTACGCCAAAGTGCGCTCGTCGCATTGGCCGCCCCAGGTCATCGAGGCGCAGAAGCGCATTCGGTTTCTTGCCCATCGTTTGGAGAATGCCGTCGCGAAACATGAGTTCGAAAAAGCGCGGAACTACTCCGACGAAGAGCGCAAAGAGCGCGAGGCGCTGCGCGATGTCTTGCGCAAGTACAAGCTTGACGAAGCCGTTGCGACGGTAACGAAAGAGGACGTGGAAGAAGTGCTCGCGCGGTGGCTCGGCGTTCCTGTCAGTTCGATCCGCTCAGAAAAGGACGCGGACAAAGCGCCCGAGGCGTAACGGTTGGACCAGGCTGCGCCTGGTTCACAGCCGGGGGCGGCTGTGCTACACGAATATGGGCGACGGCATAGCAACTAGATTGGCCGTTGGCTCATAGCTCTGCTCTTAGCAAGAGCAAAAATGCCGCGTTCGCAGACTTGGCTAACGGCTATTGGCCAAGGGCTAATGAACATTTCAGCAACTATGTCTGCAGAGCCGGGTTAAAAGTTACAGTAGTGTCGAAAATTACGATTAACGCGATTTCTAGCTGTCCACCCGGTCCGCTGGACATTGCCGTGCAAGCGGGGCATAATCGCCTTCACAGACAAATTGCTCAAGGCAAGGATGTGTCAGCGGTACGTTGTGCCCGTGCAACCTTGTTGTCAGGAGACCAACTTGAAGAGACTCTCAATATTATTAGCGGTTTTTTGCATCATTTTTGCGGTAGCAACCAGCGCGCACGCGCAGCAGTTTGACCTGGCCTTCGGCTACGGCACGATCAGCGGAAATCCGGCATCCGATGCCAGCCTGGCCCAAACAACAGCCGGGACTTACACTGCGCAGACTATCGGCGGGGGCGGCTACCCTGCATTCAGCGGCGACTTTCTGTTTTTCCACCGCTACTTCGGCGTTGGCGCTCAAGTTGCCTGGCGGGCCAACCAGAACGTGGACATTTTCTCGACGCCGTATCGTCCAATTCTCTATGATGTCAATGCCGTTTGGGCTCCGCCCGTGGGCAAGCATATTCAGGCCGAGTTGCAAGCAGGAATCGGAGCTGAGAGCCTGCGCTTTTACCAGCCGTTCTTTACCTGTAATTTCGTCGGCTGCACCAATTACACCAGCAGCAACCATTTCATGGGACATTTTGGCGGCGGCCTTCGCTTCTATGTGACCAAGAACATCTTCATACGCCCTGAAGGCCATCTCTACCTGGTCAACAACAATTTTGAATTTGCCGGGCCGAGAGTAACGCGCTACGGAGTTTCAATCGGGTATTCGCTGAAGAATCAGTTCTGATAAATCGGCCATTGGCCCTTAGCCCTTACAAGAGGAAACATGCGGCATTCACAGATTTGGCTAAGGGCCAAGGGCCAACGGCTATTTAGGGCCAAAGGCTGATTTCGGCACGTGCCCGCGCCGATACACCATCACTGTTCGCTTGAACTCGATGACCACGTTTCCGTCCTGGTTGTAGCCGGTGGTCTTGAAGCGCACGATGCCAACATTGGGCCGCGACTTCGATTCCCGCTTCTCCAACACCTCGCTACGCGAGTAGACCGTGTCTCCCTCAAACAACGGGTTGGGCAAGCGCACTTCGTCCCAACCGAGGTTGGCCATGGCGTTCTGGGAGGTGTCCATCACCGATTGTCCGGTGACCAGCGCCAGGGTGAAGGTCGAATCGACCAGCGGCTTGCCGTACTCGGTTTTGGCGGCGTAGGCGTGGTCAAAGTGGATGGGATTGGTATTTTGCGTCAGCAGCGTGAACCAGAGATTATCGGCGGAGAGCACGGTGCGGCCAAGCGGATGCTGGTAGACATCGCCCACCTGAAAATCTTCAAAGACACGGCCTGTCCAGCCTTGTTGCAGCGGCATGAAATTTCTCCCTGTCGCAATGGTTTGCCGGTTTTCCGATCACCCGATCACCCGATCACGCGGTCACCCGATTCCCTCAGTAAGACCGCGGCAGCCCCAGAACGTGCTCGGCGATATAAGCCAGAATCAGATTGGTGGAAACGGGCGCCACCTGGTAGAGCCTGGTCTCGCGAAACTTCCGCTCGATGTCATATTCCGCGGCAAATCCGAAACCGCCATGCGTCTGCACGGCGGCGTTCGCGGACTCCCACGAGGCTTCCGCCGCCAGCAGCTTGGCCATGTTGGCCTGCGCGCCGCAGGCGTTCTCAGAATCGAACAACTGCGCAGCCTGGGCCACCATCAATGCCGCCGCTTCCACATTGGCGTACGCTCGCGCCAGAGGAAATTGAATTCCCTGGTTCTGCCCGATCGGCCGGCCAAAGACCACCCGTTCTTTGGCGTAGCGGCAGGCTCGATCCAGAAACCATCGCCCATCGCCAATACACTCGGCCGCGATCAGGATGCGCTCGGCGTTCAGACCGTCGATCAGATAGCGGAAACCCTGCCCCTCCTGGCCGATCAGATTCTCCACCGGCACTTCTACGTCGTCAAAAAATATCTCCGTGGTGGCATGGTTCATCATCGTTTGAATCGGACGGATGGTGAGACCGTGGCCGGCAGCCTGGCGCATGTCCACCAGAAGTACGGAAAGGCCCTCAGTGCGCCGTGCGACCTGCTCCAGCGGCGTGGTACGCGCCACTAAAAGCATCAAGTCGGAATGCTCGGCCCGGGAAATCCAGATCTTCTGTCCTTTGACTATGAAGTTGTTGCCCTGGCGCGAAGCGAAGGTCTTGATGCGAGTGGTATCAGAACCGGTGGTAGGTTCGCTCACCCCGAAAGCCTGAAGCCGCAGTTTGCCGGCGGCAAGCGCAGGCAGGTATTTTTTCTTCTGCGCTTCCGACCCATGGCGCAGCAGAGTGCCCATGATGTACATCTGCGCGTGGCAGGCGCCGGCGTTGCCCCCGGAGCGATGAATTTCCTCCAGGATCACGGCGGCTTCGCTGACTCCCAGGCCGGCGCCTCCGTACTCTTCCGGGATCAGCGTAGCCATGTATCCGGCATCGGTGATTGCCTGGACGAACTCCTCCGGATAACCGCGCCGGTTATCCAGCTCGCGCCAGTAAGCGTCTGGAAACCTCCGGCACAGCTCGCCCACAGCCTGCTTGAGCTCTTGATGCAGCATGGAAAGGCAATTGGCAATTAGCAAATAGCCAGAACCAAGCTTAGCCATGCTTTGGCTAATTGCCAATTGCTAATTGCCATTTGCTCCTAAATCAGCCCGATTTTCTTCGCGATTGCCAGCTTCCTCCGTTCCAGGGGCAGGCTGGCGGCGTCCACCATTTCGTCTTTATATACGAAGGCGCCAATGCCCGGCCCGCGATCTGATTCCTCGTAAGCCGCGAGAATCTCGCGGGCGCGAACCAGCTCTTCCTGGGATGGAGTGAAGGCGCGGTTGATGACGGCTACCTGGTCGGGATGGATGGCCCATTTCCCGTCGAAGCCCATTTGCGCCGCCGAGCGAGCATCATGTTCGCACTGCTTCAGGTCGCGGAACTGCAGGGTCACGGTGTCGATGACGTCGAGTCCCGCGGCCCGCGCTGCGGCCACGGTCTTGGCCTTGGGATAGTGGTAGAGAGCGAACTGCTCGCGCACCGGGTCGCGAGCTCCGATACTTCCCGCGTAGTCAACCACGCCGAATATCAAGCTTGCCAGGCGGGGCGTGGAGCAGGCGATCTCTTCAGCGTGCAGCACCGCGCGCGGGCTTTCGATCAGCGCTTCCAGGCGGATGCGCCCGGGCGCCCAGCCTGCGTTCTGTTCGATCTGCGTGAGCAGCCGGTCGGCAAACAAGACGTCCGCCGCATCCTGGACCTTGGGCAGGACCAGCACATCGATTTTGTCGCCCGCGGCCTCGACCACTTCGATCACGTCGCGATAGAAGTACATGGTATTGAGCCCGTTGCAACGAAAGGCGCGAATCTTGCCCCGAAAATCGAGCGTGTGGAAGGCCTCGATCAGCGTCTTGCGCGCCGCGACTTTTTGCGAAGGAGCGCAGGCGTCTTCAAGGTCGAAGATTACCTCGTCGGCCTCACCGGACGCGGCCTTGGCCATCATCTTCGCTGAATGAGCGGGACAGGCCAGCTCGCTGCGCCGGACTTCGGGTTGAGGCATCGGTAATCCTTTGCAAAGACCTTCAACACAGAGGAACAGAGGAAGCGGAGGAAGATGAGAGTGTTTTTCTCGCTTGCCCGCTTTCTCTACACCTCCGCATTACTAGCCTTGAAATTGTTGTTCTGCAACCGCGTTCCGCCTAGCCCTTTCCTGTCCTCTGCTTCCTCTGTTCCTCGGTGTTGAGGTCTTATTCGGTTGCATATTAGTACCTGTGAAATTGTTGCCCTGCAGCGATGATTTTCTTTGCCCTCTCTTTCGCAGCCCTCTGGTCTTTCCTCGCGGTTGGGTTTTGCCTTTCTCTAACCGCGTTCCGCTTATCTCTCCAGTCCTCCGCTTCCTCCGCTTCCTCTGTGTTGAGGGTCTTGCTCTTGGTTGCGGCTCGGCTGCGCCGTGTTGGGGCGAGAAATGGCGTCCACCGGAGCAGGATTATAAATTGAATTCCCCGCAACGAAGTAATGACGGAAAGAATTCTTTGTATCGGATCACGATATTTCTTATAATTGAATTATGGCCCGAGGTTGGGAAAGCAAGTCCGTGGAAGCACAGATGCACGCAGCCGGCGACGCGAACCCCACCGATTCACGACGACCGGTCACGGACCACGACAAGAAAATCCAGCGCGAACGCCAGAGCCTGTTGTTGTCCCGCGCCTACGTGCTTCACCAGATCGAGTCTTCTTCGAGCGAACGCTACACCGAGTCCCTGCGCCAGGCGTTGAGCGATATCGACAAGAAGCTGGCGGCGCTCGAAGGACGCTAGCTCCCGTTTTTCCGAGCGATCCGGTAAGATCACTTAACCATGCAGCGGAGCGCATCGCGCAATCTCATCCTCCAGACCGATAGTTACAAATTCACTCACTGGAAGCAGTATCCGCCCGGCACCGAGTTCGTTTACAGCTACCTGGAATCGCGCGGCGGAATGTTCGCACAGACGCTCTTCTTCGGCCTGCAGTACTACTTGAAAGAGTATCTTCAGGGCCAGGTCGCGACGGAGCAGGACGTTGCCGAAGCACAAAGCTTTGTCGATCAGCATCTGAGCCCGGGATTGTTCAATCGGGAAGGATGGTTGCATATTGTCCGCAAGCACGATGGACGGCTTCCCGTAGTGATCAAAGCGGTCGAGGAAGGAAGCATTGTCGATGTCCAGAACGTGCTCATGACGATTGAGAATACCGACCCTGCCTGCTGGTGGCTGCCCAACTATCTTGAAACCCTGCTGCTGAAGGTGTGGTATCCCATCACGGTGGCGACCCTCTCGCGGGCCATCCGCCGGGTGTTCCTGGCAGCGCTGGAACGGTCCGGCGATCCCGCGCTGATCGACTTCAAACTCCACGACTTCGGCTATCGCGGCGTCGCCAGCGAGGAGACGGCCGGCATCGGCGCCGCCGCCCATCTGATCAACTTCAAGGGCACCGACACGGTTACGGGCA
>Ga0126378_10004879_pt1 | contig 10341 bp, 5 predicted proteins | sample PanSoiMetPlot_23_FD_92587 | JGI IMG/M metagenome (GOLD analysis project Ga0126378, IMG submission 92587) | Tropical forest soil microbial communities from Panama - MetaG Plot_23 | ecosystem: Environmental > Terrestrial > Soil > Tropical forest > Bulk soil | place: Panama | collected 2016-02-17
GCCGCTGGTGGTGAGCTCCGCGATTGTCGATGCCGCCCGCACGCAGCCGGGTTACGTGACGCCCGGCAAGATCGTGGTCCTGTACGGCGATCGGATCGGGCCGTCTACGTTGTCGCAGGGACTCGCCACCAATCTCGGCGGCACGCAGGTGCTGTTCGACGGCGTCCCCGCGCCGCTGTTGTATAGTTCCAGCGGGCAAGTGGCAGCGGTGGTCCCGTACGAAGTGGACGGCAAAGCCGGGACCCAGGTACAGGTGCAGAACGGTTCGCTCACGACCGATCCGATCGCGCTGCCGGTTACCGCGGCTGCGCCCTCTATCTTCTCGGTGAACCTGAGCGGCACCGGCCCGGCGGCCGTGCTCAACCAGGACGGCCTGACCGTGAATTCGGACGCCAGTCCAGCGGCCAAGGGGAGCTTCATCTCGATCTTCGCCACCGGCGAAGGCCAGACCCAGCCCGGCGGTGTCGACGGTCAACTGGCGCTCGGTCCCTCGTACCCGCATCCCGTGCTTCCCGTGCAAGTCTGGATCGACGGCCAGCCCGCCGAAGTCCAATACGCCGGCGCCGCCCCCGGCCAGGTGGCGGGCCTGTTCCAGGTGAACGTCCGCATCCCGGACGCCGCCGGCAGCGGCGCAGTCCCGATCGTGATTCAGGTGGGCACTGCCCAAAGTCAACCCGGCATGACGATCGCGGTGAAATAGATCCGCTCCCCAACCGCTGGCGCGCAACCCCGCTTTCCCCAAGACCCCGCCATCCGCTACAATCGCGTTCGCTTTAGGGCCCTCACTATGTATCGCAACATCGCCACACTCCTCCTCTGCGCCTCGTTCGCGGCCGCCCAGACCAACCGCGGGGGCATCACCGGCACCGTCACCGACAAGACCGGAGGCAGCGTTGCCAATGCATCCGTCGTTATCACCAATCCCGGCACCAACGAGACCTTTCATCTGAAGACCCGTGAATCCGGCGCCTTCACCTCGCAGAACCTCGACCCGGTCGGCTATCGCGTCGAAGTGTCCGCGGACGGTTTCAAGAAATCCGTCACCGACCACGTCAAGGTGGACACCGCATCCGTCGTCACCGTCAACTTCACCCTGCAACCGGGCAGCGTGCAGAGCGGGGTCACCGTGACCGCCGAAGCGCCGCTCATGAACCTGGAATCGGGCGCGGCCAGCCAGACCATCACGCAGGACCAGATCGACAACAGCCCGCTGGTGAACCGCAGCGTGCTCGACCTCGCGCTGGTTCTGCCCAACGTTACGGGCGACGCGGGCAGCGAGGATCCCGGCGTCGGCGCGGGTGCGGCAGTGCCCGGCTTCAACCTCTCGATCAACGGCGGACGCGCCGGCAGCAGTCTCATTATGGCCGACGGCGTCAACAACACCGGCGTCGGCGTGGCGCGCGCCGTGGTCAGCTTCTCGCCCGAGACGGTGCAGGAGTTCTCCGTGCAGACCAATGCTTACTCCGCCGAATTCGGACGCACCGGCGGCGGCGTCATCAACGCCACCACCAAGAGCGGCACCAACCAACTGCACGGCACCGCGCTGTGGTATCAGCGCAATCCCGCGACCAACGCCGCGCCGTTCACGACGGCCAGCACGAACCGCCCCGTCTCCAACACGCGCGACAACCAGTTCTCGCTCGCCGCCGGCGGACCGGTTTACATTCCCAAGGTCTACAACGGACACAACAGGACGTTCTTCTTCGCGGCCGTGGAACCGCGCTACCGCACCGACCACATCCAGGTGGATGGCCTTATGCCCACCGACGCCATGCGGCAGGGCGACTTCTCCAACACGGTGCGCGTCACCAACGGCGATTCCGTCCCCGTGCTCTCCAGCGTCGCCGCGCGATTTCCCACCGTGGCCACTACCGACGCCACCATCTATCAGTACTTCAACCTGAACGGGAACCAGTTGGCGATCAATCCCGCGCCCGTCTCCGGCCAGACCCTGGTGCCGTTCCCCAACAACGTGATCCCCAAGAACATGTTCGACCCGGTGTCGCTGAAATTGTTGCAGTACGTGCCTAAGGCCAATACCGATTTCTTCGTCGACCCTTCCGGCAACCTCGCCAACACGCTGATCCAGCGCTCCCTCCAGGACAACAATACGCGGTACACCGCACGGCTCGACCACAGCATCAGCGAGCGCAATCATCTGAACCTGCGCGCGACGATCGTGCCCGTCGTCGGCGTCACCGGCTACGGCAGTGAGGTCAACGGCAATGGCGGCAACTACTCGACGTCGCGGCAGTACATGCTCTCCGACACGCACGTCTTCACGCCGACGGTGATGAACGATCTGCGCCTGAACTACACGCGCGGCCGTTTCAGCGGCACCTTCGCGCCGGAGTGGGACGTCAAGACGGGACGCAACCTCAGTACCGAATTGGGCCTGCCCAGCCTCACGCATGGCGGCGTGCCGACTATGGCGATCGGACTGGGCACTTATGGCGGTATCGGCGCGGGCGGCTCGACGCTCGGCGACAACGTGGAGGAGCGCTATAACATCTCCGACGCCGTGTATATCACTCGCGGTAAGTTCAGCATCAAGGCCGGCGTGGACATCACCCACGAGCTGCTCAATGTGGCGAACTATCTGTATTCCACCGGCGGCGGTTATAACTTCCGCTCCTACGAGACGTCTTCCAACGGAACCAAATCCGGCACCGGCGGCATCCAGTTCGCGACATTCCTGATGGGGGTGCCCGATTCGGTCAGCCTCAACAACGCCCTGCTGACCTATTACTACCGCTGGAATTCCGGCGCCTCCTGGGTGCAGAACGATTGGAAGGTGAAGCCCAATTTCACCCTCAACATCGGCCTGCGCTATTCGCTCCTGCTTCCGCGCACCGAGAAGTACAATCACCAGGGAACCTATCTGCCTGGCTTGGCGAAAAGCGTGCAACTGGCCACGCCGCTGACGCTGCTCGACGGCGCCACCATCACCAGCGCACTGATCCCGCCGTTCGGCATGGACGGCATGGGCGGACGCTCGCCCTACTTGTGGCCGGCCAGTTACCGCGATTTCGAGCCGCGCTTCGGCTTCGCCTGGTCGCCGCGCTTCTTCGGGCTGGCCAACCGCGTCGCCGTCCGCGGCGGCTACGGCCTCTCGCATTCGCCGCTCAACGGACAGAACCGGCAGCCGCTGCCCAACTTCTCCGCGCCCGCTACCACGTTCGGCGTGAACTCCGGCCAGGTCAATCCGGCGTTCGCGATGCGGCTCTCCAGCAATCCGCCGAACGACCCGGTGATCGGCTGGCCGCAGGTGCTCAATGTGCCCGCCAACGGGTTGATCACGGACAACAGCATCAACTTCCTCAACTCGGGTTTCGCGGTCTCGCCCCACATGCGCACCCCGTACGCGCAGAACTGGAACGTGAGCATCTCGTACCAGTTCTCCGGCAGCGACACCGTGGAGATCGCTTACGTCGGCAACAAGGGCACGCACCTGTTCCTGCCCAAGACCAACCAGAACTCGACCAGCCTCGACCTGTCCAACGCGCTGGTGGCCAACAATGTCAACCCCGCCAGCAGCGTGTCGGACCCGCTCGGACGCCTCGGCACCAACGGCCGGGTGATCAGCGTACAGCAGGGCACGCTGGGCAGCACTTACCTCGGCTTCCTCAATCTCTACACGTGGTGGAACTCCGCGGGCGACAGCGTCCGCCACGCCGCGTATGTCAATTACATCCACCGCGCGCGCGGCGGCCTCACCCTGACTTCCAATTACACGTTTGGTAAGTCCCTCGACGATGCCAGCGACGCCAGCCCCGAGACCAACACGCTTTCGACGCCAACCACCATCGGCGGCGGCAGCTCGAACTTCGGCGGCGCGCGCAGCCTGGACCGCTCGGTTTCGACATTCGACGTGAAGCACAGCTTCGTGACGCAGGCGATGTACGACATCCCGTTCGCGCGCCGCAAATTCTACGGCGGCTGGGCCATCTCCGCCATCAGTCGCATCCGCACCGGCACGCCCTTCATGCCCACGCTGCGTGACAACAACGGCCTCGGCGACAACGGCTCGGGCAGCGAATACTCGATCCGCCCCAACATGGTGCCGGGCGTCCCGGTGGTGAATCCGCTGTGGAACGGCAACTGCCCGGTGACCAGCCTCTGCGAGCCTTACCTGAATCCGGTCGCCTTTGAGCGCCCGCCGCTCGGCCAACTCGGCAATGCGCCGCGCACCATCGACGGCGCTCGCGGCCCTTTGCAGCGCTACCTGGACGCGTCCCTGCAGAAGACGTTCACGTTCCAAGAAGGCCGCGTGCGCGCCCAACTGCGCACCGATTTCCTGAACGCCTTCAACCATCCGACGTTCGGCACTTCGAGCGGCTACGGCGGTTCGAGCGCGTGGAACAACAGCACGGGCCAGCCGTCGACCGCGCCGATCACCGCGTCGGCGTACGACGGTTGGGCTAAAGCCAACGGCCAGCCCCTCTCTACGACCACCGCCGGCGCGGCGCAACTGCTACAGGTGCAGTCGATCGTCGCCAGCGCGCGCAACGCGAAGGGCGCGCTGCCGGCGGACTTCTTCACCATCCCGCTGCCGCAAGGCTTCGCCACGGCGAACCCCAACAGCTTCGACATCCGCACTCCGAACGGCTACAAGCTCTGGGTGCTGAGCCAGAACTACAGCCCCAGCTTCGGCAATTTGAACGTGAAGTCGATCGCTCGGTACGTCCAATTCGGGCTGAAGCTGTACTTTTAGTTTTGGTGCCCTCTCTTACTTGAGCGCACACAGCGGATCCCCCACCACCACGCCCTGCCAACTCACAAACGGCAGGGAGATGTAGTAGCTCTCCGCCAGATTCCGGCCCTGATGATACGCCGGCAGCAGGTAGTCCGGACGCGCGCACGCGCTCAGGTACGGCTCGTAGGTGTTGCCCGACGCGCCCGACGCGCCTTCGTGGATCACGTCGCCGATCAGGCCCTGCGGGGTGCCGGCGTAGTAGTGCGCGCGGTCTTCCCAGGTCGTGTGCCTCCACGTATCCGGCGGTCGCTTGAACGTGCGCGCGCTCGTCGACACGAACTCCGCCGCGATCGCGCCGGGCAGCCATTCAAAATGCAGCCAGCGCTCGGTGCGCGACAGATCGTTCGTGCCCCAGCTTGCGTAGCCGATCACTTCCTTCTGCTTGTAGAGCACGCGGCCGGTCTCATCCAGAATCACGCGATCCTTCGGCAATAGCATGGCGGCGGTGCGCAACCAGTTGTTGCCCTCGTCGTTCTTCTCCGATTGCAGGTCGATGACGAACTTGCCGCGATTGCGCGCGACCAGCGACCGCTCGATCATCGCTTTCACGTCGGTCAGGTCGTACGCCGCCAGGCGCGTCACCAGGTAGATCGGAAACGCCGGGTGCTGGAAGCGCGCGTCCCGCTTTCCAAAAAAAGGATTCTGCAAGGGTCCGGCGCGCCGGAAAACTTCGCCCTTCAGCTTGCTATAGAGCAGCGCCAGCTCGGAATCTACGCTGCTCCGTTCCGCCATCATCCCCGCGCCGGAACCGTCCACCTTCAGCGGCATCCCGAGCGTGGTCACGATGTACAGCACCTGATCCACCAATCCGGCCTTCTTGAGGCACGCCGCGATCGGCGCCTCCACCTGCTCCGAATAGGTCCGCCAGTCGATCTCTTCGTCCGTCGTTGTCGAAAGATAGCAGACGTTTTTCAGCGGTACCGAGCGGCGCGGACGGTAGTAGTCGCCGATCTGGCGCGACACGCTGTCGTTCTTGTTGACCACCAGCAGCACGTTGTCGCCGCTTTGCGCGCGCAGGACTCCGGCACCCAAAAGAAGGAAAAAAATGAGGACCACTGCCTCAATGTTACAATACCTACAATCGCCTCTTGTTCGATGCGACCGGCAGTTCCGGTGGAATATGGACTTTGATCAGCTCCACACGTTCCTGGAAATCGTCCGGCTGAAGAGCTTTTCCAAGGCCGCCCAGACGTGTTATCGCACCCAGCCCGCCATCAGCGCGCAAGTGCGGCAACTGGAGCAGGAACTGCGCGCCGACCTCTTCGAGCGCTTCGGCAGCCGCATCTCGCTGACCACCGCAGGTAAGATTTTCGCCGAATATGCCGAGCAGATGCTGGACCTGCGCCGCCGCGTCCAGGACGCCATAGCCGAACTGGAAAGCAACCCGCGCGGCGAGCTGGTGATCGCGGCCAACGAGGCCACCTGCATCTACGTCCTGCCCAAGGTCTTCTCGCAATACCGCGAGCAGTTCCCCGCGGTGCAACTCCAGATACTGCGCAGCTACGGCTCGCGCGTGGTCGAAGCGGTGATGGAGAACTCCGCCGATTTCGGCATGGTGCAGCTCCCCGTCGAAGAAAAGCGCCTGCAAGTGGTCAACGTCTACCGCGACGAGATCCGCGCGATCGTGCCCGCCCGCCATCCGCTGGCCAACCGCAAGAGCGTCAGCGCGCAGGATCTGGTCGAGCACTTCCTCGTGCTCCCCAAGTACGGCAAGACGCGCACGCGCCTCAACGAGCTCTTCGAGGGGCTGGAAGACGAAATGCGCATCTCGATGGAGCTCGATTCCACCGAGGTCATGAAGCACTTCGTGATTGCCGGGATGGGCGTGAGTTTCGTGGCAGCGTCGAATTGCCGCGAGGAGATCGCCGCCGGCAAACTGCATGCGGTCCCGCTGGCGCCCGAGCCGATGATCCGGCGCCTCGGCCTGATCTACCGCAAGGACAAGGCGCTCTCCAAAGCCGCCCTGGGCTTCATCCAGGTGGTGCTGGATCACGTGGGCGAGGAAACCAAGGCTGCCCTGGAAAAGACCAAAGGGCCGCGGGTGGTGGCCTGATGACCTGCCCCGAATGCCGCCGCAAGTTCGCCGACTCCGAGCCGCGATGCCCACACTGCGGAAAGGAAAACACCAAGGCCGGCGGCATGTTCCAGACCTCCACCGTGATGATCTCCGCCGGCGGCGCCGACCGCGTCTACCGCTCCGTGGAGGAGGTGCCCGCCCCCCTGCGCTCGCGACTGCTGAAGTCGACGAATGGCGCCAACTCAGCCACCATCCTGATCGCCGACCGGCGCGGCCGTAAAGAGATCGCCAAGGCCATGCGCAGTCCGGGGACGAACGTCCCGCGCCGTTTGATGGAATCGCTCTTTGGAGCGCAGGACCCTAGTGGGTTCGTCGCGTGGTTCACACCGGCGAAGAGGAAGGTGATCATCTCCGCGGTGGTTCTGGCCGCGCTGGCCGCCGTAGCCCTAGTCTTCACGCGGTTCGGATAGCTTCTACTCCCACCTCGAACCTTGCTTGCCGGCCGTCAAAGCAGCCCAGGAGCCGTGATCGACCTGCCACTTAGGTGCTCTGAAGGCGGTGCGCAATCTTGGCAACGGCAACGTAGCGGCTATCTTCGGAGGTGCAGGAACGGATCTCCGCCAGATCGATGCCGTGACGCCATTCCACCCGGATGGCCGAGTCCATGGGCACGGACTCTTCCAGCGCCAGCTTCAAAAAGCGATCGGAGGATTCCAGCAGGTTGGCGTTGAGCTTCCGGTTGATGGCGCCGAGCAGGGTCACCGAGAACACCAGGTCGTCTTTGGTGTCGGCCGCGGGCTCGGGTGGGATGTGGGTGTGGCCCACGCTGTACTCGGGCACCGCCTCCTTCAGCAGGCGGAGCAGTTCGGCGGTATCGCGGCGCTCCCAGGCGCAGCGGATGCTGGCAAGTTGCTGCCGCATGCCGGCGTGATCCCAAGCCGGTCCCTGGAACACCTTGATGTTCCGGTTCGGAGTGGGGATCATCGACTCGTCGCCCAGGCTTATTTCTTCGTACAACTTTTCGCCGGGACGAATTCCCGTGAACTGCACTTCGATGTCCGCGCCCGGTTGTAGACCGGCCAGACGGATCATATTGGTGGCGAGGTCCACGATCTTGACCGGTTCGCCCATATCCAGGACCAGGATCTCGCCGGTCTTGCCGATGGCCGCGGCCTGCAACACCAACTGCGCGGCCTCGGGAATGGTCATGAAGTAGCGGCGCATCTCGGGATGGGTGACGGTCAACGGCCCGCCGGCGGCGATCTGCTGCTGGAAGATCGGGATCACAGACCCGTTGCTGCCCAGCACGTTTCCGAAGCGAACGGAGACGCATCGCATGACATGACTGGAGAACGCGTTGACCAGCAGTTCGGCGATCCGCTTGGTGGTGCCCATGACGTTGGTGGGGTTCACCGCCTTGTCGGTGGAGATCATGATGAACGAGGTGACGCCGCTCTCCATGGCCATTTGCAGCACGCTTTCGGTGCCGAAAATATTGTTGGCCACCGCCTCGTACGGGTTCATCTCCATCATGGGGACGTGCTTGTAGGCGGCTGCGTGGTAGACCACCGCGGGCCGGTATTCCTGCATGACTTCCGCGAGGCGTTGGCGGTTCTGGATGGAACCGATGACCGGCTGGAACGGCACTGGCTGAGCGCCGCCCTTCATCTCGCGGTCGAGAAAAAACAGCGGCGTCTCGGCGGCGTCGTAGCCCACGATCAGTCTCGGCGTGTGGCGTGCGATCTGGCGGCACAGCTCCGATCCGATGGACCCCGCGGCGCCGGTCACCATGACCGTCTTTCCGGCCAACGTTTCGGCGATCGATTCGTGATCGAGCATCACGCTGTGGCGTCCCAGCAGATCTTCGATGGAGATGTTGCGAATCTGGTTGGCCAGCGCGCGGCCTTCCACCGCTTCCGCAATTCCGGGCAGGATCCGGCACGCGAGACCGGCCGACATGCAGTTGTCGAGGACAGCGGTCATCTCGGATGCCGAGATGGTGTTGATCGCCACCAGGACCTGGTCGGCCGGATAGTGCACCGCCAGCGTCTTCAGTTGGGTACCGGGGCCGAGCACCTGGACGCCATGCACAAAGGTGCCGTGCTTGCGCGGGTCGTCGTCCACGAAACCGGAGACGACGATCCCCAGCGATGGATTCTGGCGGGTCTCGCGCAGCAGCGCGATTCCGGAGTTCCCAGCGCCGTAGATGAAAGCATGACTGCGGCGCTTCTTCTCGTGGCGGGCGTGCGACCCGAGCTCGGCCTGCCAGCGGATGATGAGGCGCGCGCCGGCCATGTACGCGACCGAGAGCACGAGGTCCAGAACGGGAAGCGCCAGGGGGACGCGATGTCCGAAAGCAGCGAACAGGATGATCGCGGCAATCGCGCTGGCCACCGTGTTCGCCTGCAGGATGCTCCACGTCTCAGGGGTGGACGCGTGCCGCCACAGAAACCGATGCAGCGCGTAGAGTCGGAACACCACCACCTTGACCGCTACCCACGTCAGAAGCATGGGTACGGCGACAGGCGCAACGCGCTCGGGAAGCGGCAGACCATCGCGGAGCAGCAGCGCGGTGCATCCCGCCAGCAGGCACAACATCGCGTCGCTGATGGCGACGCTGGTGCTGTGCCGCCGCCGCAGGACTACCAGAAATCGATCGAAAAGCCGGGTGAAACCAGACATCATGACTTATCACCGGTTCGGCCGGTCGGCTGATTGGACCCTGCTCTCTGCCAGATGGCTAACGCAGCCAGCGGCGCCCAGGACAGTGCCAGAATTCCTGCACCTGATCTCGGATGACGGGCGGCTAACGACGCTAGCGGCAGAATCCAGACCAGATTCAGCGATACAAATGTCAACATAACACGAAGATGGCCCCATCGCTGCGCGGCGTGCTGGTACGCGTGGCTCCGGTGTGCCTTTGTCCACTGCTGTCCGGTGGCCATCCGGCGCAGCAGGGTCACCGAGGCGTCCACGAAAAATGTGCCGGGCAGGATGGCGAGAGTCCAAAACGAGTCGGAACTCACGGTGGCGCTGTACAGCGTAAAGGCGCCCATCAGAAAGCCCAGAAACCCGCTACCGGCATCGCCCATGAATATTCTCGCTGGAGGCCAGTTCCAGACCAGAAAACCGGCGCACGCCGCGGAAGCTATCGCGGCAGGGACGCGGAAGGTGCCGCCGGCCAGGAGTGCGGTGGCCGCGAAGACGAAGGCGGCTTCGCTGGCGGCGATGCCGTCGATACCGTCCATGAAGTTGGTGATGTTGATCAGATAGGTGATACCGAATGCCGCTACGGGGACGGAGAACCAGCCAAGGCGGAGTTCCGCGCCGGCGATGGGGAGGCTATCGACCCCTCCCAGGGCTGCTGCGGCCAGTCCGGAGGCGCACAGATGCGCGAGAAAACGCCAGCGCGCCGGCAGGCCCCAGCGGTCGTCCCACCATCCGACCAGCGCGACCAGCAATCCGCCGGCGCCGATAGCCGAGACTTTAGCGTCCGGCATCCATCCGGCGAACCCGGCTAATGCCAGCCCGGCAAGGATGACGGCCACGAACGCCACTCCGCCGCCCC
>Ga0126378_10004880_pt1 | contig 10340 bp, 6 predicted proteins | sample PanSoiMetPlot_23_FD_92587 | JGI IMG/M metagenome (GOLD analysis project Ga0126378, IMG submission 92587) | Tropical forest soil microbial communities from Panama - MetaG Plot_23 | ecosystem: Environmental > Terrestrial > Soil > Tropical forest > Bulk soil | place: Panama | collected 2016-02-17
GTTCCGGAAGTAAAAAATGCGGCTGTGCTCCAAAAAGCGTCCTACGATGCTGCGCACGCGTATGCGGTCGCTGACGCCTCGCATATTGGGGCGCAGCGCGCAAGGGCCGCGCACGATAAGGTCAATATCCACTCCAGCCTGCGATGCCCGGTACAGGGCCAGAATGATGCTCTTATCGAGCAGCGCATTCATTTTGGCGATAATCGAGGCCCGCCGGCCCTGGCGCGCGTGCTCGGTTTCCCTGGCAATCAAGCTGAGGCATTGTTCCGCCAAATCTACCGGCGATACCAGTAACGGATCATAGTTTGGATGCTCGGCGTAGGCGGTCAGGAAACTGAATACATCGTGAACCGCGCCAGTAATCTCAGGATCGGCGGTCAGTAGGCTCAGGTCGGTGTAAATGCGCGCTGTCGTCGAATTGTAATTTCCCGTACCAATATGACAGTAGCGCCGGGTCGTCCCGTCCGGATCGCGTCGCACCAGCAAGGAAAGCTTGCAATGTGTCTTGAGCCCTACTAGCCCATGAAAGACCTGTACTCCGGCATCCTCCAGATCCCGTGCCCACCGTATATTCGACGCCTCGTCAAACCGCGCCTTGAGTTCAACAACGGCGGTTACCTCTTTTTTTTCTGCCGCCGAGATGAGCGCTGGGACAATCAGCGAATGTTCGCTGGTGCGGTACAGAGTCTGCTTGATGGAGAGCACACGCGGATCTTCGGCCGCACTCTCGATAAACGAGACCACCGCATCATAGGAATCAAAAGGATGGTGCAGCAGAATGTCGTGCCGCCGCAATTCTTCAAACAAGTCCTGTGACTTGGCCGTCAACCGCAACTCGCGCGGAACAAAAGTTTTGTATTTCAGCTCTGGATATCCCACCTGTTCATAAATATTGAACAGGCGCGACAAGTTTACCGGCCCTTGGGTGCTGAAAACCTGCCAGGGATCCAGTTCGAAGTTGGTTCGCAGCCGCTCAATTATTTCAGGATCGGCATCGGCCTCAATCTCCATCCGCACCGCGTCGCCTTTACGTCGATTATGCAGTTCGGTGCGCACCGACTCGAGTACGTTCCGCGACTCTTCTTCTTGAAGATAGAGATTGCTGTTGCGAGTCACCCGGAAAGCCGCTGCCGAAATAATGTCGTAGCCCTTATACATGCGCGCAGCATGAAAGGCGACCAGGTCGGCTAGAAAGATGAAAGCGGCGGTATCCTCGCTTGGCAGACGTACCAACCGCGGCAGCGCCCGCGGCACCGTAACCACTCCAGTGTAGGTCATCGAGGCTCGTCGCCGCCGTCTCAAGAGAAAAGCCAAGCACAGAGCTTTGTTGATGACACGCGGAAAAGGGTGCGCCGGATCGACCGTGATCGGGGTTAACAGTGGGTCCAGCTCCTTCTCGCAGTACTCCTCGATGAACGATCGGCCGGCCGAATCGACCTCCGCAAGTCCGAGCACCCGAATCCCGTGCTCGGCCATCTCTGGCCGCAACTGCTCATTCCAGCAGCGATACTGGTCATCGACCAATTCGTGAGTGAAGCGCGAGATCAGCTCGCGCTCGTCGATTAAGGTAAGCCCGTCGGGACCAGCTTCGCTGTATCCGTCCTCGATCTGCTGCAGCAGACCAGCCACGCGAACCTCGAAAAATTCGTCGAGATTGCTCGCGGTAATCGAAAGGAATTTCAACCGTTCGAGGAGTGGATTGTCCCGATCCTCGGCTTCCTCCAACACGCGCCGATTGAACTCGAGCCAGGAAGACTCGCGATTGATGAAGTAGTCCGGACGGTCCAGAGAAATGCGTGCAGCCATGCCTTGCTCGTGCGTGAATACGGTGGAACCGGGTTGTTCAGCTGCGCCAGACCGCTACGCCGAAATGTGCAAGCAACCTACGGCAGCAAGTCAAGTATAGAACAGCATTCAAAACTTTGTGTTCGCGCCCAACCTCCTCGCTAGAGCAACAGCCGGATAGCAATAAATAGGCGCCAATCCTTCGACCGGCGCCTTCATTTCCCTCCAATCTTGTAGCGGGACCTCAACGCACCTGCTTGATAGCCTCCTTCACCTTAGCGGCTACATTTTCCGGCAGGGGCGCGTAATCGAGTGCCGCCGTTTGTTTCTGTCCTTCGATCAGCATCCAGTTCAGGAAGTCAACCAGGATCTTCCCCTTGGCCGGGTCTTTCGACTGGGTTGGAATCAGCAACCAAGTGAAGCTGGAAATCGGATACGCATCCTTGCCCGGAGCGTTGGTGATCGACACGCGGAAGTCCGCAGGCATGTTCTTCACCGAGGCCGCGGCCGCTGTGGAGCCTTCCAAGCTGCCCTTAAGCCATGTGCCGGCAGAGTTTCTCACGATTCCGTAGGGAATTTTATTCTGGACGGCATAGATCAGCTCCACGTACCCAAACGCACCTTCCATCTGCCGGATCATGCCCGCAACGCCTTCGTTACCTTTGGCGCCTAGTCCAACTCCGACCGGCCATTTTACTGAGGTACCCTTACCGACGCGGCTCTGCCACTCCGGACTCACCTTCGAGAGGTAGTCAGTGAAAATGTAGTTCGTGCCACTTCCATCGGAGCGATGAACCACAACAATCGGCTTGTCCGGAAACTTCACCCCGGGATTGTCTTGGGCAATGGCCTTGTCATTCCAATTGTTAATTTTGCCGAGGCAGATATCGGCGATGACCTGGGGCGAGAACTTCAGATCCTCAGTTACTCCAGGAACGTGGTAGGCGGGCACTACTGCTCCCAACACTGTAGGAATGTGCAGGATCTTAATCTTTGCCTGCCCGAGCTGCTCGTCCGTCATGGGACCGTCGCTGGCGCCAAAATCCACCGTACCTGCCAGTACCTGCCGGATGCCGCCCCCACTCCCGATGGGTTGATAGTTGATTTGCACGTCAGGATGAGCCTTGTTGTAGTCACTGAACCACTTCGAGTAAATAGGATTAGGAAAAGTCGCACCCGCTCCATTCAGAGTCGTCTGGCTCACCGCCGGAATCGCCAGCGCAAACAAGAGAAAAAATACCAATCGTCGAATCAAAGACGACCTCCTATCGACACTTGTTTCTACACCCCTGCTCCGAGTTGTAGACGCCATTTGTTACAGGATTGTTACACCCAGATGAATTTCTGGTGAACCACCAGCGTGAACCGCGTCCGCCAGTAGAGATTCGGTTGCGCTGATCCCCAGGCACTTCCCAGCGTCTATTATGAACTTTCCACATGGCGATTAGGCGAGCTTGTATCGGCGTTTTCGACTCCGGCTTCGGCGGGCTCACCGTCCTCAGGGAGTTAATCGAACACGCCTCCAACGCTGATTACGCTTATTTCGGCGACACCGCTCGCCTGCCCTACGGATCAAAGTCCGCCGAAACCGTAGCCCGGTACGCGCTTAGTGCATGTCATTACTTGGAAACCCAGGGAGCGCAACTGCTCGTGATCGCCTGCAACACGGCGACCGCTTTGGCGCTGAACCAGATTTCGGCCGCTGCCCATGTGCCCGTCATCGGAGTGGTTGAACCCGGGGCTGAATGTGCCCTCGCCGCCAGCCGATCGCGGAAGGTGGTGGTTCTCGCGACCGAAGCCACCGTGAGCAGCCATGCCTACCAAAAGGCACTTCGCCAACGCGGGGTGGAAGCGCGAGAGAAAGCCTGCCCTCTGCTCGTGCCCCTGGTCGAGGAAGGCTGGGTAGAACATCCGGTTACCGAGCAAGTGGCGCGCATCTACTTAAACGAAGCCTTCACCGCCGGAAGCCAGACGGCCGATGTGCTTCTACTCGGATGCACCCATTATCCGTTGCTGAAGCCTTTGCTGCGCCGCATTGTGCCGCCCAATGTTTCCATCGTCGACTCGGCCGAATCGACCGCTCGCGCCGTGGCGCAAAAGCTTAATTTTGATCCTCTTAGGGGTTCTAACGACCGAGAACGCCGGGCAGTTCCCCGTCGTATTTTTTTCGCAACCGATTCGGTGGAAAAATTTCAGCGACTCGGAGCGATGTTCCTCGCCCAACCCATCGCCGAGGTTCAGCACGTCGATCTCGAGGAATAATTGCAATAGGCCTTCGTGCAGCTGACCTGCTGCGCGAATTCCGAGAGCTGTCTCCCTTTGGGTCTATCTTTGCCGTGCAGACAAGCAAAAGGCCGCCCCTAAGGAGCGGCCCGGTTCAAAGTTGGAATTACTGTCTCAGTACAGCCGGAAGTCCACCTCAACGTTGATCTGTACTGCGACCGGCTTCCCATCCTTCATGGCTGGTTCAAACTTCCATTGCTTCACGGCCTCAATCGCCTTTTCGTCCAGGCCCAGTCCGAGGCTGCGAGCAATCTTAATATCCCGCGGGTGCCCATCGGGTCCCACAATGAGCCATAAGACGCAAGTGCCCTGGTACTTTGCCTTGCGCGCTTCCTCCGAGTACTCCGGATCAGGCGAGTAGATGGCACGCGGCGCTGAAACTCCGCCACCCACGCGGAACACTCCGCCGCCGGTCCCACCGCCCCGACCCGCCCCGACTCCAGGTCCTTCGCCAACCCCTACACCACCGCCCGACCCCGATCCAATTCCACCGCCAAATCCTGTGCCGTTCGAAGGTGGTCCGGAGGGAATATGCGACATGGGATCGCCCAGGTTCGGCATGTTATTACTAGCGATGTGCACCTCCGGCGGTACCGCAACCGCGGGCTCGGCTACCAGCTTCGGTTTCTCGTTCCTGACCACCATCGCTGGAGGCGTGAGCGGTTGCATGTCCTGCTTCGGCAGCCGACCCTTCGGCGCCTGGAACTTGTCTCGGTCGCCACCACCGCCACCACCCCCCGATTGCGTCCGCGACGGCTGCAACGTAGGGATGTCTTCCGAGGGGGCGATCAACGTCACCGCCTGCGCCTTGGTCACTTCTTTCACAACATTGCGTGTCAGAACCGTTAGCCCAATGATCAAGCCCACAGCAACGATGTGGACGAAGGTGGAACCCAGTGCGCCGCGCCGCGAGTAGTTATAAAAGCCCCATATGTCCCGCACCGGTTCGGGCTTCGAGGTCAATTGCAGCGGCGGAAGTTTCTTGGGGAAAATAATGTCATCGATGCCTTGTAGCAGCGATTTCCACAACGGCTGATCAAGCGTTTCCTTGGGCAGCAGTAAATTTAGTTCGGGCTGGCCTTTCGGCCCTGGGTTCATCGACTGAGTTGCCATAAATTCGACCCGAGTCTTTCCTTTTCCTTTGCAGACGTAGGAACCTCGCCGTGCATGCTAAGGGATGAGCACGACTACTTCCAAGTTGCTTCTCAAATATCTTGCCGTTAACCACTTTGTTCCGGAACGCTGCTACCAGGTGCGGTGAGCGGCGGGTAATCCGGTCCTGCGGTTCGTTAAGCTTAGATGCGCAGAACTACAGCATGTATGGAAATTGTACACGCTTTTTTGCACTTTCCGAGCAGTTTTCCCGATCATCTCGTTAACACTTCGAGCTCTAAAAAGGGGTAATGGACGTTCGTTTCTCACCTCCCCTATAATGAAAAAAATCAACAATTTGGGAGAATGCCAGCGCGTGCCGCTCGATCCGAAGTCTACTCTCAACTTGCCCAAGACCGATTTCCCGATGAAGGCCAACCTGCCTGAAAACGAGCCGAAAATCCTCGTTCGCTGGGAAGAAATGGGGATCTACGAGCGGATCCGCGAAGCCCGCAGAGGCTCTCCATTTTACGTCCTCCATGACGGTCCGCCCTACGCCAACGGTCCCATTCATCTAGGCACGGCCATGAACAAGTCGTTGAAGGATTTTGTGGTGAAGTCTAAAACCATGGCCGGCTTCGATGCTCCCTATGTGCCCGGCTGGGACTGCCACGGCCTTCCCATCGAAATCAAAGTCGACAAAATGCTCGGTGGGAAGAAACTCCAGATGAAGCCCACCGATGTCCGCTTGGAGTGCCGCAAGTACGCCGAAAAATTCCTCGACTTGCAGCGCACGCAATTCAAGCGCATCGGCGTCTTCGGCCGCTGGAACCGCCCCTACTCGACCATGACCCCCGAGTACGAGTCGGTCATTCTCGAGATCTTCTTCCAATTTTTCGAGAACGGGTTCGTCTACAACGGCCTGCGTTCCACCTACTGGTGTATCCACGACGAGACCGCCCTGGCCGAGGCCGAGGTCGAATACGAGAATCACCACAGCCCCACCGTCTGGGTGAAATATCGATTGCAATCGGATCCGCGAACCATTCATCCAGAATTAGCTGACCGTCGTATCCACGCTGGCAAGCCAATTTCGACGATCATCTGGACCACCACTCCTTGGACTCTACCGGCCTCGATGGCAGTTGCATTCCATCCAGACGAGCAATACGTAGCCCTGGAGGGTGAGAAGGATATCTACATCGTTGCCGAACGCCTGGCTAATGCAACGGCGGAAAAGTGTGGCTTCCCGGATGCCAAGCCCATCGCCCGGTTTCGCGGTAAAGCGATGGAGCACACCTGGTTCTACCATCCTTTCCTGCCGTGGGAACGCCGGAAGATCTTAGGTGTAGTAGCCGACTACGTAACCATGGACACCGGCACCGGTGTTGTCCATACCGCCCCAGCTCACGGCGCCGAGGACTTCCAGACCGGTCAAAAATACCAACTGGACCCGACGTGCGATGTCGATGCGGCTGGCTTTATCCATAACGGCCTGCCCGAGTACGAAAATAAACAGGTCTTCGAAGCGAATAAGCCCATTGTCGAACTGCTCAGAAACCGCGGCGTGCTTCTTCACACCGAAACTCTGGAGCATTCCTATCCCCATTGCTGGCGCTGTCACCATCCCGTCATCTTTCGGGCCACCGAGCAGTGGTTCATTTCGATGGAAACCCCCATAAGCGATGGCACGCTGCGCAGCCGCACTCTGGAAGAAATTAAGCACGTGATTTGGGACCCCGCTTGGGGCGAAGAGCGCATCTCCAACATGATCGCTACCCGCCCTGACTGGTGCATCTCGCGCCAGCGCGTCTGGGGCGTACCCATCGCGGTGTTCTTGTGTAAAAGCTGTGGCAAGCCGTTGAACGATCTCAACATCAACCATGCCGTGGTTCAGTTCTTCGCTAAATCGGGATCCGACGCCTGGTACACGCCCGCTGCCGATGCGCTCGTTCCCAAAGATTGGCGGTGCCCGAATTGTTCGGGTACGGAATTTGAAAAGGAGACCGACATCCTTGATGTCTGGTTTGAATCCGGCTCCAGCCATGCCGCTGTCCTTGGGCGTGAACCTGGTTTGCCCTGGCCCGCCGACATGTACCTTGAAGGCGCCGACCAATACCGCGGTTGGTTCCACTCTTCCCTGCTCTGCTCGATGGGCTGGAAAGGAACCGCGCCTTACCGCACGGTGGTCACTCCCGGCTGGACCCTCGATGAATACGGCCACGCGCTGTCGAAATCGCGCGGCAACGATGTAGATCCGGTAGATATCGCCGATCGCCTCGGCGCTGAAATCGTTCGTCTCTGGGTGGCATCGGTAGATTTTCGCGAAGACGTCGTCGGTTCGGAAGCCATCATGCAGCGCGTAGCGGAGAACTACCGCAAGATTCGCAACACGTTCCGCTACATTCTGTCAAACCTGCATGGTTTTGACCCCCAACGCGATCGTGTGTGCTTCGACCAGATGAACTCAATTGATCAGTTCATGCTCAGAGAAACCGCCGAACTGAACCAACAAGTCCAGCACTGGTACGAGGAATTCGCATTTCATAAGATTTATCAGCGTGTGAACCAGTTCTGTGTGGTTGATCTCAGCGCGTTTTATTTCGATGTGCTGAAAGACCGCCTGTACACCGCCGCGCCGAATTCCCGCGCTCGCCGCTCCGCGCAGACCTCTCTCTGGCTCATTGGTGAAACCCTGGTAGGTTTGCTGGCGCCGATTACCAGCTTCACCTGCGAAGAGGTTTGGCAATATCTGCCGAAGATGGCGGATCGCTTACAAAGTGTTCACCTGACGAGGTTCCCTGCCACCGCCGAGATCCTGGGCGGCGCTCCGGCGGAAGATAAGAAACAAAAGGAACACTGGACAATCCTGCACGCGGTTCGAGACGAAGTCCTAAAAGCCTTGGAGGAAGCCCGCAACCGCAAACTGATTGGCGGCGGCCTCGACGCACAGGTGAAGGTTACGGCGACGGATCCCACCTATTCTGTTCTCGAGGGCTATCGAGGGGAATTGCGCTATATCTTCATTGTTTCCGCCGTCACCCTGGAGCGGAACGCTTCGGGAGATGGCGCGAGCGGCCTAAAAGTCGAAGTCACTAAAGCCCAAGGCCAGAAATGTTCCCGCTGTTGGAACTATTCGACCCATGTAGGAGAAGATAAGGAGTACCCGACTGTTTGTGAACGCTGCAGCGCCGTCCTCGACGAAATCGAAACCGCTCGAATGGGTGCATAATCAAATGAGTGTCATTGGGGCTTTTGTGTTGCCAGCGACCAATTCGTAATGTCTTACCCACACGCAATGCGCCGCTACCACTTCCTGATCGCCCTGCTGGTCGTTCTGCTCGACCGGTTTTCCAAGCTGGCGATTGAGAGGAACCTCTCCTTACACGACAGTATCAGTCTCATTCCCGGTTTTTTCCGTCTTACGCACATCGAAAATCGCGGCGCCGCCTTCGGTCTGTTCGCCGATTCTCCTTCGGAATGGAAAATTGCCGGCCTAGTGCTGTTCTCGTTGGTTGCCTTGGTAATTGTGGCTACGCTGCTGTGGAAGAATAGCCATTCGATGACAACCACCGGTGTCGGCCTTTCACTCATTCTGGGCGGCGCCATCGGCAATCTTTGGGACCGCCTCGTGAGCGGTCACGTCGTCGACTTCCTCCTCTTCTACATCGGACAATACCAATGGCCCGCTTTTAACGTGGCCGACAGCGCCATTGTGATTGGAGCCGGGTTGCTCGTTTTCGAAATACTCTTCACCAAATCTCCAGCTCACGAAAAAGTCAGCTGAACCAGGCGCTTGGGGAATCAACGTCGATGAGGAAGGGAGCAGGAAGCTAATCGAGCATTTAGCTGCTGAAGTCCCCTCCTAGTAATGCAAGTTGCTGCGGAGCGGCTGCGAGATCTGCCAAAGCGGGAGGACACACCCAAAGCGGAGAGCACAAGCTCTACGCTTTCTTCCCGTCCACCAGGAACTTCCGCAAGAAAGTGCAGCCGCGTGTAATCCCTTCCAACTTATCTGCCGGTGTATTAATCTCAGCTTCGTAAATGAAAGTTAAGGACTACCTCGTACCGTCCGATAAGACGATCAAGCTCTCCGATTACGATCCTGACGGCACCCGCCGTTTCGGAAGTAAGTCTCACGCCAACGCGATCCTGGCCAAGCACCAGCGTAAGCTCTTTGAGCTACAAGAACTGCTCTATGCCGATGCGAGCCACGCACTTCTAGTCGTGCTGCAGGGACTCGATGCCGGGGGTAAGGATGGCACAATCCGCCATATCTTCACCGGTGTGAACCCGCAGGGTTGCCAGGTCACTAGTTTCAAGGAGCCTACCTCTGAAGAGCTTCACCACGATTTTCTCTGGCGTGTCTATCATGCCGTTCCCGCTCATGGCATGATCGGAATCTTTAACCGCTCGCATTATGAGGACGTTTTGGTGGTTCGCGTCCACGGCAACCTTACCTCGAAGGAGCTCTCGCAACGTTTTGATGAAATCAATTCCTTCGAGAGGACGCTGGTACGCAACGGCGTCGTCATCTTGAAATTCTTCCTCCATATCAGCAAGGATGAGCAAAGAGATCGCCTGCAGGCCCGCCTCGATGATCCTACAAAGTTTTGGAAGGCAAGCCCATCCGACCTGAAGGAGCGGATGTATTGGGACAAGTACGTCGAAGCCTACGAGGACGTATTTTGCCATTGCAGCAGCAAGCACGCACCGTGGTACATCATTCCAGCCAATAAAAAGTGGTACCGCAACGTTGCCATCTCCCAGATTCTGGTCGATACCTTGAATGGTTTAAAACTGAAATACCCAAAACCGAAATTCGATATTTCCAACCTGAAATTGAAGTAGGGGTAAAGACGTCGGGGTTGGAACAGGGTACTTCACCAGCGCCGCCCTCCCCCGATTGTGGTGGCTGCGCTGGGTGGCATCTGCCCTCCTGAAGCGCCCTGGCTAGGAGAGATTGCGGACCATCCACGAATTGGGCGGGAGACTTCTGATTGGCTCGTCTTATCAAACGCGTCCACAGCGTCGTCGGAAGCCTTGCATTGGTCGCCCGAGAACAGTTCCTGCTATAGTTTCGGATCCTGATCCCGGATCCCCGATTCGTCACTACAATGTCTGATATGAGTTTTGGCGTCCTTCTCCGTCGCTGGCGCGCTGTTCGCCACCTCAGCCAA
>Ga0126378_10004882_pt1 | contig 10338 bp, 10 predicted proteins | sample PanSoiMetPlot_23_FD_92587 | JGI IMG/M metagenome (GOLD analysis project Ga0126378, IMG submission 92587) | Tropical forest soil microbial communities from Panama - MetaG Plot_23 | ecosystem: Environmental > Terrestrial > Soil > Tropical forest > Bulk soil | place: Panama | collected 2016-02-17
CCGGGCTCGAGGCTCGACCTGCTGCCAGTGGCCCTGACTTAGCGCCCTCAGGACTCGGGCGCCGGCGATCATGCCCTGCCAGTACCCCAGGTCGTGCTCCAGCGCGTGCCGCCATCCCTCCTCGAGGTATTCGTCAATGTCCCCGTAGTGGTGCTGCATCATGGGCAGCAGGCCCAGGTAGTAGAGGGCGCGGGCGTAGGTGTCGCGCACTCGCGCGTCCTCGAGCGCCCGCTTGCGTGCCACCTCGCGCAGACGCTTCAGCTCGGTATACCCGCTTTCGTCCCCGGCCAGGACAAGGGCGGCACCGGCCGTGAGCCGCGCCGCCAGCGCCAGGTCAGCGTAGCCAAGCCTCTCAGCGAGCGCGGCGGCCCGCGTTGCCCAGGCCTCAGCCTCGCCCGGCTGGTGGCACATGAAGAGCCGCCGGCCCCAGGCTTCGTAGGCGGTCACCAGCTCGGGTGACGGCGGAAGCTCCTCGAGCATCGAAGTGGCTGTGCTGAGAGCTGTTTCTGATCCATGGAGGTCGCCATCGACGAAGCTGAGGTACGCAAGCCGGATCAAGTTTCGGGCCTCGCCAGAACGGTCGCCCGCGTCACTGAAGAGTTCGGCGGCTGCTCGGTGATCCTCGGTTGCGCTCGCCACCTGCCGGCTGAGGTAACGCTCGGTGGCCCGATGCTCCAGGAGCTCGGCCCTGACTGCTGCGGGCGCGTCGGGTGCTCTCTCCAGTGCCTTGCCGTAGAGCTGGGCCGCCTCACGGTGGGCGCCCAGGGCGGCCGCTCGGGCGGCCGCCAGCGGTGCCAGCTCGAGCACGGTGGTGTCGTCGCCGGCGGCCTCAGCATGGCGAACCTGAGTGGCGTGGTCGGCAGCGCCCTGCTGGCGAAGCTCGCCCAGGATCAGCCCGTGCAGTAGCTGGCGCTGTTCGGGCGGCGTCGTATTTGCGATGGCAGCGGCGGCCAGCTCGTGGCGGAACACGAGCCACCCGTCCTGCCGCTCCAGAAGCCCGGCGCTGACGGCCTCATCGACCGCCCAGCGCGGCGTCCCCGCAGCTTCAACGACTCGGGTCAGCAGGCCGGGCCCCATGCGCACCCCGATCGCCGCTGCGGCCTCGAGCGCCCATCGAACCTCCGCGGGGCGGCGGGCCACCCGGGCCAGCACCGCGTCCCGAACCGTCGGAGGTACGTCTTGACCGCGGTCTTGACTGCTGAGCAGCTCGGTGATGAAGAACGGGTTGCCGCCGGTCCGCCGGTAGAGCTCGTCCACGTCTTTGGCCGCTCCCTTCGCCAGCTGCTCGGTCGCCCGCCGGGACAGCGGGGTGAGCCCTAGCCTGCGCACGGCCGGGGCGGTCGCGAGATCGCCGAGCATCACCGCCAGCGGCCGGTTGAGCTCCAGGTCCTCCTCCCTGAAGGTGGCAACAATCAGCGCCGGCAGCCGCTCTGCGCGGCGGCCCAGGAAGGTGAGGAGCTCAAGGCTGGCCTGGTCCGCCCAGTGCATGTCCTCGAACACGAGCAGGGTGGGGTCTCTCAGTGCTGCCAGGTGGGAGAGGATGGGCGCGAAGAGGTCGCCTCCTGAACGGGAGCCGTCCAGGAGGTGCTCGAATGCGGGGCCGAGCCCGGGCGCCAGGTCCATGAGAGGGCCCAGCGCAAGGGGCGTTGGCAGCGGGTCGCAGGCGCCGATCAGGACCGTCACCCCGCTCAGGCTCTCGCCGAAGCGCCGCACCAGCGTCGTCTTGCCTACGCCGGCCTCCCCGCCAAGCAAGAACATGCGGCCCTGTCCAGCCGTGGCGAGAGCCATCGCCTCGCTCAGCAGCGTGAGGTGCTGGTTCCGCTCCAGGAGGGGCGGCCCGTCCGTCATTTGAAACTGATTGTGCCCGGCCAGCCCAGGCGGTGGCGTGCGCCGCCGATGTGTCGGGTGGTGTGCAATCTGCCGACGTGCCCTCGGTCTCAGCCACGCGGTCGGATGCTGTTCGTCCGGTCCACTCTTACCGGCGAGGCGCGGCCGCCGCCCCGCTACGCGGGTCTCCAGGTTCCTGCCGTATCCGTGGGCTGTCTGCCCGAGCTGCTGAACTGCTCGGTGGACGGGTAGCAGCCGAACAAGGAACTGTGCAGCGAGAGGATCTGTGACCGTTCCATCAGACCTCGGGAGCCAGCACCGACGCGGCGATCCTGCGCACGCGATCGGGGTCCGCGATGGCGTCGATCTCGACGATCCTGCCCCTGGAGACAACGAAACCCATGACGGAGAAGGGGCGCCCGCGCACCGTCACGACCACCCCAGCTGAGCCGTTTACCAGCGCCGGGTGCAAATGGGCGGTCGGGAGGGCAGCCCCCAGGAGCGCCTGGCCGGCAACGTTTGCTGCGCCGCGGATCACCGCGGGCACTGGGGCTCGCCTGGCGCCGAAGTCGGATCGCAGCACGACCTCGGGATCAAGCACGGCCATGAGCCCGTCGAAGTCACCCCTGCGCGCGGCCGAGAAGAAGGCGTCGACCACCTCTGTTTGACGGGATCGATCAGCTTCTGGAGGCGGGAGGCTGGCGTCCTTCACGCGGCGTCGCGCCCTGCTGGCCAGCTGCCTTGTCGCTGCGGGAGTGCGACCGATGATTGGCGCGACCTCATCGAAGGGAATCTCGAACACGTCATGGAGCACGAACGCCAGTCTCTCGGCCGGGGCCAGGGTGTCGAGGACGACGAGCAGAGCAAGGCCGATCGAGTCCGCCAGCAGTACCTGCTCTTCTGGCAGCAGCTCGCCGACCGGGCTGACGATTGGATCAGGCAGCCGCAACCCGACGAATTCCTCATGCCGCGCCCTACGCGATCGCAGCACATTCAGGCAGACACGGGCGACGATGGTGGTCAACCAGCCGCCAAGATTCTCGACCTCGCTCGTGCCCGCCCGGCTGACGCGAATCCAGGCGTCCTGGACGGCGTCCTCTGCCTCGGTGAGCGAGCCGAGCATCCGGTAGGCGACGGCACGCAGCCGGGGACGGTGCTCCTCGAATCGTTCGGCCAACCACGCCGTCTCCATCTCTCAGCGATCCCTTTAGCTTTAACCAGAAGACGCAGAGACCCTCTTGTCGTCAGCACGCGACGAGCTCGACGCGCCGACCTCCCTAGTCGGCCTCGAGGCCACGTTGAGCTCACAGAGACCGGCCGAACCGATGTTGAGACCGATGTTGGTCATGTTGTAGAGGTGTTCGCTTGCGACGAGCCACACGATGTCGCAGATCTCGCGCTCGCTGTAGTTGCGCGCCACTCGTGCGAATGTCTCGGGCTCGACTCTACGGTTGCCGGTGAGCTCTGTCGCGTAGTCCAGGGCGGCGCGTTGTGCGTCCGTAAACAGCGGGCTCGTCTTGTACTCTGCCAGCGCGTCATAACGCGCCGCGTTTTCAACTGAATCCTTGGTGGCGTACCACCTATTGAGGTCCATGCAGAACTCACAGCTGTTGATGCTCGCTACCCGCTCGCGGATCAGCATCGCAGTTTCCGAGGGCAGTCGGAGCTTCTTGTCCAGCCGGGACACCTTGCCGTAGAAGGACAGGAATGCAGCGGGCATGCGAGCTGAGACCACCGATACCGGCGTCATCAGCTTCTCGAATTCGAGCTTGCCGAGCTGGCGGCGCATTACAAAGTACAGCAGCCTCAAGAAGAGACCGCGCGGCCTCTCGACGGGTTGAAGGTACGGTGCCATTGCCTTGGCCTCCTGTTCGAGTTGTTCGGCGCCCGGCATTGTGCGGGCCCCCCTACCCGATTGACACCTGACAGCGCGGGGATGTGACGGAGGCTGTAGGTGGCACGAGCTGTGCTACGCCTCTGTCGGCCATCCTCGGGACGCCGAGACCCAGGCGGCCCTGGCCCAGCGCGCAGGATTCTGGGCCGATGTTTGACGTCTACGCCATGCGCAAGGAGGCCGAGCAGGACCTCCTGAGCGACGGTTGCCACGCCTCGGTCGAGTCACCTGACCCGGAGTTCGAGGATGTTCCTTCAGGTGCCTGAAAAACGGGCGTTCCAGGCCGCGCGAAGTTGCTCGATCTGGTGCATGTGCAATTCGTCGTGCTCGACATCGCCTCGCAGCTTCTCCGCCACCGTCCGCTGGCCGCCCTCGGGACGACGCAAGGCGCGGCCCCATGCCGCTTCGGGAAGGCGATTGAGTAGCCGGTGGGTTCGCGAACGCAGCACGCGAAACGCCAGCAGCGCCTCATCGACGCTGTCTACGGCGTAGTCCAGCTCTCGGGCCCACTTCGCCTCGTCATAGCGCTGGATCAGGCTCCCGCTCTCGGCGATGGCCATCCGCACGCGCACGAAGTCAACAGCCTCGTTGTCGGCAAGATGGATAACCACCTCCGTAATCGTCCATCCGCCGACGGGCGGGCTGAACGACCGAGCTGCCGGCGGCAGGCCCCGAACCTGTTCCTCGAGGCGCTCTGGAGCCGTTCCATATCGAGCCAGCAGCGCTGCCCGGGTCTGCTCCATGGGAACCAAAGGTCCAGAGAAGAGTAGGCGCCTCCTCGTCGGCTCGCAACCGCCGTCCCTCTGCTCGGCCGACGGCGAATACCTGGATTCTGCTGAACAGCCGCCGCCGCGCGGCGTGGACGGGGCCAGCGACAGGTGTGGCCGGAGCGATGCCAGGGATTCGTGCGGACGCCGGTTATTAACCACCTGGTATGAACGGCAAACCTCTTCACGGCGCGGCATCGCCAACGAGCTGGTTCGGTGTCGGGCTGGGCAGCCTGAGAACGAATGCGACCGCGAAGAGCGCCGGCAACAGCCAGAAAGCGGGGGCGAGACCAATCGCGGCGCCCACCGGCCCCATCCCCAGCGCGCCGCCGCCGATGCCGGCGTCGACGGCCACGCTCCAGATCCCGCTCACGCCGGCGGACTGTCCATGGCCGGCGCCACGCAGCATGCCGACGAACGCGGCGGTCTGCACGACACCGAAGGCGGCGCCCGAGACCGCAGCCGAGACCGCCGCAGCAGGTGCCGCGTGGAGCTGCAGCAGCACGAGCGCCAGGGCACCCACGGCCAGGCTGGGCAAGGCCAGCTGGCGCTCGCCGACGCGGTCGACGGCGCGGCCCGCAGCCATGCGGCCAAGCATCCGCGTCACGCCGAAAACGAGCAGGAACACGGGCGCCGACCCGGGTCCCGACGTGCCCAGCAGAAAGGGCGTGAAGCTGACTGCGGCGCCGTACGTCAGCGTAGTGCAGACGAAGGCGAGCCAGACGCGCAGGACGCCGGGGCTGCGAATGGCGGCCAACACGCCCGCTCCGCCAGACGTCGACGCGCCCGGACGCGGCGGGGCAATCCGCAGGAAGGCGGTGGTCAAGGTGGCCGCGGCGCAGGTCAAGGCGCCGGCCAGGAAGACGGCGCCGGCGCCGCGGGCGTCGAGCAAGAGCAGCGCCAGCGGCGGGCCGAGGATTGTGGGGACGGAGGCGCCCAGCCCGAAGTAGCCGATCGCCTCGCCGGAGCGGGTGGGTGGCGCCAGCGCGCCGACGGCGGCCACTGTGACGGTGACAACAAGACCGAAGCCGGCGCCTGTCAGCGCGCCACAGGCCAGCATTGCGGGGAGTGTCCGAAGCTCGGCGAAGCCGGCCATCGCAACCAGTTGGAGCAGCATTGCCGCCACCAGGAGCGGCCGCACTCGGAAGCGGTGGAGAAGGCCGGGCGACAACAGCTCCAGGGCGATGGTGAACGCCGCCACGACCCCGGTCACGAGGCCGGTGGTGGCCCGGTTGTGCGTGGCGGCGTCGACGGTCAGCGGCAGGACCGGAAGTGCCAGGCCCAGCGCGGCCATCCCCAGCGCGCCCGCGAGCAGGAGCACAAGCATCTGGGCCGACAGCAGGCGCGGTGGCCCAGAAAACACGGGGTGACAGTATGCACGCGGGCCCGATTGTGGTCGTTCGGGATGGCTGACCGAATTTCGAACAAGCGTTCGAGCAGCCCGGCGGGATTCGGGGCGACTTCCGGCGAGTGGCATCGGACCTATCGCAGCGACCTGGACATACGACCCCGCGTCAGTGGCAAGGACTGGTCGCATGGCAACTCAGGCAGCATCCGTCCTCGAGATCGTTGGTACCGGCGGGTCTGAACAATCACCGCCGCAGTCGGCTAACGGCGGAACAGCGCAAGGGCTCCTCCCGCGTGGCCCTTTACGTCGGGCACCAATCCGGCCGGCTTGCGGAGGGACAATTCCACTAGCTGGGTGGAGCTCGACGCGATCGCCGACCCCGCTCGAGTCCGCCGGATCGCGACAGCAGTCCTTAGGTCGGAGTCGTAGCAGTCACGTCCGGCCCGTTCGTGACTCTGAGGGAGCTACTCTGGCACGGTCCGGCAGGAAGGGCTGATGCCAGCCGCGGTCCGGGTGTCCTGCGACGGAATCCGGTCATGTTTCTCGATGGACCTGCGTATGCCCTCAAGTGCGGCGTGATCCCGATCGTCGTCGAAGGTCGCGACCTCGTACGGAGCTCGGGCGAACTCGTCAGCCGGGTTCTTATGCAGACACCTTGGGTCCGCCAGCCTCAAAACCCACCCAGTGCGTCAGCCGGAGCGGCTGGGGTCACCTTGCTCCTTGTTCAGCTGCACGGCCTTCCTGACCATCTCGGTCAGCGCGGCATGGTCGATGTCCGCCTGCGCTGCGCAGCTTGACGTGCGCCATAACGGAGGCGCTCGTTTCCAGCAGCCCACGGCCGGCGTCCACCTCCACGCCGCGCCAGAACCCGAAGTTGACGTGGTTTCGGAACGCCCTGAGGTAGGCGAATGGGCAGTTATCCTCGCACACCGGCTGCGCCCACTTGATGGATTCCTTCGCGTTCGGCGCCGCCGCTTTGACCAGGCCGCGCACCGCTTCGGCGATCTCACGCTGGTCGGGGGGAAGCGCGGCCACATAGGCGTCGACGGCCCGCTCAGCCATTTCCCACTCGCTGGGTGAGGCTGAACCAGTTGCCGGAGTCGTCCCGCAGCAGCGCCTCGATGCCATACGGACGCTCCGCCGGCTCCTGCAGGAACGTCACGCCTTTCGCCTGCAGCTCCTTGTAAGCGCGGCGGCAGTCGTCGGTCTCGATCACGCCGCCCGCCATCGCGCCCTTGGCGACGAGGCGCGCAGTGCCTCCGCGTCCTCTTAGCTGAACATCGGCGGCGCCGGCTTCGCCAGCAGGATGTTGAGGTCGGGCTGGTCCAGTGGCCCCACGGTCAGCCAGCGAAAGCCGTCCATCGTCACGTCGGTGCGGACTTCGAAGCCCAGCTTCTCGGTGTAGAACTCCTTGGCGCGGTCCTGGTGGAGCACGAACACGTTCACGTGGGAGAGCTTCTTCGCGAGCGTAGTCACGATCCGCCAGACGCGCATCTCCCCGATTGCTCAGATTCGGCCGCTGGGCGTGTCCACATGAGGACGAAGCAGCCAGGGATGGGCGGAGGCCCGCCGCCTGCAGTGTGTGCTGGCGCCGGTAGTCGGAGGGAGTGGCTCCTACCAGCTCGCGAAAGCGCGAGCTGAAGCTGCCCAGGCTTTCGAAGCCGACCAGCAGGCAGATCTCTGTGATCGTGAGGTTGGCCGCCCGCAGCAGATCCTTGGCACGTTCGATCTGCCGGCGCGTGATGTAGGCGCGCGGCGTCTCGCCATACGCCTCTGCGAACGCTCTGGCGAAGTAGAACTTCGAGAGGTTGGCCGCCCGCGCGAGCGCGTTGAGATCGATCGGTTTGGCAAAGTCCCGATCGGCCAGGTCGCGTGCGCGGCGGAGCGCGACGAGTAGCGCGGAGCCACGATGCCGTTTGCCTGAACGCGGCGCCCAGCGCCTTTCCGGCTCGCCTCGCAGGTAACGATCGCATCCGCCGTATGTTTCGGCACGCTCGCGATTGTCGCCCTGGGGCCGGGAGGCGGGGACAACGAACTACCGCCGAAGACCACGAGCTCTCCGAGCCGACGCAGTCGGTCTCGGCGCCGCGATCCAGGGGGATCGCGGCGTACTCGACCACCATCCCCCTGGCCCCCGGCTGATGCGCCGACGAACTCAGTTGGGCTGCGGTGGACGGAACGGCGTGCCGGACCGCCACACCGGGGTGGTCTGGATCCGGGAGAAGCGCCAACCCTCGGACGTGCGGACCAGCTCGTACTGGTACACCTCGCCCGTCGTGTACTCGACTGGGGGCGCCACCGGCACCGGCGAGTTGGGCGTGCCGGCCGGTGGCCCGAAATAGACCACCAGGTTGGCTCGAGTCTGGGCGCGGGCGCCGTTCAGGTCGACGAGTATGTTGGTGATCACGTGCTGGATCGGTTGCTTGGGTGGGTGGTTCCGCCTGGCCTGGGCGATGACGGCCTCGCGCCCCTCGGCCGTGCCGCCTGGCGTGCGGACGGACGTGTCCTCGGTGAGCAGCGCCCGCAGGTCGTCAAATTTGCCGTAGTCGAGGACCACACCCAAGCGGTGCACAAGGTCGGCGATCTCGTTGCGGTCGACCAGCTGCCGCAGGGTGGCATCGATCGTGGTGTTCATCGCGTTTCCTCCGCTGTACGTGTCCATCGTTGGTTATTCCAACATTGGCCATACCAACGATATTCCGATTCGTGGGTGCAACCAACGAGGTCTGCTAATTTGCTGGCATGGAACCCACTGCCAGCCGCAGCGCACCGCCTCGACTACGGGCCCAGCCGAGCTGGCTGATCAACAAGATCGCACTACCCGCGAACCGGCTGGTGACCGAGGGTCTGGCCCGTGCCGGGACCCGGCGCTACCACTATTCGCTGCTGGCAGCCCTCGATGAGGTCGGACCAGCCAGCCAGGCTGAGCTAAGCCGGCGTACAACGATCGATCGCAGCGACATGGTGGCGGCCATCAACGAACTGGTGCAGCAGGGCTACGTCGAGCGCTCACTCGACCCTGGCGATCGCCGCCGTAACGTCGTCAGCATGACTCCTGCCGGCCGCCGCAGGCTCCGCCAGCTCGATCGCCTGCTCGCCGAGGTGCAGCAGCAGCTTCTCGCCCCACTCTCGTCCGAGGAGCGCACCTGTCTGATTACCCTCCTGACCCGCTTGGTCGAACACCACGCCAATGCCTGACAACCTCGACGGGGCTCCGACGAGCCTCTGAGCGTCAGCTCCGCGGCTTGCCGGTCCAACGACGCTCCTGACCGATACGGGGACCCGACCAGGGAGTAGAGGAGACCCAGAAGCATGGTGGCCGATCATGACTGGCCGCCTGGGCTGGCGCGGGCCATTGCCCGAACTGTCATCAGCCGGCTGCTCCGGGATCAGCCAATCGCCATTCTGGAACAGGAGTCCTGTCAGAACGACGGGAAGGTGCTCTTCCGGCCTGTCCGCAGCGGCTTGCACCGCGTCTACGAGCGAGCAGCCTGACCTCGATCGACTTGTGCCCGCCCTACAACTTTTGACAAGGACGCGTAGGCATACTCACTAGGCATGCTGGATATGCATACCTGGGGTGCACCGCGAGCCTGTGTCCCTTAGGTTCGGAATGCTCGGGCTCCTGGCCGAGGAGCCGCTGCATGGCTACGAGCTGAAAGCCCGCTTCGAGGCCATGCTGGGCGGAAGCTGGGAGGTCAACATCGGCCAGGTCTACGCCACCCTCCAGCGGCTGGAGCGCGACGGGCTGGTACGCGCCGTGGGCACCCGCGGCGACCGGGGCAAGCTAGCTTATGAGCTCTCCGACCAAGGTCGGTCCGCGCTCGACGCCTGGCTGGCACAGCCCGACTTCGGGCCGCAGCAGCTGCGCGAGGACTTCTATGTGAAGGTCCTGCTCGCCAGCCGCCTCGCCAACGGCGACCTGCGTCCGCTGCTCGGCCGCCAGAGGCGCGGCTACCTGCAGCGTATGCGCGATCTGAATCGGCTGGAGGAGCGAGCTCGCCGGGAAGATCGCCACGACCTGGCCCGGCTGGTCCGGGGCGCTCTTCTGCATGCGGAGGCTGACCTGAAGTGGATCGACGAGCTGATCGAAGAGTCGACTATCGAGGAGTTGAAGGGCAATGAGTGAGTTGGTGCGCCTGAACGACGTCACCAAGGTCTACCAAGGGGGAGTCACGGGCGCCCTCGACCAGGTGAGTCTCGAGATTGCCGCGGGCGAATTCACCGCGGTCATGGGCCCCTCCGGCAGTGGCAAGTCGACGCTGCTCAACCTGATCGCCGGCCTCGACCAGCCTAGTTCGGGCACGGTAGTCGTCGCCGACACAGACCTCCGCCGGCTGGGAGAGTCGGGCCTGGCTCGCTTCCGGCGCGAGCGCATTGGCTTCATCTTCCAGTTCTTTCACTTGCTGCCCAGCCTGACGGTGCTCGAGAACGTGCTCATCCCGGCCCAGCTCGCCGGCCGGCCGAATGCCAGGGCTAGGGCGTTCGAACTCATGGCTAAG
>Ga0126378_10004883_pt1 | contig 10337 bp, 9 predicted proteins | sample PanSoiMetPlot_23_FD_92587 | JGI IMG/M metagenome (GOLD analysis project Ga0126378, IMG submission 92587) | Tropical forest soil microbial communities from Panama - MetaG Plot_23 | ecosystem: Environmental > Terrestrial > Soil > Tropical forest > Bulk soil | place: Panama | collected 2016-02-17
GCTCCATCTCAGTCCTTTGGCATTCACAACCATCGCTGACTTGGCCCGCTCTGAGATGCTTTGGCTGTTTATCCCTACCTTGCTGGTGGCGCTAATTCAGAGCTACTGGCTCTTTCGTACACCCGCTCAAACCGGGAACTTGTGGATGTTGCGTTGCCTTCTGCCGCTGGTCGCAGTAGCTTTTCTCTCGAGTTTTACTGCCTGCGCAGGATTCCTCTCCTCGCCCTGGCAGCCATTCGAGGAGATCCGCCGAGCCCTCGATAGCTTTGAGCCAACCACTGCAACGCTCGAGATGACCGGCGTTGAGCTAGCCAAGGGTGCGCCTCTCTCTTCTCTCACGCGCCGCTGGCTGACAGGTTCGATCATTGCCCTTGCTCCCGACGATTCTCGTCCGTCGATGTACCGCGCCACGATCCATCTGGCCAGCGGATTGCAGTGCCGTCTGATCGTCATCCAGTCCGGGGGGATGGCGGCATCCTGTGGCAAGGTCTGACAACCCGGGAGGAGGAAGAAGTTCGCCTCGGGTGTGAAGGACTGTCTTGGCCGCGTTCCAAAGACGTTCGCCGGAGATCCTGCGAGCGTGCCAAGGCCTTCTTTCCGAGCGGCACCGCCAGTGTGACTAGGATGAGTGCGACTGTTAAGATCGCGCGGCGCCATTCGCTTCGTTCGTATAGGGCCATTGACACCTCCAAGCAAGCAATACGCCGGGGACTGCACCGATAATCGGCGAACGAGCCGTGAATGTCGCAATTGTGTTTTAGATATTTAGGTTATCGAGCGGTTTTCCTTCATCATACATCTAATAGAGCACTAGATTACGTTATCTCCTACGAGGCTCACCCCCCAGAAAACTCTTTCGTGAGGCTGCTTACCGCATGAAGATATTTGAGTGAATTATAAAGGTCATACAACCACAGGTACGGCCAAGAAGATGCCCGGCACCGACTCGTGGCTTCCCGAGACCGTCGTGGACGGGCGCCCTCATGCCTTTTCTCCCCTGAACTTTCCGCGCAAAATGTTCGACAACAAGCAGCGCGCGGTTGACTACGCCGTTGCTTATGGAATTTGGATCGTGGACCACTCCATAACGATGGGGCGGCAAAGGCAGGCGAATTCACGTTTGAGTGTGGGCAATCCTCTAACGCAAAGCTCGGGCCTACTTCTATATGCCACATCCGACGGAAACAACGCGCGCGTGGGGATCGCCCGTGTATCCGCGAATGCATTGCAAACAGTTTCCGATTTCGGGAATACCGAGTACAGCGACTACCCAGAGAAAGCACTTTATCTTTCGCCTAACCGAAAACTTGTCGCCGTCACGATCACTCGACCTGACGAGGATGTGTGGCCTTTGACGTACATTGCAGGTATAGATGGCACGAAGATAACAACAGCTCATGTGGGCACCTTCATTTCCTGGGCACCGGACAGCAGCAAAGCGTTGCTCTACTATTCGCCCACGGATGGCCCCGGGATACGGCAGATGTACGCGCTCGACACGCAAGGCAGTTATTACGACCTTGGCCTTCCGAATGGCACTATCAACGCCGACATCTCTCCGCTTGATGGGAGTATTTTATACTCCTTCACAAACGGAGGCACCGACGAGTCGACGCTCTACCTTCGCGATCCGCAGGGGAAAGACACGCAACTTCTAAAAGGAGACAACAACATCTTTGCGTGGGCTCGCTGGTCTCCAAAAGGCGACAAGATTGTGTTTCTCAAATCAGACCTCCTTATTACCCACGGTGAGGTTTGGAGCATCAATGACGAGGGAACGGAAGCAGAAAAGGCATCGGACGCGAATTGGGGTTATCCAGCGGTGTGGTCGCCGGACGGAACAAAATTTGCGTTCGCGAATGCCGGAGATATTTGGGAGTACGATACCGTTGCGAAATCCCTCCACAACGTGACGAACCTCAACCAGGGCGAAACAGAACATCCCAGCTATTCTGCTGATGGGACAGCGTTAACGTTCTCGTCTAATGGCCAGATTTGGAAAGTGGAGAACGGGAGCGCGACACAGCTTACAAGTGACATGCAGCCTAAAGATTACCCCATTCTGCCCTAGGTTTCGAGGATGCCCCGTTTAGTTGATCTTCGATAAGTGGTCTTACGATGTTCTCCCAAGTGCTCCACGCGTGAAACCACTTGCCTTCTACTCCTCGCACAATGGACGTCACGTTGAGCCGCCACCATTCCTCAGACTTGCCGGGTAGATATACATATCCTGGTTCAGGGCCGCGTGCGACTGCGTAATAGACAACGTAGATTGGGCGTTCGCTAAGCTCTTTCGAGTAAAGAGAGACTTGATACTTTTGCAGTACCTTAGGTACTTCTGGGATCGGGCCCTGAGACCAATCGATGATGAAGCTGGGTGCGTTCGCATTGAATCTCGGTTGGGTGGAAAACCTCCCTAGCCCCGCCCAAACGTTGAAATTCGCAAGAATCTTTCGGTCAGTGATTTCAATAGCCTTTGGCAGGCCGGGTCCTTCAATCACCACCTTAGTCGTCGCGCCTTTAGCGAGGAGTCTTGACTGCGCAGCCGAAAAAAGCATGATGACAGCAATCCCGAGAATTGTTTTCATTCCCCGCCTGCAGGCTCCGTCTAGTCGTCCGCATAGCAGTGCACCATCGCTGACAGAGTCCACCAGCCGAACGGAAATGGACGCTGCAAACGTAGACGCTTTGCGCGTCCATTGTGTTAACCCAGGCGCGGAGTCGAGTCTTACGGCCGATGGCCGATCCCAAAGACTGCAACTCTGCCTGTCAGTCTGAGGCTACTCAGTGTCTGGTTTTGCGCCGGGCAGGCGTTTTCTCAAGAACGCGATTTGTCCTGTGTGATGCGCCTCGTGCTCGCAGACGTGGAACCACTTGCAGAGATTGTTGGTCGGCCCCCAGGGCCAGTCCTTGTCAACGGCCATGAGCCAAGCGTCATCGCGCTTACTGAACTCGGCCAGCGATTTAGTGCGGGTCTCCCGGAGGATGTGTAGGTAGTAGTCTCGGTCGTTGCCTTTAATTGTTTTCCGGCCCATGTCTCCAAGATTCATCGCCGGGTCCCATTGCTTCTTTACGGAATCCGACCAGTCGCCCCATTTTTTACCTTCGAAGGTGTTGAGCTGGTAGTAGGTCTCAGTGGCGGCAAGATGGAGCATTAGAGCTCCAATGGTGTTGGCGTTGCGATCCAGGAGATAATCCAAATCCGCCTGCGTAAGGCCCTTTGTTGCCGCTATCACGCCGTTGGCGTCTCGCATCCAAGTAAGCATCGAGACGAACGTTCCCAGCTGTGGCCCGAATCCCGGTCTGGGGCCAAGGACATTTAGATTTGAGTCGCTTGCATGGACGCTCTTCGGCATTAAACTCGCTCCCAACAGAGCCGAGAAACCGGCTGTAAGAGCAGCTGACTCCCTTAGAAAACCTCTGCGACTGGAAACGCTTTGGTTTGCGAAAAAGTGGCCGTCGAGGGAATTGCGTTCGCACGCTTTCATAACTACTCCCTTCAGCACGAAATTCTTGTTGGCTTCTTCATTGACGCGAGATCCGCGATGAGCAGCCATCTTAGTTTGCACCAAGGAAACGAGTGCGGTAAAGCACGTCCAAGGACCAAAACTCTTCACGCTAATTTCGTTGTCGCCTTCGAATTATTAAGCCTGCAGGGCAACGCGGCTGCGTCGATCATCGACCGATTCAAGTCACGCGCATTGCCTGAGAAGCCGCCAAGCAAACTCAAGCGGTTCCTGGTTTGGCAAAACAAGGCAAAACCCAAGATGGAAAGAACGATCACTTTGGCGGGTGAAAGTGAAGACGATGCTGACGTTGCCAGGCCGATGGATCAAATTGCTGATGACTACCGGCCGTGGAGTCCTGTTTCCTGACTCATCGAGTGTAGTTGCTCAAGTTTGGTAAACGCATTACGGCCAAGTTGAAACGTCAGGGAACTTTCCGGATTGGCTTAACGGGCATCACTTATTCGGAGCGGAGGGCAAGGATGGGGTCGATGGAGGAAGCCTTGCGCGCGGGCAAATAACCCGCGACGAAAGCCACTCCCAGAAGCAACAAACAAGCAGTCACAATGGTGGACAAGTCGCTGGGAGAAAGTCCGAAGAGCATGCTGGCGATAAGGCGACTGGCGGCAAGGCCGGAAGGAATGCCGATCGCGATGCCGAACAGAGTGAGCGCAAGGGTCTCGCGCAAAATCATCCACCGAACACTTCCCTGCTGCGCGCCGAGCGCGACGCGAACGCCGATTTCCCGTGTCCGGCGGGTGACACCATAGGACATCAATCCGTAAAGGCCAATCGAAGCGAGCAGGAGGGCCAGAGTGCCGAAAAAGCCGGAAAGCAATGCGACGATGCGTTCGTTGACCAGGAAGCGGCTCACCATTTGATCGACTGTGGCCGTGCGAGCAGCATATTCATGTCCGAGAGAATCGATTTCATGGCCGATGGTCATTGCCAGGGCCTCGGGACGTTTCTCGGTGAGAACATAAAGGGAGTAACCCAGCCGAGCCGGCTGCGAATCTTGAAGGTAAGAAAAGTAAATGACGGGCGGGGCAGCCTCGCGAAGGTCCAATAGCCTGGCATCCTCGGCAACACCCACAATTTCAAGATTCTGGAAGTCGGGCATGAAGCCGAAGCGAATGTGTTTGTCGACGGCATCTCCGTTGACAAAAAGGCGCTCTGCGAAGCTCCTGCTAACAACAGCAAGGCGGGGATGCCGATCGTCATCGGTCTCCGCGAAGTCGCGGCCAGCGATCAACCGTATGCCAAGCTTTTTGAAGAAACCCGGCCAGATAGTGACTCCATTAGCCATCAAGCGGGCGCCCGTGTTTGGATCTTCCGACGTGGGTGACGCGGTCTCGCGCCAGCCTTGTGGGCTGGGGATGGAGATGTCGGCCAAGGCAACGGAACGCACTGCGGGGATGTTGGAGACTCGCTCGATGAGTTCCCTGTGGTAACTATTCATGTCCAAGCTCCGGTAGCCATCGGGCTTAGCACCGAGAATGATTTCGAGCAAATTGTCTTTCTCAAAACCGAGGTCGAGGGAACGCAATTCCTGAAAGGTGCGCACCAAAAGACCTGCGCCCAACAGTAAGACAAGAGATAGAGCCACTTGCGTGATGATCAGCGCTTTGCCCAACTTGCCTGCCTTGCCCGCCAAGCTTCGGGTGCCTTGCTGCAGCACGAGTGCGGGATCTCGACGCGAGGACTGCCAAGTCGGCGCGAGTCCGAAGAGAATTCCAGTAAACACTCCGACAAATAAAGCGGTGGAAAGCACGCGGAGATCGGGGCGAAGGTCAAACGAAACCGTGCCCTCGGTCATGAAGGCGACGAGCGCTCGGCTTCCCCAATATGAGAAAGCAAGACCAAGCAGTGCGCCGCCAAGAGACAACACCAAGCTATCGGTTAATACTTGGCCGGCGAGAGCCCAGCGGCTCGCTCCAATCGCCACCCGCACACTCATCTCCTGGCTACGCGCGGCAGCACGAGCCAGCATGAGATTCGCGAGATTCACACAGGCGACCAGCAGAATTAAACCGACAATACCGGCAAGAACGTACAGTGGACGAGAGAATTGTGCTCGCAGGTCCCTCGCAAAGCCCGTGCGAACGGGACTGACGTCCAAACCCATGGAAAGGAATGTTTGGCGGCGCAGGCCGGGAGTTTGCGTGGAAGCCGTGGCCAAAAGAACTTCAGGCCAAAACGATTGAAGCTGTGCACGAGCCTGATCGATCGTCACGCTATCTTTTAGCCGACCGGTGATACGAACCCAGAGCCTGGACCGGTCGTCGAGACTAAAAGCGCCGCCCTCTATTGCCGGGGACACAGTGACGGGAACCGTAACGTCGGGCGGCTCGCCCGGTGTCAAGCCGGTAAACCACCTTCGAGTGACGCCAACGGATGGTGAAAGGCTGGCCTTCAATGCGTACTTGCTTCCCCAGAACACCGGGCGCCCCACCAAAGCGCCGCTGCCAAAATTCATAGCCGATCACAGCGACTTGGGACGTCGAGCCCGCGTGAGGATCGACGTCTTCTGAAGTGAGCAAGCGGCCCAGGAGAGGAACGACGCCAAGTTCCGAGTAAAAATTGCTAGTGGCCTTAAGAATATTGCTGGGCGCGAACACTCCACCCACTTCGACATTGGGAATCACGTACTCTGACCAGCCAATCACACCAGAAAAGACGCGCTGGCCGCGATCGAGTTCGCGGAACATCGGATAGGAGAAAGGGATTTTGTCGCCGTGGCGGACAACGGACAGTTCCACGAGGCGCTCCGGGCGAGGAACCGGAAGATCACGGAGGAGAAGAGCGTTTATGAGCGTAAAAATGGCGACATTTGCGCCGATGCCTAGAGCCAGCGAGAGAATGGCAACAGCGGTGAACCCGGGATTTTTGCGCAGAGAGCGCAAGGAGTAGCGGAGATTTTGCCAGAGTTGCCGCATAGAAGTTTGCTCCAGAAGACCGTCAGCGCTGGGGTTCTGTCCACATTTACGCCAAGTCGGCGGCACTTTTCAAGCTCAGCAATCATATCGTCTTCGGCGATGTTTTATGCGAGGCAGTGAGATAATGCTGCCGTCCCCGAGAGCACGGGTCGTGATGTATGCAAAGCAATCTTCGGGGATACAATCATCCGTGCTTCTATGTTCATGAGTGCTCTTATCCTCGCTGTTGTACTGCTCACAAGCGGCCCTTCTTCGCCCGTCAAACACTTTCGACTAGTCGAAAAAAGCGAGCTTTCGAAAACATTTGTCAAATATGTGTGCGAGGGCGTTCAAGAGGCGTCTGACAAAGAGGGTTGCATCAAGGGCTTTGAGAAAGAGGGGGCGGTGTGGGTTGGTGACGTGAACGACGATGGCGTGGATGAATACATTATCGATCCAGGTGGTATGCCTGGAACTCTGGGTCCGGTGCGGTATTTGGTGCAGAAGCAAGGGAGCGCTTGGGTTGAATTAATCTGTCTCAAGGACTATGAAGAGGACTTATGTAATTCCGGGTGGAACACTCTGCACGCGCGATTTGACATATTGCCGATCGTTCGAAACGGCTATCACGATCTGCGCATTGTGGTCGACCGCTGTCTGAAATGGAATGGGCAGCACTACGTTGATTATGATTTCGCGGACTACGCACAGCTCCAAGAGGACTGGTTCGACGCCAGCGATAGTTACGAGGCCGAGCTGTTCTGGATGATGAGATACCACTTGGAAAAAAGTATTAGGTTCGAGCCGCGTTGGTTCAAAGTTTCTGCCGAGGAATTCGGCAGGCCCGCGAGGAGCTACATAAGCTTGCCCGTACGGGTGCTGGAGCTGCCAAAATTGCCTTACGAGTCGCGGGAGGATCCAAAACTGGGCCTCAAATGGGTGAGTTTCTTCAAGGGTGGTGTTTGGGGCGTGAAGGGACATCGCGCTTTCCTTCTGGTTCCGCAGCCCTCCTACCTCGGGGCCCAGCGCCTGGAACTCCGCGGCGATTGGCTCCGAATCTATGGCGAGGTTGGAGACCGGCCTGGCAAGCCAGACATTCGCTATAACCGGCGGACTCACGAACTCCGCTATGCGGAAAACTAAGAGCCGCAATTCAACCCTAGGAATCTATGTCTCAGCCACCCTTTAAGTACAACTCTCCCCCTTCAGCTAGCGGAATTGCGGCAATAAACCGCGTCCGGGTAACTTTTCGCGGTCCTCTTGGTCGTTGCATTCCGAGCGTGGTTGAAATGAAGCCCCACGGCACTGCCCAACTGGAGAGGGAGAGTCGGCCTCGCTTCTATCCTGGTCGCACTTCCTGACTGGCTCTCCGTCATTCTCTTCATAGTCATCCGCGAAACCAACATTCACTGGCTGCTTTACTTTGACGACATGGTCATCAACTCTCTCGCTCTGTCTGCGCTGGTAGCGATGCTGGCAGCTGCTCTCGTTGGTCCGTGCGCGAGTCTATGCCGTAGCAGCGGGTTTTTGCATGTTTGTCTTTTGGGTGACGTCGTGGGTCTCCTGAAGGAACTTTAACGGCAACCCGGTTTCCCAGGAGTCGGATGCGCTTCTGCGTACCGAAGCATACAATCCGTATGGTCCTAGAATTGGCCATTCAACGGAAGATTTTGGAGGGCTCTGAACATGCAAGAGACAGCCGAGCAATATCGTCAGCGGATGTTGGTCCTCGTCGACGGAAAAGATCCTGTGAAACTTCAGTCCGCAGCCCCAGCTCGGCTCGCGAAGCTCTTGAAGGGCGTGTCACCAACCAGAGCCCGGAAGCGCCCGGGTCCAGACAAATGGTCCATTGCCGAGATCGTCGTGCACATGGCGGATACTGAGGTGGTCTTCGGCTACCTGATTCGCAGGATTGTGGGCGAGCCGGGCACTCGAATCGATGGCTTTGATCAAGACGCGTGGTTGGCGGCGCTGCACTACGACAAGCGCGACATAAGAAAATCCTTCGACGAGTATCGCGCCTTTCGCGAAGCGAACCTAGCGGTGCTCAAGTCGCTGACTCCCGAACAATGGAAGATTTGTGGAACGCATAAGGAACGCGGGCCGGAGACAATCGAAATGGTTGTGAAGATGTTCGCGGGGCACGACCTCAATCATTTTCAGCAGATCGAGCGGATCCTCGCATCGCGCGCGAAATAGGAACAGCAACAAAAAGAACAACCGGCCCGTTAGTCAGTCCTGGTTCCTACCGGCAAGGTGCGTACCCAAACCGTGCGTACACTCATCCAATCCCGGCAGGAGGGCGATGAAGCATGTATCATGTGCGCCAGGAGAAACTGCCTTTTGTTGGTAGTTCCCATGAGTTTGTCGGAGCGGAGCAAGGCGACACCAGCGTCTCGGTGTTCCTCTTCCACGGGAAGCCCGGTTCTGGGCCGGGGCCCCACCGGCATCCTTACGATGAGATTCAGTTCATCCGGGAAGGCCGGGGAGTGTGGACGGTCAACGGCAAGACCTTCGAAGGTACCGCTGGCGACATCTTTGTCATCAAGGCGGGGGAGATCCACAGTTTCAAGGCCGTTGGCGATTCGCCGCTGGTACAACTTGACGTTCACCTCAGTGCGCGCTTCATCCAGGAGAATTTGTAAGCGTCGCCGTTCATTCCTCTATCGATCGAGCGCGAAGTAATTCCAACACTCGTTTTTAGTACGTGGTGAGTCAAATAATCGGTAAGATTCCTTGCGCTCGAATCAACTTCGACCAGTATGCGGTTTATCAGGAGCCAATCCATCCCGAGTAAGAGGCAGGGCATCCCGGCTCCCGATTCGGATGATAAGGTGGGAAGTCTTATGCCCGATGAACGCAACAAACCGAATAAGCCGCTAAGCAAAGAATACCTACAGAAACATACCGTGGGCGAACTGCGGCCGTTGTCCGGTCCGATCCTTCTTGTCGATTCCGATTCAACGTGGCCACGGCAATATGAGGAAGAAGCCAAGAGAATCCTGAGTGCTCTTGGGGATCGTGCTTTGCGAATAGAACATGTAGGGTCCACCTCGGTACCTGGACTGTTGGCAAAGCCGATTATCGACATTGCCCTGGTTGTGGCAGAGTCAGCTAACGAATCGGGTTATGCGGCGGCTCTGGAAGCGGCTGGTTATCGTCTTCACCTCCGCGAACCTGACTGGTATGAGCATCGGCTATTCCATGGGGGAGACCGCGGCGTGAACTTGCAGGTGTTTTCGTCCGGATGCCCGGAAGTCGAGCGGATGGTGAGATTCCGGGACTGGTTGCGGACCTGCGGCGATGATCGCGAGTTGTATGCGCGAACTAAGCACGCATTGGTAGAACGGGATTGGAAATACACTCAGAACTATGCGGATGCTAAGAGCGCGGTCGTCGAAGAGATCATGGCCCGAGCTTTGCGAGATTCTGACAGATAGGCCAGGCGCTACGAAGATCGCCGGCGAGTGCCCAGACCCACTTTACGGCAATGCGGTTTACCAGGCAGTCGAAATGGCTAAGGTGTTTGGTCGTGATTCTCAGTACAAAGACTTCTCGAAAACGCTAGCAAGATAAAAGGGACGGTAACTTTCATGTACGGTTTTGAAATCGGGTGCGGAACGAAAGACTCGATGGATTTTCGGACTCCACCGGCTTCCGGGATCAAAGTTGAAAGTGAAGTGATTCACCAGCAACAGAATTCCGCCGGGTACAAGCAGCCCAACCACTCGCTCCCGAACCGTCTGTAGCACCTCGTCTGAAAGTGGCGAAAGGTAATATAAGGTGTCTGCGATCACGACGAGATCAAAGCTGTTATCCAGGTCACGGCTGAGATTGAGCGCGTCCCCTTGTTGGAATTGCAGATTGCCCTGCTCCGTCGTTTGTCGTATCGCCTGCGCGATGGCGACGCGAGACA
>Ga0126378_10004887_pt1 | contig 10332 bp, 7 predicted proteins | sample PanSoiMetPlot_23_FD_92587 | JGI IMG/M metagenome (GOLD analysis project Ga0126378, IMG submission 92587) | Tropical forest soil microbial communities from Panama - MetaG Plot_23 | ecosystem: Environmental > Terrestrial > Soil > Tropical forest > Bulk soil | place: Panama | collected 2016-02-17
CGACGCAACTACACTTAAATCGCGCTATTTCCTCTGCCGTGAGGAGGTTCGGCTCAATCGCCGCCTGGCTCCCGGCACCTATTTGGGGGTTGTCCCGATAGTTGACCGTGGCACCCGCCTGGCGCTTGCTGACTATGCTGAGATGCGGGACCCAAACGTGCGGGAATACGCCGTCCGGATGCGCCGGCTTCCCGACGACCGTATGCTCGATCATCTCCTTCGGATCGGCGAGGTGCGCCCGCACGCGATCGGCAAAATTGCCCACCGCCTCGCCGGGTTTCATCGCGCTGCTTCAATTGCGAACGGCGTGCGCTACGGCTCTGCAGCGGCCATCAGCCGTACGGTTTTGGAGAATCTCGATGAGTGCAGGCCGGCCATCGAGACGACCGTCGGAGATCGCGGCTTCGATCCAATCCGGGACTACCTGTCCAGGTTCATCGCGGCGCATCGCGAGCTGCTTGACCTGCGCGCGCGGCAGGGCCGAGTGTGCGAAGGACATGGCGACCTGCGGTGCGAGCACGTCTGCCTGACCGAAGAGATCGATATCTTCGATTGCGTCGAGTTCAATGAACAGCTGCGCTACGGCGATGTGGCCTCAGACCTTGCTTTTCTGGCAATGGATCTCGATGCTTTCGGCGCTCCCCATCTCGCGGACGAGTTGATCCGCGCCTATTCAAAGGAGAGCAACGATCGCGCCCTCGCGACTCTGATTACTTTCTATAAGTGCCACCGCGCTTGCATCCGCGGCAAGGTGGACTACCTGAAAAGTCTGAAGCCGGAGGTGCCTCCCGAGGAGCGGGAGCGTGCGCGCGAGCGCGCCCGCGCGAAATTCTCCCTTGCCGCACGCTACGCGGCCTGCGGCAGACCTGCGCTGTTGGTGGTGTGCGGTCTGGTCGCCTCTGGAAAATCGACCATGGCTGAGAGGCTCCGCCTGAGCACCGGATTCGAGATTCTCAATTCGGATCGGGTCCGCAAGCAACTTGCGGGAATCCCGGAGACTCTACACCGGCGCGGCGAATATGGCACCGGAATATACACTCCCGCCTTTGACGCTCTCACCTATGAAACCCTGATCGAGCAGGCGCGCCGGAGCCTTGCCGCTGGACGCGGCGCGGTTCTCGATGCCACTTTCAAGAGTCCCGCGAATAGATCCGCCGCGGTCGCGCTGGCCGCGGAGATGCATGTGCCCGTGCTATTCGTCGAATGTCGCGCTGGAGAAAGGGAAACCCTTCGGCGCCTGCACGATCGCGCAGGCAAGCGGGCCGAAGTGTCAGATGCTACGGAAGAGATCTATGCCGAGCATAAGCGCGACTTCGTTTCGATAACCGAACTGCCAGCGCGCCGCCACCTGGTTATCGACACCGGCAGCGAGGACCTCGAGCCTGCTATCAGGCGCCTCGAGGCTGCACTCTCTAATCCTCTCTCTTGATTCCTTTGGCGCGCGGGTGAAGTGTACCGCTGCGCGCCATTGCCTCCGCCCACTCTTGCCACCTCGGAAACCGCCGTAACCTCTCAATGGCTTAGCCAGACCGTACTAGAGCGCGCCGCCCGTTCAAACGAACGCAAAACCCGGATCGCAAGCTCCCGATCCACTGGCCGCGACAGATAGTATTGCACTCGACGCGATCGCACCCAGCGCTCGACTTCGGAACTGTGATTCGCCGCTATGTACGCAACCAGCGCACGAGGCGCCCACCGTTGCGCCTGGCCAAGCAACCATCCGCGGTCAGTCTCCTCGATCGCGTCATCGTCAACGACCACGATATCAACTCCCGCCTCCCTGAGGTAAAGTCGCGCGTCGCTTGCCTCCACACACCGCAGCGTGCGCCAAGCATCGCTCAAGCCGTCGACCATCAGGGCGAAAATCATCTCGTCCCGGGAAAAAACCACTGCCGTTCGAGCGGGTTCCTTTCGCACCACAAAATCACGGGATGCGGCTCGTTCATGCGGTCGCGTCAAGCCATTCCTTTGCTGCACCCTTCGCCTCTCTTCTCGTGCGGGAACCATGCCAGCGGGGCCGGTCCCCAACTCTTTGAAAAACCATGAGACTCTGAGAGAAGTGGGATTTGTGCTAAGCGTGGTGCCTCCCTCCCGACACGGACCCTGCGCGGTGTGATTCCGTTGGGAGCAGTTACGGAACGGCCTGCTTGCCATGGAGTCGAAGCCAGTGTCCCCCGCATTTGAGGCACCGCCTCGCCAGGGCAGCCCGCGCCATTTTCATTTGCTATGGGACACGGAACTCGAAGAGCTCCAGGCCGTCCTGCACTCCATCCAGAAGCATCGCTCCGAAGTGCTCGAGCATTGGTACCAGCTGTACGAACTGCACTTCGCGGACAGCCGCAGCCTCAATCGTGTCGAGTTCATGGCGATCTTCGGCGGCGAGCTCGACTCCACGTTGCGCGATCTCATCGCCAAAGATCTCGATCGGTTCGTCGCCGATGTGCGCCGAATCGGCGAGATGCTGGCCGAACGTGGGGTACCCTTTTCCGAGCTGATCGTCTCGATGCATCTTTTCGAGGAAAGTGCCGCCGCCGCGTTTCCGTTGCTTCCTCCGCCCCTGCCGCGCATCTACCAGGCCTTCGACAAGCTGAGCCACATCCGGATGATCGTGCTGGCCGATACCTACTTCCGTTCCACGAGCGCGGTTTCCAGCGCGCGAATCCAGGCCATGGAGCGCGAGGCCGGAACGCTGCCACGGTCAGAGCGGAGCCATTTTCACGGCCTGGTTGGAGCCAGTGCGGCGATGCATCACCTCTACGAGCGGATTGAAGCTGCCGGGTCAACCCGTGGTACCATCCTTATCGTCGGTGAAAGCGGAACCGGCAAGGAACTCGTCGCGCGCGCCATCCACCAATGCGGCAAAAATTCTGGCGCGCCCTTCATCGCACTCAACTGCGCCGCCATCCCCAAGGATCTGATCGAGAGCGAACTGTTCGGTTACAAACGAGGGGCCTTCAGCGGCGCCAACATGGAGTATCTCGGGCTCTTCCGCGCGGCGGAAGGCGGTTCCCTATTTCTCGACGAAGTCACCGAAATGAGTCCTGCCACACAAAGCAAGCTGCTGCGCGCTATTCAGGAACGTGCCGTGCGGCCGGTCGGTTCGACTCGGGAGATTCCGGTCGAGGTGCGCCTGGTGGCGTCGACCAATCGCGATCCAGAGCAGGCAGTGCGCTATGGTCAGCTACGCGAGGACCTCTATTATCGGCTGCAAGCTGGAGTGATAAGCATTCCGCCCCTGCGCGATCGGCTGGAAGATGTGCCGCTGCTCGCTGAACACTTTGTCGACCTGTTCAACGCGCGTCAAACCAGGCCAACCCCGGTATCCGGCATCGACGAAGCAGCGCTGCGCGCGCTGTGCCAGCACCGATGGCCTGGCAATGTCCGCGAGCTTTCCAATGCGCTCGAGGGTGCCTTCACTTTCGGTCGCTCTCCCTTGATCCGCCTCGAAGATCTGCCGCCCGCGGTGACCGGGGGCGAGGGTGGCGGTAGCACGATCTCGGAGCCGAGTCTTCCGATCGGTACTTTCGCCGATAGTGAACGCGTGATTATTCGACGCGCACTCGAATCGACCGGCGGAAACAAAGTCCAGGCCGCCAGGCTGTTGAAAATCTCGCGCAAGAAACTCTACGCGAAAATCGCTAAGTACGCACTGGAGTAAGCCGCGACGCACCCGCCCGGCGTTGGTTTGTGCGTCTCATTCCGAGGTTACGGCCCCAGGTAGACGGGGACAGGCAACCGCCGCCGCAAAGAGCTACCATCAAGCCCTGATATGCCCGACAAATTTACCCCCGCTTGCGATGTCCTGATTGTGGGCGCCGGCAATGCCGCCCTCTGTGCCGCGCTGGCCGCGCGCGAGCAGAGCGCCCGAGTCATCGTTCTGGAGCGCGCGCCCGAAAACGAGCGCGGAGGCAACACCGCTTTCACCGCGGGCGGATTTCGCGTCGCTTACAACGCTCTCGACCAGTTGATCAAACTGATGCCGGACCTCTCGGACGAGGAGAAGCACAACACCGACTTTGGCACCTATACCGAGGACCAGTACTTCGAGGACATCGGTCGCGTCACCGAATACCGCACGAATCCCGATCTGGTTGAACTGCTCGTGCGTCGCAGCCACCCTACGCTGCTCTGGATGCGCACCAAAGGCGTGCGCTGGGTCCCCATGTACGGTCGCCAGGCCTTTAAGGTCGACGGCCGTTTCAAATTCTGGGGCGGCTTAACGGTTGAGGCATGGGGCGGAGGTCGCGGCCTCATCGACACGCTTCACGAAGCCGCGCGCCGCGAGAAGGTGGAAGTACGCTACGGCGCGCGGGCGGTCGCTCTGCTTGCCGATGACACCGGCGTTCACGGCGCGCGCGTCCGCGTCGGCGGCAAGACCATAGACGTGACCGCCCACGCGGTCGTGTTGGCCAGCGGTGGCTTCGAAGCGAACGCCGAGTGGCGGGCGCGTTACCTCGGGCCAAACTGGGATCTCGCCCGCGTGCGCGGGACCCGCTTCAACACGGGCGACGGAATTCGGATGGCACTCGACGCGGGGGCGATGCCCTACGGACACTGGTCCGGATGCCACGCCGTCGGATGGGATCGCAACGCTCCCGAATTCGGCGACCTCACGGTTGGCGACGGCTTTCAGAAGCACAGCTATCCGCTCGGTATCATGCTCAACGCTCGCGGCTGCCGGTTCGTCGATGAAGGCGCGGACTTCCGCAACTACACCTACGCGAAATACGGGCGCGCAATCCTCGAACAACCGGGACAATTCGCCTGGCAGATCTTCGACAAAAAGGTCGCGCATCTGCTGCGCGACGAATATCGAATCCGGCAAGTGACCAAGGTTACCGCCGAGACCCTCGAGGAGCTGGCCCGTAAACTCGACGACGTCGATGACGGAGCCGCGCTCGCCGAGATCGGTGCCTTTAACCGGGCGGTCGACCGCACCATTCCGTTTGACCCCAACGTAAAGGACGGACGATGCACCCGCGGCCTCGCAGTCCCGAAGAGCAACTGGGCCAACCCGATCGACGAGCCCCCGTTCATGGCCTTCGCGGTAACTTGTGGTATCACCTTCACCTTCGGCGGGCTTAAAATCACACGCGAAGGCGAGGTTGTAGACACCGAGGGCCAACCCATCCCGGGCCTGTACGCAGCCGGGGAACTGGTCGGCGGCCTCTTCTATTTCAACTACGCCGGGGGTTCCGGCCTGATGGCTGGAGCGGTATTCGGCAAACTCGCGGGCACCAGTTCGGCGCTATATGCGGCAGGGCGGGCCACTGGATGATTTGGGTTCTGCAATCGCGGGAAATCGAAGCGGCACTGCCGCGGAAGCCCCGCCGGCAAGGCCCCCTGAACCTGTTCTCGGAACTCGTGCCCCCCAGCGCTTCTAGCCGAGTCTCCGGGTCATTTCATCCCGGAATCAAAGCAGCGCGGGTGACTTCCTTGCGTTCGCTCTTGTCCAACGCCTCGGCCGCCCTGGAGAGCGGAAACTTCGCATCGCACAGTTCCAGGTACGGATAGCGCTCGATGTGCTGGGCCAGGAAATCGAGCGACTTCTTCAAATAATGCGGGGGATAAGTCGCGATGCCGTGAATCTCGATTGATTTGAAAGTCACCATCGATGGTGCAATAGGTGCGGTCATCCCTCCCGAAATATTTCCGAGTTCCAGTAGTCGGCCGCCATTGCGCACGAAGCCGACCGCATCGATGAACGCCTCCGGAATTCCCGCCACTTCCAGCACCACGTCCGGCCCGCCACCGCCCGTAAGCTCACGGACCCGCGTCTGCCGCGACTTGAAATCCGGAAATTTCCGCAGGTCGATCACTTCGTCCGCGCCAAACCGCCTGGCCTGCGAAAGCCGCAGGTCGACCCCATCTATCGCGATCACCCTCGCGCCGCGTGCCTTCGCGATCGCCATTGCGTGCAGCCCGAGCCCGCCGGCCCCCAGCACCAGCAGCTTCTCCCCGTAGGACAGCCGTCCACGATCGAGTGCCCAGTAGACCTGCGACATCGCGCAGTTCGCCGAAGCGGCGATTAGATCCGGCACGTTGTCCGGGATCTTGTAGAAGTGCTGATCGGGCTTGACGAAATAATGAGTGGCGAAGGTGGCGGTGAAGTGGGGCGGTTTTTCGGGATGGGACGCACCCATCACGCGGTTGAGACAGCCGGCCTGGTTTCCCGCCACACAGTTCTCGCAACGATTGCACACCGTGTAGTAGACCGGCGCGATCCGGTCGCCTTCCTTGACCGCGACTCCTGCCCAGTCTCTGGTCGTTCCCGACCCAAGCGAGTGAATCGCTCCGGCCATCTCATGCCCGGGCATGATCCCGCGGCGTCCGAACTCGCCCTTCCACATGTGTACTTCGGACCCGCACACATTGGTCTGCGTGACCCGCGCCACCAGCCCGCCGGGCACCGGTTCCGGAACTTCATACTCGAAGAATTCGATCTTGTGTCCTTCGGGAATAAAACTGATGGCACCTTTCATGACAATCCACCTCGTTCTGGGCTGACCCTACGAAAACCCGTTCCCCCCGGCAAGCGGCTTCGCTCTGAACTTGGCGAAGGTGCACTTCCAAAATCGCCAAGCTCTGCGAATTTGTGCTTCGCATTCACCACGCCCGCTTAAAAACCATCCGCGGGTATCGTGCTGTGGGTTCGAGCGCTGGCACTCAACGCATTAGGAGACCTACAATCCTGCCACGACGCGGGGAGGTTGGAACATGGATCGACATCCATCCGCGAGAGCGATTCACGATCGTCTCGGATATCCGGTCATCGATGCGGACGGCCATTACGTCGAGTTCGGTCCATCGATCCTTGAATACCTGAGAGAGGTCGCCGGAGAACGCGTCGCCGACGCGCTCAAGCGGCCCAACGACTGGGTCGGCAACACCATCCGCATGACCCCTGCGGAGCGCCGCGAAGCGGGCATTGCGCAGGAAGCGTTCTGGGTCATCCCCGCGAAGAACACGCTCGATCGCGCGACCGCCATCTTGCCGCGACTTCTCTATGACCGCCTCGATGAACTCGGCTTCGACTTTACCGTGCTCTACCCCTCGGCCGGCCTGCTCATCACTCCGATCGAAGACGAGGAACTGCGCCGCGCAACCTGCCGGGCGTTCAACCGCTATGTCGCCGATCAGTATCGCGCCTACGCAGATCGGATCACGCCTGCCGCGGTCATCCCCATGTACACGCCCGCCGAGGCGATCGAGGAACTTGAGTATGCGGTCGGAACGCTCGGACTCAAGGCCGCGATGCTGGGTCATCCGATTCGACGTCCTATTCCCGATGTGCAGCGCAAACAGCCGGATGCAGTCCGTTGGGCGCGATGGATCGACACCTTCGGAATCGACAGCGCCCACGACTATGACCCGGTCTGGCAGAAGTGCCTCGAGCTGCGAGTCGCGCCCTCTTTTCACGCGGGGTCGCGCAGCTTTGGCTACCGCGCCTCGCCCAGCAATTTCACTTACAACCACATCGGCCATTTCGCCGCCGCACTCGAAGCGCTCTGCAAGTCGATTTTCCTGGCCGGGGTAACGCGCCGATTTCCGCAGCTTCGGCTCGGGTTTCTCGAGGGCGGTGTAGCGTGGGCCTGCGCGCTATACAGCGACCTGATCGGACACTGGAAAAAACGCAACCGCGCCGCGCTTGAGGAAGTCGACCCGGCCAACCTGGACCGCGCGCTGTTCCGGGATTTGGTCGAGCGTTATGGCGGCAAACAGCTCGCGGATCGTTATTCTGCCAACGATGTGAAGCTCGAGGCTTTTGACACGCCACGCCCACCCCCCGCGCAGGAGCTGGATGACTTCGCGGCGTGTGGTATCAAGCGTGCCGAAGAGATTCGTGATCTTTTTACCGGTAATTTCTACTTCGGCTGCGAAGCCGACGATCCGCTCAACGCGTGGGCGACCCGCGCAGGCGCCAATCCGTACGGCGCGAGGCTCAAGACCCTGCTTGGTTCGGATATTGGCCATTTCGACGTGGTGAACATGGCCGAGGTCTTGGGCGAAGCATATGAGCTTGTCGAGGACGGGCTGGTCAGTGAAACGGATCTGCGCGACTTCCTGTTTGCCAATCCGGCGCAGTTCTTCTGCGGCGCAAATCCGCGTTTCTTCGAAGGCACGGTGGTGGAAGGGGCGGTGCGCAATCTCCTCGCGCCACCTGCTCCAGAGGCCAAAGCATCGCTGTAGTGGACCGCCAGCGCGGGTGAATGAGGGTGTCGATGCCGAAATATTTCCTCTTCGACAGGAGCGGAGTGGTAACCACCATCACCTTCAACCGTCCGGAGCGGCGCAATTGCCTGGACAACGAAGTGATCCTCGAGCTGGAACGACTGATTTACGAGGTTCGCGACGATCGCGAGACTCGCGCGCTGATCGTGACCGGGACCGGCAATGCCTTTTCAGCGGGCGCGGACCTCTCCGCGATCAGAGGCACCGAAGATCCAGGTCAGCGCGCCGTGATCGCCAAGGAAAGAGCAGGGCGGCGCCTCCCGCGTCTTATCGGCCGTGTGTTCGAGGCGATTGCCCACCTGGAGTGCGTCACCATCGCGGCGGTCAACGGATACGCGGTCGGGGGAGGGTGGTCGATCGCGCTCGCGTTCGATTTCTGCCTGGCCGTTGAGAACGCGGAGTTCTGGGTCCCGGAAGTAGACATGGGGGTTGCCTATCGGGGCGCGCCTGCCCAATTGATGGCTGCAAGCATGGGCCCCTGGCGTGCGCGCGAAGCAATCCTCGAGTGCCGCCATTACAAGGCCGAAGAACTGCTCGCGATGGGGGTGATAAACCGGGTCGTAAAGCCAGCGGCGCTGCTGGCCACGGCGCGTGAGCTGGCAGAGTCACTCGCGAAAAAGTCGGCGACCGCGATCGCGCAATCAAAACGCGACATCAATGATTTCTTCTTCGGGAGCCGCCTGTACTGAGACTCCGGAAAGTATTCTGAGATCCCGGGCTTCCGACCTGATGTTCCAACTCGCCCCTAGGAAAAAGGGCCGGAGCGGATTTCCTCCGCGCAGGCCCCAGTCGGTGAGCTGCGTTCTTTAATTGACCGCCATCCGTGCCAGTCGCTTTACCTCGAGCTTGAACACGCGCGCCGCATTCAACCCAAGAATCTGCGCACGCTCGTCCTCACTTAGGTGACCCATTTGCCGCTCGATGGCCTCGGCCGAATGCGGCCAGGAACCCTCGTGATGCGGATAGTCATTGGCCCACAGAAAATTTCTGCAGAGGTCGTACTTCTGCGCGAGGTCGAGTCCGGGAGGGTCTTCCTGAAATGACGCGAAACCGTTGGAGCGGAAATACTCGCTCGGCAGCTTCTTCAGCTTCGGAAACACCCACATGTGATGCTTATGGTACGCCTCATCCATCGCCTGCATGGCCCACGGCACCCATCCGATTCCCGCCTCGATGGAGCCAAACCGCAGCCGCGGGAATTTCTCGATGACGCCCGAGGCACACAAGTTCGCGATTGGTTCGATGGTCGGCGCCAGGGAGTGCGAGACATAGTTGATGACGGCGCCGCCGTCCTTGCGCGCCGCCCGCGGATCACGTCCGGTCGAGACGTGGAAGGTGACTGCCAAATCGCAATCCTGGATGACCGCCCACAGAGGATCGAAGCTTTTCATGTTGTAGTTCGGATGGCGCGCGTCATGCGCTCCGAAGATCGGCTTGCAGGGCAGGGTCAGTCCGCGAAATCCCATTTTCGCGACGCGCTTGACCTCTTCGATCGAGCCCTCGAGGTCGCCGGTCGCCAGCGCCGCCATCGGCACCAGCCTATCCCGATAAGGTCCGTACGCCTCGGCCGCCCAATCGTTGTAGATGCGGCATTGCGCATGTGCGAACAGCGGGTCGGCCGTGGCCCACATCGTGAGTCCCTTGTTGGGGAAAATGATTTCCGCGTCCACCCCATCGCGATCGTGATCGAGCAGCCGTTGTTCCGGACTGGCGCCGGCCTTACCGCGAATCTGATCTTCGCCCTGCAGGTTGCTGTCGAGCAGCCGCGACCGTGCCCATCCCTCGGAAATTTGCCACTTCACTCCGTCGGCATCGACTTCGACCCGCGGCAGCCGGTCCTTGTACTTCTTGTCTATTCGATCGACCCAAAGATTGGCCGGCTCGTTGGCGTGGCAATCTGCCGACACCATGAAAAATTTGTTCGGATCATCCGGACGCGCGGTGCGCTTCCAACCTGGATGTCCCGGCGTGCTGAGCCTCCATCGATTGGGCTCATCGATCTGGTGCATGAGTGGTTCGCTCATCGCTTAACCCCCCAATGGTTTGATCACCAAGGCGATCACAATTGCGTTTGATTTTAGGACTGCGATGTACTCGCCG
>Ga0126378_10004888_pt1 | contig 10332 bp, 11 predicted proteins | sample PanSoiMetPlot_23_FD_92587 | JGI IMG/M metagenome (GOLD analysis project Ga0126378, IMG submission 92587) | Tropical forest soil microbial communities from Panama - MetaG Plot_23 | ecosystem: Environmental > Terrestrial > Soil > Tropical forest > Bulk soil | place: Panama | collected 2016-02-17
ATGCCGGCGTCGAATTCCGTCCCACCGCGAACACCAGCCTGTCGCTCGGGTTCGGCTACCAGCAGAACTCGGGCGCCGTCAGCAGCGAGAACGCGCTGCCGCCCGGCGCCAATCCCTTTACGCGGGGCGTTGGCCACTGACGCGGGGACCCGTCTCGGTCATGATCCTTTCGGAAAACCGCTTCACACGTTGCGCTGACGCGGCCCTGCGGCTCCGGATCATGCCGCCATGATCGATCACGTCTCCGTCGGCGTCGCCGATCTCGACCGTGCCGCGCGGTTCTATGGAGCGACGCTCGCCACACTCGGCCTGTCGCGGCTGGTGACGCGGCCGGCCACGATCGGCTTCGGCAAGGCCTATCCCGAATTCTGGATCAATCTGCGCAAGGACATGACAGCGGTGCCGCATGAATGCGGCACACATGTCTGTCTGCGGGCAAGGAGCCCCGGCGACGTCGACGCGTTTCATGCCGCGGCGCTTGATGCGGGCGGCACATCAGACGGCAAGCCGGGCCTGCGCCCGCACGATCGCGTCAAATATTACGCGGCCTTCGTGCTCGATCCCGATGGCAACCGGATCGAGGCGGTGACGTTTCCGCAAGGCTAGGGCTACAGCCTTCGCGCGACTTCAGGCGCCATCTGCTTGGCATCCTCAGGCACGCGCGCAGCGGCGGCGCGAAGCCGCGGCAGGATGTCCTCGACGCGATCAGCCTTGAGGATGTCGACTTGCAGGCCAGCGCGGATGAACTGCGTCGCTCGCATATGCGACAGCAGCGCAAGGAACGGCTCCCAGAAGCCATCGATATTGGCGAGCAGCACCGGCTTTGAATGCCGACCGAGCTGTTGCCAGGTGAGTTGCTCCACCAGTTCCTCCAGCGTGCCGACGCCGCCGGGCAGCGCCACGAACGCATCCGAGCGCTCGAACATCAACCGCTTGCGCTCGTGCATGTCGGGGGTCACGACCATTTCCTGCACGCGGCTCAGCGCGTTCTCGCGCGCGGTGAGGAAATCGGGAATGATGCCGGTGACCATGCCGCCGTGATCGAGCACGGAGGTTGCGATCGCGCCCATCAGGCCGAGCGAGCCGCCGCCATAGACCAGCCGGATTCCGTTCTCGGCAAAAATCTTGCCGAGCGCTTTTGCGGATTCGCTGAAACGGGGATTGGTGCCCGGACCGGAGCCGCAATAGACGCAGACCGTCCGGATCTTGTTCAAATCAATCTTGTTCATCCGGAATCATGTGGCATTACAACGTAGGGGCGTCAAGCGCCGGGCTGATTCGTCGTTAAGCCGGAATCTAGCCGCAAACGGCCGCCGCGCCCGCAACAAAGTGCACTTGTTTGAGCTGTACGCCGTGGGCAAACGGCTTATATGACAATTGGACAACGACAATAGCGACGAAAAAGCGGCACGCGCAGGCTCCCGATCGATGGCTCATCCCGACACGTCCCATGCGAGCGGAACGCTGCCTGCCGAACGCCACGCCGCAGATCAGGCGACCCTGATCGGAACTCTCGTTCATCTCTGGCCCTATATCTGGCCAGGCGACCGCGTCGACCTCAAGATGCGCGTGGTCTGGTCGGTGGTGCTGCTGATGATCGCGAAGGTCGCGACGCTGGCGGTGCCCTTCACTTTCAAATGGGCAACGGACGCGCTGTCCGGCCATGGCAGCGCGCCGGTCGCAGCCTCGAACTGGGGGTTCTGGATCATCGCATCGCCGCTGATCATGACCGTCAGCTACGGCGGCTTGCGTATCCTGATGGCGGTGCTGACCCAATGGCGCGACGGCATCTTTGCGCGCGTTGCGATGCATGCGGTGCGCCGGCTCGCCTACATCACCTTCGTGCACATGCACGAATTGTCGCTGCGCTTTCACCTGGAACGCAAGACAGGCGGGTTGACGCGCGTGCTCGAGCGCGGCCGCAACGGCATCGAGACCATCGTGCGCATGGTGATCCTGCAGCTGATCCCGACCATCGTTGAGGTCGCGCTGCTGCTCGGCGTGCTGCTCTGGCAGTTCGACTGGCGTTACGTGATCGCAATCGCGATCATGGTCGTGGCCTTCATGTATTTCACCTATGCCGCAACGGAGTGGCGGATCGCCATCCGCCGCAGGATGAACGAGTCCGATACCGAGGCCAACACCAAGGCGATCGACTCGCTGCTCAACTACGAAACCGTGAAATATTTCGGCGCCGAGGCACGCGAGGCCAGGCGCTATGACCGCTCGATGGAGCGCTACGAGCAGGCGAGCGTGAAGACCTACACTTCCCTTGCCGTGCTCAACACCGGACAGGCGGTGATCTTCACCTTCGGGCTCACCGCGGTCATGCTGATGTGCGCGCTCGGCGTGAGAAGCGGTCGCCATACCGTCGGCGATTTCGTGCTGATCAACGCCATGATGATCCAGCTCTACCAGCCCCTGAACTTCATGGGCATGGTCTATCGCGAGATCAAGCAGGCGGTGATTGACATCGAGAAGATGTTCGAGGTGCTTGCGCGCAAGGCGGAGATCGAGGATGCGCCCGGCGCGAAGCCCCTGGTCGTTACCGCGGGCGCGCTGCGCTTCGAGGACGTGCGCTTTGCCTATGAGGTAGAACGCCCGATCCTGAAAGGTCTGAGCTTCGAGGTGCCGGCCGGCAAGACGGTTGCGATCGTCGGTCCCTCCGGCGCCGGCAAGTCGACGATCTCGCGGCTCCTGTTCCGCCTTTACGACATCTCGGGCGGCCGCATCACCATCGACGGGCAGGACATCCGCGACGTCACGCAAACATCGCTGCGTGCGGCGATCGGCATGGTGCCGCAGGACACCGTGCTGTTCAACGACACCATCCGCTACAACATTCGCTACGGCCGCTGGGACGCCAGCGACGCCGAAGTCGAGGAGGCGGCCCGGCTGGCGCAGATCGACGGTTTCATCCGGATGTCGCCGCTGGGCTACGAGACCCAGGTCGGCGAGCGCGGATTGAAACTGTCGGGCGGCGAGAAGCAGCGCGTGGCGATCGCGCGCACGGTGCTGAAGGCGCCGCCGATCCTGGTGCTGGACGAGGCGACATCCGCGCTCGACAGCCACACCGAGCACGAAATCCAGGAAGCCCTCGACCGCGTCTCACGCAACCGCACCTCGCTCGTCATCGCGCATCGGCTCTCGACCATCGTCGGCGCCGACGAGATCATCGTTCTCGATCAGGGACGCATCGCCGAGCGCGGCACGCACGCGCAGTTGCTGGCGAACGGCGGCCTCTATGCCGGCATGTGGAACCGGCAGCGCGAGGCCGAGGAGGCGCGCGAGCGGCTGGCGCAGATCGACGATGACAACGAAGCCCCGAACCGCCTGCCACCGCCGGTGGATGATGCGGTCGCGACGGAGAAGACGGGCGAGGGGAGTGACGTCATTCCAACCGCAGCGGAGTGAGTGGCGTCGTTCTGTGATTGACGCGACTGAAGGGTTGCTGACACAACTATTTGCCAAGCAAAGAGAAATCCCCACTCCCCTTGTGGGAGAGGGTGCCCTCGCGCAGCGAGGGCGGGAGAGGGGATGTCAAACGCTCAAGCGAAATTTCCCCGACGTAATATGACCGACGCCGAACGCCGGCTTTGGTATTTCCTCCGTGCGCACCGCTTCAAAGGGACAAAATTCAAGCGTCAAGCCTTGATCGGAAAATACATCGTCGATTTTGTCTGCTTCGAGAGGCATCTCGTTATCGAAGTCGATGGTAGCCAGCATGCCGACAACGAAACCGACCACCTGCGGACCCGCTGGCTCGAAGATCAGGGGTTTCGCGTGCTGCGGTTCTGGAATAATGAGGTGCTGAAGAACACCGGCGCGGCGCTCGATGCGATCATGGTCGCGATCGAGAGCTCGCCGTGAAAACCCCTCTCCCGGCACGCCGCTTCGCGGCGCGCCACCCTCTCCCACAAGGGGAGAGGGGAGCACTGAGCTAACCTTGAGAAGAGACATAAGCCAAAAACAGTCGCCACCCAGGGAACAGTCGCTCTTATGTCGATCGCCAATTCCATCCGCGCGCAGATCCCCCCGATCCATCCCGAAGGTTATCCCTTCATCGGCGGCTTTGCGCTGGCAAGCCTGATCCTGTTCTGGATCTGGACTCCCTTGGGCTGGATCGGCACCGTGCTGACGGTCTGGTGCGCGCTGTTCTTCCGGGACCCTGTGCGCGTCACGCCGGTGCGCGACGGCATTGTGGTGGCGCCGGCCGACGGGCGCATTTCCATGATCACGCAAGCGATGCCGCCGGCCGAGCTCGGGCTTGGCGACGGACCGCTGCCGCGCGTCTCGATCTTCATGAGCGTGTTCAACTGTCACGTGAACCGCAGTCCCGCGGCAGGCAAGATCGAGCGCATCGCCTACCGGCCCGGCACCTTCATCAATGCCGAGCTCGACAAGGCGAGCGAGGACAATGAACGCAATTCGCTCGTGATCTCGACGCCGAACGGGCGCATCGGCGTCATCCAGATCGCAGGCCTGGTGGCGCGCCGCATCGTCTGCTTCGTCCGGGAAGGACAGTCGATCGGTGCCGGCGAGCGTTTTGGGCTCATTCGTTTCGGCTCGCGGCTCGATGTCTATCTGCCTGACGGTACCAAGGCCCTTGTCTCGGAAGGCCAGACGGCCATTGCCGGCGAGACCATCCTGGCCGATTTTCGTCTTGGCGATGCTGGCCGCATCTACCGCTCGAATTAACCATCCGTAACCCACGCCATTGCGGCTAGTGTCCCGGTTCTCACATTCGCATCACCCTTGCAGCCGTCACTTTTGCGAATGTGAGAAACCGTTGGACACTGGCAAGTATTGGATTCTAGTGCGGTTTTGGATTTGACATTCGCATTAACGACTCGCGGAAAAACTGATGCGAATGTCAAATCCACCGCACGAGGCCGCCGCAATGGCGCGGCCGCACCGCGCTTGCTATATTGAGCGGATGCCCTTCGATCCCGTCTATACCGAACGCCGCCGCCGGTTTCGCCCGATCCCGGTGCGCATGCTGGTGCCCAATGTCATCACGCTGCTCGCGATCTGCGCCGGCCTGACCGCGATCCGCCTTTCGACGGAAGGGCGGATGGGACTCGCGGTTGGCGCCATCGTGTTCGCGGCGATACTCGACGGCATCGACGGCCGCGTCGCGCGCATGATCAAGGGCCAGTCGAAATTCGGCGCCGAGCTCGACAGCCTCGCCGACTTCGTCAACTTCGGCGTCGCGCCCGGACTGATGCTGTATTTCTGGCAGCTGCACGAGCTGCATGACGGCGGCTGGATCGCGGCGATGGTGTTTGCGATCTCGGGCGGGCTGCGGCTGGCGCGCTTCAACGCCACGATCGACGATCCCACCAAGCCGCCGTTTGCGGCGAATTACTTCACCGGCGTGCCGGCGCCTATGGGCGCGGTGACCGCGCTGCTGCCGGTCTACCTCGCCTTCCTCGACGTCTGGAAGATGCCGGCGATACTGACCGCCTTCTACATCCTGCTGATCGCGTTCCTGATGGTGTCGCGGCTGCCGGTGTTTTCCGGCAAGACAGTGCGCATGCGCGTGCCGCCGGAAATGGTGCTGCCGCTGTTCGTCTGCGTGATCTTCTTCATCGCGCTCCTGATCGGATATCCCTGGCACATCCTGTCGGCGGGATCGGTGCTGTATCTGCTCAGCCTGCCGCTGGGCTGGAAATCATATCGCGACCAGAAGCGCGCCTATGAGGCCGCGAACGCGCCTGCAGTCGCCGCACCGGGCGCGCCTGCGCCCGGCTTCATCGCACAGGCCCCCACGGTCGAGCCCAAGGACGACGACCGGCCCGAGCGACTGCACTAAGATCTCCTGTAGTCATGCCGGGCACGCGAAGCGTGGCCCGGAATCTCGAGATTGTGGGTTCGATGCTGCGCATCGCCCCGGAATGACGGTTCAAATAGCTGCCATGAGTTGGGTTCGCGCCCGAACTCGGCTATAGGCTGGGCGATCAAACTGTCGCAAAAAATCCGGAGAAACGCCGTGACCGAAACCGCCGCGCCCGTGCCCGCGTCCGTCCTCGAGGCGCTGGCGCGTTACGACACGCCGACGATCTGCAACGCAATGGAAGTGGTGGCGCCCGAGCGGCGGCTGATCGGCTACACCACCAAGCCGCTGGTCTGCCCGTTTCCCGACCTGCCGCCGATGGTCGGCTACGCCCGCACCGTGTCGATCCGCTCGGTGATCAAGTCCGGCCTCCCTGCCGCGGAGCAGGCCAGGCGCCGCATCGACTACTACGAATATGTCGGCAGCGGCTTCGGCCCGCGCATCTCCGTGATCCAGGATATCGACGGCGCCGATGTCGGCTATGGCGCATTCTGGGGCGAGGTGCAGAGCAACGTGCACAAGGCGCTGGGTTGCCTCGGCGTTATCACCGACGGCTCGATCCGTGACATCACGCAATGGGCGCCGGGCTTCCAGGCGCTCGCCGGCTCGATCGGCCCATCGCATGCCTGGGTGCATGCCGAAAGTTTTGGCGGCGAGGTGCGTGTTGCCGGGATGACCGTGAAGTCGGACGACCTGATCCATGCCGACCGTCACGGTGCGATCGTGATCCCCTATGATCTTGCCGCCAAACTGCCTGACGCCTGCGAGCTCTGCGGCCGCCGCGAGACGCCGATCCTGGAAATCGCACGAAGCAAGGATTTTTCGCTGGAGAAGCTGAAGGACGCGCTGAAGCGCTCGGCGGAGATTCACTAAGAGGCTTGCCATGGACATGAAGGGCAAGACGGTTTTTGTCACGGGCTCGACCGACGGCGTCGGTCGCTATGTGGCCGGTGAACTCGCAAGGCAGGGCGCCCATGTGCTGATCCATGGCCGCGACGCCGGCCGCGCCAGGGCGCTCGCCGACGAGATCAAGTCACGCGGTCACAGCGCGCCGAGGTTCTATCAGGCCGACCTGTCGTCGCTTGCAGATGTGCGCCAGCTTGCAGACAAGGTTGCGGCCGACCACCAGCGGCTCGATGTGTTCGTCAGCAATGCCGGCATCGGCTCGCAGAACAACGGCCCGCAGCGGCAGGAGAGCGCCGACGGCCATGAGCTGCGCTTTGCCGTGAACTATCTCGCGGGCTTCCTGCTCGCCTATCGTTTGCTGCCGCTGATCAAGGCGGCCGCGCCCTCGCGCATCGTCAACGTGGCTTCGCTCGGACAACATCCGATCGACTTCGGTAACGTGATGATCACAAAGAATTATTCGGGCTCGCGCGCCTATGCGCAGAGCAAGCTGTCGCAGATCATGTTCACGATCGATCTTGCGGAGGAGTTGAAGGGATCGGGTGTGACCGTCAACTCGTTGCATCCGGCGACCTACATGAACACGACAATGGTGCGTGCCGGCGGGATCTCGCCGATCTCGACGGTGGAACAGGGCGGGGCCGCGATCCTGCACCTCGTCCAGGGGGACGACGTCGCGGACAGAAGCGGGCTGTTCTTCAACGGCATGACCGAAATGAAGGCGAATGCGCAGGCCTATGATGCGACAGCGCGCAAGCGGCTGCGCGAGCTCAGCCTGAAGCTGACAGGTTTGGCGGGATAGCGCCCGCGCTTCTGCCCAATCTACAGATTCGTAGCCCGGGTGAGCCAACGGGTCGCGCGAATGCGCGCCCGATGATAAACTCCGCGACACCCGGGAATGCCCCGCATATCGCCTCGCTCATGCTACATTCTGGCTAACGGCTCAGCGCGACGTCCTGGCCCGTGCTGGTCTTGCCCTCGAAGCGGCTGTCACCGGCCGGCGTCAACTGCGCCAGCGTCTGCGCGTTGTGGTCGCGGATGGTGAGGCCTGCGGTGGTGTAGCTCCACTTGCGGCTGGTGAAGAAATTGAAGGGACAGCCGCCGGCCGGCGCAATCGTGCCTTCGACCGCTTCCGGCTGTGCGCCGAACGTCATCGCACAGGAGCCGGCGCCCGCCGCCGACAATGTCCATTTGCCCGCGAGGTTGACCGGCGGCGGCGCGGCGACCGGTCCGCTTGCGACAGCCGCACTCTGCACCGCAGCACGGTCCGAGCTCCAGCACCCTGCGAGCAGCGTGGTCGAAACAAGGATTGCGAAGGTGGCGGAACGTTTCATGCGAGGGCAGGTCGTCAGTGCGGCCGTCATGGTTAGCAGATCGTTGAGATCGTGTCAGGACACGAGCGTGCGGTCCACCGTGTCGTGTTCTCGGCTGCGGCCGAAGGGTTCCGGGGATGCCGGGCCGCTTAACCTTTACGCGTCTTTAATGGCACCGCCGTAGGGTCTTTGAACCGCGGTTCAGGATGAGCCGCGTGCCGTCCAGGATGGCCGGCGGGTTCGCGTACGCGTGGAGTCTCCCATGGATATCATGACGGGCGTAGGCCTTGTCGCCGGTTCGATCGTCATTGCGACATTGATGCTCCTGGGCGGCGATCTCCAAATCTTCGTCAGCGACCACGCCGTCATCATCATCTTCGGTGGCTCATTCGCGGCGACGATGATCCGCTTTCCGCTCAAAGCGATGCTGCACGGCATACCCTTGGGTGCGAAGTATGCGTTCACAATGAGCCGCCTGACTGCCCGCGACCTCGTCGACGAGCTCGCCCGCATCGCCGAGATCGCCCGCAAGCAGGGCCCGGTTGGCCTCGAGAAGGTCGAAGCGGACGATCCCTTCCTCGCCAAGGGCGTGCGCTACGTCGCCGACGGCTATGACCTCGAATTCATCCGCGACAATCTCGAGCGCGACCGCGACAATTTCCTGATGCATCTCGACGAGGGCAGCAAGATCTATCGTGCGGTCGGCGACTGCGCGCCGGCCTTCGGCATGGTCGGCACCCTGATCGGAATGGTGCAGATGTTCGCCAACATGACCGATCCCTCCAAACTCGGCCCCTACATGGCAACGGCGCTGCTGGCGACGCTCTATGGCGCGGTCGTCGCCAACCTCTTCTGTCTGCCGATCGCCGACAAGCTGCATGGCAAGCTGCTCGACGAGGAAACCAACCGCACGCTGATCATCGACGGCATCCTGATGATCCGCGATTCCAAGAGCCCGGCGCTGGTGCGCGAAATGCTGCTCGCCTACCTGCCGGAGAAGCACCGTCACGAAGAGGGCGAGCCGGTTCCGGCCTGATCCAGAGTTAGGCGATGGCCAAGAAAAAACGCGGCGAGGCTCATCAGGGCGGTCACGGCTGGTTCGTGACCTTCGCCGACCTGATGGGACTGATGATGAGCTTCTTCGTGATGCTCGTCGCCTTCTCGACCCAGGACCAGCAGAAGCTGAAGATCGTCGCAGGCTCGATGCGTGACGCCTTCGGCGTGCAGCAGGCGCGCTACTCCGGCATCGTCGAATCCGACGGCGTGCCGACGCGCCCGAAGCTGAAGAACACCGATCACGTTCCGCCCGAGGAGGCTTCCAACACGCCGACCCCGGACCAGCAGGAGCGCCAGCGCGTCGCCGGCGCCAAGCTCAAGGTCGACCGCGAATTCGCGCTCGCCTCCGCCTCGCTTCGCCAGGCGCTGCAGGACATGCCGGAGCTGACCGAGATCTCCAAGCACATCATGTTCGAGGAAACCAAGCAGGGGCTGAACCTCGAGATCGTCGACCAGGACGGCCGCTCGATGTTCGCCGACGGCTCGAAGCAGCCCTATGAGCGCACGCGCCGGCTGATCGAGAAGCTCGCGATTCCACTGAAGCAGACTCCCTTGCGCGTCTCCATCACCGGCCATACCGCGGCGGGCTTCGTGCCGGTGCACGGCGACTACGGTGCGTTCGATCTTTCGGCCGATCGGGCCAATGCGGTGCGCCAGATCCTGGAACGGGAAGGGCTGCCGGCGGGCCACATCTTCGCGGTCGCGGGCAAGGCCGACACCCAGCCGCTGTTCCCCGACGATCCCTCGCTTGCCGCCAACCGGCGGGTCACCATCACCTTGATGCGCGAGGATCCACCACTGCCGCCCGACCTGAAGCCTTGAGCGGCAGAGTATCACAATACCGATAGCTTGGGTGAAGTTCCCGGTGACTGTGGCGTTCGCGCCGTCGCGCGGGAGAAGTCCACGCTGTTAAGCTAGTGGCGCGGATTTGACGTTCGCACGCCCTTGCCGCAATTTTCTGTTGCGAACGTCAAATCCAAAGCGCCACTAGCATCAATAATTTGCTAGTGGTCCTTTGATTTTGACATTCGCATACGAGCCAGCCCAAATGGGGTGCGAATGTCAAAATCGGACCACTAGTGCCAATTGACAGGCATGCCCGAGCCTCTCAAAGGGCGTCGCCTGGATAAATGCCAGCAGCGCGAGCGTTCTCCTTTTCATCATGGCTGTCACTGCCACCTCATCGGAGACCCACGAAGGCGCGCCGACTTCGGGCTTTTG
>Ga0126378_10004889_pt1 | contig 10332 bp, 9 predicted proteins | sample PanSoiMetPlot_23_FD_92587 | JGI IMG/M metagenome (GOLD analysis project Ga0126378, IMG submission 92587) | Tropical forest soil microbial communities from Panama - MetaG Plot_23 | ecosystem: Environmental > Terrestrial > Soil > Tropical forest > Bulk soil | place: Panama | collected 2016-02-17
TCAGTTGAGACAAGAAAGAAACTGCGGAAAACATCGCATACCGCTCCTCGGGTTGAGTTTTACGGTATGGACTACGGTATGGATGGCACTTAAATCTATGAAAGAAAAAGGACTGGCGGAGAGAGTGGGATTCGAACCCACGATACCCGTTAAGGTATACACGCTTTCCAAGCGTGCGCCTTCAGCCACTCGGCCATCTCTCCGCACTGCAACCTCCATTCTACTGGAAGCCGAAAAAGAGGAGCGAACACGAAGGTGAGGGAGGCCCGAGGTCCTTCAATCCTGCTCTTTGTCACCTCTTATTAATTTTGCCCTCGTGAGCTGCGTGCTCGCCCCTCCGTGGTAATCTCGCCTGTTTCCGAATTCTGGAGGAAAAAGATGCGGTATGTCGCTGGACTCTTTGCGCTTACTCTCGCCGTCCCAATCGTGGCGTTTTGTCAGGCTCCTGCCGCTTCGCCTGCACCAGCGAATGACAAAGGCGGATTCACTACGGCGAACCTCGACCGGACTGTCGAGCCTTGCACGGACTTCTACCAGTTCGCCTGCGGAACCTGGAGGAAGAAGAACCCCATTCCATCCGATCAGCCCGCATGGGACAGCTTTACGGAAGTGTACGTCCGCAATCAGCAGATCTTGCGCGACATACTCGAGAAGCACTCCACCGAAGATCCAAAGCGCAGTCCTGTTGAGCGGCAAATCGGCGACTTCTACTACGCATGCATGGATGAAAAGTCGATCAATGCCAAAGGAATCCAGGCGCTCAAATCAGAGCTTGACCGCACCGCGGCTATCCAGAATCGAGATCAGATCATCGAGCGCATGGCTTACATTCAGTTGCTAACCGGTCCGAGTCCGGTATTCAACTTTAGTTCCAGCCCAGACCTGCATGACGCGTCGATGGTTGTGGCCGACATCGATCAGGGCGGAATCACGATGCCCGATCGCGACTACTACATCAAAGACGATGAGAAGACCAAAGCGGTACGGCAGGCCTATGTCGCATACCTGAAGAAATCATTCACGCTGGCAGGGCAAAGTGAAGCGCAGGCTGCCGAGTCTGCACAGACAGTCCTTAACATCGAAACAGATCTCGCGAAAGCCTCCATGGACCGCACGGTGCGGCGCGATCCCGCGGTGCACGACCATAAGATGAGCCTCAACGACGCCGCTGCGCTTGCGCCGAATCTTCAACTAGTGAAGTTCTTCAAGTTCGCCGGCGTGCCGTCGTTCACTTCGCTCAACGTCGAGAATCCCGATTTCTTCAAACAGGCCAATGGAATATTCACGAAGTATCCGGTCGATGCCTGGAAGACGTACCTAGACTGGCAAATGATCAGCTTCGCCGCTCCATGGCTCTCCGATCCCTTTGTTCAGGCGCGGTTCGAGTACCGTCAGTCGCTCACAGGACAGAAAGAATTGCAGGCACGCTGGAAGCGCTGTGTCGATCAAACTGACAACTCGCTCGGAGAAGCGTTGGGAGAGTCCTATGTCGACCAGACCTTCGGGGTTGAAGGCAAGCAGCGAATGCTGAAGATGGTAAACGCGCTGGAGCAGTCGCTCGATCACGACATCGCTACCCTGCCCTGGATGACCGATACGACGAAGAAAGAAGCAAAGATCAAACTTGACGCCATTCGAAATAAGATCGGCTATCCGGAAAAGTGGCGCGACTACAGTTCGATCAAGGTCAGCCGTGACGATTTTCTCGGTAATTACATTCGCGCCGCGCAGTTCGAGGCGCATCGTCAGACGAACAAGATTGGCAAGCCGGTGGACAAGACGGAATGGGACATGACGCCTCCAACGGTGAACGCCTACTACAGTGGACAGTTCAACGAGATCGTCTTTCCTGCTGGTATCTTGCAGCCTCCGTTCTTTACGAAAGAACTTGATGACGCGATAAATTTCGGCGGCATCGGTGCGGTGATCGGCCATGAGTTGACCCACGGCTTCGACGACGAAGGCCGAAAGTTCGATCCCCAGGGAAACCTGCGCGACTGGTGGACGCCGGTGGACGCGCGCGAGTTTGAGAAACGAGCGGGATGCGTCGCCGATGAGTACAGCGGATTCAACGCCGTTGATGACATGAAGCTGAACGGAAAATTGACTCTTGGCGAAAACACCGCCGACAACGGCGGGGCTCGTATTGCTTTGATGGCCCTGCTCTCCACGCTGCAACAGCAGGCAAAGGCTTCTCCGTCAGACGATCCTCTCACGCGCAAGATCGATGGGTTTACTCCTGAGCAGCGTTTCTTTTTGGGATTCGCAACAGTCTGGTGCGAGAACCGGAGTGACGAGTACAGTCGGTATCTCGTGACCGTCGACCCGCATTCTCCCGGACGCTGGCGAGCGAACGGCGTCCTTCAAAATATGCCGGAGTTCCAAAAAGCATTCAGCTGCAAGCCTGGGCAAGGCATGGTAAGCACGAATGCCTGTCGGGTTTGGTAAGGGCATTGAGCCCTGCGATGCCCTGATACGTAAGGCTGGCTCCCGCCACCGGGAAGAACGGCAGCTTTACCGCCAAGAAACCAGCCCCACGTCCCATCCTTGAACGGACTTCCCTGCCCATTTGGGCGATGTGCGCTCTTAACTTTCGCGGGATACTGCGACTGAAGGTTAGTTGGAGATCACATGGCATCAGTAGTGCATCAGGAATGGGAAACACTTTCTAATCAGTTCGCTAACGTTGCTGAGCAAGCCTCCAAATTTGCAGTGGCGGTGTACGGCGGCCGTCGAGTTGCGGGCAGCGGGATCGTTTGGCGGTCAGGAATTGTTGTTACCGCGAGCCACATGTTGCGCCGTACCGAGGAAATTGAGGTCACTTTCGGTGCAGAATCGCGGCACAAAGCAACGTTTTTGGGGCGAGATCCGGGCACTGATGTGGCAGTTCTGAAACTCGACACCCGCGACTCTGGACTACCGGAGCTCCTTTCCGACACCAGCAGTCTACGTGTCGGACAGGTTGTTCTGGCCCTCGGACGCTCGACCCTGGGTGACTTAGCGGCTGCTGCCGGCATCATTGCACGGCTCGGTGCACCATGGCAGACATGGCGTGGCGGCAAGATCGACAGCCTGCTGCGGCCTGATGTGACGCTTTATCCCGGACAATCGGGCAGTGCGTTGATCGATTCTCACTGGCGCGTGCTGGGCATGAACACGTCTGCATTAGCTCGGGCAGCTGCAATCACGGTCCCGACCGCGACGATAGAGCGCGTTGTAACTGAGATCGTGGAACACGGCGGTGTCTTCCGTCCGTATCTAGGTTTGGCGATGCAGGCGGTCGCGGTGCCTCCGGAACTATCCAGCAAACTAAAGATAGAACAGGACTCGGCGTTGATAGTGATGCAGGTTGAATCTGGAAGTCCTAGCGCTGAGGCTGGACTTGGACTTGGGGACCTGATTGTGAGCTTCAATTCGCAACCGGTAAGCGGAATTCAGCACATTCAGAGTGCGCTCACCAAGGCAAAACGGGGCGACTCGGCGGATATTGGGTATGTGCGTGGGGGTACACTTTCGTCGATAAAGGTGAAATTAGCAGACCGGCCGCGCCACTAAGACATCAATTAGAGAACGAGATGCAAACGGCTTTTGCAGTGGACGTGCCGCGCAGAGCAGCGTTGGCGGAGGCGAATGCGCCTCTCTCGGTGGCGATTACTGCTGTTTCTGTATCAATCCGCGCCAGAATCGAGACGCTCGCGCATCTCGCTGGTGCGCAAGTCAAGTCAGAAACGGAACGATATGACATTCTTCTGCTGGCACTGGACGCTTCGACGCCCCTGCCTACGTCGACTCAGGCTTTAAGTCTGTTGATTCCGGCACCGGCGCATGTTTGTGCGATCTGGAACGGCACAGCTCCCCCGCGAGGCACAGTTTCGCGTTTACTGCGCGCAGGTATCTCGGGCGTCTTACCGATTGGTATTGCGCCGACTCGGCTGCGATCAGCCTTGCGCACAATTCGCACTGGATTACAGGTCGTCGATCCGGTGTTCACGCGCGAAGAATCGAGACTGTCGCCAATCGCAAGCTCCTCTCCCGAGGAGCTAACAGACCGCGAGCAAGAGGTGCTCACGATGCTCGCCGAGGGCTTGTCGAACAAGGAAATTTCTTCGCGGCTCTCGATCTCAACCCACACCGTGAAGTTCCATATCAGTTCTATTCTGGGAAAGCTCGGCGCAGGCTCGCGTACGGAGGCTGTGAGTATCGGAATGCGAAGCGGGCGGGTGGCCATCTAGGTTGGTGGCATAGCCTCCTCCTCGGCTGTGGCTCTGCCCAATGCGGAGTCGGGCGAAGGCGCCATTGCCACAAGCAAGACCAGTCGTCGGGCTGGAAGCCCGACTCAATTTTGCGCTGATTCTGGGGGCACCCCGCGCCATTCTCAATCGCGCCGCAGAAAGCGCGGCATACCGGCACGCTCATCGCTCCGAGAAACTATGCTTTAGCTGCCGAAGCCATCCTTCTTGAACATTTTCTTCACGCCGCGGAGCGCCTGGCGCGTCCGCTCTTCATTTTCGATCAGGGCGAAGCGCACGGAGTCGTCGCCGAATTCGCCGAAGCCGATGCCCGGACTGACCGCGATTTCCGCCTCAGTAAGCAATTTTTTTGAAAACTCGAGAGAGCCCAGTTTGCGATAGCTCTCTGGAATTGGCACCCAGACAAACATCGTGGCTTTCGGCCTCTCAACCTGCCATTTCAGTTTTGCTAACCCTTCGACCAGGCAATCGCGTCGTTTTCTATACGTCTCGCAGATCTCCTTCACGCAGTCTTGAGGCCCATCCAGCGCGGCGATGGCAGCTACTTGAATTGGGGTGAAGGTTCCGTAATCGAAATAGCTTTTCAATCGTGCCAGCGCCGCAACGAGCTTCGCATTGCCCACCATGAATCCCACACGCCAACCCGGCATGTTGTAGCTCTTGGACAAAGTAAAGAACTCGACTGCAATCTCCCGCGCGCTAGCCACCTGCAGGATCGAGGGCGCGCAATAGCCGTCGAAGACAATGTCGGCGTAAGCGAGATCGTGCACCACGTAGACGCCATACTCTTTGCAAAGCGCGATGATGCGCTCGAAAAAAGACAGATCAACGCAGTGCGTGGTTGGATTCGAGGGAAAGTTGAGGATTAGAAGCTTGGGACGCGGATACATCAGGCGTATCGCCTGCTCGAGTTCAGCGACGAAGTCCACTCCGGTCCGCATCGGGATCGAGCGAATGTCGGCTCCCGCGATCACAGGTCCGTAGATGTGAATCGGGTAGCTGGGATTCGGCACGAGTACGGCGTCGCCGCGGTCCAGCACGGCCAGACACAAGTGCGCGATTCCCTCTTTGGAACCAATCGTGGCGATCGCTTCCGTCTCGGGATCGAGTTCAACTTGATAGCGCCGGCGATACCACTCGCAGATCGCACGCCGTAGCCGCGGAATACCTTTTGAAACCGAATAACGCTGTGTGCCCGGACGCTTCGCCGCCTCCACTAGTTTGGCTAGGATGTGTGGCGGCGTCGATCCGTCAGGATTACCCATGCTGAAATCGATTACGTCTTCGCCACGCTTGCGTGCCGCGGCCTTTAACTCGCCGATCACGTTGAAGACATAAGGCGGGAGCCGGCTGATTCGGTTGAACTCAGTCATGGGCTGCCAATTACTCTATCTCAGCCGATTGGAGATTCATGGAGAGGGAATCGAGGAGTTCAATCGGAACGGACGCGGCGAATCTCCCCACTCTCATCCTAGTCTTGCGTGGTCGCCGCTTGGGCTGCCAGATCAGAACGACGACGATGTAAACCGAGCGTCCGCGTACTTTCAGGTAGTTCCCAGAAAAGCTGCGCGGCTCGAGCAAGGGCACCCTGCACATTCGGACACACGTTTCCTGCTCCTACATGCTCCTCGAATTCAGCGCGGTGCATGAGCCGGGCAGGCTGTGAAGGTGCCCCGCAGAAAATTAGGCCACGCCCGGTTCCGTGCACAACGTCGGCAAACTCCTGTAAGGCTTGCAGACCGGTTGCATCGAGCGCGGTCATATTCCGCAACCGGACTACTATGATCGGCGGCATCTCTGGGATATTCGCAATGATGTCGTTGATCTTATCCGTCGAGCCGAACAGGAACGGTCCGTGAATGCGCAGGATCGTCACGTAAGGCGGTATCTGCTTGTCCTGCAGAATGTGCAGGCGTCCTTCTTCGAGATATTCACCTGTGACTTCAGAGACTGTTGTGGTAGCGGTAACGTTCCGGATGTAAATCAACACAGCCAGAATCATTCCCATCTCGACTGCGACGGTCAGATCGGCGAAGACAGTCAGCAGCAGCGTAATTAACCAAACTGCAATTTCCAGCTTGCTCAAGCGCAGCAGTTCAGGAATCTGCTTCCATTCGCCCATGTTGTAGGAGACTACGAACAAGATCGCGGCAAGCACAGCCAGCGGCACAAACTTCGCTAGAGGGGCTGCGAAAAGCAGGATGGCGAGCAGAGTGAGCGCGTGAATCATTCCCGAAACGGGTGTCTTCGCACCCGAACGAATGTTGGTGGCAGTCCGCGCGATGGCCCCGGTTGCCGGCAAGCCGCCGACCAGCGGAGAGGCAACGTTGGCGATACCTTGCGCAATCAGCTCGACATTTGGGTTGTGGCGATCGCCGCTCATGCGATCGGAGACGACCGCCGACATCAGCGACTCAATGGCGCCCAGCATGGCGACCGTGATCGCCGGCGAGATCAGGGGGCGAATCAGGTTGAATTGCAGAGGTGGAATGGCAAAGTCGGGTAGGCCGGAAGGAATTCCACCGAAGCGTGTGCCGATGGTTTCGATCGGCAGCTTGAGCAAGGCTGACACCACCGTGCCCGCCAGTAGGGCAACAATATAACCCGGCACGCGCTTCACGTAGCGAGCGGTGAGGAGGATGATTGCCAGGGCAATCGTGGCCAGCGAAGTCGCAACTGGCGAGAGCGTGCGAAAGTTGTGCGCGACGGATGTCATGCGCCCCCAGAAATCACCGGGGACGTGATCGATCTTGAGCCCAAAGAAATCCTTGATCTGGGTACTTGCGATCAGAATCGCGATGCCATTGGTAAAGCCCACGACTACCGGACGCGGAATGAATCGCACTGCTGTCCCAAGTCCGGTGACGCCCATGAAGATCAGAATGATCCCGGCGATTAGCGTGCAGATGTAAAGGCCTTCAATACCATACCGGGCAACGATGCCGGCAACGACAACTACGAAGGCTCCGGTGGGTCCGCCGATCTGCGTGCTGGAGCCGCCTAGCGCAGAGATCAATCCGCCTGCAAAAACCGCTGTGTACAAACCTGCCTGCGGCGGCATTCCGGAAGCGATGGCGAACGCCATTGCCAGAGGCAATGCCACAAGTCCTACGGTGATACCCGCCAGCAGATCAGAAAAGAACTTCTGCGGCGTGTAGCTCCGCAGGCAGAGCACCGATTTCGGCAGCCACTCTGAGAGATTCGCCATGGAATGAGAAATGAATTGGAGATTCTATGCTAGGAGTGGGAGCCGGTACTTACAATAAGGAAATCTCTTATCTTAGCGGCAAAACGACGACAGACAGCCCACCATCAACCATCCTGCAGACCACTCCAAAGCGCGTTCATGGCATCGCTTAAGAAGCAGATCCGGAGGAAGGCATGCACGCAAAGATGGAAAACTTGGAAACTGGCCGCGGATTCTCCGAGCAATTTGACTTGGAATCGGAGATTTCCGCGCTCGAATCGCATAAGCCGTGGCCGCAAGGCATGACCTCTAAGACGCTGCTCAAGACCAGCGATCTCAGAATCGTCCTCATCGTGATGCAAGCGGGGGCGAGGATGAACGAACATCACAGCGACGGCCGGATTTCAATTCAGCTCCTGCGGGGCGCGATCCGAACTCGAGTTCAGAACGACACCATCGATCTCAAGCCAGGGAAATTGCTCGCGCTCGATCGTTCCATCAAACACGATGTTGAGGCACGTGAGGAGTCCGCTTTCCTCTTGACCATCGCGTGGCCGAGCAACGACGAACTGATTGGACTGAAACACCGAGGCTACGGTTCTTAGCAAATAAGACTAAGGTTTTTCTTTTGGCTTCGCCGCGTCATATACGCGGATTTTCATGAAATAACACTTTTCTCGAGCCTCCCCATGAGCCATAATCGCGGGCACCGTTCCCAGGGACACCGGTTATGTCTTCATCTCTTCCCGTTGTATCTCTCTCTTCTGCCTTTCCTCGATCGATCAGATACAGGCAAGAAAATCTTCGGCGAGGCAGCTGCGTTGTCTTCTTAGCTCTTACGTTCGCGCTGACGTCACAGGCGCAATCCGCCGGTGATGTCCACATCGCTCCGCGCCAAAAGGCGGAACACGCGCAACGGGGCGCGCTACCTGCTGCGCCGGGCCGTCTGAGCGTCGACGTCAACATGGTGCTGGTTCCGGTCACTGTGACTGACGTAAAGAACCATCCGGTCGTGGACCTCACCCCACACAACTTCACGTTGTTCGAGGGGGAAAATGAAGAAAAAATCCAGTACTTCAACACCGAAGATGCACCGCTCTCGGTCGGAATTCTCGTGGATCTCAGCAGCAGCATGGCAAACAAGATCGGCGCTGTTCGCGAAGCCGCTTCCGAGTTCTTCAACAACGCAAATCCCGAAGACGATTATTTCGTGATTACCTTCGCGGACAAGCCGAAGGTGCTCGCCGATACTACCCAGTCGTTCGCCAACATCCATGTAGCGTTAGCGGCCGCGAAGCCTAAAGGCAATACCGCCCTTGCCGACGCGATCTATATGGGACTCGCCAAACTTCGGCACGCGAAATACTCGCGTAAGGCGCTTCTCATCATTTCCGATGGAGGAGACAACAACAGCCGTCACAGTCTGCGGCAAATCAAGAATCTTGCCCGGGAATCAGACGCGGAAATCTACGCCATCGACGTGTGCGACGCTCCTACCCTGTTGCTTACTAAGAAGCTGGAAGAACGATTCGGGCGACAGTGGCTCACTGATGTCACTGAGTCTACCGGTGGCCGCACGCTCGCTGTCGACAATCCTGCAAGCATTCCCAATGCTGCTGCGCGCGCCAGCCTCGAGCTGCGCAACCAGTACATTCTGGGATATCGGCCGAGTCGCGCCATGAGTGACCACAAGTGGCGCAAGATCAAGGTGAAGGTGACGAGGTCGGCGGACTTTCTGCCGCTGCAGGTGTACTACCGCACTGGGTATGTGCCACGTCGGGATTAAGGAAACAACGTGGATCCGGCTCCCTCGCCCGGGTTTTGCTGATGGGCTAATTTCGAAAAACCCGGGCGCCCGGATCCCGTTTGCTCGCAGGGACCTGCCCAGGGCCATGTCGAGCCCAAACTCCTGCAGTGGAAGCACTTTAGTAATGCCCTCAACAACCTAGCGCTATGAATTCCGGGTTTTCTCCCGGTTTCGTGTGTAAAGTTTCGCTATTCACCCTGCTGGTTCCTGTCCTTCTGGTAATTGTTACAGGCTGCATTGGCGACCTATAATCGACCTACTCTGGACGTAATTTCTCCGTCAGGATTTGGGGTTAGGTGACGGCTGCATGGAAAGTGCGCTCATCCGCGGATCGAGTTATGGATCCTCGAGGAGTGCCTAAGTAAGTGCAGCGAAATGAGGTCCTTGTCGGACCGTGCGAGCGCTTTAGGCGGCTTGCTCGGAGATGAGAACTAGATGCGTAAACACCTGCTTTCGGTCCTGTACTCGGGCTTGGTCCTGACCGGCCTCCATCCCGCCATGCACGGCCAGACTATCGTCGCCACACAAGGCAACGATGGGCGGTTGGTGTACGAAAACGCGCCAGACAAGCCTGTGCAGTCTGCGCCTCCACTGAATTCTGAATACTATTACTGGAGCAACCGCGAGCACCGCTGGAAGCCGGTGCCGCCGATGTATTCGCATTCGCGCAAGGCAGCACAATCTGCGGCGCAGGACGTTCGACGCCTGCTACGCCAAGCCGCGTTGAAGAATCCTCAATTTGCCGCTACCGGCAATGCGCTACAACTGGCATCGCAGCAAGTCCAGAGCTCGCCGGCGTCAGGATCATTGCATGCTTCAGTGCGCAACTATGCGGCTCAGGGACGTGTTCATTACACTGAGTCAGCGCTGCCTCCGGATGGATCGGAGTGGATCGACAAGATCGTAGAGCACGCCGCAACCGAACATTCCGTCGATCCCAATTTGGTACGCGCCATCATCAAGGTTGAATCCAACTTCAACCCGCACGCGGTCTCGCGCAAGGGTGCTATGGGATTGATGCAACTCATGCCGACCACCGCTAAGTCATTGAATGTGCTGAATCCCTACGATCCCGCGCAAAATGTCGA
>Ga0126378_10004890_pt1 | contig 10331 bp, 8 predicted proteins | sample PanSoiMetPlot_23_FD_92587 | JGI IMG/M metagenome (GOLD analysis project Ga0126378, IMG submission 92587) | Tropical forest soil microbial communities from Panama - MetaG Plot_23 | ecosystem: Environmental > Terrestrial > Soil > Tropical forest > Bulk soil | place: Panama | collected 2016-02-17
AGAGAGATTCTTCACCTTGCGCCACTAACTCGCTACCTAGTCAAAGTAGCAGTCCTAAAGGCAGGGTTGTGACGGAAGGGCGGGCCGAGTTCGCCCTCGGCTGCCGACCCGCGTTTCCCACCCTCACCAGGAGGAACTCGGCCTGGTGCTGTTAGATGGGGAGATCGACCACTTCCCCTGCTCCTAATCGTGGCCACACGCATTCAGAGGTACTTTGGCTGACATTCGTCGCGCTGGCAACCTGCAAAAAAGGGGGAGCGCTGTCCTGATCCGGGGTTGATGTCCCTTGTACACGGGTGGGATACATATTCAAAATACCGAAACTGCACGCTTTTAGACCACTCGATTCGTCGGCAGTCGGACGAATCACTCGGCGATGTCATAGCGGGTGCAACCGATGGAACGATCGAACCGGTGGCCGTATGGAGCTGTTTTTGTCGGCCCAACAAACGCCCCACCAGCACTCATAACCAACCCACAAAGCCTGCAAAGAATGTTTCTGCTCTGGCAGCGTCGGTGGCCGATTTGAGGCGAAGTTAGTCAGCCACAGTTAGCAAGTAAGTTGGAGCCTAGCGTCGGCACAGCGTAAACCATCGGACGTGGAAGACACACGTTCGCTCTCAGATCGCAGAGGCGCTGTTTAAAACTCCTACTGCGCGCCCGAGCTGGCCGCGGTCGCTTTCACCGGATTCCCTTCAAAATCCCGCACCTCGACCGGTCCAATGTCGAGCTTCTTCAGCTCCGGCTCGATCTTCGCCCGGTCGCCGGCGGCAATCACCACCGCAGTATCGGGATGGACATACCGCGTCGCAACTCGCTGAACGTCTTCGGAAGTAACGGTCGCGATCTGTGCCGGTAGATTCGCGTAATAGGTTAAAGGCAGGTCATAAGTAAAAAGCTCGCCAAATGTGCTGGCTGTTTCTTCACTGGTTTCGAAGCGGCCTGCCAGCGAAAGGGCAAAGGAATCTTTCGCGAACTTCAACTCCTCTGCCGAGAGTGGAGCGGTCCGGATTCGGCTCAATTCTTTGAAAATTTCGCTCACTGCCGAAGCCGTGACGTCAGTGCGAATTCCGCCGCCTGCCACAAAGAACCCCGGCCCACGGCGGAAGACAAATTGCGAAAACCCACCATAGGTATAGCCATGCTCTTCCCGCAGATTCATATTGATGCGGCTGGAGAACAGACCGCCTAGCGCATTATTCATAACTTCGATCGGTACATAGTCGGGACTCGAGCGCGGGACGCCCAAACCACCCGTCAGCACGAAGGTTTGGGGCGATCCCGGCTTATCCACGATATAGATTGCCCGGCTTGTTTTCATGTCGACAGTCGGAGGCTGGTGTTTTCCACCTTCGCCCTGCCATTGGCCAAAATAGTGCTCCGCCAGGGTGTGAGCCTCTTGGTAAGTCACGTCGCCGCTAAGCACCAATGCCGAGTTGCCGGGCGCATAACCGGTTTGCCAGAATTTCAACATCTCGTCGCGGGTAATGATCTTGTTCGATTCTGCTGTGCCCAGTTCCCGATAGCCATAAGGGCTGTCGGCGCCGTAAACCGCTCGCAGCATCACGCCGATCGCCAGCTGGAAGGGCTCGTCGTTAAGCTGCAGCACCTCGGTCTGACGCTGCTTACGGATACGCTCAATCTCGGTTGGATCGAACTTGGGATTGAGGGTGACATCGGACAGCAGATCGAGCGCAGGTCCCACGTTCCACTTGAGAGTGTTAATTCCAATGGCAGAGTAGTCCGGCCGTGAATTGGTCTTAACCGATGTGCCAAGCTGCGCCGCATCGTCGGCAATCTGGGGCGCCGAGCGGCGATTCGTTCCTTCCGGCAACATGTCGGCGGTGAAAGAGGCGAGGCCCGGCCGGTTAACCGGATTAGCGTCGCTTCCCGTAAGAACCACCAATCGTGCCGCGACGACCGGCAGCTTGTGCTGCTCGGCGAGTATTACCGTCAATCCATTCGGCAGCGTGAAACTCTGGGCTACGGGAAGTGACTTGGTAGACAACGGCCCCGCTTGTGGTGGCTTGCCGCGCCATGACTCTTCGGCCATGGTTTGCGGAACCGTACTGGTTTCCTTGCTTTGCTGTTCCTCCTCGGCCTTAGTGCGAGGTGCGTCCTGGATCACCTTCTTGCCCGGAACGCCGTACACCACCACGCTTGCGCTCGGTTTCAGTTCCTCATTCGCAACCCGCATTAGATCACGGGTAGTGGCCCGGTTATAACGCGCCAGATCTTTTGGCAAATAACCCGGATCGCCGAGATAGTGGTTGTACATATTGAGGGTGTCCGCGACTCCACCAAATCCACCGAGGCGCTCCAGTCCCTGAATCCTGCGGGTGACGATCACATTGCGAGCCCGATCCAGTTCCGACTGGCTTGGGCCCTCTTCGCGCACCTTGGCCAATTCCTCGTTGATCGCTTTTTCGAGCTCTTCTGGCTTAATGCCCGGCTTGCAGGTGGCTTGAATTTCAAAAACTGAGCCGAGCAATAGGCTCTGATTGGTGACGGTAACCTCCTGCGCGATCTGCTTTTCATAAACCAAGCTCTTATACAAGCGGCTGGACTTACCACCGCCTAGCAACTGTGCAAGAAGATCCGATTCGGCATCCCCGGCAGTGAAGATGGGAGGCGTTACCCAACCGATGTAAACGCGCGGCAGTTCCACCGTGTCGCTTACGGTCTCTCGCTTTTCTGAGGTTATCAGCGGAGGCTTGGCTGCAATCTTCGGAACCGGCGGCCCGGAGGGGATCGATCCAAAGTATTTCTCCGCCAGTTGCCGGGCATGTTGCGGTTCGATGTCCCCGGTGATCGCCAGGCTGGCATTATTGGGCGTATAGTACTGTCGAAAAAACTCGCGCACATCGTTCAGCCGGGCGTTTTCAATGTCCTGATGCGAGCCGATCACATCCGCATAGTAAGGATGCGTTGGTGGGAAAAGTTCGTGAAACAAACCTTCTTCCACCAACCCGTATGGCGCGTTCTCTACGCTCTGCCGCCGCTCATTGCGAACCACATCGCGCTGATTGGCGAGTTTCTCGCGGTCCAGAGTTCCAAGCAGGTAACCCATCCGATCGCTTTCCAGCCATAGCGCCAGCTCCAGCTGATTGGAAGGCAGGGTCTCGAAGTAATTGGTGCGATCGAAATCCGTGGTTCCGTTGATGTCGCTAGCGCCTGCCGCCTCCAAATAGCGGAAGTGAGCCTTCGGCCCCACGTGCTTGGAGCCTTCAAACATCATGTGCTCAAATAAATGCGCAAACCCGGTGCGTCCTGCGCGCTCATTGGCCGGACCTACGTGGTACCAGATGTTCACCGCCACGAGCGGCAAGCGGTGATCCTCGTAAAGGATCACATCCAGACCGTTTTTCAATTTGAATTTCTGGTACTGGATCTGCGGCAACGGATTAGCGGTCGCGATAGTCTTTTGCGCGCCGGCATTGCCTACGCTTGGAAGCAGGATCGCAAGCAGCAGACAGATGATGGCGACAAACCGGCCAGAGCGGTCAGCGATAGTCATATATTTCTCCGGGAGAACACATTGACACTGTATAGACGTGCAACTTCAGATCGGGGAAGCAGTTAATAATAAAAGCCTTCTAAGTAAGTAGGTTGGCAATCGCGTCCCCCAAAAACCCACTCCGCGGCCGATCAAGCGGAACGTCGCAATCAGTCCATATCCCCGAGCGAGCAAGCGCCCGGACCACGCGGATCACCGCAGCTTCCACAGGCTCCCGCCGCTGGCGCCGAGCTAGATCGTCCCTTCGCCACGGCCGCAAACATCGACAGTTGCGGCTCCAATTTCTTGCTGTGGCACTTGGGACATTCCACCTTGTCTTTGCCAAAAACCAGCGCCTCGAACTCGTGCTTACATTCTTTGCAGACGTACTCAAAAATCGGCATGTTAGGCCCCCTCCCCCCGGTGGGACTGTTTCTATTTAAAATGATCGCGTGGGTTCGATGCAAACCAGGGAATCATTTCGGGCTCGCCGGCTGCTTCGCGGCGGACACCGACAAACGTTGGCAAATTTCCTTCTTCCGCGCCATCTGAACCTTCCCCCTGCCGAAGAACGCTTCATCGAGGTCGAGCCGGGAATTCCCGTCCTCTGCCACTGCCATTGGCAGGAGGAACGGTGGCGCGCTTTAACCTTACTGATTGTCCACGGTCTGGAAGGCTCCAGTGATTCCGGCTACGCTCTGGGCCTTGCTGCCAAGGGGCTCGCCGCAGGAATGAATGTCGTTCGCATGAACCAGCGTAACTGTGGAGGAACGAATCATTTGGCCCCGACTCTTTACCATTCCGGACGCTCTCCCGACGTCGCTGCCGTCTCAGCCGCGTTGATTGCGCGAGACCGAATCGCCCGGTTGGCGCTAGTCGGTTTCTCCATGGGCGGCAACTTGGTTCTCAAGCTGGCCGGAGAGTGGTGCCGGGAAGCCCCACCACAGTTACGCGCCGTGGCCGCGGTTTGTCCCGCTGTAGACTTGGCCGATTCCGCCGACGCCTTACATGAAAAATCCAACCGTGTCTACGAATACTATTTCCTTTGGAAACTACGGCAACGCTTGCGGCAGAAAGCCCGGCACTTTCCCGGCCAGTTTGACTCGTCACGTCTCAAAGGCCTGAAATCTCTCCGCCAGTTCGACGACAAAGTGACGGCTCCCTACTGCGGCTTCACCGGCGCCGCCGACTACTATTACCGTGCCGCCGCGTCTCGCGTAATTGGTCAGATTGCCGTGCCGACGCTAATCCTGCACGCTGCTAACGATCCGTTTATACGAATCACCACCGCAACACGCGCGAAGATCGCTTCCAACCGCTACATCAGCTTTCACGAATCGAGCGACGGTGGCCACTGCTCATTTCTGGCCGAAGCAAATGGCTACGACGGCCGCTGGGCTGAACGCGAAGTGATCGAATATCTCCGCGGATTTTGAAAGCAGGTCGCTCTAGTGGCAGGCGCGTCCGATTGTCAGTGGGCGACTTGGACTCGCCCCGGGGGAGATGATTTCGCTGGGCGGCCACAGACGATCGGCGACCCTGCAATCTCGGGTGTTCGTGTGACCACAACGCACATTCATCATGAGCAGTCCTTTCGGGTCGAGTGACCAGCGATAGGCTCGGCGATGCACTTAGCTGGAATTCATCGTTCTTTAACACTCCTTAGTTACTCTGAGCATTATTACGAAAGCTTTGCATAAGACTCGGTAACGCGTTGCCTGGGTGAGTGACATCTCCTCAATTCGGCCGCTTGTGCTGCTCTTGGAAGATGAGGTCGACATCTCCCGGCTGATCCGCCTCCATCTAGAGCAAGCCGGTTATGCCGTCCGCGAATATCCAACAGCAGCCAACGTCCTGCGTGATGCCCTCGCGACTCGTCCCACGCTGTTCCTCCTCGATATTATGGTTCCGGGAGGCGATGGATTCGACCTTTGCCGCCGGATTCGACAGAATACTCGTCTCGCCACAACCCCCGTCATTTTCTTGACAGCGCGCACCAGTGAAGCGGATCGCGTTCTCGGCCTGGAGCTAGGTGCCGATGATTACATCACAAAGCCCTTTAGTCCGCGCGAATTGGTGGCGCGGGTAAAGGCCGTCCTCCGACGCTTCGATTCTCCACTGGCTCCTTCGGTAACTCGCGTAGGAGACCTCGAGATCGATACGGGTGCCATGATTCTCGTTGTCCGTGCTCGCCACGTACCCACAACAGCCACCGAGTTTCGTCTGCTGGATTGGTTCGTCCGTCATCCCGGCCGGGTGTTTACACGCGACCAGCTCCTCGATGTTGTGTGGCGTGACACCCAGTATGTGACACCCCGTTCCGTTGATGTGTACGTTCGTAGACTGCGGGAAAAGATTGAGCCGGATCCGGAAAACCCCCGCTATATTCGCACCGTTAGAGGGGCGGGATATAGATTCGAAACTCCCGAGGCACTCACAGCACAGGAGCAATGGATTAGCCCGTGACGGCGGCCAACGTGCAGCTCTGCTTTCCGTTACAATCAACTCATATCAAAAAATGACAGGTGGCATATGGGTGAGCCAGGACTAGAAGTTTGCGAAAAGCTGAAACACCTTGGTTACGCACGTTCAAAGCATATACGTCTGTATGGTGAGCAGTTTCAGCTCGTTTCTGACCCTTTTCCTCATGAAACCGGTGTTGCCATCGAAGTCGTCAAGCGTGACAACAAGGATCGGCGTACCCTTAAGCTTCCTCTCCCTATTCTCAAGATGGCCATGCCGAAGTCGGCTTGAGGATCCCGTGTCGCCGATTCCTGTGACTTAGCGGGTTGGACAACGTTACTTGTCTCTGGCCGGTGAATGTTACGGCCCGGTTACAAAGCAATGAAGCAGATGTGAATTCGTTGTAGATACTGATTACCGCCCGATCATTCATCCCAGAATTAATCATCATTTAACACGAGTTTTCCACAATAGAGGCATGAACACGCCTTGTCACGACACGGTGATCCTTTCGGATCTGCATTTGGGTTCGGAAGTCAGCCGTGCCAAGGCTGCTATGCACATGCTGAAGGGACTCTCCTTTCGCCGCCTTATCCTCTTGGGCGATATCTTCTGCGACCTGAACTTCCGCCGCCTGAAGAAGGAACATTGGAACTTTCTCAGCTATATCAGAAAACTGTCGAGTCCCAAGCGTAATGTGGAAATAGTTTGGGTTGAGGGTAATCACGACCATGGTCTCTCGCAAGTCATGTCGCACCTAGTCGGGGTCCGAGTCTACCAGGAATATGAATGGTCTTTCGGTGGGATTCGCCACCTCGCCATTCACGGTCACCAATTTGACCGCTTCGTCGTGAACAACCGCATTGTCAGCAACCTGTGTACGGCCATCCACGAATATCTGCAAAAGATTTCATTTGGAAGGAAGCGGGTCGTGGGTTTTTTGGAACGCTTTGACAGCATCTGGCTTCGGCTATCAGACCAAGTAGCTGCCGGCGCTCTCGCACACGCGCAGCAACGGAACGTGAACCGCATTTTCTGCGGCCATACCCACGAAGCCATGCGCGCGGAAAACGGTGTTATTGAATATTTCAATACCGGCAGTTGGACTCAACCCAACGCGACTTATATCACCGTCGATGAAGAAGGAGTAAATATCCATGAATACGATGAGCGACCTGACGATCGTTATCCCGGCGAAGAACGAAGCGCAGCTGATCTGGAACTTGCTCACCTCTCTGACACTGCAGGATTACGAGCCGATGTTGAGTACCAAGGTTTACCTGGCTGATGCCAATTCTACCGATGGCACGCCAGAAATCGGTCGCAGTTACTCGGAATGGCTCGATATCGAGGTGATTCCCGGCGGTCTGCCCGCCGTGGGTAGGAATAATGGCGCGCGCCGGGCGCGAACTCCGTACGTGCTCTTTGTTGACGCCGATGTCGAGTTATCTGATCCCACCCTCATCCGTCGATCTATGGCGTTAATGAAACAGAGAAGCCTGCATTGTTTGACCACGAGTATCGCCTGTCCAGATGGCGGTCTATGGGACAGGTGGCTGTATGCCGGCAATAACCTGGTGCAGCACCTGTCGGCTCTGTATAAACCGTTCAGCACCGGGATGTTCATGTTGTTCGATCGTGCCGAGTTCCTAAGGTTAGGAGGATTCCACGAGCGGGCTCTCTATGCCGAGGATTATCTGTTAAGTCAGAAAGTCGCGCGCAGCCGCTTCGCCATCCTGCCCGGTCACGTCGTGACTACAAATCGCCGCTTTAAGAAAATGAGTCATTTCAATCTGGTGCGCCTCTTTTTGAACACAGCCCTGCATACGCACAATGAGAGTTTCTTCCTGCGCGACCACAAGTACTGGCACTTCGAAGCTTAAGGAGACGGCTACACCTTTTTATTCCCGTGGTTTTCGCGCTCATCGAACGAACGCCTGCTCGCAGGCCATGCATCTTCGTGCGGCAGCAACCCCTCTGGTGTACGCTACCGCGACCGTCGTTGACCTTCCCCGCCGGCACACCAGCAGATCCCCACCGCGCTTCTTTTCATAGCCTTGTTTAGTCAGGTGTAGATTGCTCCACGCGACGACCTGGTGGCCCAGGCAAGGTCTTCTCGACCGATGGCCAGCTGCTCGCTGAGAGACTCCGTGCCCTTGCGGTAGTTCGTACGCAGCCCACCTCTACCCATTGCACGTTCGACCCTCTCAAATAGCTCTGGTAGTTGCCCGCCGGTTGCCGCCCGATCTGTCCCGCCTCATCCATCTCCCCCAAAGCCCTACCACTGGGCTGCCGCGGCCCGTGTGCGGTGCAATTGAAACAAAAAGGGGGAATTACTCTTTCGACGGAACCAGGGTTGCAGAAATTTTTGGTTCGATCAGCGCGGAACTGCGCAAGTTGGGCTGGCCTCGCCGAAAGCCGAAAATGTGGGGTCAGGAAACACACTGCTTATCTGGTCTGGTAATCCATTTGCCTGCGCAATGGCGCCATAGAGCCTTCCGCTTGGCCGCATTGTCCGTTGCTGAGTGGATGCATCCAGCTCAAACAGCCCAAAGCGCAGCCCCCAGCCCTCGCTCCACTCGAAATTGTCGGTCAGTGTCCAGTGAAAATAGCCGCGAACATCTTTCCCTTCGCCGATCAATCGGTGCAATTCCCGGATCACATTGACGATCAGCCAGGGACGGATACGATCCTTGGCATCGGGCACTCCGTTTTCCAGGATGTAAATGGGCTTGCCTAGTCGCGCGCAACGTTCAACCGCAGCCGACACCGCTCCCGGGTAAGCTTCGCCGTATGGTTTTTCCACCCCGCGATCGCCTTGCGGCACATCTTCAGGTACGTACACATTGCTGAACAGTTGCGAAGCATGTCTCAGGCTGAACGCAACATGGAAACGGCTGTACACGTTGACCCCAATGAAATCGCAGCAGTGCTTCGCCTCGCGAAGACGTTTGCTGCCGAGGTTGCCGGGAATGGCAGACTTTCCTTTCTCAATGGCGGCCAGAAAGCTTTCATTGAATAATCGATTGAGTAGGCTCGCGCTTAGACGATCGAGGAATAAATTTCGTCGCGCCGGTTCAAATACCACATAGTTTTGCGCCCATCCTACTTTCGCGTCGGCTTGAACAGCGTGAATGGCACGATAGGCGCGAGCATGACAAATGGCCATGCTGTCAATCATCCGCAGGGCGGTTCGCATATTTCCCGTTTGTCCCGGCGGGAACTCCCCTAAAACATACCCCAAAGCGGCAAAGACGTTGGGCTCATTGAAAGTGACCCAATGCCGGCAAAGGTCACCCAATTGACTGACAACTTGGCCGGCAAAGCGCTCAAACCGCTCACCTGCTCGATTGCTGAGAAACGCCCCCTCCTGCTCGAACCATTTCGGGTGGGTGAAGTGATGCAAAGAGACAATTGGCTGGATTCCACGACTCGAAAGTCCTTCCAACATCTTCCGATAGCGGAGCAACGCTTGTTGGTCCCACTCTCCCGGCGCCGGCTCGATCCGGCTCCACTCCAGCGAGAGGCGCAACGCGTTGAGCCCCATGTCTCGCGCCAGATCGAAATCGCGTTCTGCGTTGTTCCACCAATCGCAAGCTACCCCGGAAACCTCTCCGGACCTGATCTTACCCGCCGCCTCCCACGCCGCCCATTGGTTATTTCCGTTCCCCCCCTCCACCTGGTGCGCCGCCGTCGAGACGCCCCACAAAAACCCCTGGGGAAACTCAATCCTTGTTCCAGCTTGAGAGGAATGCTCAGGCAAAAAGTCTGTGATTACAGTCGATGACCCCATGCTTCTGGAATTTTAAGGGATGCGTGGCTTATGCCGCCGTCCTGAAATGAAATACCTATGTAGATTCCGGGTAACGTTCTGTGCCATTGGCCCCAAGCTCCCGGGAAAGATGTATTTTACAGAAATTTACCTGTTCACAACAAACTGTTACATGCGCAGCTGCAACTACACTGAACTAGGAGTCATCAAATTTTTGAGTGCGCCCAACTCGTCTCTCCACTCAGGAACTGCCACTATCAGCCCAGGCTACTACTCTGGATCAGGAATTAGTTCGCTGCCAAGGCCATCGGAACCATTCACCGGTCATTATCATCGGCATGCACCGCTCGGGAACGACTCTGCTGTCCCGGTTGCTTGAGTCCTTGGGTCTGTTTCTCGGCAGAACGAAGGATGAAAATCACGAAGCGATCTTCTTCCAATCGATTAATGACTGGCTCCTGCGACAAGCTGGAGGTGCCTGGGACAATCCTGGGCCCATTCGCTATCTGCTCGAAAACCCTGAAATTCGGGATAAGACCACGGGCTACATCCGCCGCTGCTTGCTGGCGTCGCCGCGCGCCGTGTCCTATCTCGGCTGTA